>ERZ837380.1779-NODE-1779-length-25538-cov-5.599655_pt1 | contig 25538 bp, 19 predicted proteins | sample MGYA00519685_ERZ837380 | MGnify/ENA primary metagenome ERZ837380 (study PRJEB31850, sample SAMEA3708817) | human gut metagenome | biome: human gut; feature: human-associated habitat; material: faeces | place: China | collected 2014 ...
ACCGATACCATCATGTACTACATCTACTACACAGCCTTCAAGCTGTACCGCTACGGCTACGGCAACGCGATGGGCGTTATCCTCGCCATCATGATCGCCGTTCTGTCCGCTGTGCAGTTCAAGGTCACGCGGTCTGATTAAGAAGGAGGGAAATGACTATGGATACCAAAAAGAAAAAAAAGAAGATTTCCCCCTACATGGTGTTCAGCACCGTCGTCATCATCCTGCTGGCCATCGCGTTCGCGTTCCCGCTGTACTGGATCCTGACGGGCTCCTTTAAGACGCAGATCTCCATCAACTCCACCACCCCCGAATGGTGGCCGAGCGAGTGGGTCGCGACGAACTATGACAAGCTGTTCAGCCGCCAGAAGTCCCCGCTGTGGGAGTTCGCGGTGCCGTTCAGCAGCCACTTCAGCGCGGACGGCAAGGACATCATCTGGTGGGCCGGTCCCCAGGTGCCCGCCGCTGTGCGCTGGCTCATCAACACGGTCTTTATGGCCGTTGCCTCGATGATCCTGACCTGCATCACCTCCGCCATGGCAGGCTATGCGCTGGCAAAAAAGCGCTTTGTGGGCCGCAGCATCCTCTTTACCCTGATCGTCTGCGCCATGGCACTGCCGAAGCAGGTCATCCTGATCCCCCTGCTGCGCGAGATGAGCAGCCTGCAGCTCTACAACACGATCTGGGCGGTCATCTTCCCCATCGTCGGCTGGCCGTTCGGCGTATTCCTGATGAAGCAGTTCAGTGAGGGCATCCCCGGCGAGATGCTGGAGGCCGCCCGCATCGACGGCGCGAGCGAGGCCAAGACCTTTGTCCGCATTGCGCTGCCCATGATCAAGCCGGGCATCGGCGCACTGGCCATCTTCACCTTCATCAACTCGTGGAACGATTACTTCATGCAGTTGATCATGCTGTCCAGCACCAGCAAGCTGACGATCTCTCTTGGTATCGCCAAGCTGCAGGCCGAGAACTCCACCGACTACGGCCTGATCATGGCCGGTGCCGCGCTGGCAGCCGTGCCCATCATCATCGTGTTCCTGGCCTTCCAGAAGTACTTCACGAAGGGCATCACAATGGGCGCTGTCAAGGGCTAAAAACGCAAAACGGGGTGTTATGGCGGGGTTCTCTCCCCCAGTCGCTGCGGCGACAGCCCCCTCGCAGAGGGAGAGAGCCCTGCCATTGCCCGAAGTCTACCCGTGCAGAAAAGCCTTCCCCCTTGGGGGAAGGTGTCTGTGGCCCCGACCACAGACGGATGAGGGGCAGCCTGCCGGAGATTGCCCGCAAACGGGCCGTGTCAGCAGGCTCCGCCCTCATCAGTCACCTTCGGTGACAGCTCCCCCCCTCGGGGGAAGCCTTTACATACAGTTTTACGAACAGGGAGTGTTTGTATATGAAAGACATCAACAAATATCGCGGCATTATCCCCGCCTTCTACGCCTGCTACGCACCGGACGGCTCTATCTCCACCGAGGGCGTCAAGGCACTGACCCGCCACCTGATCGCCAAGGGCGTCAAGGGCGTTTACGTCGGCGGCTCCTCCGGCGAGTGCATCTACCAGCACCCGGATGAGCGCAAGGCCGTGCTGGAGGCCGTCATGAGCGAGGCCAAGGGCAAGATCACCGTTATTGCCCACGTCGCCTGCAACAACACGGCGGACTCCGTCGAGCTGGCCGCCCATGCTGAAAAGTGCGGCGTTGACGCCATCGCGTCCATCCCGCCGATCTACTTCCACCTGCCCAACTACGCCATCGCGGACTACTGGAACGCCATGAGCGCCGCCGCGCCCAACACCGAGTTCATCATCTACAACATCCCGCAGCTGGCCGGTACCGCCCTGACGATGCCCCTGCTGAACGAGATGCTCAAGAACCCCAACGTCATCGCGGTCAAGAACTCCTCGATGCCCACCCAGGACATCCAGATGTTCAAGGATGCCGGTATTCAGGCGCGCGGTGCGGACGGCTTCGCCGTGTTCAACGGCCCCGATGAGCAGTTCGTCTCCGGCCGTGTCATGGGTGCGGACGGCGGCATCGGCGGCACCTACGCCGTCATGCCCGAGCTGTTCCTCAAGATGAACGAGCTGATCGAGAAGGGCGACATCCCCGCTGCCCGCGAGATCCAGTACAAGGCGGACCGCATCATCTACAAGATGTGCGAGGCCCACGGCAACCTGTACGCGGTCATGAAGGAGATCCTGCGCCGCATGTACGGTCTGGAGCTGGGCGGCGTGCGCGCACCGCTGCCGGGCCTGATCCCCGAGGATGAGCCCATCGTGGCCGAGGCGCAGAAGATGATCGAGGACGCCGTCGCGGCCCTGTAAGAGGTGTGAAATGATCGTAGATTCGTTTGATTACATTGCCTGCTACAAGGGCCTGCACCCGAATCTGGACAAGGCCATCGACTGGCTGAACAGCCATACCCTTGACGCGCTGGAAAACGGTAAGACCATCATCGACGGCGACAAGGTGTTTGTCAACGTGATGGACGCCGACCTGCGCGATGCCGACGGCGCTGCGTTCGAGTACCACCGCCGCTATGCCGACCTGCAGATCGACCTGAACGGCAGCGAGCATCTGGGCTGGGCGTCCGAGGGCACGGAGCAGGGCGAGTTTGACGAGGAAAACGACTTCGGTCTGCGGACCGGCCCCGAGCACTGCGGCATGACGCTGGGCGGGGGACGCTTTGCCGTGTTCTTCCCCGGTGAGCTGCACAAGCCCAGCTGCAAGACCCCCGGCTGCGACCACGTAAGAAAAGCCGTGGTCAAGATTTTGATGAAATAATTTGCATTCCCCAAGCCTTCCCCCTTGGGGGAAGGTGGCCCCGCAGGGCCGGATGAGGGGTAAGCTATCGGTGGTTGCCCGTAAACGGGTTGCTGCCGTAAGCTCCGCCCTCATCAGTCACCTTCGGTGACAGCTTCCCCCGAGGGGGAAGCCTTTTTGCGTATAGAAAGGAGCCTTTCCCATGACCCACGAACAAATCTTCAACCAGATCCAAGGCGGCCTTATCGTCTCCTGCCAGGCGCTGGAGCATGAGCCGCTGTATACAAAAGAGGGCGGCGTCATGCCGCTGATGGCCAAGGCGGCGGCACAGTCCGGCGCTGTCGGCATCCGCGCCAATACGGTGCGCGACATCACCCAGATCAAGCAGGTCGTGGATTTGCCGGTCATCGGCATCATCAAAAAGGACTACCCCGGCACGCCGATGTACATCACCGTCACGATGCAGGAGGTTGACGAGCTCGTCGCCTGCGGCGTGGACATTCTGGCCGTGCAGGGCACCGGCGCCCTGCGCCCCAACGGGCAGACGAGCGCCGAGTTCATCCGCGCCATCAAGGAGAAGTACCCCGACCAGCTCGTTATGGCCGACTGCGACAACATTGAGAACGCGCTGGCCTGCGCGGGGGCCGGTGCGGACTTTGTCGGCACGACGATGCGCGGCTACACGCCCGAGACGACGGGCATCAACGATGTGGACTTCGGCTTTATCGCCCAGCTCGCGCGGGAGTGCCCGGCCAAGGTCATCGCCGAGGGCCATATCCACACGCCGGAGCAGGCCGTGCAGGCGCTCTACGCCGGTGCGTTCGCCCTCGTCGTCGGCGGTGCCATCACCCGCCCGGCCGAGATCACGGCGCGCTACACCGCAGCCATCAACAACCACAAATAAGCAGGTGCGCTATGAGTAAAACCTATCTGGGCGTTGACATCGGCGGCACGGCGGTCAAGCTGGGGCTCGTCGATGAGAACGGCAGGGTGCTGCGCCGCGCCGAGCGCAGCGTCAGCTTTGACGGCTACAAAACGCCGATCCTGGATACCGTGCAGGCGGCCATCCACGAATTTCTGACCGCGGACGCGCCGAGGCTCGAGGGCATCGCTGTGTCCGCCACGGGCCAGATCGACAGCCGCCGCGGCGTGGTCGCGGGGACCTGCGGCAATTTCCCGGGGTGGATCGGCGTGGACATTAAAGGTACGCTGGAGCGTGCCTTCGGCCTGCCCGTCACCGTCGCCAACGACGCCAACTGTATGCTGCTGGGCGAGGTCTGGGCCGGTGCGGCTAAGGGCTATACCGATGTCATCGGTGTGACGCTGGGCACCGGCGTCGGCGGCGGCATCCTGACCGGCGGACGTCTGCTGGAGGGTGCGCGCGGCCTTGGCGGCGAGCTGGGGCATTTCCGTCTGCACGCGCTGGACGGCGTGGCCTGCACCTGCGGGGCCATCGGCTGCTATGAGCGCTACGCCGCGACGACGGCGCTGGTGCGCGACGCACAAAAGATGGGGCTGGACGCCCCCGACGGCCGCGCGATCTTTGAGGCAGCCGCCGCAGGCGACGCCCGCACGCTGGCTGTGCTCAACGACTGGATCAACGAGATCGCCCAGGGCCTTGCGGGCCTTGTACACATCTTCAACCCGCAGCTGATCCTGATTGGCGGCGGCGTCAGCGCGCAGCAGGCGCTTCTGATCGACCCGCTGGCCGAGCAGGTGCGCAAAAGCATCATGCCCGCCTTCGCCGAGGGCCTTGAGGTCAGGGCCGCAGCCCTCCAGAACGACGCCGGCCTTGTCGGTGCAGTGTATTATTTTAAGCAGCAGCAGTAAGGCGGACGGCCCGGGTCGCCGAGGGCGCCGCCTCCCTACAGCTCCACCATGAAAACCCCCCCCCGCCGCACCCCGGCGGCGGGGATTTTTTTGCGGAAATACAGTATGTAAAATTTGGAACGCAAAAGCGCAAAAAATGTGCGAACGACGGCCTTTTGTGGGTTCTGGACAAAAATATTGACTTTGAACCGATGGTTTTGGCACGGCGCAGACGGGCGTAAATTGTTGCAATTACAGAGCGTGTGTGTTATACTCTTCATTATGAATAAGTGTGTAAAATTGCCCAAACGAGGCAGAGCGCACGGGACAAAAACCGGTCGTCGACGGACTGACCGGCTCACAAAACAATAAAGGAGCGCACTATGAAAGTAGTAATTCTGGCTGGCGGCCTTGGCACGCGCATCAGCGAAGAAAGCGTCTACAAGCCCAAGCCGATGATCGAAATCGGCAACATGCCCATCCTGTGGCATATCATGAAGGAATATTCCTACTACGGCTTTCACGACTTTGTCATCTGCGCGGGCTACAAGCAGCACATGATCAAGGAGTGGTTCGCGGATTACTTCCTGCATACCAGCGATATTACGTTTGATTTCACCCGCGGCCAGAACGAGATGATCGTCCACAACCACCACACTGAGCCGTGGAAGGTCACCGTTGTGGACACCGGCCTCAACACGATGACCGGCGGGCGCATCAAACGCATTCGTCCCTACATCGGCAATGAGACCTTCATGATGACCTACGGCGACGGCGTCTGCGATGTGGACATTGCCAAGCTGGTGGCATTCCACCGCGAGAACGGCAAGACCGCCACGCTGACCGCCGTTCAGCAGGAGCAGCAGAAGGGCGTTCTGGATATTGCCGAGGATAATTCTGTCCGTTCTTTCCGTGAAAAGAAGGCCAGCGACGGCGCGCTCATCAACGCGGGCTATATGGTGCTGGAGCCGCAGATTTTCGACTATCTGGACGGCGACGCCTGCGTCTTTGAGCAGAAGCCTCTGCAGAAGCTGGCCGAGGAGGGTCAGCTGATGAGCTATATCCACAAGGGCTTCTGGCAGTGCATGGACACCGCCCGCGAGAAGCAGGTCCTGGAGAAAATGCTTGCCACCGGCAACGCGCCCTGGAAGAAGTGGGAGGATTGATAATGGTACATTACGATCCTGAATTTTACCGCGGCAAGCGGGTGTTCGTCACCGGCCACACCGGCTTCAAGGGCAGCTGGCTCTGCAAGATGCTGCTGATGGCCGGGGCCGAGGTCACGGGCTACAGCCTGCAGCCGCCGACGCAGCCGAACCTTTTCTCCATCGCCGGCGTCGAGGACAAGATGCACAGCGTCATCGGCGACATCCGCGACTTTGACGCGCTGAAGGCCGCTTTTGACGCGGCGCAGCCCGACATTGTGCTGCACCTGGCCGCGCAGCCCATCGTGCGCGACAGCTACAAGGACCCGCGCTACACCTATGAGACGAACGTTATGGGTACGGTCAACCTGCTGGAATGTGTGCGGCTGGCCCGGCAGCAGGGCAGAGCGCCCCGCTCAGTGCTGAACGTCACCACCGACAAGGTCTACCACAACAACGAGTGGGCCTGGGGCTACCGCGAGAACGAGCCGCTGGACGGTTTCGACCCCTACTCCAACAGCAAGAGCTGCTCGGAGTTGGCGACGCACTCCTACATCAACAGCTTTTTTGCCGATAAGACCGTGGCTGTCTCGACGGCCCGCGCGGGCAATGTCATCGGCGGCGGCGACTTTGCCAATGACCGCATCATCCCCGACTGCGTCCGCGCCATGGCCGCGGGCCGTAAGATCGGCGTGCGCAACCCCTACTCGACCCGCCCGTACCAGCATGTGCTGGAGCCGCTGGCGGCCTACCTGCTGATCGCCCAGCGCCAGTACGAGGACAGCCGCTTTGCGGGCTACTATAATGTAGGCCCCGACGACTGCGACTGCGTCACCACCGGCACGCTGGTGGATCTGTTCTGCCGGGCCTGGGGCGGCAACGCCGCCTGGGAGAATCAGGCCGAGGCCAATGCCCCGCACGAGGCCAACTTCCTGAAACTGGACTGCAGCAAGCTGAAAACGACCTTCGGCTGGACGCCGCGCTGGCACATGGCCGAGTGCATGGAAAAGACCGTCGCCTTCAGCAAGATCTGGCTTGCCAACGGCGACGTCCCGGCGGAAATGGAAAAGGAAATCAACAGCTTCTTAGAGGAGCAGAAATGACAAAGGAACAGAGGAGCATAGCAAGCGCTTATGTCATTTCGGCTTTGGTAGGCGGAGTCTATCTGATTTCCTGGCTGACGCATGTATGGGGCGGCCAGCCGTGGCCCATCAACAGCAACATGGTCAACTATGCCGTGGTTCTAGTACTATTCGGCGTTTCGCTTTTGCTGTTCGGCAACCTTTTTGCCCGCATTCTGCCGCAAGAGCGTGGCTTTGTGCGGGCTTGTGACGCGCGTCTGCAGAGTCGTGGCGCGGCAGCGGCCCTTGTGGTATCTGCGCTGGTAACAGCCGCCTACCTTATTTATTACGCGAACATTGGGGTGTCCAAGGAATTTGCGGGGCCTTCCTATTCGCCGTCCTCGCTGATGGCACCGCAGATGGTGCCGCTGTATTACCTGCTTACGGTGCTCTTTTTTGCTGCAGCAGTCTATCTGCTGCTGACGGGTAAGGACTGCCCACAGTGGATGACCTGGGGCGGCTACGGCCTTTCGGCAGTGATGTACTTCTTGGGCGTATGGATCGTCAATACGTTTGAGGGAGACCCGTACCACGGTGAGGCGTATTTGGAAAGCATCTACAACGTGGCTGACGGCATCCCCTATGAGGAGTTGACGACAGGCATCTACGGCCACTACGGGCTGTTCTTCCTGCTGCCGATGAAGATCTTCGGTGCAAAGGCTGTTGTTATTCAATTCCTGATCGCGCTGGTCGGCGTTGTGACGGATCTGGCCATGCTGTACTGCATCCATCACCTGATAAAAAAGAACTGGGTACGCCTGTTGATGGCACTGGTTGTGCCGGTCATTCCGTTTGCATACAGACGGACGAATTACTGGCAGCTGCAGCCTCACCGTTTGGTATTCCCGATGTTGCTGGCGGCCTATATGCTGTTCTGCTTGCGGAAAAAGCAGTCGAAAAAAACGGCTCGGTTCTGGGGCGGCTGGCTTCTGTGCATGCTGGCAGTGCTGTGGAGCACCGAGAGCGGTCTGTTCTGTATCATAGGCTGGTGCGCGGGCTGCATCGTCCGCTGGTGGCAGCAGGAGCCATGGTACGCCCGCGGCCAGTGGGAACGCTATGGCGCGCTGCTGCTGGGCGCTGTGTTGGCGGTGCTGGGGGCCATTGGCCTGACAAATTTGTATAACCTGGCCTGCGGCGGAGCACCGATCTTCAAGGTGTTTTTCTACCCGCTGTACAGCAGCAATTATATGGATGGTTCCATCGGCTACCCGCTTGAGCTAGGCGTGCGCCCATGGGTGTTTGTGCTGCTGCTTATGCTGGCCGTGCTGGCATGGTCGCTGTTTCAGACAACCGCTATCGGAAGAATAGCCAAAACGGAGAACATTGCCCCATTTGCGGCCTGCCTGTCGGTACTGGGGCTGGTATCGTTCAGTTACTATGCAAACCGCTCCGCCTGGATGAATCTGGAGATCTGCCTGCCGGAGGCGCTGCTTTGCCTGTGCTTCCCGCTGCAGGCGCTGACGGACGGGGAGGGGCTACGCAAGAAGCTGGGCGGCCTGTACTGCACGGCGGCACAGTCTGTGGGACTGGCCGTGCTGCTGGTGCTCTGCGTGCTTACGGCACAGCTGCCCGGCGGCGTGATGAATACAGTGATCCTGCAGGAGCACGGTGCGTTCAGCACCCGCGGCATCTATGCGGAGGCGGAGAATTTCTCTGCCAATATACCGGACAACACATTTGCGGTTGGCCGCGATGTGGGAATCATCTACCACGCAGCAGGCTGGGACAACTACGGACATTATGTGGATGCTGCGGATTACGGCGTGGCAGATACCGAAAAATTACTCCCTCATATTCTGGCAGAGTTGAAGGCCCAGCCGAGCTTTGTCGTGGATGACATACTGGGGGCCTATCTGGGGCAGAATGGCTACACGCCCGACATGCTCGGATACCAGCTGCAGACGACCTTCACATCGGCTGGCGGCACGAACCCAATTACTTATTACTACTACGAAAAGCAATAAAAAAGGAGAGCAAAACCTATGGCATGGAAGAATGAGGCAGAAGCCCGCGAGCAGATCAAGGCGATGGTCGCCGAGTATTATCACGACTTCAAGGAGAAAAAGACCCCCTATCAGGAGGGTGACCGCATCACCTACGCTGCCCGCGTCTTTGACGAAAAGGAAATGTGCGCCCTGACTGACGCCACGCTGGACTTCTGGCTGACGACGGGCCGCTTTGCCGACCAGTTCGAAAAGGAATTTGCCAAGTGGATCGGCGTTAAGTTCGCCCATCTGGTCAACAGCGGCTCCTCCGCCAACCTGATCGCCTTCATGGCGCTGACCGCCCCCGAGCTGGGTGACCGCCAGATCAGGAAGGGCGACGAGATCATCACCGTGGCCTGCGGCTTCCCCACCACCGTGACCCCGGCCATCCAGTACGGCGCGGTGCCCGTGTTTGTGGATGTGACCGTGCCCCAGTACAACATCGACGTCACCAAGCTCGAGGCAGCCCTCTCCCCCAAGACGAAGGCTGTCATGATCGCCCACACGCTGGGCAATCCGTTTGACCTGTCCGCTGTCAAGGCGTTCTGCGATGAACATAACCTGTGGCTGGTTGAAGACAACTGCGACGCGCTGGGCACCCAGTACACCATCAACGGCGAGACCCGATTCACCGGTACTTGGGGCGACATCGGCACGTCCAGCTTCTACCCGCCGCACCACATGACGATGGGTGAGGGCGGCTGCGTCTACACCAACAACCCGCTGCTGAACCGCCTGATCCTCTCCTTCCGCGACTGGGGCCGCGACTGCATCTGCCCCTCCGGCCAGGATAACTTCTGCGGCCATCGCTTTGACGGTCAGTTCGGCGAGCTGCCCAAGGGCTACGACCACAAGTACGTCTACAGCCACTTTGGCTATAACCTCAAGGTCACCGACATGCAGGCCGCCATCGGCTGCGAGCAGCTGAAAAAGTTCCCCACCTTCATCGAGCGCCGCCGCCACAACTGGGACCGCCTGCGCGCCGCGCTGGAGCCCGCCGCCGACAAGCTGATCCTGCCGGAACCGGCTGCCAACAGCCGCCCGTCCTGGTTCGGCTTCCTGATCTCTGTCAAGCCGGAGAGCGGTCTGGACCGCAACGCCGTGACCCGCTATGTGGAGAGCCACAATGTGCAGACCCGTCTGCTGTTCAGCGGCAACCTCATCAAGCACCCCTGCTTTGACCAGATCCGCGGCACCGACGCCTACCGCGTGGCGGGCGAGCTGACCAACACCGACTTTATCATGAACAACACCTTCTGGGTCGGCGTTTACCCCGGCATGACCGACGAGATGATCGACTACATGGCCAAGACGATTATCGAGGCTGTGAATCAGTAAAATTTTGACAACGAGGTACAGACCCCTATGATGCAGCAAAAAGTGAAAACAACCCGCGCACCCGGACTGCGGTTGGACAAAAACAGGCGGCTGACGCCTATGCAGATCTACTGCTGGGCGACGGTGGTCTGTCTGGCGGTGCTGCTGCTTGCCCTGCTGGCCAGCCGTGGTGCGCTGCTGCATCGATTCTTCTTTTATGATGTCACCGATACCGGTATGGACTTTTTCCATAGTATTGAGTATATGCGTGGACGTATGCCCTACGGACAGTTCGATACGCTGTACCCGCCGCTTGCAAATCTGTTTTTCTATGTGTTGTATTTGCTTGTGCCAAAGACACAATCAGCTACGTGGACGGAATCGTTTATCTCGTCTCTCAACATGAAAGGAACAGAACGGGATTTGCGTCTACAGCAAGCGACGATGATGCTGTTTATCGTCTTTGTTATCGTGGTGGTCTTAGGAATTGTATCGATGACAGAACGCCTGACGCGCAGCTGCGGGGGGCGGAAAGAGCTGCTGGCATTCTGTGCAGTGTTCAGCTATGGGGTACTGTACGGCTTGGAACGCGGCAATATTCTGCTGTTGTGCTGGCCGTTAATGGCATTTTTTATCCTGTACCGCAATTCAGAAAACCCACTTTTGCGGGAGTTGGCCTGTCTGGCACTTGCGATTGCCGCCGGTTTCAAGCTGTACCCGGCGTTTCTGGGCGTGCTGTTGCTGCGCGATAAAAACTATCTGGCCGCGGTGCGCACGGTGCTGTACGGTGTTGTCTGCCTGTGCTTCCCGCTGTTCTTCTTCAATGAAGGATTGTTTGGCCTGACACTATGGTTCCGTGTACTGTTTGATTTTAGCGGCAGCAGAGGTGAACCGTGGATCGGCAACGGTTTCTCCAACATTTTGGCAGAGGCCGGACATGCGGTGGACAAGCTGCTGGGCACGCAACTGGGCTATGGCAGCTACGCACTGTTGGGCATTGTGCTGGCAGCGGTGCTGCTGGTGTGCAGCTTTTTTATGGATAAGGAGTGGAAACGCATTACAGCAATCATTCTGGCGATGCTGATGTTCCAGTCCCAGTATGATTATGTATGGTGCCTGTTTTTGATCCCGCTGTTCCTGTTTATGGAGCAGGAGCGTGAGCTGCGCAGTGACAACGTGCTGCCCTATCTGGCCTTGATGGTGCCGGTGCTGCCGCTGCCGCTGTTCCGGCGGGATCAGATGGAGCCGTCCTTTGTACCGCGCAACACGATTTGTCATGTCATGCTGCTGCTGCTCATTGTCTGGTGCTTTGTCCAGACGGTGCAGGGGGTGCGTGTACGCTGTGCGGAAAAGCCGGTCAAGCCGGCACACGGACACCCGGCAGCCACGGTGCTGCTGGCCGTTTGTGTGGCGGTGGCCGGTGTGGGCGGCCAGCAGCTGTGGCAGCGCACCCACAACTGGGGCTTTGACTACGGCTACAACGGCCGACTGGATGCCGAGGGCATCCAGCAGAAGGACGTGCAGGACAGCGACGGCAACCCGGTAGAGGTAACATGGAGCGGCCGCGGTGCGTATATTATGATTTACAACCACGCGCCATTTACGCAGAGGATGGTGGTCACGTTCCAGACAGGTTACGGCATGGATTTGAAGCGCGCCTATACGATGACGTTTGAAGCACCGAATCTGGAAGATGCTGATGGTACAACCGGGAAGCAGAAGCGGACGGATATTAAGATTGACCATGAGGGGCAGACCGTGTGCTACACGGTAGATGTGGTTCCCGGCCAGACCCAAATCGATGTGAGCTATGACGGCCCGATGGCAGTCTATGATGCTTCTTCGCGCAAAAACGGCACCTTCACGGTGACAAACCTGGCGGTCACCAGTGAGGGCGCTGTGGAGGAAACCGAATAACGGAAGGAAACATATACTATGCAGAAATTGCTGGCCCTGCTGGGCGCAAAAAATAAAGAGGAATTTGTGGAGCTGTTCAAGCAGTTCATCAAGTTCGGCCTGGTGGGCGTAAGCAACACGGCTGTGTCCATGGCGGTCTACTATATCTTCCTGTGGATCAGCCCGGATCTGTATATGGTCGGCAGCATCCTGGGCACGATTCTGAGCATTGCCAACGCCTTTTTTTGGAATGACAAGTTTGTCTTTACCGGCAACGCCAATGACTGGCGCAGCAAGCTCAAGCGGCTGGGCAAGACCTATGTCAGTTACGGCGGCACATCGATTTTGTCCAACGTGCTGCTCTGGATTGAAGTAACTTTCTTTGCAGTCAGCAAATCTATTGCACCGATTGTAAACCTGTTGGTGACAATTCCATTGAATTTTATCATCAATAAGCTGTGGACATTTAAGGAAAAGTAAGAAAGATGCGACTTTCAGTTTGAAAAGGATGAAAAATGATAAAACGCTTGAATTGTACGGGTAAATATTATATATTTATGGTTCTGACTATTGCAGTTGCAATATTTTATGTTGCGCTGATGTGTAACAAAACAATGCCTTTCGCGGAGGGATGGTATACATATTATGCGCAACTTATAAACGAAAAAGGTTTGCTGCCTTACAAAGATTTTGAATATCTTTTTTCGCCGCTCTACATTTATTTTATTGCGTTTGTCACGCGCTTTTTCGGATATGATATTTTGACACTGCGGTGTGTTGGCATCCTAATGTTTGCAATAATCGCCTTAGGGGTATATTTGTTTATTACAGAAATTGTTGGAAGAAAAAAGGCGTGGATTGCTGCAATTACTTCCGTTACAGCGGTTATGTATCTACAGTCAGAAGCAGTTCAGATTTTTTATGACTACATCCGACTTATGGATATTTTTGCTGTTTTTACCGTTTTATTCTTGATTCGCGCTGTCAAAGCAATGCAGCACAGCGAAAATCAAGGCGTAAAAGTAAATCTTTTTCTTTGTGGCCTTTTCAATTCCCTCTTCATAAATGTAAAACAAAATGTTGGATTGATTTTTTGGGCATATACAATAGTTCTAATTATTTACTTAGGAGTGTATTTTCAACAGTCCATAAAAGCAATTGTAAAAAATTTAATGCAATTTTTATTGCCTATTGTAGCAGTAACAGGTGCAATTTATTTGTTGCTGGCCGTAACTGGGGGATTGAAAGGATATTTGTCCATGACGGGCGGAGGCGCAATTAGCGCAAAAGGCGGTATGATTGCAATTCTCTTTAACTGGGTGCCCAATAACTGGAACTTATTCCAAAATGCGATGCCGGAGGCCAGTGTTGTTTTACTTGTTGTAGTGGCTTTGATGGTGGCCCTTGCCATAGCAGAACATAAAAACAAGGTGGCACGACATGATGCAAATGGCGCATGGAGTAAGATTGCGGATATACACGGGGGGGGGGTACCTGCTGGCAATAGGATTGCTATTGGTTATGGCTGTTCGCCACAAAGACATGGCAGTGGCAATTTCGGATTGGAAGTCAGTAACACCGTATTTCTTTTTTGAGATTGTATTTCCGGCTTTTTTGTTGTTTGGTTTTTGGTTTCTCTATAATATCATTAAAAAACAGCAAAACGCAGAGACATTTTTGCTGTGGTTTACACTGGCAGGCTCTTATGTGGCAATATCTTGGGGCTGTGGAAATTCCGGTGGATTAGCAGAGGGACAGGCAACAACAGGAGTGGCATTTGTTGTTGCATTTATTCTGTATGGACTAAGCTATCAGTGGCTTCAGATATTACAGGTGGTAGCGGTAGTCGCTTGCATCGGCTTAACGATTCAATCTTGCACCAAAAAGATGGTGAATACCTATAATTGGTGGGGAGCAGATGAAGCAGATTTTTGGGCAAGTGAGAACAATATAGGAGATGTTCCGCTGCTGAGCAAAATTCGGGCATCTACAGATACAAAGGCTGTGTATGAGGAAATCTGCAAGGAAATAACAGAGGGAGTGCAGGAAGATGAAACCATCTACTGCTTCCCGCAAATTCCCATATTTTATAGTTTATGTGACCGCTGGGATCCGGGGGTACGCTCTAAAGTAGAATGGTTTGATGTGTCTACGGATGAAGCAGTAGAAGCAGACATTGATATTCTAAAAGAATCACCACCCAAGGCAATCCTTATGTACAATGTGGGTGATGATGTCTATGAGGCCCATGAAAGCGCATTTCGCAAGGGGCAAGCATCCGGAACCAGAAAGATGAGAGACTTTTTGTATGATTTTGCGTATGCTAATGGGTATGAATTTATCGGCAATTACACTACAGGAAATAATGAACTTACACTTTGGATTCAGAAAGACAATCGTAATGTGAATCTGATTGATGCGTTTGATGGTGGTGATGGCACAATTGATAACCCCTATAAATTACATACTGCTGAACAATTGCGCTTGTTTAGTAAGATGGTAAATGAGGGGAGAACTTTTGGCGGTCAATATATCGAACAAACAGCGGACATAGACCTCGCCAATCAAGATTTTACGCCAATCGGTGAATATTCCGGTAACAACTATTTCTGTGGCACATACAATGCTGCCGGCCATGTGATTCGCAATCTAAAGATTGAAACGAATGATAATGCAGCCTTATTTGGACGACTTGGCGGTAAAGTATATAATCTGGGAATAGAAGGTGGAAATATCACAGGCGCTTATATCGGTGGAATTGCAAGCCATGCCGTTAAAGATACAGCAGCAATAATTAACTGCTATACAGATATTTCTATGGATGGAATACGTGCAGGCGGTATCGCCGATAATTTTGTAGGAACTGTCGGAAATTGCTTTAGCGTAGGGTTGATACATGGTACGGATAGTGCAGATGTATTGAGCTTTAACCAATATAAAGAGGTACAAAGCGTTTATTCCGTTAAGGAAAAAAATAGTCAGGACTTCGATACACAAAGTACAGATGATGTCAGAATTACATATTGTACGGAAGAAACAATGAAAAATGGAATATTGGTACAACGATTGAATGATTCTATTTATTCGATAGGTACAGAACTACAAAAGAGCGATGGTACTGAAGATAATGACCAAGAAACAACAATTGAGTTGGTACGGTGGAAACAGGGAACGGATGGACATCCGGTTTTCGATGTGCCATCGTAATTGAAGCAGACAAATAAGAAAGGCAGACAATCAAATGAAACAGCGTTTAGCGGATTATGTGGCGGACTTTCTGGCGGCGCGCGGTGTGACGGATGTTTTCTCCGTCGTGGGCGGCGGCGCTATGCACCTGAACGATGCGCTGGGCCATAACCCCCGGCTGCATGTGACCTACAACCACCATGAGCAGGCCTGCGCCATTGCGGCGGAAGCCTACGCCCGGCTGGAAAATAAGATCGCGGCGGTCTGCGTGACCACCGGCCCCGGCGGTACCAATGCGTTGACCGGTGTAGTAGGCGGCTGGCTGGACTCTATACCCATGTTCATTGTCTCCGGCCAGGTGCGCTATGACACCACGGCCCGGTACGCCTTGCAGTACACCGGTACGCCGCTGCGCGCCATGGGTGACCAAGAGTACGATATTACTAAGTCTGTCCAGTACATGACGAAGTTCGCCGCCATGCTGGAGGACCCCAAGGATATTCGCTACCTGCTGGAAAAGGCGTGGCATCTGGCTACAACGGGCCGCCCCGGCCCGGTCTGGCTGGACATCCCGGTCAACTTCCAGGGCGGCTACATCGAGACTGACGAGCTGCGCGGCTACGACCCCGCCGAGGATGACGCCCAGTTGCCCCCACCGGTGGACGATGCCACGATCCGAACGATTCTGGAAAAAATCAAGAACGCCAAACGGCCAGTGTTCCACGCGGGCTATGGCATTCGCCTGTCCGGCGGGTATGCGGCGTTCCGCTCCGTGGCGGAAAAGCTCAACATCCCCATCGTCACCTACTGGAACGCCGTGGACCTCATCGAGGATGACAATCCGCTGTACTGCGGGCGTGCCGGGAACATGGGTGACCGCCCGGGCAACTGGGCCATCCAGAACGCTGACCTGATTCTGGCCGTAGGTACACGCATCTCCATTCGACAAGTCGGCTACAACTGGAAGACCTGGGCCCGCGCGGCAGAGGTCATCATGGTGGACATTGACCAGGCCGAGCTGAAAAAGCCGACCCTGCACGTCGAAATGCCGGTCTGGGCCGACGCGAAGGACTTTTTGACCAAGCTGGATAAGGTCGCCGCGGCCCCCGTGAACGCGGGCGGCGAGTGGCTGGCCACCTGCCAGCGCTGGAAACGCGACTACCCCGCCGTGTTGCCCCGCCAGTGGGAGGAAAACGGCGAGACCGCCAACGTTTACGCCTTTGTGCGCTATTTGAGCAGTCGCCTGCCGGAGAACAGCCTGACCGCGGTCTCCAACGGTGCGTGCTGTGTCGTCGGTAACCAGGCGTATGTCATCCAGAAGGGCAGCCGGATGGCAAACAACAGCGCCATTGCCAGCATGGGTTACGGTCTGCCCGCAGCCATTGGCACCTGCATCGGCGGCGGACGCCGCCAGACGATCTGCCTTGAGGGCGACGGCTCCATCATGATGAACCTGCAGGAACTGCAGACCATCCTGACGAACAAGCTGCCGATCAAAATCTTCCTCATCAACAACAACGGTTACCACTCTATCCGCCTGACGCAGAACAACCTTTTCAAGGAGCACTGCAAGGTCGGCATCGGCCCCGAGAGCGGCGACCTGTCCTTCCCGGAGTTTGAAAAGCTTGCAAAGGCGTTTGGCTACCCCTACTACAGCGCCCACAGCAACGCCGAGATGAAGCAGGCCGTGGACACGGTGCTGGCACTGGACGGCCCGGCTTTCTGCGAGATTTTCACCGACACGAAACAGGTCTGGGAGCCCAAGAGCAGCACCAAGCGCCTGCCCGACGGCACGCTGGTCAGCCCCCCGTTGGAGGACCTGGCCCCCTTCCTGCCGCGTGAGGAACTGGAAAAGCAGATGTTCATCCCGCTGATGCCGGAAGTGTAAGGAAAGTGGGTAGAATGGAAAAATGAAAAAAATGCGGAATGGCAATATTGAATTGCTGCGGTTTCTTTTCAGTGCGGACATTGTGCTGTACCATGCGGGCTTTCTGCCGCGCGGCTATGTCGGTGTTGAGTTCTTCTTTATGGTGACGGGCTTCTTTCTGGCAGACAAAATCTTGACCCGGAATAGCAAAGACCAGAGAAAGCCCACGTGGGAGACTCTGGTCGGGGAGGCCACCGCCGACATCTGGAAGCGATACTGCGCAATCTTCCCGTATTTCTTCGCATCCACGGTGTTGGGCTTTGCGGTGCGCGCTTTTGCGCTGCACTGGGACTTGCCCACGTTTCTGACATATCTGCAGCTGATTCCGGCGGATATGCTGTACTTGCAGAACATCGGCTTTACGGTTACGTCGGCCATCGGCGTTCTGTGGTATCTGTCGGCCATGACGTTTGCGGTCTGGGTCCTGTACCCGCTGCTGCGCCGCCGCTATGAGCTGGTCGCGAGCGTTTCGCCTGCTGTTATACTTTTGATTCTGGGGCTGATTCAGCAGAATTGCGGCTCCTTGGATGCACCCTGCACCTTCCTGTATGGCTGGCTCAACACAGGCCTGCTGCGTGCCTTTGCGGGTATTCTGGGCGGCGTACTGGCCTACTATGTGACACAGAAGGTGCGTGGCATCAACATAACAAAAGGAATGGCGGCTGCCCTGACGGTTTTTGAGGTCGCCGTGTACATATGGGTGTTCTACCACACTTGGAGCCGGAACGACTTCCGCCCGTTGCTGGATGCGTTTGTCATTGTGGCATTAGGGGGGGGCGTTCACGGTCACGGTAAGCGGCAAGTCGCTGCTGTATCAGAAATTCGACAATGGGTTTGTGCGCTTCCTGGGCAAGGCGTCTATGCCGATCTTCCTGAGCCATTTTTATATGGTGTTCTATCTGTCTAACGTGTTTGAAATGCTCCACATGGAGGACACGTTCGGACAGAAGCTCGCGTTCACCATCGGACTCAGTCTACTGGCGGCGGCGATTGTGTATGCTGCAGGCCAGCTGATGTGCAGACTGATAAAGGCGTGGGCGGTATCCTTTCAGAACAAGCTGAAGGCAATTAACTAAGCAGGGGTTCAATATGGAACAAGGCAAGAGACAAATCCACACCGCCATCATCACCGGTCCTACGGGGGCAATCGGGATGGCACTGTGTGCAAAGCTGCTGGCGGAGGGCGTGACGGTTTACGCGGTCACCCACCCGGGCAGCGCACGGGCGGCGCTGCTGCCGCAGGACGCGCGGCTGCATGTGGTGCCCTGCGATGCGGCGGAGTTGGCCGCGCTGCCGGAGCTGATCCCGGAAAAGGCCGATGCGTTCTTCCACTTTGCGTGGGCGCACACGATCGGCCCGGGCCGCAACGACATGCCGGCGCAGATCGAGAACATCCGCTACACCATTGCGGCCTGCCGCGCCGCGGCGCAGCTGGGCTGCCAGGTCTTTATCGGGGCTGGCAGCCAGGCCGAGTATGGCCGCGTGGAGGGTGTGCTGACCGCGCAGACCCCCTGCTTCCCGGAGAACGGCTACGGCATGGCCAAGCTGTGCGCCGGCCAGATGAGCCGCGTCGAGTGCCAGACGCTGGGCGTGGCCCACATCTGGACGCGCATTTTGAGCGTCTACGGCCCGCACGACGGTCCGGCCACGATGATCAGCGGCACCATCCGTAAGCTGCTGCACGGCGAGAAGCCCGCTCTGACCGCGGGCATCCAGCAGTGGGACTACCTGTACGCCGCCGACGCGGCAGTTGCGTTCTACGCGCTGGCCGTCAGCGGGCAGGATGGCAGGGTCTACCCGCTGGGCAGCGGCACGGCCCGCCCGCTGAAGGACTACATCGAGGCGCTGCGCGACGCCATCGACCCGGCGCTGCCGCTGGGCTTGGGGGAGATCCCCTACGGCCCGCTGCAGGTCATGCACCTGCAGGCGGACACGTCGGCCTTACAGGAGGACACCGGCTGGCGGCCCGCGACCCCGTTTGAAGAAGGAATCCGCGAAACCATTGAGTGGGTAAGGAAAGAGACAAAATGAGTGAGAAAAAGACGATTTCGGTAATGATCCCCTGCTACAACGAGGAGCAGAATGCCCGCCCCATCTATGAGGCTGTGCGCGATGAGCTGGTCAAGAGCTGCCCGAACTACGACTATGAGATTTTGTTCATCGACAATAAGAGCGAGGACGGCACCCGTGCCATCATCCGGCAGATCTGCGCCGAGGACAAGCACGTCAAGGCCATCTTCAACGTCAAGAACTTCGGCCAGTTCAACAGCCCGTACTACGGCATGATCCACACCTCCGGCGATTGCACGATCACGATGTGCGCCGACTTCCAGGACCCTGTGGAGATGATCCCCAGGTTTGTGGCCGAGTGGGAAAAGGGCTACAAAATCGTCATTGGCCGCAAGACCCAGAGCAAGGAAAACCCGGTCATGTACTGGCTGCGCGGCTGCTACTACAAGCTCATCAAGAAGATGAGCAGCTGCGAGCAGATCGAGCAGTTCACCGGCTTTGGCCTGTACGACAAGAGCTTTATCCAGACGCTGCGCAACCTGAAGGACCCGACGCCCTTCATCCGCGGCATTGTGGCCGAGCTGGGCCCCGAGCGCAAGGAAATCGAGTACACCCAACCCCAGCGCCGCGCGGGCAAGACCCACAACAACTGGTACAGCCTGTACGACGCTGCTATGCTGAGCTTTACCAGCTACACCAAGGCCGGTATGCGCATTGCAACGTTCGCAGGCTTCCTGGTGGCGGGGCTGAGCTTTCTGGTCGGCCTGTTCTATCTGATTGCCAAACTGCTGTTCTGGCAGAGCTTCCGCGCCGGGTACGCGCCGACGATGATCGCCATCTTCTTTATGGGCGGTATTCAGCTGGCGTTCCTGGGCTTTTTGGGTGAGTACGTCATGGCTATGAACACCCGCATCATGAACCGCCCGCTCGTTGTGGAGGAGGAACGCCTCAACTTCGAGCCGGACGACCAGTGACCGGTATGAAGCAGGAGCTTGGGTATTTCCTGAAAAACGCGAAATTCCGCGCGGCGCTGGGGCTGACCCTGCTGCTCAGCTACGGCTATGCCATCGCCACGACACGGGTCAGCATTGACTCGCTGGAAGGGGATCGCTACATCGGCACGGGCGGCGTCATGCTGTCCACCGGACGGTTCGGCATGAACCTCTGGGCCGCGGTGCTGGGCTACGGCAGGGCCGAGCCGAGCTATGCCTTTGGCATTGACCTGCTGGCGGCGCTGCTGCTGGCGCTGGCGGCGGTGAGCTTCTGTGCGCTGCTGCGCAAGGCCGCGCAGGACCGCATCAGCATGTTCGGCTATGGGTTGTTTGCCTGCCTGTTTGTCTCCTACCCGCTGATGAACGAAATTTGGGAGTACAGCGGCGCGAATGTCTGCGTCTGCGGCGGCTATCTGCTGGACGCCGCTGCGCTGAATCTGCTGTGGGACGCGCGCCAGCCCGGCGTGCCGTGGCGCGGCAGGGCTCTGCGCATGGGCGCGGCGGCGCTCTGCCTGATGGTGGTCTGCTCGTCCTATGAGTCACTGGCGGCGGTGTTTGTGCTGGCCGTCTTTGCGCTTTTAACGCTGGAGCAGCTGCTGGCCGCCGAGCGCCCGCGGCTTGCGGCAGTCCTGACCGAGGGACTGTGGTACGCGGCGGCGCTGGTCGGCGGGCTCTGCCTGCGCGTGCTGGTGACGTCGGGCATCCATCTTGTGCTGCCGCAGGCTGCGGCCAACGGCGCCACCGAAATTTTGTGGGCGTTCTACCCATTTGTCTATCTTGCAAAGCTGCTTGTCAAGAGCATTCTGATTAACTACGCACTGCGCGGCTGTTTCTACCTGCCCATTGCTGAATTGGCGGTGGCGGTGCCGGTGTTTGTCGCTCTGGCCATCGTGCTGGCGGTGCGCAAAAAGCGGCCCCTGCTGCTGCTCACCGGCGCGGGGACGCTGTTCTCACTGGTGCTGCTGTCGTTTGTGCAGGGGCGGTACTCGCCCTACCGCACCTGCCAGGTGTTTGCGCTGTTTGTGGCGCTGGCGGGGCTGGCCGTGTATGAGCTGCTGCGCCGCGCTGCGGCCCGGCGGGCTGTGCTGCTGGGCAGCGTGCAGCTGCTGGCGGTGCTGCTCTGTCTGCACCAGGCCATGTACCTGAACCATCTGCTGGCCGTCGATTACCAGCGTTCCGAGCAGGAGGCCGCCGTGGTGCGCACTCTGGGCACCGAGCTTGTGCGCGACTACGGCACCGACAAGCCCGTGGTGCTGGTGGGCCGTTACACGCTGGGGGAGAATATCACCCGGTACACGACGGCTGACCCGATGCAGCACCCACTGTACCGCTTCTTCCGTGAGCACACGAGCTGGGAGAGCGGCGACACCGTCAAGTACGTCGAGACCAACTGCAACTCGGTGCTGAACTGGTCGGTCACGGCCTTCTCCGAGGTGGACGACGTCTACGGCCAGGCAGCGGAGCACCTGTTCCGCTACTATGGCTTTGCTTTGGACATGACCCACAGCGCTGCCCTGCATGAGCAGGCGCAGACCTACGCCGACGCCCACGACCTGCCTGGATACCCCCGGGCGGGGGCGATTGTCGATTGCGGGGACTATGTGCTGGTAAATCTGCAATAAAAATACCGCGGAAAAGTTTGCGCTTCTCCGCGGTTTTTGTTTTCTTTCTGTATTTTGCCGATGCTTTCAGCCGGTCACGGTCTCAAAGGGCTTCGTCAGGCGCCCGTTCCTGTCGGCTTCGCAGGCGCGGCGGGCCTACTTCAAATACTCCACCAAAAACGCCACTGTCGTCTCCCGCAACGCTTTGTCCAGCGCGGCGGCGGTGGCGGCGTCCTCGGATAGATAGTTGTGGTTCCCCTCGGCAAACGGCTCCAGCACGGCCCTGCCGTCGGGCAGGCTCTCGACGGCGGCTATCGTCTCGGCCTGGGTCGTGTCGCTCAAAATGCCCTCATGGCCGGTGTAGGTCAAAAGTGTCGGCAGGGCGCTCTCCCGCAGGGCGGCGTTCGGGTCGGAATCGCGCATTTCGGTGAACAGCGTTCCGCTGACATCGACGCCCCAGGTGCTGATGCTGCCGCCCGCCTCGGCCTCAGCGGCCAGCGCTTCCACGGCGGAAAAGTCGTCGATGTTCAAAAACTCCATGCCGCGCAGGCCCGCGCCGTTGGCGGGGCTCCACAGCGCCAGCGCCGTGATGCCGCCCCTGCGCTGCGGGTAGAGGCTGGCCAGCCGTCCGCCCATGCTGTGACCCACCAGCGCTGTGCGGCCCGTGCCGTAGGTCTGCTGCATGTAGGTGATGGCGCTCTCGACGTCGTCGGTCATGTTGGACAGCGTGTAGGCCGTGAACGGCTCGGTGCTGTTGCCGCAGCCGGGAAAATCCAGCCGCACCGTCGCAATGCCCTGGGCGGCCAGATCGGCGGCCAGCGGCGCAAAGTGGCCGTCGCCGCTGCGGCTGCCGGTAAAGCCGTGGCAGAGCACGACGAGCGGCAGCTCCTCCCCGCGGGCCAGCTTGCCGGGCAGCTGTACCGTAGCGTAAATGTCCCCGCGCGTGCCGGGTATGGTGACGTCCTGCGCTTTCGGTGCGGGCGTCAGCAGAAAAAGCGATGCCGCCACGCAGAGCGCCAGCGCGGCAATGCAGCCTGCAAGGGTATAAAAAGCGCGTTTATGCGTTTGTTTGTGCATAGAATTACCTCCGTAATGTCTCTATTAAAGCCTATGCGGGGCAAAAAGTCAAGACGCACAGAATACGCACAAAAAAACAGGTGACAAACCCGAGGCGGATGTGGTATACTAAAGATTACAAATTGGTTAAAAAGTCAGACCCGGGGCGCAGGCGCAGCCTTGCCCCGGCTTTTGTCCTGTTTTACCGGAGGTGCTTGACTACGAATTCTATAGCAAACCGTATGCCCCGCCTGCTGGCTATGCTGTTTGTGCTGCTGGGGCTGTTCTGCGCGGCGGCACTGCCCGCCCATGCGGAGGACTACGACACGGTGCTGGACCGCCTGTCCCGCCTGCAGGCGCTGGCGCGGGAGTACTCGGCCAATCAGACCGACACGCCCGACCCGATCGAGCTGACGCTGGCCTACACCCGCACGGGGGAGTACAACACCACGATCTGGCAGCTGACCGCCGGTGTGCGCGACGCTGGGTTTGAGAGCTGCGTCAACAGCAGTGACCCCGAGCTGGCGTCGCTGCAGAATATGAACACCGTCGTCCTGCCCAACGGAGAGAGCATCGACTTTGGGCACCTGCTGGCGTCGATGAACCTTGTCTACAACGGCATACCCATCACGGGCAGCTGGGGCGGCGACTGTGAGGAGCTGGCCAGGCAGTATTACGGCCAGGCCGGCGATGCCGCGGGCTACGCCGAGGCGATGCGCGCTTCCTTTAATATAGACGATGACGGCACGCTGAGCCGCTTCAGCAACGGGGACCTGCGGGCGGACCTCGACTCCGTCGTCGTCGGCTCCAAGGTGACAAAGGACACCGACCTGGCCGAGGCGCTGCGCAGCTACTACGCGAATCTGACCGAGTATGACCGCGTCAAGGAGTTCATCTCGCTGAGCTTCGGCACGGTGGATACCTCGAGCACGGCCTTTGCGGACGCCGTGTACAGCGCTCTGCTGGAGGATTCCGGTATGCAGCTGCTGTTCTACATGAACGGTATGTGGACCGTCAAGGGCTGGCAGATCAAGGACGACTACGCCCCCGCCGTGCGCGGCGCAACAGACCTGTTTGCTGAGTACCTGGCCAACGCGGTCAATCACGAGAAGATAAAGAGCGAGACGAATGACCGTCTGGTTGCCATGGGCGGGCAGGCACTGGCCGACGCGCTGGAGGCGTTGGGCGACACCGACGCCGCCCAGGCCGCACTGACCGCCGCCGAGGAGATGGCCAATAACGCCCAATCGACGGTTTCCTCCGGTTCGGATGTGGTCTCCGCCGCGCGGGAAAATTTGCAGACAAACTTTAACGTGAAGGTCTTCCAGCTGATTTTGCTGATTGCGGCAGGGCTGGCAGCGTTCATGCTGGTGTTCAGCATGGTGATGTTTGTGGTGCACCGAAAAGAAAATTGAGTTTGGACTGCGTGCCGCTCTCTTGTGGGAAAGAGAGCGGCACGCTTTTTCTGTTCACACCCCGTTCACATTCCGTATATTCACCCCGAGTTATCCACGGCGTATAACGGTTATCCACCGTGGAAATGTTGAAAACTCCGTGGAAAGCGTGGAAAACTCTGCCGCCCGGACCCGTTCAAAAGCGGAAAACCGGGAAAATCTACGTAGAAAAAACGTTTATTTTCCACATTTTCCACAGCGGCGCTGTTGAAAACTGTGGAAAGCCGGGGAAAACGCGAATTGCGCTTTTTGCAACACAAAATACACATTTTGTAAATAAGGGCTTGCACTCGCCGCGCGACAGCGCTATAATAAACCTAACCATCACCCGCACTGCTGTGCGGCGGTGCGCTTGAGTATAAAAGGGAGAGTGTGAAATTATGTTGGACATTAAAATCACCAAAACGACCCATCCGAAGGAAAAGCCGCAGGACGAGTCGAAGCTCGGCTTCGGCAAGCAGTTCAGCGACCACATGTTCCTGATGGACTATACCGCGGGCGAGGGCTGGCATGACGCCCGCATCGTCCCCTATGGCCCGTGGGAGATGGACCCGGCTACCACCGTGTTCCACTACGCACAGGAAATTTTTGAGGGCATGAAGGCCTACCGCACCGCGGACGGCAAGATCCAGCTGTTCCGCCCCGACTGCAACGCGAACCGTTTCAACGATTCCGCGGACCGTCTCGGCATGCCCCCCATCCCGCCGGAGGACTTCGTGCAGGCGGTCAAGGCGCTGGTCGATGTGGACCGCGACTGGGTGCCCCACTCCGACGGTGCGTCCCTGTACATCCGCCCGTTCTGCATCGCTACCGATGTGGGCCTGGGCGTTCATGCCGCCAAGCATTACCGCTTTGCCATCATCTGCGCGCCCTCCGGTGCCTACTACGCCGAGGGCCTCGACCCCGTCCGCATCTATGTTGAGGATGAGTACATCCGCGCCGCCCCGGGCCTGACCGGCTTTACGAAGTGCGGCGGCAACTACGCCGCGTCCATCAAGGCCGGCGAGCTGGCTGAGGAGCGCGGCTTCTCCCAGGTGCTGTGGCTGGACGGCGTTGAGAAGAAGTACGTCGAGGAAGTCGGCTCCATGAACATCATGTTCAAGATCGACGGCGAGATCTACACCGCACCCTGCGTAGGCACCGTTCTGCCCGGCGTTACCCGCCGTTCCATCATCGAGCTGCTGAAGGATTGGGGCTACAAGGTACACGAGGAGCGTGTTGCCATTGCTGACATCATGAAGGCTGCCGACGAGGGCAAGCTGGAAGAGGTCTTTGGCACC
>ERZ837380.1815-NODE-1815-length-25110-cov-3.131790_pt1 | contig 25110 bp, 20 predicted proteins | sample MGYA00519685_ERZ837380 | MGnify/ENA primary metagenome ERZ837380 (study PRJEB31850, sample SAMEA3708817) | human gut metagenome | biome: human gut; feature: human-associated habitat; material: faeces | place: China | collected 2014 ...
TCCACTGCTTGCACAGCTCGTTCATGCGTTTGACGATGAACAGCGCGAACTCCTTGCCTTCCGGATCCCAGCCGTGGTCGCGAATCCAGTTCTTGCCATAGAAGACCGCAGTGGTCTCGGCAAGGCCGATGTAGCCGAGCGACACGGTGGCGCGCTCGTTCTTGAACAGCTGGTCCACGTTGTCGTTGGCACCAAGACGACCAAACGCACCAAAGCGGAACAGGGTCGGGGCGTTGACCGGGGTGGCTTCCTTGCAGCGCATGATGCGGAACTGGAGGGCCTGATGGGCGACTTCCATACGCTCGTCGAACAGCTTCCAGAAGCGAGCCTTGTCACCGTGGGATTCGATGGCGATACGCGGCACGTTGACGGTGACCACGCCGAGGTTCATACGGCCGTCTTCTTCATCCTTGCCGGTCTCCGGGTTGATCCAACCCTGCAGGAAGGAGCGGCAACCCATCGGAGCCTTGAAGGAGCCTGTGATCTTGACGATGTTCTCGTAGAACACCACATCCGGGTACATGCGCTTGGTGGCGGACTCGAGGGCAAGCTGCTTCAGATCGTAGTTCGGGTCACCCGGGTCGGCGTTCACGCCGTGCTTCACAGTAAAGACGAGCTTCGGGAAGATGGCGGTGTGGTGTTCCTTGCCGAGGCCGCGAATACGGTTCAGCAGGATTGCGCGCTGCACTTCACGAGAGAACCAGTCGGTGCCGAGACCAAAGCCGACAGTCACGAACGGGGTCTGGCCGTTGGACACACGGTTGGAGTTGATCTGGTATTCCATGGTCTGCATGGCATCATAGATGGCTTTGCGGGTACGAATCTTGGCGAGGATTTCACGCTCTTGCTCAAGTTCGTCAACGTCGGTGTGGAACGGGGTGTCCATCGGCAGCGGTTCACGGGAACCGAAATGCAGCTTGGCGGGCTCGTTCTTCTTGGCGCTCTCGACCTGACGACGGGCGAATTCAACCGGCATGCCGTCGGGGATGGTCTCACGAGCTTCCTCAAGGAACTTCTCGTAATCCTTCTTGGCATACTGGGCAAGATGCTCGTCGGCACGGTTGGCGGTCTGGCCACCATACTGGCTGGAGGCCACGTCCTTCATGATCTGGGTAATCTGGGTGGCCGCAATGGCGATGGACTTCGGGGAAGCCATCGGAGCGTTGCCAAGAGTGAAGCCATTGGCCAACATGTCCCAGAAGTTCGGCAAGGAGCAGTTGGACTGGGCAGTGAACGGCGAATAGTCGGCATCGTGGAAGTGAATGTCGCCCTTCATGTGGGCGTTGGACACCGCCGGCGGCAGCATGTTGAACGCGGCGGCCTTGGACACGGCACCGGCCAGCAGATCACGCTGGGTGGAGTAGACGTTGGAATCCTTGTTCGCGTTCTCGTGAATCAGGGTCGGGTCATGATTAATGAAGCGAGCAACGGCCTCGTTGACATCAGTGGCCTTGGCACGCTGAATGACTTTGTCGAGACGGTAATTGGTGTAGGCGCGAGCCACATCGTACAGGTGGGCGTCAATGAGGGCGTGCTCCACGAGATTCTGGATGTCCTCGATTTTGGCGGGGCCGGTGTAACGCCCCTTGATTTCGCCTTCGACTTGGTTGGCGAAACCACGGATCATGGCATCTTCTTCGGGGCCGACTTCCTTGTTCAGGTCGCCGAAAGCAGACTTGACCGCAGAGATGATGTTGATGGGGTCGAAGTCGACCACACGACCATCACGCTTCTCAACGAGCACGGTGGAGGCCTTGGCGGCCACCTTGGTCTCGTTATCGGTGACGGTTTCCTCCAGCACCTGTGCGCCCATCGGGCACCCCTTTCCTATAAGGCGAACACTCTCCTGAGTTCCGCATTTTGGCCGCACTCGACGTGGGCCACACGAAATTACATTGATATCGTTTTCTTGAACCTCTAGAAGAATACGGCATCCCCACCCCTATATCTAGTGCTCAACAGTGGTGTGTCGAACTATTTATAGGGTTTTTCGGCTATTTTTCGCCAAAACTACAAGTGTGTGATTAGCGTAACTGTTTTCTGCTCGCGTGTCGCACAGCGAGCTCACTGACGACTCTCAATCGTCAGTGCAACGCATATCTCACTCCTCTTCATAGCACCCGTTTCTTCGCCATAATGACTCCTTTCTTCTGATGCACCAGACCATCTCCATCATCGGCTGATACATCGCTTCGTACGGTTCTTGCATTCATCATCACACCGTTTTCAGGCGACGGTAAATTTTTACCGTCATCAACCAACGCACTTATAGTGGAGTGCATGACTACTGCAATGGGCTACTCATCTACCGGCCGTCCACCGACCGCCGCTTCACTGGCCTCGTCTGGCTTTGAGCCGGGTCAAGGCACTTTCGCGCCCGATCGGGGCGCCATCAATCTGCCGAATGAGCCTCGCCCTATCGATCAGCTGCCTGCACGCGCCGCTGAAACCACCGCGCAAAATCCGTGGCCGGTAAGCGTGCTGAGCCAGAAGTTCTACGGTGCCGTGGAACGATGGCCGTCCGCGTGGGTCACCGGCCAGATCACGCAGATCAATACCCGTCGCGCCGGCTCGGCCTACATCACGCTGCGCGACGACTTCGAGGATATCGCCATGGAAGTCAATGGCTTCGGCAGGTTCGCGGCCGCGGCCAGCCAGTTCGTTCAGGGCGACCGCGTGGTGATTCACGGCAAACCGAACCTGTGGATGAAGCGCACTTCGCTGTCGTTGCGCGGGGACACGATTCTCAAGGTCGGAGCCGGTGGCAGCCTCAAGGCCATGATCGACGAATTGCGCAAGCAGCTTAAGGGCGAGGGCCTGTTCGACGCCGATCACAAACTGCCTCTCCCGGAGTTTCCGAAGACTATTGGCCTGATTTGCGCACCTCAGGCACGTGCGGAAGGCGATGTGATCACCAATGTGAACCTTCGTTGGCCTTCCGTAACCTTCAAGGTGGTCCATGTGCATGTTCAGGGCGAGCAATGCCCGGCCGAGGTGGTTCAGGCCATTGCACAACTCGATGCCGACCCGAGCGTGGATGTGATCATCGTGGCCCGTGGCGGCGGCTCGTTTGAGGATCTCATCGGTTTCTCGGATGAGCGTGTGGTTCGTGCGGCGTATGCCTGCACTACACCATTAATCTCCTCCATCGGGCATGAGGATGACTGGACATTGCTGGATCTGGTCGCCGATCTGCGCGCCTCCACCCCTACCGATGCGGCCAAGCGCGTGGTGCCGGATGTGCGTGAGCAGTCGCAGCTCATCGAAGGTGCCATCGACCGTATGCGACTGCGGGTCCGTTCGCGCGTGGAGAACGAGATTCGACTTATCGAGGGATATGCGAACCGCCCGAGCCTGACACAGCCGCACACCATGCTTGAGCCTCATCAGCGCTTAATTGACGACTCGTTGCAACGGCTCGATATCGGGCTGCGACGCATCGTGGACGATGCCCAGCTCACCGTCGAGCGAGCTCACGCCTCACTGACCGCACTCAGCCCGCAATCCACGTTGAACCGAGGCTATGCGGTGGTGCAGTCCGCCGATGGCCACGTACTAGACGATGCTTCGCAGGTAAGCCCTGGGGATGGCATCACCGTCACCTTGAAGAAGGGTGTCATTACCGCAACCACCACATCCGCAACCGCGTGACACGCCATACGCAGCCACGCATATATACCGTATATATAAGGAGAACATCATGACCGAAAACGCCACATCCACCGACATGAACACCCCCGCCACGTCCCTGACGGACAAGGAACGCGAGCTCATCGCCCAGATGCCATATGAGGAGGCGCGCGACAAGCTGATTCAGGCTGTCCAGGCACTGGAAACCGGCGGCCTCAATCTTGACCAGTCGATGCGTCAATGGGAGATCGGCGAGGCCTTGGCTAAGCGCGCCCAGGGTCTGCTCAACGACGTCCGTGCCAAGCTCGACCAAGCACAAGCCGAGCAAGCCGCCAACGAAGCCACCGCAGGCACGCAGTCCAACCTCGACTGAGTTGCCTCCCGGCGCGGCATCCCGCGGCTCGCACCCGAGTCCGGACTGGACTGAGTTCTGCTTCCCGGCATACGATAGTGGTGATTAGGCCACATTGGCAGCAGTTTATAGAAGGGAAATCCCATGTCAACGTTGATTCTTGTATTCCATCCGCATCTTAAGGACGGCTCGCGCGCGAACGCCCGCCTGCTCGCCGAACTCACCGCACAGGGCGAGGACGACATCATCGTGCGCGACGAATACGCCGAATACCCGAACTTCTCCGTCAACGCCGACACAGAGCACGAGCTGCTGGAGGCTGCCGACCGCGTAATCCTTCAGTTCCCGTTCTACTGGTACTCCTCCCCCGCGCTACTCAAGGAATGGGAAGACGAGGTCATCACCGCCGGCTGGGCCTACGGTGGAGGCCACGCACTCAAGGGCAAGGAGCTCAAACTGGTGGTCACCACTGGTTCCGACGCCGCCAAGTACCGCAAGGACGGCGAGTACAGCCACACCATGGAGGAGCTGCTGAGCCCGTTTGAGGTCGTGGCGTACAAGGTCGGCATGAACTATGCTGAGCCGTTCCTGGTGCAGGGCACCGCCACCATCGGCGATGCGGAGCTGAATCAGGCCGCCGCCGATTATGTTTCGGCGATTTTGGACTGAATAAGCTGAGGCCGGGTGCAAGTCGCACCCGGCCCTGTTGTTTTTTCGCGGGCAAGCCGCGGGGTCTCTCCCTCAGTCAGCTTCGCTGACAGCTCCCTCGTCAGAGAGAGCTTTTTTTGGATCAGAGGGAGTTGATGGTTACTTCTTCAGCGGGACGTAGATCACGTTGTCAATGAGCTCGCGATAGTGCTCAACGATTTGCGCGCGACGGGTCTTCAGGCTCGGGGTCAGCATGCCGTTGGCCTCGGTGAATTCGTCGGGCAGAATCTCGAACTTACGAATCGACTCGGCGCGGGAAACGCCCTCGTTGGCGGCGTTCACCGCACGCTCCACCTCGGCATGAACGATGGCGTTCTTGGCCAGCGAGGCCAGATCGGGTTCCGGCTTGGCGCCCTGGGATTCCAGCCATTTGTTGGCATCCGCCAGATCCAGCGTGACCAGAGCGGCCACGAACGGCTTCTTATCGCCAATAACCAAGCACTGGTTGACCACAGGCGAGGTCATTACGGAAGCCTCCAGCAGACCCGGCGACACGTTCTTGCCGCCGGCGGTGATGATGAGGTCTTTCTTACGGCCGGTGATGGAGATGAAGCCGTCTTCGGAGATATCGCCCAAATCGCCGGTGTGCAGCCAGCCATCGGTGATCTGCTGGGTGGTGACCTCAGGGTTGTTGTGGTAGCCCCTGCACACCAGCGGTCCCTTGACCACCAGCTCGCCGTCCTCGGCAATGCCGGCGGTGATACCGCACATCGGCATGCCGATGGTGCCGATGCGGTTGTCCTCTGGCAAGCTCACACACACCGGGCCGCAGGTTTCGGTCATGCCATAGCCCTCAAGCACCGGCATGCCGATGCCGTTGAAGAAGTGGGAAAGCTCAGAGTCCATCGGGGCACCGCCGGTGATGGCGAAGTCGGCGTTCGGACCGAAAATCGTGCGAATCTTCTTGTACACCACCTGCTCATAGAAGGCGTGGGCGATACGTCCGGTAATCGGCAGCTGCTCACCCTTCTGCTCGGCCTTGGACCATTCGCGCGCGTTTTCGGCGGCGCGCATGAACATCTTGCCAGCGAATCCGGTGCCGGCGCGCTGGGAGGCGGCATTGTAGACCTTCTCGTACACACGCGGCACGGCAAGCAGCAGCGTGGGGCCGAAGGTCTCGAAGTCCTTGACCATCGTCTTCATATTGGAGCTCAAGGCCAGCGAAATCGTGCCGCCAAAACTGAAGAATTCCAGGAATCGGGCGAACACATGGCTCAGGGGCAGGAACAGCAGCAGACGGCGGTTGGGCCATGCGCCGGCGCGCGGCATGTACTGCAATGCGGAGAGTACCAGGAAGGCGAAGTTGCGGTGGGTCAGTTCCACGCCCTTCGGGGTGCCAGTGGAGCCGGATGTGTAGACGATGGTGGCGCGGTCGTCGCCGTGGGAGGCTTCCTTGTATTCCCAGAATTCGGCATCGGTGACGCTTTCGCCATAGGTCTTGATGGCGTTCAGGCCGCCGGCCTCGATTACGAACACGTTGCGCAGGGTGGGCACCTCATCGCGCACGGATTCGATCTTGTCACGCTGCCCGTCATCTTCGGCGATGGCGAGCGTGACTTTGGAATCGTTGAAAATCCAGCTGGCCTGGCTGGCGGAGTTGGTCTCATACACCGGCACAGTGAGCGCGCCGATGGACATAATCGCCATATCCAGCGCGGTCCATTCCCAGCGGGTGTGCGAGACGATGGCGACTGAATCGCCCTTGTTGACACCAAGTCCGACCAGGCCCTTGGCCAAGTCGATGACCATGTCACGGAATACTTGGGCGCTGTACGGGTGCCAAGTGCCATCATCGCCCTTGTATTCGATCATGGCACCTTCGGGATCGCGCTTGGCGCGGTTATCGAGCAGATCGAACAGGTTGATGTCGCTGTCAATCGGCTCCTTGACGGGATTGGTGAACTGCTTGACGATACGAGTATCGTTTATGGCCTTATCAGCGATGTTTTCAGTCATACTCCCCATGTAACTCCACGGATGCTACAAAACACGCGCGAAACAACGGATTGTCCAGACCAAATGGCCCCGGCAATCCGTTATTTCGGGCAAACCAGGTAAATCTGTCGCACCGTACATTCAGCAGATTACTCGGCGGAGTTATTGGCCTTTTTCAGCTCGTCGCGAATCTCCTGCAGCGTGGCGAGAGTCTGCTCTTCAACGCTAGGCCCCTGTTCTTCAGCGTCAGCCTCATCCTGGGCAGCAGTGAGATCACGAAGCTTATTAATCGGCAAAATCACGCAGAAATACACCGCCACGCCAACAAGCAGGAAGTTAATCAGCGCGTTAAGAATCGCACCAAACGAAACGGTCGAGTTGTTGAACGTGATGGTCAGTAGTCCGGAAAGATCCGGTACGCCGCCAATCATGCCGATTAATGGACTGATGAGATTGTCGACGATGGAATTGACCACAGCGGTAACGGCAGAGCCCATCACCACACCTACCGCCATATCAATCATCGATCCGCGCGACAGGAATTTCTTAAAGCCATTCAACGGACCTTTATCGGTCAAAGCAACAACTTTGCGAGCGGTTCCTCCCGTGGCCTTGGCAAAGTCGGTGGCAATATTCATGGGATTGTGGTTACTCATAACGGCACTCCTTACGAAATTCAGACACTTCACTTGTATCCGACTGGTTTTCCCACGACCCCATTATGCCGCTTGTTGGAATATCCCTATACCACTGCGGCGTTCCCGTACATGACTATGTACGAGAACGCCGCCAACCCTGCTTGCAGAGAACCTGTTAGAGCTGTTTAGAACTGGATGTAACCGACTTCCGTATGCTCGCCGGTTTCCAAGTATTTCGCCACATCATCAGGACCGACGAACACCAGTTCGACCGCTTGCGCAATCATCAGATTGACACGATCCATTGGCGTAAGGTTTTCGAAATAGCCGTACACCGGGATTCCCAGCGCATGCGCATATCCGATTTCGAACATCGTGCCCGGGTCCTCGTCCATAAGATTGGCGACCACGGCTTTAGCAGCATTAATGCCATGGATATCGTCCGCAAAGCATCCTTCAGGGCCTGCTTCTTCGATCTGGCTGACAAACCGCGGCTTGAACAGTACCTTGCCATGGTCTTCCAATATCTTTTCCAAACGTTCCATACTTGCCGTTTGTTCAGGATCAAAGAACGGACCGGCCACATAGAAGTCATACTGTTTGTCTTCACTCATGGTCTCTAGTCATAGCGCAGCAACGTCGAACGTCAGCCGTTATTTTCACTGTATGGACAAGGGGTCGTATTGTGAACATTGCTACGGGATAACCGTCAACGACTACGTACGTTGCCCACGATTGGCGCATGCCGCCGCTCTTGCGCCGTCCGCACTGCCAGCCCGTCAGCCGCGATTGACGATTTGCATGGCGCGGCCATCGTCCATCAGGTGGAAGCCATGCTTCTGGTAGAACGGTGCGTTTTTGCTTTCCTCAGGCATGACTTCCAGCAAGAAGTAGTCGCGATACTTAGCCTTGACCAGTTCAACGAGATGGCTGCCGATATGCTGCCCGTGATATGCCGGATCTACCAGCACCCAATGCATATAGGCCACCATTTCGGTATCGTCGAGCACGCGAACCAAGCCGACCAAATGGCCGCCATCCCATGCGCTGATCACCGTATCCGAATGCTGCAATGCCTTGAACAACCGTTCCGGCCACTGCGCCGATTCCCAACCTACCGACTTGAACAGCGCCTCAACCTGCTCAACAGTAAACCGCTTCTCTTCCGTGTATTCGATAGCCATGGACCCTCACGACAACCGTGAAGCCCCACATGTCTTTGCATAGTTTCACACGACGGGATGATGGATAGTGGAACCTATACGTTTACACATGCCTAATGCCCATGGCTCATCACCGATGAATAGAGGCTGAGATACCGTCATGTTTCCGAAGCCAAGTGCCCGAGATCGGATTCGAACCGACGACACCCGCTTTAGGAGAGCGGTGCTCTATCCACTGAGCTACTCGGGCAACGACGTTTCATTGTACACGGCCACACGCCCAGTCGCATCATGTTCGCGTGGCAGCTTGCGCAAGCCATCCGGCAACCTGAGCAAGCCACATGGAGGAACCCGACATCAGGTCATGGCCCGGTCTTTCGTGCCAGTTTGGTGCGAACTGCTCTTGCGCACGGCGAAAAGACACTGAAAGACAAGCCGTACACGGTACAGTGGCAAATCGCACGAAAAGCAAAGTAACAGTAAACAAGCCGGAGGAAAGGGCAGCATGGCAAAGGCACGGAGTACTACCACAGGCGCAAGCGTACGAGCTCGCGCCGCTGCCAAGCCACGCTCTGCCAGAGCCACGGCACGCCCAGTATCCAAGTCTGCCGTGAAGCCACACAAACGGCATCGTCTGCTTGGTTTTCTCGCCACGATGTTCGCGCTTCCTGCCCTTGCCGGCGCTGCCGCCCGCGCGCTGCCTGCCGATTTACAGGAACTGCCATTTGCGCCGATTGTGGTATCGGCAACGCCATGGTTCACGTTGCTTGGCTTGATTGCCCTGCTGTTGGCCATCGTGTCGCGGCGTATCCTTGCCGCACTAATCGCCATCGCCGCAATCGCATGCAATGGCTATTGGCAATATCCGTTCTTCTACTCGACCGATCCACTCCCCCAAGCCGCGCAGAACGCCGTGGCCGCAGCCTCCCCCAACACCAGCGATGCCTACGCGCGCGTCATGACCTTCAATGTGTATAAGGGGCAGGCCGACCCGCAAGCCATCGTCGAGCTGGTTCGCGATCAGCGCGTCGAAGTGCTTGCTTTGCAGGAGACCACCGAGGATTTCGTCAAAAAACTCAATGAGGCCGGTATTGAGCATTATCTGCCGTATGCGCAGGTCTCATCGTCTGACGGCGTATTCGGTAACGGCCTCTGGTCGGCCACGCCACTTGCCGATCCGACCGACGATGACGTGAATTCCAGCGCCTCATTCATGCCCGGCGGCACGGTGGATATGGGTGGCCAGCAGATTCGATTCGTATCCGTGCACACCACCGCTCCCGTACCCGGCTACTGGCGGCAGTGGAAGCGATCGCTGGATGAGTTGGGTCTGATGCGCGAGCATACGGATACACGGTATATTTTCATGGGCGATTTCAACGCCACTTACGATCACACGCCATTCCGTGATTTTCTTGGCGACCGGTTCGTGGATGCCGCACGTGAATCCGGACATGGGTTTACGTTCTCATGGCCCACGAACCGTGCGGCTGTGCCAATGTTCGCCGGTATTGACCACGTGGTGCTTGATCAGGGCATGAAGGCCGGACAATGCAAGGTGGTCAAAGTCGAGGGCTCTGATCATGCGGCATTGTTGGCTACCGTGGCGGTTGGGTGATTCCCCTCAATAGGACTAGAAACCGAGGCGGGTGCGGCCGAATTGGTCGAGCCAGCGCAAAATCGCGCCTTCACGCAGCGCCCACGGGCAGATCTCGACTTCCTGAATATTCAGGGCCTTCATGATCTCGTCGGCCACCACGCCGCCGCCCACAATCTGCATCGTGCGTTCAGGCGTGATGCCGGGCAAAGCCACGCGCTGCTCAGGCGCGATCGCCGCCAAACGAGGAATCCAGTCTTCCAACTGCTCACGAGTCATAATCCATGAATCTTCGCGGCCCGGCGCACGCATCACCGCACCGCACAGGCGAGCCAGCGAGCGGAAGGTCTTGGAGGTGCCAACTGCATGATTCGGGTGCTTGGATTGCGGGAAAACCTTGACCATCGGCTCCAGAATCTTGCGCACGTTCTTACGCACGTCTTCCAACTCGTCGGGCGTGGCCATGCCGGAAGGCAGAAATTCAGTGGTGACGCGGCCCGCGCCAGCCGGGGCGGAAAGCGCTACGGTCGGCTCTTCGTCGGAGCCCATCGCCACTTCGAGCGAACCGCCGCCGATGTCCAGCACCAGCAGTCGGCCGGCATCCCAACCATACCAACGGCGGGCGGCCAGGAAGGTCAGGCGAGCCTCATCCGTGCCAGACAGCACAGTGACGCCCTGACCAATCAGTTCCTCGATCTTGTGAATCACTTTGTTGCCGTTCGGCGCCTCGCGCAGGGCGGAGGTGGCCATAACCAGCAGCTGGGTGATTTCGTATTCCTCGGCCAGCCGCATGCACTGGGACACGGCTTCCAGAATCGCCTCGATGCCGGACTTCTTGATTGAGCCGTCGTCCTTTAAATACTTCATCAGGCGCACTGTGGATTTGGTGCTGGCCTCGGGGTCAGGGCGAGCGCCGGGGGCGGCGTCGACGATAAGCATGTGGATAGTGTTCGAACCGATATCAAGCACACCAAGTCGCGTGGTATGCGAACGCAGATTGACCATGATTCCTATTCCTGACCTTACCTAACCCGTGATGGCCGAACAACGGGCCGACCATCGCAATCAGCCAGCCGTGCGCCACCATGGCGAGTCGTTCGGCCGGCAACCAACACCGTGAGGCCAGCCGAACATCACACAAACTCGACTACTGTACAACAATCACACCGGCTGCCGCGCCGTTCACAGCGATTCGACGAACGTTCCGAGACGTTCCAGCCCCTCGGTCAGGGCCTCACGTGAGGCGGCATAGCTCAGGCGCACATGCGTATCCGCCGTGGCCGCGCCGAAGTCGCGGCCAGGAGTCAGAGCCACATGGGCTTCATCCAGCGCGCGTTCGCAGAACGTCCAGGCATCCAGACCAGTGCGGGAGATGTCGAAGTAGGCGTAGAACGCGCCATTCGGCTCCACCTCAACCGGCAAACCGATGCGCTTGAGCCCGTCAATCACAATGCGGCGACGGGCCAGCAATTCCTGACGACGAGCTTCGCATTCCGCCAAGCTTTCCGGCGTGAAGCAGGCGAGCGCCGCATGTTGCGTGGGCGTGTGGGCGCACAGGTAGTAGTTGGTGGCCAGATCGTCAACCGCTTCCAGCACAGTGGGCTCGTCCGGCAGAATCGCCCAGCCGAGACGCCAGCCGGTCATGCCGAAGAACTTGGAGAAGCTGTTGCATACGATGGCATCGGGGTCGCAGGCCAGCACGGATTTGACTTCGGTACCGTCCGGCTCCCGGTCAGCCAAGTCGAGGTAGGTTTCGTCCACGATGCGCCATGCGCCGCGGCTGGCGGCCAACTTGCACACCTCGTCCAATACGTTGAAGTCGATGGTGGTGCCGGTGGGGTTGGACGGCGACGTGATCATTACGGCCTTGGTCTTGCTCGTCCAGTACTGGCTGCACAGGTCGGCGGTCAGGTGGAAGCGGGTGGCGGCCGAGGTCGGCACATCGATGACCCGGCCTTCAAACGACCGCACAAGTTCGCGGTTGCATGGGTAGGAGGGGTCGGCCACAATCACATCGTCACCGGGGTCCACGGTCAGCGCGGTGGCCAACAGCAGAGCGGCCGAACCGCCGGCGGTCACGCAGATACGCTTGGGGTCGATGTCAAGGTCATGACGCTCGCGGTAGAAGTCGGCGATGGCCTGACGCAGTTCAGGTAGGCCCATGGCGGCGGTGTACGGCAGGGCCCGGCCGTCGTACTGTTCGCGCATGGCGTCGCGTACGGCGGGCGGCGCGCCGAAATCGGGCTCGCCAAGGCTTAATTTGATGACGCTGGTACCTTGGGCGATCATCTTGTCTGCTTGTTCGCCGAATACCATGGCACGGAAGGGATTGGCCTCACGCGCTCGGCGGGACATGACTGGAGACGCGGCCGGAGATTGGGGCTGCTGCGCTGCTTCGTTTTCCATATTTCGGTTCTATCCGCCTCACGGGACAAGGTTTCTTCTTCTATAATCACTGTAGGTCGATTGAGTGCACCAACCCGCATTCAAGGAGGAATAATGAGTCGATTCAATGGCAAGCGCGCCGAGTTCGAGGCCAGCGGCGAAAAAATCAACGTCGCGATTCTGGGTGCGGGCCGCATAGCTCACACCATGGCCGACACCCTGACCCAGATGGCTGAAGATTCACTGTATTCCTCATGGATTCACCCGTATGCGGTAGCGGCCCGTGATATTACGCGCGCGCAGGCTTTTGCCGACCAATGGCATTTTGACAAGGCTTATGGATCGTATGAGGAGTTGGTGGCGGACCCGGATGTGGATCTGGTGTATATCGCCACCCCGCACAGTCTGCACGCCGAACAGGCGATCCTGTGTATGAAAGCCGGCAAGAACGTGCTGGTGGAGAAGTCGTTCACCGCGAACGCCGGGCAAGCACGTGAGGCGCTGGCCGTGGCCGAGGAAACCGGCATGCTGTGCACGGAGGCCATCTGGACGCGCTACATGCCCAGCCGCAAGCTCATCAACGAAGTTATCGAGTCCGGCGAGATCGGCGAGGTGAAAGCGGCGAGCGCCAACCTGTGCTATCCGGTGTCCGGCAAGGCACGTATGACCGATCCGACCTGTGCCGGTGGCGCGCTGCTCGATGTGGGCGTGTATCCGCTGAACTTCCTGGATATGGCGGTCGGCGCCGACCATGGCCGTACACTTGATCATTTCGATACGTCGATGGTGCCCGCCGAAACCGGTGTGGATGCGCAGAATTCCACCACGTTGTATTACAGCGACGGCACGATGGCCGTGTCCACCAGTTCGATGCTGGTTTCCTCCGACCGCGGCGGCTATGTGTGGGGCACCGAGGGTTATCTGGTGGTCACCAATATCAACAATCCCGAGTCCATCGACATCTATGACAACACCCACAAGCCCGTGCGCAGCATTGCGGTGCCGCCGCAGTTGACCGGTTATGAGTATGAGGTGGCCGATGCGGCCAACGCGCTGCTGGACGGCAAGATCGAATGCGAGGCGATGCCGCACGCCGACACCATCCGCATCATGGAGCTGATGGATGCGATTCGTGACCGTTGGGGCCTGAAGTTCCCGTTTGAATCCTGATTTCAGCTCCCCTCCAGAGGGGAGCTGAAATTATTCCGCTGAATCTGCATCTCCTTCAACAATCTGCTCATACAGCCGTGCGAGGCGTTCGTCGCGCACGGCTTTCGTTAATTCGCACTCCCATACGGTAATTACACGCCAGCCAGCGGCCTCCAGTTCGGCTCGCTGCGCGATGTCTCGATTGTGATTGCGCAGTAGTTTCGCCTGCCAGAATTCCACGTTCGATTTCGGCATCGAATGTTTGGAACATCCTTCATGCATGTGCCAGAAACAGCCGTTGACAAACACGATGGCGTGGTATTTCGGCAGTACTACATCCGGGTGTCCGGGGTAACGCTTGTCGTTCTTGCGGAATCGCAACCCCTTGCGAAACAGGTAGCTGCGTACCAGTACCTCAATTTTGGTGTCTTTGCCACGAATATGCGACATCGTGTACGAACGGGTACCCCGCTCATACTTCTCCACTGGCTGTTTCTTGCGATTCACGCACTCCAGACTACCGTGACGTTGCGGCGAGAATGAGAGCCTGAACGAACGATCACCCATCTTGCCCGTCCGTGTCTCTTATCGCGGGCAACAATCATCTGCCGGTCGAGACTGCCCGATTAGACTGAGTTCAATGGATGACATGACGATTCGTAGGGCCACGGCGGCCGATATTCCCCAGATCGACGAACTGCTGCGGCAGGTGCTCGAAGTGCATCATGCCGGCCGACCGGATCTGTTCAAAGGCGGTATCAAGAAATACACGGACGAGGAATTGAAGGCGATTCTGGCCAACGATCAGACCCCTGTGTTCGTGGCGGTTGCGCCATCTGCCAATGACGGCAATGACGCCGAACATAACGCCGACTCCCCCGCCACCGACCAAGTGCTTGGCTACGCATTCTGCGTGTTCCAGCAGCACCTCAACAGCAATATCCTGACCGATATCAAAACCCTGTACATCGATGATCTATGCGTTGACGAGCGGTCCCGCGGCCACCATGTAGGCTCCACCTTGTATCGCTACGTGCTCGACTTCGCCCGTCAATCCGGCTGCCACAACGTAACGCTCAACGTCTGGGCCTGCAACCCCAAAGCCCAAGCCTTCTACGAACGCATGGGACTCACTCCATATTACATCGGCATGGAGCAGGTGCTGTAGCGCCGCCGTTTCAGCAGCACGATGATGGCGATGATCGCAGCGAGGCTGCATAGGGCCACGCCATATACAAAGCCCGGAGTTCCGAAATTCATGAGGCAGATTGTGATGTTACCGGTAGTGGTTACCGAAAACACGACGATAAGCGCGACGATACGAATCATATCCAGCAGTCCAGCTGCTTGAGCCAACAGACGCTCCGGTACCACCAATTTGGCCGCCGTGCACAGCAAAGTCGCCTGAACGGCGAGCAGAATCGCCCATTCCCAGAACATGGACGGTTCTTTAAGCAACGTGGTCTCCGGAAACATAGACACCACCTCATTGATAAACCACGGCGCCACAACAATCTCCACATATGCGAGCCCAATACAACACACGACAAGCACCACGGCAATGGCATAGCGCCAAGCGACGTCTGTTTTGCGAGATTTACGAGAAATGAATGCGATACCAGCGTTCATGGCTATGCTCCTTAATCCAATATCAATATCAATGGATGAACCTGCACTGCACCGTATGCCACCATCATAATATATCGAATATCGATATAAAAATATCGAAAAACACTTTCACCATTCACCTACACATCCGCAAACCCATGAATACACATGTTCTTAATCGGGATGGGGAGTGCACAAAGAAGCTCTGTCACCCCAGCAGATTGAGGAGATCGTCCTTGGTGAGGGTGGCGATGGAGGCGGGGGCTTCGGTGAGGGCGCTGGCGCCGGTGCCGGCTTCGTCGGCAAGCAAGGAAGCGTCGGTGAACTGGCGGGCGAGCTCGCTCTTAGTATGCTGAAGCTCCAAGATACGTTCTTCGATGGTGTCCTTGGCCACCACCTGATACACGTTGACGTCTTCGGTCTGGCCGATACGATGTGCTCGGTCGGTGGCCTGATCCTGTGCGGCGGCGTTCCACCATGGGTCGGCGTGGATGACCACGCTGGCACCGGTCAGGTTCAGTCCGGTGTTGCCGGCCTTCAGGGAAATCAGGAAGGCAGGCGTATCGTCCGCATTGAACTGGTCGACGAGTTCGAGACGCTTCTTCTTGGGCGTGGAGCCGGTGATGGTGTAGTAGCGCAGGCCTTGCGCGTCGAAACGTTCGGCGATCAGATCAAGGAAGCTGGTGAACTGGGAGAAGATCAGCGCCTTCTTGCCTTCGTTCACACAGGTTTCCACCAGTTCGGTGATGGCGGCAAGCTTGGCCGATTGATCCTTGGCATCGGCGTACAGCAGCCTCGGATCGCAGCAGATCTGGCGCAACTTGGTCAACTCGGCGAGGATGCGAATCTTCGACGTGTTGAAATCGGCTTCTTCGCTGTGTTCGAGCTGCATTCTGAGCCGCTGCTCGTGAGCCGCATACAGTTTGCGCTGTTCGCCGGCAAGCCGCACGGTCAGCGTGGTCTCTAGCTTGTCCGGCAAATCGGTCAACACCTGGGACTTCAGCCTGCGCTTGATGAACACGCCCACCAACGACTGCAATTGGCGAGATACCCGAGCGGCCTCAGGATTGACTTGTGCGGCGGCCCGACCTTCAGCCGTGCTGCCATCCGCGGCCCGGGCATTGGAGATGGGCAACTCATAACGCTCATGGAATCGCTTATATGAGCCGAGCAGCCCCGGCATCAGGAAGTCGAAAATGCTCCATAGTTCGGAGAGTCGGTTTTCGATCGGCGTGCCAGTCAAGGCGAAACGATGGTCGGCGGCCACGGCCTTGACCGCTTTGGCTATTTTCGTGGTGTGATTCTTGATGTACTGGGCTTCATCCAATGCCATGACATTGAAACGTTGCTCATTGGCGGTGTAATCATCGACATCTCGGCGCAGCAGGTCGTATGAGGTGATGAGCACGGTGGGTTCATCCGCCCGGAACGCACGGCCGATGGCGGTACGGCGCTCGGCTTTGGTACCGGCCACCACCACGGCATTGAAGCTCGGGGCGAACTTGGTGAATTCGGCACCCCAGTTGTACACCAAGGACGCCGGGCACACGATCAGCGATGGGCCAAGGCTGCCGTCGCCCATCTCGCCGGTATTCCGCTGATATCGAGACAGGAGCAACGCGATAAGCTGCACGGATTTACCCAAGCCCATCTCATCGGCCAGAATGCCGCCAAAACCCTTGTCGCACAACGTGTTCAGCCATTGAAAGCCTTCGACCTGATAAGGGCGCAGAATATGCTTGAGACTATCCGGCACTTCATACGACTTAGGGTCGATGATCTTGAGATCGTCGATGTATTCGGTGAACGAAGCGTCCTTGACTACATCGGAGCCGTCATCCGGCAGCTCACCATCCAGTAGGAATGCTCGACCGCCCGGCAACTCGATCAGTCCGGAGTTGAGCTGCTGCTCGCTCAGATCGAGGTCGCTGGCCAATCGGTCCAACGTGCTGAGATTCGCGCCGCTGAGTTTGACAAGCGTGCCGTCCTTCAACTGATGGAATCGTTGACGCCGACGGTACGAAGATAGCAAGGCACCCACTTCGTCCGGCGGCACTTCATCAGCGAGGGGTGATATCTCCACCAAGTTGCCTTTGATGGACAATCCGACTTTGACGCTTGGTGGCTTGGGCGCGATCAGCCGGTCAAAAGCCGGTGTGGTGAAGACCTCCCCCACTTCCTTTAGTGCCGGCAATCCCTCGTCAAAGAGACGAACGATCTGCGTGGTGTCATCGCGATCGATAGTGGCCGCATCAGACACGAATTTTTTGGTGGCCTTTCGCGCGGCCGGCGTTCGGAACCCATTCACCGTCTGATGAGTGGCGGCCGCAACGCGCTTGCGCTGGTCAGGCATGGTAAAGAATTCACGCACTACATCAATCGCAAGATGCTCAGCGTCGAAATCACGCCCAATCACGCCCCGAGACAAGGGGATGGAACGCTCGCCCTCAGCATGCACCGTCGGGCCATCGGGTAGCAACGGGACAATGGCATCGCCGTAGCGTGCCTTGACCTCGCATTGCACACCATGCTCATCACGATCCAGATAAAACTGGAGGCTGCATTCCGTAGGACTTAATTCAGCCAGCTCGCGAGGAATCTCACTGGCCTCCAACAGTCCGGCACCAACCAGCTGAGGCAATAGCGTGCGTGCGAATAGGGCGATGTCATCGCCGGCAATGACCTGCCCCTCGCCATCGGGTTCAAACAGGTCTCCCAATAGTCCTCGCAACGGAATCAATCGTTTCGGGCAACGGACGAATCGGCATCCTGCTGCGCTTTTACGCTGAGAGCCCGCCACCATGGCGGATACCGCACCGGCCGGATTAGTGGAGGCGAGCAACAGCCATACATTCTTGCCGCCGTCAATCACGGTTTCCACCGCTGGCACTCCGGTAAGCAGGTATCCGGCATCCGGACCATACGTATTGAAATCACGCCGCGCAATGCGCATGAGAAAATCTGGCTCGCCACCATCAACTGGCACCGATGCAGGCTGCCCGGAGAACCATGTGTTCAGCACGAGCTGTACGCCTCTGCCCTCACGTACGGACAGCAACCGGGCCACTTCCGGTGCTGAAAGCGTCAGATGACGGTCGATGGCGATATGCCCGTAATACCTGTCCTGCTGCTCGGCCGCACGACGCACGGCCATCGCATCATCAAGGACGTCCAGCAGGGGGCGCGAATCATCATCGAGCATATCCGGCGTATGAATAAAGGCAAGCTTCTGCCCATAATCCGCATAGTCGCCGTTCGCCATGGCAAGCACAAATTGCGGAATCGATTTCAGCACATAGCTGGACCCATTGGAAGCCGAGCCGATCTTGAACTCCACGCTCCACACGCCGTCGATGAAACTCAATATCGGGACAAGCTGCACCTGCCCCAAGCCCACAGTCTCGCTGTCACCCTGATACCCGCCGCCTCGGGTGCCGGCACGAGAGCCGTATCCGCTTTTTGTACGCCGAGCATTTGCACCGTTTTTCCCTTGCGTGGCATCAAACCGACGCATAACCGCATTGCGACGACGAATTTTGGCTTGAGCGTCTTGCCTATCGGCGTGCTCCATATAGTCAATCAGCGTCCGAGACGGTCGTGCGGCCCCGGCACGGTAGCCTTCAAAACGCTGCGGATCATCGCAGAATATGAAGGCGAGCGCAATCATGTGCTTGCACATGCCATAGCCACGGCCGTAAGCCGGGCATGAGCACTTGCCGCCGACGGCTTCTCCCGTATCGAGGTCGAATTGCACGCTGGTACGATACCTACTCGATGGGCTGGTGGTGCCACGTAGAATACCGTCAAGCTCGGCATACCCGGTTCGATGATTTTCGCTGTATACCGGATTGATAACCATGGTGGCCGCTTTGCGCGCAATGCTACGGGCACGAGCGAGCACGGCATTCGACGATGACGATTCCACATCGTTGCGTAACGCAAGGATAGGGACGGCATGGGCTTCGGCACGCTTCGCAGACCCGGCGAAATGGCCTTCGTCCTCATCGTCGAACCATACGGAACGTCCTTGCCTGAAACGATAGGGCATCACCGCATCGGCGGCGGACAAACTGTCCGTTCCACCAAACGTTACGTCTCTGCTGCCGGCCGCGCCTGAGCTACCAAGTATTCCACCCGTCTCACCAGAAATGCCGCCTACTCCGCCGCTTTTACCGGCATAGATGCCCCTGCCCCCATTAGTGTCATCAGTGTCATCTATGTCATACCGACCGTCGTCGTAATCGGCATCTTCGTCGTCTCCTCTTTTCCAAGGATTGCGACGACGCAACGCATGGCCCCAGGAAACGCCGGAATCATCATCCTCATAAGGCAGGAGGCCATCGTCATCCGCATTATCGGGAACATGGCCAAACACACCATACCCTTTGCTCATGGGCGAGCCTCCTTTCCAGCGAATGTATTTCAACCCAACGTTTCCATCCTAGACGAAGCGCGCGGTAGCCTTAATGTATGGATGCAGACAAGCCGGCGCAACGCAAATCATATGCAGGGAACACCACCCTCGAAATCTTCGAGGTGCTGTGGCGTCACAGTTACTTTGGGCATGGCCTGACCGTGCGGCAAATACTCGATGAGCTTGCCCGTAAACACCAGCTGGAAGATCCAAGCGAGCTGCCGACCGAGAAGACCATACGAAACCAGCTCAAAAAGCTGACCTCCACGGAATTTCTCGGCAGACATATCGGGCATCTCACCGAAAGCGACCTTGCCGGCATCGAATGCAAGAATCCACAACCCGGCTGGTATCTTGATGCATTCCTGTCCACTGCCGAAATGCGACTGCTACTAGACAGTCTTACCCTATCTCGCATCAGCCTCGACACCATGGACGACCTCATCGGTAAAATCCGCGAGCTCGCAGGCGCCGCCGGGCAGGCAGTAGGCTACCTGGACCATGTGGCCACCTACACGCATATCAACGGTGAGTTCCTATCCACTATCGACCAGCTGAATCAAGCCATCGAAGAAGGCCACGGCGTAACCTTCCAATACCGTGATTACGGACCGGATGGCACCTTGATACCGCATAAAAGCCGTACGGGTGCAGGCCGAATTACCTACACCGCCGACCCTTACCAGATGGTGTACAAGAACGGACGCTATTACCTCATCTGCCACCTGCATGGCGAAGACAACCTCCGCATTTTCGTGGTCAACCGAATCGCCAACGTCAGCGCCAAAGGCAGGAACGGCACAGTGCCACTGGAAAAACCAGCACCAGCTGATTTTGACGCAGTGAACTTCATGCGCCACCGTCCATACCCCGTAGCCGATGCCCCGATTCGCATCCGCATGGCCGTACGAGACGAATCCATGCTCAACAACGTGTTCGAATGGTTCGACGACCCTCAAATCAAACATTCACCGGACGGCACACAGTTCGAAGTCATCGTCGATGCTCCCGAACGCGCTGTGTTCTGGTGGGCATTGCAGTATTCCTGGGATGGCCGCGTAGTGATTCTTGAGCCCGATTCGCTCAAGCGCAAACTCTATGATGCCGGGCGTCGCATGGCCACAGCCTATGCTCCCGAATGATGCAACATCACATCGCACACCTCCTTGTCGAGTTGTTCACCAGCGAATTTCACCGGAGAACCTATCATCCCATCGCCAATCACACTCGGTAATTTTTTACCGGGAAATACGATTTCAAGCCATTTCGCGGGCATCGTCCCTCACCTAGGCGCACATAAGGCTAAGGTGGGAATCATTAATCGCATCGCGCGTCCACAAGCGTGCACTAGCGCGTACAACAATAAGGAGCAACTATGAGCGAAGAGCGTACCGCATGGGGCTGGGGTCTGGCCAGCGTAGACGCCGCCGGCACCACCCTGGACGTCTGGTACCCCGAACTGAATCTCGGTGAGGCACCGGCCGAGTCCGATCGCCCGAACCACAATTTCGGTACTTTGGCTCACGATGAGGCCGACGCCCGTGGCATTCGCCGCGTGCCGGTATTCGTCGTCAGCCAGTTGGACGAGCCGATCAGTAATGCCGCGGACGCTTACCTGAAGCTCCATTTGATGAGCATGCGCATGGCCAAGCCGAACACGCTGAACCTCGACGGCATCTTCGCCCAGCTCGCCAATGTGGTGTGGACCAACTACGGCCCCTTCGCCGTTGAAGACTTCACGCTGCGCAAGGCCGACGTCGAACGCGCCTCCACCGAAGCCGCTCTCGCTTTCGCCTCCCAGGCCGGACTGCCTGCCGCAGCTCCTGCCGCCACTGTCAACGTGTTCGGTGTGGATAAGTTCCCGCGCATGATCGATTACGTAGTGCCCACCGGCGTGCGCCTCGGCGACGCCGACCGCGTGCGCCTCGGCGCTTACTTGTCTTCCGGCACCACCGTGATGCACGCCGGATTCGTGAACTTCAATGCCGGCACGCTCGGCGTCTCCATGGTCGAAGGCCGTGTTTCGCAAGGCGTGGTCGTGGGTGACGGTTCCGACATCGGCGGCGGTGCCTCCATCATGGGCCCCTTGTCCGGTGGCGGCAAGCTGCGCAATTCCATCGGCGAGCACTCGCTGCTCGGCGCCAACGCCGGTATCGGCATCTCTCTGGGCGATAACTGCACCGTCGAAGCCGGTCTGTACATCACCGCCGGCACTAAGATCACCATCTGGGACAAGGCCAAGGCCGCCGCTGGCGAACCGCTGGAAGTGGTCAAGGGTGCTGAGCTCTCCGGCAAAGACAACATTCTGTTTATCCGCAACTCGGTGAACGGCCGCATCGAAGCCCGCTACCGCAAGGTGGGAATTGAGCTCAACGCCAAGCTGCACAAGAACTGAAATTGAAATAATGGAGCGTTATCTTCGTTGCCCCTCGGTCGACGTACCTTCGTACGCCTTCCCTCGGTGCGCCTCGATACCGCACACATTATTTCAATTTCAGAACTAGCCCTGCTAGTTCTTATGCAGCCGTCGCAGCATAGCTGGTTTGCGCTGTACATATAGAAAGCGCCTCACTGGAATCTCCAGCGAAGCGCTTTCTCAAACCAACAATCACCGCTCGTCCATCGGCACGAAATCGCGCTCGACCGGACCGGTGTAGACCTGGCGTGGGCGGCCGATCTTGGTATTCGGGTCGGCCAACATCTCACGGTACTGCGCAATCCAACCGGGAATGCGGCCCAGCGCGAACAGCGTGGTGAACATGGCCGGATCGAAGCCGATCGCCCGATAAATCAAGCCCGTGTAGAAGTCGACGTTCGGATACAGGTTGCGCGATACGAAATATTCGTCATTCAGCGCAATATCTTCAAGCTCGGTGGCCACGGCGAACAGCGCGCGCTCGTCAGACGGCAGCTTCTGCGTATCTTCGCGCTCCATGATCTTTTCCAGATACTTCCTGGCAATCGCCGCGCGCGGATCATACGACTTGTATACACGGTGGCCAAGGCCGGAAATCTTCTGGCCATTCTCCTTGGCATCACGCACGAACTCGGCCACAGACTTGCCGGAATCACGAATCGCCTTCAATTGGCGCAGTACGGCCTCATTCGCACCACCATGCAACGGACCGGACAGCGCATTGACGCCAGCGGCCACCGCCGAATACAGGTTGGCGTGGGCGGAACCGGCGATACGCACCACCGAGGTCGAGCAGTTCTGCTCATGGTCGGCATGAATAATCAACAAACGACCCAAAGCATGCACATACAGCGGGTCGGATTCAAACGGCTCGTACGGCACAGCGAAGCACATGCGCAGGAAGTCGTCCACATAGCCGCGCGCGTAATCGGGGTACAGCATCGGCTCATCGCGACGACGGCGGAAGATGTACGACACAATCGTACGGGCCTTGGCCATGATGATCTTGGCGGCCTCATCAAGCTGGTCGTTGTCAGAAATATCGGTGGTGTCCGGGTAGAACGTGGCCAGCGCATTGATGGCGGAGGCAAGCACGCTCATCGGGTGAGCGGAGCGCGGGAACGAACCCATGAAGGTACGGAAGTCTTCGCCAACCATCGTCTTGTGATTGATGTCCGCACAGAACTGCTCATACTCAGCCCTGCTCGGCAGCTCGCCGTGGCGCAGCAGCCACGCCACCTCCAGAAAATCGGAGTTCTCGCACAGTTGCTCGATGGGGTAACCGCAGTAGCGCAAAATCGAATGCTTGCCGTCGATGTAGGTGATTTTCGATTCGCACTGCGCGGTGGTGAGGAATCCGGGATCAAGCGTTACCCAGCCATCGTTGCGCAGTTTGGAAACGACGATGCCATCCGGCCCTGCACTAGCCTTAACCACGGGCAGGTTGAACTTGTTCGAATCGACATCAAGTTGTGCCGTTGCCATTCGCGCACCTTCCTCTTCATGAACCACTTACCCCAAACATTAACGTTCACGCGTTCGCGAACACTAGTGTTCGGTACTCTATGTCTTCTGTGTTACCGCTGGCGAATGCCGGTCGATACACGAAAGCCGAAGTGCGCTCATGCTATCAAAGCAAACGCACTTCGGCTTGTTACGTCTCGAATTCGCGGGAAAACCGCGAACAGACGGACGGCTAATGAGACGCTGATCGCCCATCACAGGCCAATCAGGCACCTACCATACGCCAAACGCCGATCAGAGGTTGGTGCGATCGGTGAAGACGATCGGGCCGTTCTCGGTGATGGCGATGGTGTGCTCGGAGTGGGCGCCGCGCGAGCCGTCGGAGGCACGCAGGGTCCAGCCATCCTTCGGATCCTGGAAGATCTCGTCGGTGGTCTTGAGGAACCACGGTTCGATGGCGATGACCAGGCCTTCGCGCAGCTTGTAGCCGTGGTGGGCGCGGCCGTCGTTCGGCACGTGCGGATCGCCGTGCATGATGTGGCCCACGCCGTGACCGCCGAACTCGAGGTTGATCGGGTAGCCGTATTCGCGCGCGACGTCGCCGATGGTGTTGGAGATGTCGCCGAGACGGTTGCCGGGCTTGGCCACGTCGATGGCGGCGGCGAGCGCTTCCTCAGTGCACTTGATGATGCGCAGGTCTTCGGGGTCCGGGTCTTTGCCGACCACGAAGCTGACGGCGGAATCGGCCACCCAGCCGTCCACAGAGATGGCGAGATCGAGGGAGACGAGGTCGCCGTCCTTCAGGCTGTAGTCGTACGGCACGCCGTGCAGCACGGCGTCGTTGACGGAGGTGCAGATGTAGTGGGCGAACGGGCCGGTGCCGAAGTCAGGAGCGTAGTCAACATAGCAGGATTCGGCGCCCTTGCGGTCCACGATCTTCTTGTGGACGAACTCGTCGATTTCGAGCAGGTTGGTACCAACTTTGGTGGTCTCCTGCAGTTCCTTCAGAATGCCGCCGACAAAACGACCAGCCGGCTTCATTTCCTCGATTTCACGAGGGGTTTTCAGTTCGATCATGAGATTCTTTCTACCTTGTTGAGACTTGTTCTCAACTCTAGACCAGCCCGAGGTCAACCGCCAGAAGCCTACCTGAAATCCACTCGCAGCCCATTAATAGCCAAGGCCGAGAAAAAGCGCCCGGCAGCACATAGCCTGCACGGGCGCTTTGGATTGATTGTCTGGGGACTGGTTGCATGAAGCGTGAGATTACTTGCGACGCTTGCCGAAAGTGAACGCGCGAATCACTGAAGTAATCCCCATCACCACCATGGCGCATCCGCCGAAGATAATCATGAATACGGCGGAGCTCAGCGGGCTCATCAGCACCACGAAGCCGGCGATAATCGAGATGATGGCATAGGCGATGGCCCAGCCGGAATGCGGGATACGCCACGATTCAACCAGCGACAGCACGCCTTCCATAATCCATCCGAAACCGACCATCAAAGTAATGAGTAATGCCAGCGTCTGACCGGTCATGCCGTAGTTGCGCACAACCACCACGCCGCCAAAGGTCAGCAGAATGCCGACGAACACGTCCAGCACACGCCAGCCGCCCGGCAGACCCGGCTCCACGAGAGCGCTGACGATG
>ERZ837380.1819-NODE-1819-length-25093-cov-9.757608_pt1 | contig 25093 bp, 17 predicted proteins | sample MGYA00519685_ERZ837380 | MGnify/ENA primary metagenome ERZ837380 (study PRJEB31850, sample SAMEA3708817) | human gut metagenome | biome: human gut; feature: human-associated habitat; material: faeces | place: China | collected 2014 ...
GCAGCGCCTGCACGGCGGGCAGGGCGTAGGCCGCGACGCTGCCCTCGTCCGTGAACGGGGCTGTGGTCTGCTCCGGAAGCGCGATGCCGTACTGCTGCGCATAACGGTAGAGCATGACGGCCATATCCTGCCGCGAGATCGCCGCGTTCGGATCGAAGGTCGTCTCGCTCGTGCCGTTGACGATCGCGTTCGCGGCCGCCCAGTTGACGTAGCGCGCATACCAGGCGTCGCCCGGCACGTCGGTGAATGGGCCGGACGCATAGGCGGACACGTCCGCGCTCTGCAGCAGGGCAAGCATCTTCACAAACTGCGCGCGCGTGACATTGCCGGCCGGCTCGAAGGTCGTCGGCGTCATGCCGTCGATCACGCCGGCTTCATACATCTCCCGGATGTACGGATAGCTCCAGCGGCTCTCGGCCACGTCCGTGAACGGGAAGCTGCCGCCGCTCGGCACGGTGGTATAGGTGTCGTAGATATCCTCCATGACGCCGCGGTAGAGCGCGTGCGTCTTGACAAGGCTGCCGTTGAGCATACCGCCGACGAACTGGATGTGGTCAAATGACTGCACGGGCATGACATACCAGATGCCGGGCCTAAAATGGATGTTGGAGTAGCCGTCGTAATTCGTCCAGCCCTGCCTGCCGTCGCGCGTCAGGCAGGTGCCGTCGCTGTGGATGGGGTAGAAGGCGGACACGGTGTTGACCATGCCGTCGTTCGGACGCCAGCTCTTGTCGATGTAGAAGCCGCCGGCGGTGTACTTGTCATAGTATTTGCCCATGTTGATCGCGCCGGGGTAGAACAGCGTCCACATCCTGGCCGACGGGATGTAGTTGCCGGAGACCGGGTCCTGCACGGTCTGGTTGCCGGCGTAGGAGAAGTAGTAGACGTTCGGCTCGATGCCGATGCCGTCGTTGATCTCGAGCGATCGGTCGATCGTCAGGTCGAGGAAAGCGTTGTCGTTGTGCGACATGAAGTCGGTGCTGAACACGCGCTGCAGCGTCTCGAGCACGGTCTCGTTCGGATCCTTGTAGATGCCGAACTGCTCAAGCTGGAAGTCATAGAGATTCTTGATCTCCGTGATGCCGAAGCCCTTGGCGAGCGTCTCAGCCAGATTTGTTGCCACGTCCATGATCGTGCCGTTGGACTCGATGAAGGTCGTGCCGTTGTGGGGCGCGGCGATCTCGGTCATGGAGTGCACCCAGCTGCTCTTGCCGCCTGTGAACAGCGGGCTCGGCGCGGTGCCGGCGGCCTTGGCCGCCGCGACTTCCTCGGCGCTGCCGTTGGCCATCAGCTCGAGGAACTGGCGCGTGGTCGCGCCGCCGAAGCTGTGGCCGACGAGGTTGACGGCGCGCTTCGTGCCCCAGCCGGCAAAGAGCGGCTGGTCATAGGTGATGCCGTAGCGCGCGTGGTCGTGCGCCGCAGCGTGCGCCGCGCCGTAATCGACCGTCGTGCCGGTCAGCTGGGCATAGAGCTCGCACGCGCGGTCCCACGCGCTGGAGATCGGGCCGACGGTGGCTGAGTATGTCTCATAGCCGAGCGAATTGAGATAGCTTGTCAGGCTGCCGGTGGTCATGCCCCAGTAGGGCAGCACGGCGTTGATGCCGGCGCGCTGCCCCCAGCCCATCAGGCCGTGCACGAACACGACCGGGTCGTCCTTGCTGCTCGGGCAGGTCTGGTCTGCGGCCGCCGCCGGAAAGACGCACAGGCTCGCCGCCAGCATGAGCGTCAGCAGCAGGCACAGAAAACGTTTGCTGTGTTTCATCATGTTTTCCCTCCAAAGTATATCAGTTTTCATGCTTTCTTATCATCACAAGCTCCGACGAATGACGCAAAACAGACGGAAATTCGAAAATTGTCGTTGTGTATATTATAGCACATAACCTCGTGAAATGAAAGCCTGTTTTTGTGCTTCGCGCATAGTTTCTGCATATTACTCCAATGTTTTACAACGCAGTTATAATGCATCGGGACTGCGAAAATTTTCAAACTGTGTCACTCGACAGGCGTGTGTGAGAAAAAGCCGGGAAGGATATTTTTGCATTTTTGTCCGTCATCATTCACAAAAATTCATAAATTCTGTATTTGATTTCGGAAAATTCTACGAATATGGGCATAATCTTGCAAACTGCATAAAAACCACTTTCGGATATTGTGAAGATTTGGACGACTTTGCACACATTCGTTATAGCATCGCACGGTGGCGTTTGATATAATATAAACGAAATAGAACGGAAACGTATCCCAGCGAAAATCGAACAGATGGAGGTAATGGAATGAGCAAAAAGTATCTGTATTATTTCAGCGAGGGCAGTCAGGCGTTCGGCGGTGACAAGACTGCGATGCGCAATACGCTCGGCGGCAAGGGCTCCGGCCTTGCGGAGATGACCGCGGCCGGTATGCCGGTGCCGCAGGGCTTCACGATCACGACCGAGGCCTGCACGCAGTACTACGCGGACGGCCGCCAGATCAATGCGGAGATCCAGGCAGACATTTTCGCGCACGTTAAGGGCCTGGAGGAGCTGACCGGCAAAAAGCTCGGCGACGTGGAAAACCCGCTGCTGGTGTCCGTGCGCTCCGGCGCGCGCCAGTCCATGCCCGGCATGATGGACACCATCCTCAACCTCGGCCTGAACGACGCATCCGTCGAGGGCCTGGCCAAAAAGACCGGCAACCCCCGCTTCGCTTACGACAGCTACCGCCGCTTCGTACAGATGTTTGCGGACGTCGTCATGGGCGTGTCCAAGAGCCTGTTTGAGGATGAGATCGACAAGATGAAGGCCGCCAAGGGCGTCACGAACGACGTCGATCTGGACGCCGACGATCTCAAGCAGCTCGTTGTCATCTTCAAGAAGATCTATGAGGACAACGAGCACAAGCCCTTCCCGCAGGACCCGAACGAGCAGCTCATCGAGGCGGTCAAGGCCGTGTTCCGCAGCTGGGATAACCCGCGCGCGAACGTCTACCGCAAGATGAACGAGATCCCTTATGAGTGGGGCACCGCCGTCAACGTCCAGCAGATGGCGTTCGGCAACTCCGGCGACCGTTCCGGCACGGGCGTGGCCTTCACGCGCGACCCGGCCACGGGCGCGAAGCGGCTCATGGGCGAGTACCTCATCAATGCACAGGGCGAGGACGTCGTCGCCGGCGTGCGCACGCCGAGCCCGATCAGCCACCTGCAGGATCAGATGCCGGAGGTGTATGATGAGTTCGTCGCCATCGCCAACCGGCTCGAGCACTACTTTCAGGATATGCAGGACATGGAGTTCACCATCGAGGACGGTAAGCTCTACATGCTCCAGACCCGCAACGGCAAGCGCACCGCGCAGGCGGCGCTGCAGATCGCGTGCGACCTCGTCGACGAGGGCATGATCACCGAGCGTGAGGCCGTGCTGCGCGTTGAGCCCAAGCAGCTCGATACGCTCCTGCACCCACAGTTTGACGCCGAGGCGCTCAAGAAAGCCGACGCCATCGGCAAGGGCCTTGCCGCGTCCCCCGGCTCTGCCTGCGGCCAGATCGTATTCTCCGCCGAGGAGGCCGAGGAAGCCGTCAAGAGCAAGACCATGCCGAAGGTCGTGCTCGTCCGTCTTGAGACCAGCCCCGAGGACATCGTGGGCATGCAGGTCTCGCAGGGCATCCTGACCGTTCGCGGCGGCATGACCAGCCACGCGGCTGTCGTCGCCCGCGGCATGGGCACGTGCTGCGTCTCTGGCTGCGGCAACGACAACACCGTCCACATCAGCTATGCGGATAAAGTTTTTGAGATCAACGGCCACCGCTTCACGGAGGGCGACTGGATCTCCCTCGACGGCAGCACCGGCAACATCTACGCCGGCCAGATCCCGACCGTCGCCGCCACCGGCAACAAGAACTTCAACCGCCTCATGGGCTGGGCCGACGCGGCCCGCCGCCTGAACGTTGAGGCCAACGCCGACAACCCGCGCGATGCGCAGCAGGCGGTCGATCTCGGCGCCGAGGGCATCGGCCTGTGCCGCACCGAGCATATGTTCTTCGCCGAGGACCGCATCAAGGCCGTCCGCGAGATGATCTGCGCCCGCACCGTAGAGGAGCGCAAGGTCGCGCTGGCGAAGGTCGAGCCGTTCCAGCAGAGCGACTTTGAGGCAATGTACCGCATCATGGGCACCCGCCCGATGACCATCCGCTATCTCGATCCCCCGCTGCACGAGTTCCTGCCCACCCAGAAGGCGGACATTGAGGAGCTGGCGCAGGAGATGGGCATGACGTTTGACGAGCTGCAGGATGTTGTTGTGTCCCTGCATGAGTTCAACCCCATGATGGGCCACCGCGGCTGCCGTCTGTGCGTCACCTATCCGGAGATCGCCGAGATGCAGACCAACGCCGTTATCAAGGCGGCGCTCAAGGTCAGCGCCGAGACCGGCACGATGATCACGCCGTACATCATGATCCCGCTGGTCGGCGAGCGCAAGGAGCTCAAGTTCATCAAGGACATCGTTGTCCGCACGGCGGATGCGCTCATCAAAGATGCCGGTGTGGATATGAAGTATCACGTCGGCACTATGATCGAGATCCCGCGCGCCGCGCTCACGGCCGACGAGATCGCCAAGGAGGCGGACTTCTTCAGCTTCGGCACGAACGACCTGACGCAGATGACCTTCGGCTTCAGCCGCGACGACGCCGCGAAGTTCCTCGGCGCGTACTACGATACGAAGATTTACGAGAACGACCCGTTCCAGCACCTGGACGTCAACGGCGTCGGCAAGCTCGTGGAGATGGCCTGCAAGCTCGGCCGCCAGACGAATCCGGATCTCGAGCTCGGCATCTGCGGCGAGCACGGCGGCGATCCGTCGTCCATCGCGTTCTGCCACAAGGTCGGCCTGGACTACGTGTCCTGCTCGCCGTTCCGCGTGCCCATTGCCCGCCTCGCCGCCGCTCAGGCTGCCATCCGCGAACAGCGCCAATAAAAAGTTGACGCAGTAGCGTAGTCAAAACAACTGATATAAATACGGTCACACAGTCCCTTTGGATTGTGTGACCGTTATTTTTGCCATGCAAAAGCATGGCAAAAATAAGAAATGTGCCATTTCCTCGCCCCTGTGGGGCAACCGGAAATGATGCACAAAAACTTCATGCACTAACATTTGCGCATTTTCGTGGTGCAGTGCTCACGCATGAAGTTTTATACCCAAAAGAAAGGGGTTTTTCCTTTGCAGAACGAAAAACTGAGAAACGTAGCCATTATCGCCCACGTGGACCACGGCAAGACCACCCTGGTGGACCAGATGCTCAAGCAGGGCGGCGTGTACCGGGAGAACCAGGAGACGGTGGAGCGGGTCATGGACTCCAACGATCTGGAGCGTGAGCGGGGCATCACCATCCTGGCCAAGAACACCGCCATCCAGTACGGCGACACCAAGATCAACATTGTGGACACCCCGGGCCACGCCGACTTCGGCGGCGAGGTGGAGCGCATCCTGAAGATGGTCAACGGCGTGATCCTGCTGGTGGACGCCGCCGAGGGCCCCATGCCCCAGACCCGCTTCGTCCTCAGCCGGGCGTTGGAGCTGGGTCACCGGGTCATCGTGGTGGTCAACAAGATCGACCGGCCCGACCAGCGCATCCATGAGGTCATCGACGAGGTGCTGGAGCTGCTGCTGGACCTGGACGCCACCCCGGAGCAGCTGGATTCCCCCATGCTGTTCTGCTCCGCCCGCCAGGGCGTCGCCTCCTACTCCCCCGACGTGCCGGGCACGGACCTCAAGCCTCTGTTCGACACCATCCTCAGCTATATTCCCGCCCCGGAGGCGGACCTGGACCAGCCCTTCCAGATACTGGTGTCCGCCATCGACTATAACGAGTTCGTGGGCCGCATCGCCATCGGCCGGGTGGAGCGCGGCGTCCTGAAGCAGAATCAGGAGATCGCCGTGTGCAACTATCACGACCCCGACGCCCCGGCCAAGAAGGCCAAGGCCGTGTCCATGTACGAGTTCCAGGGCCTGGGCAAGCAGCCCATCACCGAGGCCACCGCCGGCAATATCATCGCCATGTCCGGCATCGGCGACATCACCATCGGCGACACCATCTGCGCCCCGGAGTGCGTGGAGCCTCTGCCCTTTGTGAAAATTTCCGCCCCCACCATGGAGATGACCTTCTCCGTCAACGACTCTCCCTATGCCGGCCGCGAGGGCAAGTTCGTCACCTCCCGCCAGCTGCGGGACCGCCTGTTCCGGGAGACCCTGAAGGACGTGTCCCTGCGGGTGACGGAGATCGACGGCGCCACCGACGCCTTCAACGTGGCGGGCCGGGGCGAGATGAGCCTGTCCATCCTTATCGAGACCATGCGCCGGGAGGGCTATGAGTTCCAGGTGTCGCCTCCCCGGGTGCTGTACCGCACCATCGACGGCAAGAAGTGCGAGCCCATCGAGCGGCTGGTGGCCGACGTGCCCAGCGAGTCCGTGGGCGCGGTCATCGAGAAGCTGGGCTCCCGCAAGGGCGACCTGATCGAGATGACCCCCGTGGGCAGCCGCATGAAGCTGGAGTTCCTGATCCCCGCCCGGGGCCTGTTCGGCTATCGCAACGAGTTCCTGACGGATACCCGGGGCGAGGGCATCATGGCCTCCGTGTTCGACAGCTACGCCCCCTATAAGGGCGACCTGAGCCGCCGGAACACCGGCTCCCTGGTGTCCTTCGAGACCGGCGAGTCCGTCAGCTACGGACTGTTCAACGCCCAGGAGCGGGGCGCCCTGTTCATCGGCCCCGGCGTCAAGGTGTATGAGGGCATGATCGTGGGCGTGTCCCCCAAGCAGGAGGACATCACCGTCAACGTCTGCAAGAAGAAGCAGATGACCAATATGCGGGCCGCCGGGTCCGACGAGGCCCTGCGCCTGGTGCCGCCCCGGAAGCTGAGCCTGGAGCAGTGCCTGGAGTTCCTGGCCGACGACGAGCTGCTGGAGGTCACCCCCGAGAGCCTGCGCATGCGCAAGACCATTCTCAACCACGAAAAGCGCATGAAGGCTACCCACGGCGGCAAGAAAAAGTAAAATAAGATATAGAATCCCCGCCCTGCCGGATGGCAGAGCGGGGTTTTGTTTGCCAAAAAGGGCAAAGCCCTTTTTGGCAAAAGGCTTGCAGTCTGCCGCCTGCGGGCGGCAAACTCTGCGAGGCTTTTCAGGCGGGGTCATTCTATCCGCGCATATTGATGTATACGCTTATAATCGGCGTCAGGCGGCCTGGACCTCGAACTTCAGCACACCCTCGGCGGCGGAGATGCGGGTCATCATGGACTCCAGATCCTCCACCATGTCCCGGGTCTCGGCGGAGATGGTGACACCGGCGCAGCCGTTGGTGGGGATGGTCTGGTTGATGGTGAGAATATTTGCGCCGGAATTGGCAAAAATAGACAGGAAGTTGGACAGCACGCCGGGGTTGTCCTTCAGCAGGGCGTAAAACGTGATGATGTGGCCGGCCTTCATGTCCTGGAAGGGCTGCACGGCGTCCTTATACTTGTAAAAGGCGCTGCGGCTGATGCCCACCATCCGGGCCGCCTCGCCCACGGTGGCCGCCTCGCCCACCTGGAGCATCCGGCGGGCCTCCGCCACCTTGACGAATACCTCCGGCAGGGCTTCTGCCGATACGATGTAATACTTCTGATTGCTCATGGCCGTAAACCTCCGCTGATGTGTCCGGCGGAGACGCGGCCCCGCCGTTTCTTTTGGCCATTATCATACCATGTTGTTTGACAAAACACAACTGTTTTCGTAGGAGGGAGCATACAAAAATGCAGGAAAAGCAGCGGGCTTTTTTGGTGCGGACTGCCTATTGGGCCGTGTGGGCGGTGCTGCTGTGGCTGGGGGTGCGGTATCTGCTGCGGTGGCTGCTGCCGTTTCTGCTGGCCCTAGCCCTGGCGGCGGCGGTGGAGCCGGTGATCGCCTGGTGCCGCCGCCGGATGGGCCTGAAGCGGGGATTCACGGCGGCGGTGGTGACCATCGCCGTCACCGGGGCCATACTGGCGCTGGCGGCGGTGATCGTGTGGCAGCTGATCCGCCAGGCGGCGGAGCTGCTGGGGCAGCTCCCCGGACTTCTGGCGGGGCTGCCGGGCATGACGGAAGACCTGCAGCAGCGGCTGGAGGACTTCTGCGCCGCCTGTCCCCAGGGGCTGCGGAGCTGGCTGGAGGAGGTCCCTGCCCTGCTGGGGACCCTGGCGGCGGGAGTGGCCCAGCGGGCCAGCGGGGCCTGCATCACCGCGGCGGCGGCCCTGGCCGCCGCCCTGCCGGGGGTGTTCCTGTTCTGCGGCACCACGGCCCTGGCGGTGTTCTTCACCGCCGGCAGCTACCCCCGGGTGATGGCCTTTTTCCGGCGGCAGCTGGGGCACCGGCTGGACCGGGCCAGAGGGGTCAAGGCCAATCTGCTGTCCACCCTGGGAAAATGGTGCCGGGCCCAGGCGATTTTGCTGGGGGTCACCTTCTGCCAGCTGCTGGCGGGCTTCCTGCTGATGGGCCAGCGGTATGCCCTGCTGCTGGCCGCCGTTACCGCGCTGGTGGACGCCCTGCCGGTGTTCGGTACCGGCACGGTGCTGCTGCCCTGGGCGGCGGTGTGTCTGCTGGCGGGGCAGGCCCCCCGGGCGGTGGCTCTGGCGGCCCTGTATGCGGTGATCTCCGCCGTGCGCAGCCTTCTGGAGCCCAAGGTCATGGCCGCCCAGGCGGGCCTGCCTCCCCTGGCGGCTCTGGCGGCCATGTACGCCGGGTTCCGGGCTTTGGGCGTGGCGGGGATGATCCTGCTGCCTATGGCGCTGCTGTTTGTCAAGCAGCTCCACGACGAGGGGTATGTGGGCCTGTGGAAATAGCCGCAAAAAGCGAAAAAAGCTGTTTTCTTGCCGGATGATCTGTGGTATAATGGGATGTTAGTGAAGATTTTCGGTAGGAGAGAACACAGACATGAACAAGCAACGCCGCGCCGACCTGCTGCTGGTGATGACCACCTTTTTCTGGGGCGCCAGCTATTATCTGACGGATATCTGCCTGGCGGATCTGCCGCCTATGACCCTGAACGCCTTCCGCTTTATTGTGGCGTTTCTGGTGCTGGGGCTGATTTTCTGGAAGCACGTGGTCCACATCAACCGCACCACCCTGCGGTACAGCCTCATCGTGGGTCTGGCCCTGGCGGGGACCTATGTGGCCTATAACTACGGCATCACCCGCACCTCCCTGTCAAACGCCGCGTTCATCTGCGCCTTGCAGGTGATCTTCGCCCCGCTGCTGGGCTTTCTGTTCTTCCGGCAGCGGCCCGGCTGGAAGCTGGGGGTTGCGCTGGTGGTGTGCACGGTGGGCATGGCCCTGCTGACCCTGAACGGGGAGCTGCGGCCCGCCTCCGGGGACCTGATCTGCCTCATCACCCCCCTGTGCTACGCCGTGGACCTGCTGATCACGGAGAAGGCCGTCCGGGATCCCCGGGTGGACCCCCTGGGCCTGGGTGTGTGCCAGCTGGCGGTGGTAGGCATCGTGACCTTAGCCCTGGCCCTGGCGCTGGGGGAGCCGGTGCATCTGCCCACCTCCGGCAGGACCTGGGCGGCGGCGCTGTTTCTGGGAATTTTCTGCTCGGGGGTGGCCTTTGTCATCCAGTCCGTGCAGCAGCAATATACCACCGCCAGCCATGTGGGCCTGATCTTCACCCTGGAGCCGGTGTTTGCCTCCATGGTGGCCTTTGTCATGACCGGGGAGGTACTGTCTCTGCGGGGCTATATCGGCGCGGCCCTGATGCTGCTGAGCCTGTTTATTATGGAGGGCGACTGGTCCTTCCTGGGCCGCAAAGAGCGTGTATAAAGGAGAACATACCGTGGATAAACGATTGGAACGCATTCTGCCCCGGGTGCAGAAGCCTGCCCGCTATGTGGGCGGGGAATACAACGCCGTGAAGAAGGACCCGGCCCGGGTGGACACCCGGATCGCCTTCTGCTTCCCGGATACATACGAGATCGGCATGTCCAACCTGGGCATGCGGATTCTCTACGGTGTGATGAACAACATGGAGGGCGTGTGGTGCCAGCGGGTGTTCGCCCCCTGGGGCGACATGGAGGAGGAGATGCGCCGGGCGGGGATGCCCCTGTTCGCCCTGGAATCCGGCCAGCCCATCACGGACTTTGACATCGTGGCCTTCTCCGTGGGCTATGAGATGGCCTTTCCCGCCATCCTGAATATGCTGGACCTGGCAAACATTCCCATTCACAGCGCCGACCGCACGGCCCTGACCCCACTGGTCATCGCCGGGGGCACCGCCATGTACAACGCCGAGCCCATCGCCGACTTCATCGACCTGGTAAGCCTGGGCGAGGGGGAGGACATCACCGTGGAGCTGGTGGAGCTGCACCGCCGGGCCCGGCGGGAGGGCTGGACCAAGGAGGCGTTTCTTCGGGCCGCCGCCCAGCTGCCGGGCATCTACGTCCCAAGCCTCTACGACGTGACGTATCACGATGACGGCACCGTGGCCGCCATCACCCCCCGGGATGGGGCTCCGGCGGTGGTGACCAAGCGCATCGTCCGGGACATGGACAAGGCCTTTTTCCCCACCAAAACCATCGTCCCCTCCACGGAGATCGTCCAGGACCGGGTGATGCTGGAGCTGTTCCGGGGCTGCATCCGGGGCTGCCGGTTCTGTCAGGCGGGGTATGTGTACCGGCCGGTTCGCAACCGCAGCCGGGAGCTGTGCGCCCGATACGGCGTGGAGTCCTGCAACGACTCCGGCTATCAGGAGGTGACTCTGTCCAGCCTCTCCACCAGCGATTATCCCCCGCTGACGGAGCTGTGCGACCAGCTGGAGCCCTTCTGCCAGCAGCGGCACGTGAATCTGTCCCTGCCCAGTCTGCGGGCGGACAACTTCTCCATGAGCCTGATGGAGCGGCTGGCCAAGGGCCGCAAAAGCGGCCTGACCTTCGCCCCGGAGGCCGGGACCCAGCGGCTGCGGGACGTCATCAACAAAAACGTCACCCAGGAGGACCTGCTGGCCTCCTGCCGGACGGCCTTCGCCGGAGGCTACAGCGCCGTGAAGCTGTATTTCATGCTGGGCCTGCCCACGGAGACCGACGAGGACGTGCTGGGCATCGCCGATCTGGCGGCCCGGGTCATGCACACCTGGCGGGAAAGCGCCAGCAACAAGAACCGGGGCGTGCGCATCACCGTGTCCACCTCCTGGTTCGTGCCCAAGCCCCACACGGCCTTCCAATGGGAGCCGCAGATCTCCAAGGAGGAATATGAGCGGCGGGTGACCCTGCTGCGGGAGGCCATCAAAACGAAAACCGTCACCTATAACTGGCACGATTCGGACACCAGCTTCCTGGAGGCCGTTCTGGCCCGGGGGGACCGGCGCATGGGGAAGGTCCTGGAGACCGCCTGGCGAAAGGGGGCCAAGCTGGACGCCTGGGAGGAGTATTTCTCCCTGGACCGCTGGCTGGAGGCCTTTGACCAGTGCGGGCTGGACCCCCATTTTTACGCCAACCGCACCCGGGAAAAGGACGAACTGATGCCCTGGGCCATGATCTCCAGCGGCGTCACGGAGGGCTATCTCTGGCGGGAGCGGGAGCGGGCCTTTGCCGGGGTCACCACTCCGGACTGCCGCACCCACTGCAACGCCTGCGGCGCCAACCGGCTGGTAGGAGGAAAATGCGATGTCTAAGCTGCGACTGCTGTTTGTGAAGGAGGGCCCGGCGGCCTATATCTCCAATCTGGACCTGCTGCGGACGGTGCAGCGGGCCTTTCCCCGGACGGAGCTGGATATCAGGCACTCCCAGGGCTTCCATCCCCACCCCATCATCTCCATCGTGCTGCCGCTGCCGGTGTGCCAGTCCAGCGACTGCGAGCTGCTGGACTTTGAGGTGACCCAGGACACCGACGGGGCGGGCCTGGCCGAAAAGCTCAACGGCGGCCTGCCGGAGGGGCTGCGGATTCTGGACTGCTATCCCGCCCTGCGGCCGGTGCGGGAGCTGGCCTATCTCCGGGCGGAGGTGGAGCTGGACTATGACCGGGGGGTGCCGGAGGGGGCCGTGCAGGCCCTGGGGGAGCTGTTTCACCGGCAGGAGCTGCTGATCGAGAAGCGCACCAAGCGCAAGCAGCTGGCCCAGGTGGACATCGCGCCTATGATCCGGGACATCGCCTTTGCCCAGGAGGAGAACCTGCTGCGTGTCCTTGTCACGGTGCAGGCCCAGAACCCGGGACTGAACCCCCAGCTGCTGGAAAAGGCCATCGCCCGGTATCTGCCGGAGCTGACGCCGGACTTTGTCCGGGTCCGCCGCCGCCAGCTGCTGGACGCCGACGGCCAGGTGTTCCGATAATCCCATCACCCGGAGGGAGGCCCCCTTCGGGTGATTTTCTTGCCCCGGCGGTGAAGGGGCCGGAGGGCGGCGTCCTATGTTTCGTATAAATGGCGGTTCCGGTAACGGCGGATTCCTTGACGCTGGGGGCGGTTTGCGTTACAATAGGGCCAGAATGCGGTATTTTGTCCTGCCATCGACCCACTTCGCCCCGGCTTTCGGGGCCGTTATGATAACATTACGCTGATATAGGGAGATCATTCCATGAACGTTTCCGAAAACACAGAGCTTTACCGGACCTATGGCGCGCATCCGGCTGGGGAGGGCTGGTCCTTCCGGGTCTATGCCCCCAGCGCCCGGGAGGCCGCCCTGGCCGGTGACTTCAACCACTGGCAGCCCGTTCCCATGGAGCGGCAGGGCAGCGACTGGGTCCTGACCGTTTCCGACGCCCGGCCCGGCGACTGCTATAAATACGTCATCACCGGGGCCGACGGCCAGGTCCGCTGGAAGGCGGACCCCTACGGCACCTATGCCCAGCTGCGGCCCGACACCGCCAGCCGCCTGTTCGACGTGTCCGGCTTCCACTGGCACGACGACGTGTGGCGGGAACGCCGCCGGGAAACACCCCTGACCGAGGGGCCCCTGAACATCTATGAGGTCCACTGCGGCTCCTGGCAGCGGGGAGAGGACGGGGCGTTCCTGAACTATCGCCGGCTGGCGGACCGGCTGGCCCCCTATGTCCGCAGCATGGGCTACAACGCCGTGGAGCTGCTGCCGGTGACGGAGTATCCCCTGGACGACTCCTGGGGCTATCAGTGCGTGGGCTATTTCGCCCCCACCAGCCGCTACGGCGACCCCCACGACTTCATGTATCTGGTGGACCGGCTGCACCGGGCGGGGCTGGCGGTGATCCTGGACTGGGTCCCCGCCCACTTCTGCAAGGACGCCCACGGCCTCATCGACTTTGACGGCACCAGCCTGTATGAATACGGCGACCCCCTGAAGCGGGAGCACCAGAGCTGGGGCACCCGGGTCTTTGACTTCGGCAAGGACGACGTGCGGTCCTTCCTGCTGTCCTCCGCCCGGTGGTGGCTGGAGGAATACCACATCGACGGCCTGCGGGTGGACGCCGTGGCGTCCATGCTGTATCTGGACTATGGCCGGACCGAGTGGCGGCCCAACGTCCACGGGGGGCATGAAAATCTGGAGGCCATCTCGTTTTTGCAGGACCTGAACCGCCTGGCGGCGGCCATGGATCCCCCGGCCCTGACGGCGGCGGAGGAATCCACCGCCTGGCCTAAGGTCACCTGGCCCATTGAGGAGGGCGGCCTGGGCTTCGGCCTGAAGTGGAACATGGGATGGATGAACGACGTGTGCCACTATCTGAAGATGGACCCCTGGTTCCGCCAGTTCCACCACAAGGACGTGACCTTCTCCATGATGTACGCCTTCTCCGAGCGCTTCGTGCTGCCCCTGTCCCACGACGAGGTGGTGTATATGAAGGGCTCCCTCCGGGGCAAGATGCCCGGGGACGACTGGCGGCAGCTGGCAGGGGTCCGGGGCTTCACGGCCTATATGCTGGCCCACCCCGGCAAGAAGCTCACCTTTATGGGGGCGGAGCTGGGCCAGTGGCACGAGTGGGACTTCCTGGGCCAGCTGGACTGGTATCTGCTGGACCGGGACGACTGCAGCCGCACCCACGCCTGCATCCAGGCCCTGAACCGGTTTTATAAGAAGTCCCGCCCCCTGTGGGAAAATGACCGGGACTGGAACGGCTTTGAGTGGCTGGTGGCCGACGACAACCACAACAACGTCCTGGCCTTCCTGCGCCGGGACAACAAGGGCCATGAGCTGATCTGCGTGGTGAATTTCTCGCCGGAGGCCCACGAGGGCTATCGCTTCGGCGTCCCGGGGAAGCTGTATTACGAGGAAGTGTTCAACACCGACGACGACGCCTGGGGCGGCTCCGGTGTGTGCAATACCGGACCCATCCCCGTGGAGGATATCCCGTCCCACGGGCGGGACAAGTCCATTGCCCTGCGGGTGCCGCCCCTGGGCGCGGTGTTTTTGCAGGGCCGGGTCCGGCGCAGAAGCAACAAGGCATAACCGACAGACTGGAGGGAACGAACAGACATGAAAAAAGAATGCGTGGCCATGCTGCTGGCCGGCGGACAGGGCAGCCGCCTGTATGTCCTCACCGGCGACATGGCAAAGCCTGCGGTGCCCTTTGGAGGAAAGTTCCGCATCATTGACTTTCCCCTGTCCAACTGCACCAATTCCGGCATCGACACCGTGGGTGTGCTGACCCAGTACCGCCCCCTGGAGCTCAACAGCTATATCGGCAGCGGCCAGCCCTGGGAGCTGGACCGGCTCAACGGCGGCGTCCATATTCTGCCGCCGTACCAGAGCGCCTCCGGCGCCTCCTGGTACAAGGGCACCGCCAACGCCATTTATCAGAACATCGGCTTTGTGGACCTGTACGACCCGGAGTATGTGGCGGTGCTGTCCGGGGACCACATCTATAAGATGGACTATTCCCGGATGCTCCAGCACCACAAGGACGCCGGGGCTGCCTGCACTATCTCCGTGATGGAGGTCCCCTGGTCTGAGGCCAGCCGCTTCGGCATCATGTCCGTGGACGAAAACGACCGGATCACCGCCTTTGCCGAAAAGCCCAAGGAGCCTAAGAGCAACCTGGCCTCCATGGGGATCTATATCTTCACCTGGCAGAAGCTGCGGGCCTATCTGCTGGCGGACGAGGCCGACCCCACCTCCGACAACGACTTCGGCAAGAACATCATCCCCGCCATGCTGGAGGCCGGAGAGGTCATGTCCGCCTATCGGTTCGAGGGCTACTGGAAGGACGTGGGCACCCTGGACTCCCTGTGGGACGCCAACATGGATATGCTGGCCCCGGGCAGCGGGCTGAACCTGCTGGACAAGAAGTGGCCCATCTATTGCCGGACCCCGTCCTGCCCGCCGGCGTTTCTGGGCCCCCACGCCGACGTGGGCAACAGCGCCGTGGCCAAGGGCTGCGGCATCCTGGGCGAGGTGAAAAACAGTGTGCTCAGCTATAACACCCAGGTGGGCCAGGGGGCCAGCGTGTCCTATTCCGTGGTCATGCCCGGGGCCGTCATCGAGGAGGGCGCGGTGGTGCAGTATGCCATCATCGGCGAGCGCTGCCGGGTGGGCCGGGGCGCTCAGGTAGGCGCGCCGCCGGAAACCGCCAAAAATCCCGCCGAGTGGGGCATCGCCGTCCTGGGGCCGGACACCGTCATCGCCCCCGGCGAGGTGGTGCCTGCCAAGGCGCTGCTGGACCGTCATCACGGGGAGGTGGAAGCATGAACGGAATGCACGGCATCATTTTCTCCTATGAGAAGAAAACCGGGCTGCGGGAGCTGATCGAGCACCGCATCCACGGTTCCATCCCCTTCGGGGGCAACTATCGGGTGGTGGACTTTATGCTCTCCAACATGGTCAATGCCGGCGTCCGTGACGTGGGCGTCATCATGCACGGCAAGTGCCAGAGTATGCTGGACCATTTGGGCACCGGCAAAAGCTGGGACCTGAGCCGCAACCACGGCGGCCTGACCCTGCTGCCTGCCTTCGCCTATGCCGAGCGGCGGGGCGATGCCGGCCGGTTCCGGGGCAAGGTGGAGGCCCTGGGCTGCGTCATGGACTATCTCAAGGACATCCGGCAGGATTATGTGGTGCTGACCGACAGCGACCTGGTGGTGAACCTGCCCCTGGACGACGTGCTGCGGGACCACATCGCCTCCGGCGCGGACATGACGGCGGTGTGCACCTCCCTGCCGGGGCCGGAAAGCGACACCTATTTTCAGCTGGATAATTCCGGGCGCATTGTGGACGTGGCCCACGACGTGTTCACCCCTGAGGGCTTCCGCTGCCTGAACATCTTCGTGCTGCGCCGGGACCTGCTGATCCAGCTGGTCACCGACTGCATGGCGCACAACCAGTACAGCTTCCGCCACAACATTCTCCAGGACAGGAAGGATGCCCTTCATTTCCGGGCCTATGTCTGGGACGGCTACGCCGCCCGCATCGACACCATCGAGTCCTACTACCGCCGCAGCATGGAGCTGCTGCGGCCGGAGATCCGCATGGAGCTGTTCGCTCCCCAGCGGCCCATCTTCGCCAAGGAAAACGACTCCCCCTCGTCCTATATGGACGGCTCCTGCGTCAACTCCCTTATCGCCGACGGCTGCGACATCCAGGGCACGGTGAAAAACTGCATCCTGTTCCGGGGCGTCCGCATCGAGCCGGGGGCCGACGTGGAGGGCTGCATCCTGTTCAAGGGCACCGTGGTCCGCCGGGGCGCCGTCCTGCGGGGCGTTATCACCGACAAATACGTCACCGTGCAGGAGGGGCGCACCCTGATGGGACACGAGAACTATCCCCTGGTGGTGGCCCGGGGCGTCACGATCTGAAATATGACACACGTTCATCCGGAGGTGACCATATGAATATTCTGTATATCACCAGCGAGGCGGCCCCGTTCTGCAAAACCGGGGGCCTTGCGGACGTGCTGGGCAGTCTGCCCCCGGCGGTGGCGGCGGAGGGCGACCATACCGCCGTGCTGCTGCCGCTGTATGGCCAGATCGCCCAGCGCTGGCGGGAGAAGATGAACTTCCGCTGCTATATCTATGTGGACCTGGGCTGGCGGCACGAATACTGCGGGCTGTTCTCCCTGGAATACCGGGGCGTCACCTGGTATTTTGCGGACAACGAGCGCTATTTCCGCCGCCGGGGCCTGTACGGCGACATGGACGACGGGGAGCGCTTTGCCTTCTTCTCCAAGGCGGCGGTAGCCCTGCTGCCCCACCTGGCGGAGTATCCCAACGTGGTCCACTGCAACGACTGGCAGACGGCCCTGGTGCCGGTGTACCTGCGGGACGCCGGAAACGACCTGCCGGTGGTGTTCACCATCCACAACGTGGAGTATCAGGGCAAGTACGGCCCCGAGACCGTGGAGGACCTGTTCGGCCTGAACCGGGGCTGGTACGACGGCGGCATCCTGCGGATGGACGGGTGCGTGAACCTGATGAAGGGGGCTATGCTCACCGCCAACACCGTTACCACCGTCAGCCCCACCTACGCCGCCCAGCTCCATGACCCGGCCTATGCCTGCGGCCTGGAGCAGGTGGTGCACCTGATCGACTATAAGCTCTCCGGCGTGCTCAACGGTCTGGACATTGAGAGCTATAACCCCGCCCACGACGGCTCCCTGCCCCGGACCTTCGACCCCGACCATATGGAGGGCAAGGCCGTGTGCAAGGCGGAGCTGCAGCGGCAGCTGGGCCTTGCCCAGGAGCCGGACACCCCGCTGATGGCCATCGTCAGCCGCCTGGTGGGCCACAAGGGCATGGACCTGGTGTGCCAGGGTCTGGAGGGCATTATGGCCACCGGCTGCCAGCTGGTGGTGCTGGGCCAGGGGGAGTCCCAGTTTGAGGACGCCTTCCGCTGGGCCCAGAACCGGTGGCCCGGCCGGGTATCGGCCCAAATCACCTATTCCGACAATCTGTCCCGCCGGATCTACGGCGCGGCGGACCTGTTCCTGATGCCCTCCCGCAGCGAGCCCTGCGGCCTGAGCCAGCTGATCGCCATGCGCTATGGCGCGGTGCCCATCGTCCGCCAGACCGGCGGCCTCAACGACACCGTCCGCTCCTGCCAGGTGGGCCAGCCCGATGGCAACGGCTATGTGTTCTCCGGCTGCACCGCCCATGACCTGTGCCAGACGGTGGGGCAGGCGGTGGGCCTGTACCGGGGGGACCGGATGGGCTTTGACACCGTCCGCCGCCGGGGCATGACCGAGGACTTCAGCTGGAACCGCAGCGCCGGGGCCTACCGGCGCATTTACCAAGATCTATCACGGAGGAACCACTAAATGACTTATACCAAAGACGCCCTGAAGGAGGCCATCCAGCAGAAGCTGCGCCTGAACTATGGCTGCACGGAAAAGCAGGCCACCGACGGGGAGATCATGAAGGCCTGCGCCCTGGCCCTGCGGGACATTATGGCCGTGCGCAGCGTGGACACCCAGGAGCGCACCCAGGAGCAGCAGGAAAAGCGCGTGCACTATATGTCCCTGGAGTTCCTGATGGGCCGCAGCCTCATGAAAAACGCATACAACCTGGGCATTCTGCCCCAGCTGACCCAGGCGGTGGAGGAGCTGGGCTTCTCCGCCCCGGATATCTTCGACATGGAGCCGGACGCGGGCCTTGGCAACGGCGGTCTGGGCCGCCTGGCCGCCTGCTATCTGGACAGCATGACCACCCTGGACATTCCCGCCACCGGCTACTCCATCTGCTATGAGCTGGGCATTTTCAAGCAGAAGATCGTGGACGGTCAGCAGGTGGAGCTGCCCGACGACTGGCTGAACCTGGGGGACGCGTGGCTGATGCCCAAGCCCCAGGAGGCCGAGGAAATTCACTTCGGCGGCCGGGTCCGCACCCGGTGGGACAACGGCCACCTGATGGTGGTCCACGAGGACTATACCCGGGTGCTGGCCATCCCCTGCGATATGCTGGTGGCGGGCTACAACACCGACCATGTGAACACCCTGCGCCTGTGGGACGCCAAGAGCCCCAAGCCCATTGATATGCAGCTGTTCAGCCAGGGGCAGTACCTGAAGGCCAACGAGGAGCGGGCCATGGCCGACTCCATCAGCACCATCCTCTATCCCGAGGACAACCATTACGAGGGGAAGTCCCTGCGGCTGAAGCAGCAGTATTTCTTCGTGTCCGCCACCCTGCAATCCATCACCCGCCAGCATATCCAGACCTACGGCACCCTGAAGAACTTCCACGAGAAGAACGTCATCCAGATCAACGATACCCACCCGGCGCTGGTGATCCCGGAGCTGATGCGCATCCTCATCGACGACGCGGGCCTGAGCTGGGACGAGGCCTGGGACATCACCCGCCACTCCGTGGCCTATACCAACCACACCGTGCTGGCCGAGGCACTGGAGAGCTGGCCCCAGCGGCTGTTCGAGACGCTGCTGCCCCGCATCTGGCAGATCATGCAGGAGATCGCGCGGCGCTGGCAGCAGAAGGTGGACGATTTCTATCACGACCCCAAAAAGACGGAGAAAATGGCGGTCATCTGGGACGGCGTGGTGCACATGGCCAACCTCTGCATCGCCGGGGGCATGGCCGTCAACGGCGTGTCCGCCCTGCACTCCGACATTCTCCGCCGCGACGTGTTCCGGGACGCCTGCGGCATGGAGCCGGACAAGTTCAGAAACGTCACCAACGGCGTGGACCACCGCCGCTGGGTCAGCCAGATCAACCCCGGCCTGGACGGCCTGATCCGGGACTGCATCGGCGATGGGTATCTCACCCACGCCGGGTGCCTGTCGGACCTGGACCGCTTCGCCGGTGACGCGGCGGTGCTCTCCCGGCTGGAGCAGATCAAGGGGGACAACAAGCAGGCCTTTGCCCGCTGGGCCAAGCGCCAGCAGGGGGTCACCCTGAACACCGACGCCATCTTCAACGTCCAGGTCAAGCGCCTGCACGAGTATAAGCGGCAGCTGCTGAACGTGCTGCACATCATCAGCCTCTATCAACAGCTCCAGGACGATCCCAACATGGACTTCCGGCCCCAGACCTTCCTGTTCGGGGCCAAGGCCGCCCCGGGCTACGCTGTGGCCAAGCGCATTATCCGCCTTATCAACTCCCTGGCCGACCAGATCAACAGTGACCCCATCTGCCGGGATAAGCTCCAAGTGGTGTTCCTGGAGAATTACCGGGTGTCCATGGCGGAGATGCTGATGCCCGCCAGCGAGGTCAGCCAGCAGATCTCCACCGCCGGCAAGGAGGCCAGCGGCACCGGCAACATGAAGTTCATGATGAACGGCGCCCTGACCCTGGGCACCCTGGACGGCGCCAACGTGGAGATGCACCAGGTGCTGGGGGACGAGAATATGTTCCTGTTCGGCCTTACCTCCGACGAGGCTGCCCGCCTGCGCCAGAGCTATGACCCCCATCTGCTGTATACCCGGGATCCGGTGCTGCACCGGGTGCTGGATCAGCTGAAAACCGGCTTCCGGGACGGCGTCAGCTATGAGGACCTGTATCAGCGGCTGCTGTACGGTGCGGACTGCCCGGCGGACCAGTATCTGCTGCTGGCGGACTTTGCGTCCTACTGCGCCGCCTCCCACCGGGTGGTGGATACCTATGCCGACCGGGAGAAGTGGAACCGCATGAGCCTGCACAACATCGCACGCAGCGGCATTTTCTCCGCCGACCGCTCCATCGCCGACTATGCCGACACCATCTGGCACGTCCCCTATAAAAAGTAACCCCCGCCCTCCCCTGCCCGGGTCCCGCGCCCGGGCGGGGGAGGCATTTTTGCCAAAAGGGGTTGACAGACGGAAGAATTTGTTTTACTCTATATTTGAATAAAATATGCTCCGGTAGGTAAGGCTACCGCGAGGGATACGGACTGCTGCCGCAGAGTGGTGGAGACACCATGAGAGGGTTTGAACAGGCGATATCGAAGCCAAGGTATCATCTAACGCAGTTTCACCGCCCCGCGATGCTAAAGCTTGTTACGGTGGCCAGGTCACGCATCACGCGCGGCCCCTTTGCACATCCACAATGGGCTTTCTGCCGTTGTGGATTTTTTGCTATGTATATACAGGAAAGGAGGAACCGGTCATGTTCGATCACCAGGAAGAATTGGACCAATATCTGGAAAATATTGAGGCGCTTATCAAAAATAAGCAGTACGCCCGATTGCGGGACCTGTTCCTGCCTATGGAGCCTGCGGATATCGCCCTTTTGCTGGAGGAGGCCGGCGAGGAGGAGATGCCCCTGCTGTACCGGCTGCTGCCCAAGGAGCTGGCGGCGGAGGTGTTCGTGGAGCTGGAATCCGACAGCCAGGAGATGCTCATCAACGGCTTTTCCAACACCGAGCTGAAGGAGGTGCTGGACGAGCTGTATCTGGACGATGCCGTGGACATCGTGGAGGAAATGCCCGCCAGCGTGGTGATCCGCATTCTGGACAAGGCCACGCCGGAGATGCGCAAGTCCATCAACGAAATTCTCCAGTACCCCGAGGACTCCGCCGGGTCCATTATGAACATGGAGTTCCTGTCCCTGAAAAAGGACATGACGGTGGAGGACGCCTTCAAGCGCATCCGCCGCATCGGCGGCGAGCTGGAGACCATCAACATCCTGTATGTCACCGACCCCACTCGGCATCTGCTGGGGGTGCTGTCCGTCCGGGACCTGCTGCTGGCGGAGGAGGACGACCTGATCCAGGACATCATGGACCCCAATGTGGTGTCCGTGAACACCATGGACGACAAGGAGGACGTGGCCCAGGCCCTGAGCAAATACGACTTCCTGGCCATGCCCGTGGTGGACAAGGAGCAGCGCCTGGTGGGCATCGTCACCGTGGACGACGCCATGGACGTTATCGAGGAGGAGACCACGGAGGACTTCGAGAAGATGGCCGCCATGCTGCCGTCGGACAAGCCCTATCTGAAGTCCGGCATTTTCGCCACCTGGAAGGCCCGCCTGCCCTGGCTGATGGTGCTGATGCTGTCAGCCACCTTCACAGGGATGATCCTGAACCACTATGAAAGCGCCCTGGCGGCCTGCCTGGTGCTCAACTCGTATATCCCCATGCTCTCCGGCACCGGCGGCAACTCCGGCACCCAGGCCTCCGTGGCGGTGATCCGCGCTCTGAGCCTAGACGAGGTGGACTTTTCCGACATTTTCCAGGTGTTGTGGAAGGAGTTGCGGGTGTCGCTGCTGTGCGGCGTGTGCCTGGCCGGGGCCAACTTCGTGAAAATGCAGCTGGTGGACCGGCTGCTGCTGGGCAACGCCGCCGTCACGCCTACGGTGTGCCTGGTGGTGTGCCTGACCATCCTGTTTGTGGTGGTGTTTGCCAAGTGCGTGGGCTGCTCCCTGCCCATCCTGGCCGAGAAGATCGGCCTGGACCCGGCGGTGATGGCCAGTCCCTTCATCTCCACCATCGTGGACGCCACCAGCCTGCTGATCTATTTCCGCTTCGCCTCCTGGTTCCTGCTGTAGCTGCATATAGAAAAAGACGCCGGAGTCCGGCGTCTTTTTATTTACAGCTCTCCGGCCTTATACAGCTGGGATTCGCGGCGGTAACCGGCGGCGGCTGCGGCGTTGGATGCGATCTCCTCCGGCGTCAGGGGGCGGCGGACCTTGCCGGGAGCGCCCATGACCATGGACCCGTCGGGGATCACGGCCCCCTGGGTCACTAAGGCCCCGGCGGCGATGATGCAGTCCCGGCCCACCACTGCCCCATTGAGGACGATGGCCCCCATGCCCACCAGGGTGTTGTCGCCGATGGTGCAGCCGTGGAGAATGGCGGCGTGGCCCACGGTGCAGTCCCGGCCCACTTTGGTGGGGAAGCCGGGGTCCGCGTGGAGGACGCAGTTGTCCTGGATATTGCTGCCGGGGCCTACAGTGATGGGGTCCGTCTCCGCCCGGAGCACCGCTCCAAAGTAGATCCCGGCTCCCTCCCCGATGGTGACATTGCCCCGGACGGTGGCGTTGTCCGCCACAAAGGCGGTTTCATGAATCACAGGCTTCATGGGTTTTCTCTCCTTAATGGAACAGCCAGCGGGCCACAAGAATCACAACGCAGGCCCCGCCCACGCCGATGAGGATGGCTCCCACAGAGCCGGTGGCGGCAATGCCGATGGTGCCCGCCAGCCAGTTGCCCACGGCGGAGCCCACCACGCCCAGGATCAGGTTGCGGATCAGGCCGCCGCGGCTGCCCATGAGCTTGCTGGCAATCCAGCCGATAAGAGCGCCTAAAATCAGGGAACAGATCATGCTTTTGTCTCTCTTTCTACCCGCACGGGGTCTACAATATGAACATTCAGGTGGTTATAGGGCATCTCCACGGACTTTTCGTCAAAGGCCGCCTTGATGTTCTCCAGCAGGGCGTAATAGGCCGTCCAGTAGTCGGCGGTTCTGGCCCAGCTGCGGACGATGTACTCGATGCCGCTTTCGCCGTAGGCATTGACGTATACCTCCGGGCCGGGGCTCTCCAGCAGGCCCGGGGTCCGGGCCACGGCGTCCAGCAGAGCCTGGCGCACGGTCTGCACCGGCGCGTCATAGGACGCGCTGACGCTGTGCTGGATGCGGCGGGTGCCCAGGGTGGTGTAGTTGGTGATCTTTCCGGCGGAAAGGCTGCTGTTGGGGGCGGCGATCCGCAGGCCGTCCGGCGTGTCCAGATAGGTATAGGTCAGGGTCAGCTCCTTGACGGTGCCTGCGCCGCAGGGGGTGTCCACATAGTCGCCCACGGCGAAGGGCTTGGTCACCAGCAGCACCAGACCCCCGGCCACGTTGGCCAGGACGTTCTGCACCGCCAGGGATACCGCCAGGGACAGCACCGACAATAGCGCCACCAGGGACGTGACGGGAATGCCCAGCTGGTCGGCGGTAATGAGCACCGTTACCACCCACAGCACCAGCTGCACGGTCCGCACCAGGTATTTCTGCACCCGGGCGTCCATATGGGTCTGGGCCAGCACCCGGCGCAGCAAAGCGGTGAGCAGCCGCACCGCCACCAGGCAGATCACCAGCGTCAGCAGTGCCCCCAGCAGCGTCCCCAGGGAGATATTCCCCAGGTGCAGGGCCGACAGGTCCAGCTTCTGATCCAATGGGTTTTCCACAGGCGGCACCTCCTTTTCGTGGCCCCTATTATACTCCCGGGCGGCGGATTTTGTCAATTCGTCAAAAAAAGACTTACCCTTTTGGAGAAAAAGTGGTATAATATGGTAAAGAATGAAAGAGAGGATGAACGGCATGTTTGCAGCGGGCGAAATGGTGGTCTATGGCGGCGAGGGCGTCTGCCGGGTGGAGGGCGTTGGGACGCCGTCTTTGCCGGGAATGGACAAGACCCGGCTGTACTATACCCTTGCGCCGCTGTATCGCTCCGGCCAGGTGATGACCCCGGTGGACACCCGGGTGCTGATGCGCCCCCTGCTGACGGGGCAGGAGGTGCAGGAGCTCATCGCGCAGCTGGACCAGCTGCCGGAGGAGCAGGCCGAAAGCCACAGCACCCGGGCCATCAAGGACCTGTATCACCAGGTGGTGGCCTCCTATGACTGCAAACGGCTGGCGGGCCTCATCAAGGGGGTGTGCCGCCGGCGCAGCTGGGCCATTCACCACGGGCGGAAGGTCAGCCAGATGGACGAGCGCTATCTCAGGCGGGCGGAGGACGCCCTGTACGGCGAGCTGGGGGCGGTGCTGGGCCTTCCCCGGGAGGACGTCCCGGCCTATATCCGCCAGACCTGGCCCAAGTGGCCGCTGTTTTGAATTATCCCAAAAGGGCTTCGTCCCTTTTGGGATAAAAGGCTTGCAGACTGATTTGATTTGCCGCCTGCGGGCGGCAAATTCTGCGAGACTATTCGTCAATAAAAACCATAAGGCGGAGAACCGGAAGCCGGTTCTCCGCCTGAATGGCAGGAAGATTGATGAAAAAAGCTTTTTGTCTCTTGCAAGTATAGGATACCCAAGGGATGTTACAAAAGTTCATGCATAAATATTAAAAAAGTATTAAACATTTTTTCATGCAAAAAAAGCCCGGCAGAGCGATGCTCTGCCGGGCTTTATCAGCTATGCGCCGATGGGGACGTCAATCAGTCGTTGTTGATGGCAATGACGACGCCGGAACCCACGGTACGGCCACCCTCACGGATAGCGAAACGCAGACCGTTCTCGATGGCGATGGGGGTGATCAGCTCCACGTTCATGTCGACGTTATCGCCGGGCATGCACATCTCGGTGCCCTCGGGCAGGGTGA
>ERZ837380.1849-NODE-1849-length-24777-cov-4.517757_pt1 | contig 24777 bp, 25 predicted proteins | sample MGYA00519685_ERZ837380 | MGnify/ENA primary metagenome ERZ837380 (study PRJEB31850, sample SAMEA3708817) | human gut metagenome | biome: human gut; feature: human-associated habitat; material: faeces | place: China | collected 2014 ...
TTTTATTTGTCGGCTTACGCCGCCAAACTCTGCGAGGCTTTTTTGACAAGCTGAGGGCGGCGCAATGCCGCCCTTCTTGCTTAAAGAGGAAAAAGACATGAACTACATCATTTTTGACCTGGAATGGAACCAGTCGGCAGACGACCTCTCCACCGTTGTGGACCCCATCTATTTCCCCGGGGAAATTATTGAAATCGGTGCTGCCAAGCTGGACGAGCACTTTCAGCTGGTAGACACACTGCGGGTCTACAGCAAGCCGAAATTCTACCCCAAAATGCACAAGCGCATTGCCTCCCTCACCGGCATCCACGACAAGCTTCTAGAAGAACAGGGACTTCCCTTTCCGGAAGCCTACGCAAAATTCATCGACTGGTGCGGAGACGAATACGCCTTTATGACCTGGAGCATGAGCGATTTGCCCACCCTGATCGACAATATGGCGGCCTACGGCGTAGATATCTCCGACCTGCCGGACTGGTATGACCTCCAGCGGATCTTCGGTCGGGAGATCATGCGCAGCACCGTGAAATACTCCCTGGAATACGCCATGGAGGTTCTGAACGAGACCGGCGGCGACGCCCACGATGCCATGAACGACTCCGTGAACACGGCCAAAATCTGCGACCACCTGGATCTGGAAAGCTATCTGGACGAATACGCCTCCCGGGTCTTTGCGGAGGCCCCGGGCAGCCACAGCTATGAAAGCACCCAGGCCGCTTTGCAGGACGCGAGTTTGCTGCGCTTCCCCTGCCCCTGGTGCGGCGATACCGTCAGCTGTGAGCCCTGGATCCACAGCTGGAAGCAGGACTACGTGAGCTACGGCAAGGATGAAGCCGGAGACGAATTCTACGTGACCCTCACCGTCTCCCATCTGCCGGACGGCAGCTGCCGGTGCAAGCGCATTTTCCAGGAGATGAGCGACGACCTGTGGGAGCAATACCAGGACCGGAAGGCTCTGCTTGGGGTATGAAAAAGCACAAAACGGAGAGGAACGCAAAACGCGATCCTCTCCGTTCTTTTAGCGCATATAGTCAAATTGCAGATCGTAAATGTCTACCGTGTCGCCGTCCTGGATGCCCATCTTCTCCAGGCGGTCAAACAGGCCGCACTTGCGGAGCATCTGGTCAAAGTAGTTCCGGGACTCATAGTCATCAAAGTTGATGTTCTGTACCAGCCGCTCCAGCCAGGTACCGGTGATGACCCAGGTGGAACCAAGATGCTCGATGGAAAGCTCCTGGGGATCTCCGGCCTCGGGCTGCTGCTCCACATATTCCGGCTCATAGATCGTCACAGGGGGCAGGGTGCGCAGCTTTTCAGCCACCACCCGCATGAGATTCCGGGTGCCCTGGGTGGTACCGGCGGAGATCTCATACAGCTCGCAGCCCGCAGCCTCCACGCAAGCCCGCAGCCGCTGGAGGTTGTCGCTGTCCGGGGGCAGCAGGTCGATCTTATTGGCAGCCACGATCATGGGCCGGTTGCTCAGGTCCACGCTGTAGTTGGCCAGCTCGTCACAGATGGCGTTAAAGTCCTCTACCGGGTCTCTGCCCTCGCTGCCGGACACATCCACAACATGAACCAGCAGCCGGCAGCGGTCAATGTGCCGCAGGAAATCATGGCCCAGGCCCGCACCCTCAGCCGCGCCCTCAATGATGCCGGGGATATCCGCCATGACGAAGGACACGCCCTCATCCACATAGATGACGCCCAGGTTGGGGAACAGCGTGGTGAAATGGTAGTTTGCGATCTTCGGCCGGGCATTGGAGGTGACGGAAAGGAGGGTGGATTTTCCAACATTGGGGAAGCCCACCAGACCAACGTCTGCCAGAAGCTTGAGCTCCAGGATCACATCCCGCTCCTGGCCTTTCACACCCGCCTTGGCGAAGCGGGGAACCTGGCGGGTCGCGGTAGCATAGTGGGCATTGCCCCAGCCGCCCCGGCCGCCCTTGGCGATGACAAAGTCCTCGCCGGTGGACATATCCACAATGATCTGGTTGGTCTCCGCATCCCGGACCACGGTGCCCCGGGGGACCTCGATAATCAGGGGCTCTCCCCGCTTGCCGCTCATATTCCGGCCCAGGCCGTTCATGCCTGCCTGGGCGGCGTACTTCCGCTTATAGCGGAAATCCAGCAGTGTGGAAAGATTGTCATTGACCCGCAGGATCACGCTGCCGCCATGGCCGCCGTCGCCGCCGTCGGGACCGCCGGAGGCCACATATTTTTCCCGGTGGAAGGCCACGGCACCATCGCCGCCCCGTCCGCCGCAGACTGTAATTCGAACCTTATCTACAAACATTGTTTACCTCCATGGTTTCACGGTGGGTGACACAAAAAAGGAAATTTGCCGGACATTTCTTTTTTTCTGCCACCCGCATTTCAAAAAAAGGACTGCCGCCGAAAAGCAGCAGTCCTTCATTCACAGGCTTGTCTTACTGCTCAGCGTAAACGGAGCACTTCCGACGGTCCTTGCCCATGCGCTCAAACTTGACGGTGCCGTCAACCAGGGCGAACAGGGTATCATCCTTGCCGATACCAACGTTGGTGCCGGGATGGATGTGGGTGCCTCTCTGGCGAACCAGGATGTTGCCAGCCAGAACGAACTGACCGTCAGCACGCTTGCAGCCCAAACGCTTGGACTCGGAATCACGGCCGTTCTTGGTGGAACCGCCGCCCTTGTGGTGAGCGAAGAACTGAATACCAATCTTCAGCATTGTATTACACCTCCAAAACTTCGATATTGTCGGGATAATCGTCCCGCAGGCTGCACAGATACAGCATCATTCCGGCGAGGCACGCCTGGACGCTCTCTTCTTCATCGCAGCTTGTGGGGAGGGTCAGGGTGATGCGGGCATCCTCCTCTTTGACCCGAACCTTGGCCTTCGCGCCGCACACATCATTGATGGTGGCCTCGGCCATGGCAACAGCGGCAGAGATGGCGGCACAGACAATGTCGGAGCCTGCCTCAGCGTAACCGCTGTGACCGGAGACGGAGAATCCGGTGATCCGCTCGTCCTCGGTAAAAAATTCGATCTTTGTCATACTCTTAAATTACAGAGCGATCTTGGTGATCTCGACCTTGGTATAGGGCTGACGGTGACCGATGTGGGTCTTCTCGTTCTTCTTTGCCTTGTACTTCAGCACGTCGATCTTCTTGCCCTTGCCGTTCTTCACGACCTTGGCCTCGACCACAGCGCCCGCAACCACGGGAGCACCGATCTTGGAGTTCTCGCCGTCCAGGACAGCCAGAACCTGGTCAAACTTCACGGTCTGCTCAGCCTCAACAGCCAGCTTCTCGATGAACAGGACATCACCCTCAGCAACGGTGTACTGCTTACCGCCGGTAACAAAAACTGCCTTCATTTCTCATTTCACCTACTTTAATTGTGTAGTCTCGCTCGAAAGGCGGCTGCTTTTGGGCAGCACTTGTAAGCCTCTTTGATGCGGCTGAATCATTCTACCATTGATCTTTTCAAAAGTCAACATTCTTTTTGAAAAATATTTGAATTTTTCGCTCTTTCTTTATGGTTCATTTCCACAAATGCGCGGGTTTTGTTCCTCCTAAAAAAATTCCCGCAGGAAACCCTGCGGGAATTTTAATGGGAAAAGTTACGCCTTGCCGTCGGAGCCCAGAACGTGAACGATCTTGTGGGCGACCATGTCCTTGACAGCCTGACGAGCGGGCTTCAGGTACTGGCGAGGATCGAAGTGATCGGGATGCTCGTAGAAGTACTTACGGATGTTGCCGGTCATAGCCAGACGGATATCGGAGTCGATATTGATCTTGCAGACAGCCAGCTGAGCAGCCTTCCGCAGCTGATCCTCGGGGATGCCGATAGCATCGGGCATGTTGCCGCCATAGGTGTTGACCATCTTCACGAATTCCTGGGGAACGGAAGAGGAGCCGTGCAGAACGATGGGGAAGCCGGGCAGACGCTTGATGCACTCCTCCAGAACGTCGAAACGCAGGGGGGGCGGAACCAGAATGCCGTCGGCATTCCGGGTGCACTGAGAGGGCTTGAACTTGTAAGCGCCGTGGCTGGTGCCGATGGCGATGGCCAGGGAGTCACAGCCGGTGCGGGAAACGAACTCCTCAACCTCTTCGGGATGGGTGTAGCTTTCCTTGCCGTGCTCAACAGCCACTTCGTCTTCCACGCCGGCCAGAGTGCCCAGCTCAGCCTCGACAACAACGCCGTGGTCATGGGCATACTCAACGACCTTCTTGGTCAGAGCGATGTTCTCCTCGAAGGACTTGGAGGAGGCGTCGATCATAACGGAGGTGAAACCGCCGTCAACGCAGCTCTTGCACAGCTCGAAGCTGTCACCGTGGTCCAGGTGCAGAGCGATGGGGATTTCGGGATTTTCAATGACGGCAGCCTCAACCAGCTTCACGAGGTACGTGTGGTTGGCGTAGGCACGAGCGCCCTTGGAAACCTGCAGGATGACGGGAGACTTCAGCTCGCCGGCAGCTTCGGTGATGCCCTGAACGATCTCCATGTTGTTGACGTTGAAAGCGCCGATGGCGTAGCCGCCGTCGTAGGCCTTCTTGAACATTTCGGTTGTTGTTACGAGAGCCATTGGAATCAATCCTTTCATATATAGAGGACTTGCGCCCTCCTGTATTCCGAAACATATTATAGCACATTTTGGGAATAATTCAATAATTATATTTGCCAAATGAATGTCTTTATGCTATAATGTTCACCGTATGGGTTTTTAAGCGCCCATTTCCAGCATTTTCCACAAATCTTTATATCAAACCTAATATGGAGGTATAGTAAATGTCTGAAAAGAATCTGGTTGGTTCCCTGATCGTCGGTCAGTCCGGCGGCCCCTCTTCCGTCATCAACTGCTCCGCTTACGGTGTTATCAAGACCGGTCTGGAGAACCCCAACATCACCAAGGTCTACGGTGCCTTCCACGGCATCAAGGGTGTGCTGAACGATCAGCTGATGATCATGGACGAGGAGGATCCCGCAGAGCTGGCCAACATGATGCACACGCCCTCTTCCGCCCTGGGCTCCTGCCGTTATAAGATCGCCGATCCCGATGTGGACGATACCGATTACAAGCGCATCCTGGAGATCTTCAAGAAGTACAATGTGCGCTACTTCTTCTACAACGGCGGCAACGACTCCATGGATACCTGCAACAAGATCTCCAAGTACATGGCCAAGGTCGGCTACGAGTGCCGGGTCATGGGCGTGCCCAAGACCATCGACAACGATCTGGCCGGCACCGACCACTGCCCCGGCTTCGCCTCCGCTGCCAAGTACATCGCCACCTCCTTCATGGAAGTCTCCCGTGACAGCAAGGTCTACGACACCGGCATGGTCACCATCATCGAGTGCATGGGCCGTCACGCCGGCTGGCTGACCGCCGCAGCCGCTCTGGCCAACACCAAGGGCGACGGCCCCGACCTGATCTACGTCCCCGAGGTCGACTTTGACATGGACAAGTTCGTTGCCGATGTGAAGCGCATCTACGCCGAAAAGAAGAACTGCCTGGTTGCCGTCTCCGAAGGCATTCACTATGCCGACGGCACCTTCGTGTCCGAGGCCAAGGCTTCCGGCACCGACGGCTTCGGCCATGCCCAGCTGGGCGGTCTGGCCGCTCGCCTGGCCGACGTGGTCAAGGCTGCTACCGGCGCCAAGGTCCGTCCCATCGAGCTGAGCCTGCTGCAGCGCTGCGCTGCCCACTGCGCCTCCGGCACCGATATGGCCGAGTCCTTCATGTCCGGCAAGGTGGCTGTGGAGTCCGCCGTTTCCGGCACCACCGACAAGATGGTCGGTTTCGAGTGCACCCGGGATGCCAACGGCTACCACTGCGAGCCCAAGCTGTTTGATCTGAGCCTGGTGGCCAACACCGAGAAGAAGCTGCCTCTGGAGTGGATCAACGCCGAGGGCAACGGCATCAACCAGGGCTTCATTGACTACTGCCTGCCCCTCATCCAGGGCGAGACCGATATGGTCAAGGAAGACGGCCTGCCCCGGTTCGTCCACCTGAAGCGGGTCTTCGCCAAGTAAATCCCTTTTGCCCCCTATGGGAGGCCGGAAAACCGGCCTCCCATTTTTGCTGAAAAAGTTCTGTGGTCACTTCCCGGGATTTGTTTCAGAAAATGAACAATTTGAAAACTCACTCAAAAAAAAAAAAAAAAAAAAAAAAAAAAAAAAATAGAATAAAAATGCAGAACGTGCAAAAAGCGCCGGACCATCGGCCCGGCGCTTTCTTGATTCTGCTTTTTTACAGCTCGTTCAGAGATTCAACGATTCTTTTCGCCAGAAAAGCAGCAAAAGAATCGATATCCTGCTTCATTCCGCTCAGGAACCACTCCCGGACCAGGCCCACTGCACCGCAGATGGTATAGGTGCTCATATCCTCATAGGCATTTTCCTGGGAAGCCCCTTCAAAAACGGGGTACGACTCTCTCGCCTGCGCAATGGCCCGATCCCGGATCTTATCGAAAATATCATCCCGGAATCCGTCGGCAGAAAGAGCCTGAAACAGGTCCTTATGCTCCATAATATAGCCGAGCTGTTCCGCAATATTCTTCATTGCGGTGGCTTCGTCCGTCAGTTTCCCCTCCCACTGGACTCCGGAAAGGATCTTGTTCTCCATCTCCGTCTTCAGCTGGGAGATATTCCGGTAGTTCCGGTAGAAAGTGGAACGGTTGATTCCAGCCTTCTCACAGATCTGGGCCGGCGTAATATCGCTGAAGGCCTTCTCCTGGAGCAGCCCGACAAGTGCTGCCGATAATTTTTGTTTTGTTTTCCGAACGCGTGCATCCTCTGCCATATGACCGCTCCTCAATTTTTATTCTTGTTTTATCTTGCCGTATTATAGCATCATATTTCAAAAAAATCAACTATCTAACAAGAATATTTTATTTCAAATTTTTAATATATATTCACTTTCTGCGATAAAATCTCATAATTTTGTCTGTTTTGAAAGTTTTTACAAAAGGGATTGCATCCCGCTTCAAAAAGGAATATAATGCAGGTATTCATACAGAGTCTTGAGGCGTTATCTCAATGGAAAACAATCATCTGCGCATGTGCCCTCCAATGCGGGAGAAAGTGGAATGACAAAAACAGAGCTTTTCCTGCCGGGGGATTGGCTGGAGGCCCGCGACGGTTTCTGCCTTTGCCGCCGCCCCCTGTCCACCCTGCTGCACCGGCTTGGCATCCGGGACACCGGAATTTCCCCTATCAACAAACAGGATGTAGACGGCTACTTTGACGACTGGCACCTGTTCCGCCTGGGCCAAAATCCAAGGGTCTGCGGTCTGGCAAAGCTGCGGGAGCAGGAGCACGACTTTCTCCCCGGCTTCTCAGACCGGGATGACCCGGCGGTTACCATTTCTTTTGTGGCCTTTCCCCTGGAAACGCTGGAAGCGCTGTCTCCCGGGGATACCCCCGGCAGTCCCGCTATGGAACGCTTTGTGGATGCCTTCCGGGACGTAACGGAGCGGTTTTCCCGCCCACATGACCCCCAATTGCAGCGCTATTTCAGCAACCCCGCCAGTCTGGGCAGCTATGCAATCGCAAACGCCTATGTAGGAAAAATTCTGTCTCTCTTCCCGGATGGACGCATCCCGCTGCCGGACAGGTTTCTTCTGGCTCCCCGACGGCTGCTTGCCGGTCTGGAGCAGCTGGGCGGCGACCTCTACTGCCCCGGAGAAAAATGCCTGAAAATCCGGGACCCCAAAAATCCCACGCTCCGGGAACAGCAGGCCATCCTGGCGGTACACACCTGCAATCTAACCTTCAATTCCTTTGCAGCAGAGGTCAAGTTTCATGCTGATGCTCTGATTCTCTGGCCGAAACACCTTCCCTATGTGGGCAAGCGCTTCTGGTACCGGTCCGCCCTTCGGGCCGATATGCAGTTCGGCCCAGAGCGGCGGCTATATGAGGCCATGCTCTGCCCCTATCACGACCCAAACAGCCGCCTTGTAAAGCAGCAGCGCCTGCTTCACGGGGCGAAATAAGGAGGCTTTTTAATGGACAAATACGCTCTCACCAACTGTATCCTGCTGGACGGCACCGAAGCCATGCAGCCCCGGAAGGACCTTGCTATTCTGGTTGATCAAGGCAAAATTCAGGCTATTGTCCCCGCAGCTGCCGTACCCAAGGACTACCCCAAGCGGGACCTGGACGGGCAATATGTACTGCCCGGGCTGATTAACCTCCATGTCCACCTGGCAGGCTCCGGCAAGCCCAAGAAGAAGCAGAGTGACCCCGTAAAGGCCGTGAAGCTGGTAACCGCCAATGGCTTCACCAAAAAGCTGGGCAAGGCCATGGTGGCAGGCTACGCCAGGCAGCAGCTGCTCTCCGGCGTCACCACCATCCGCACCGTTGGCGGCATTCTGGACTTTGATTCCCAGCTGCGGGATCAAATCAACGAGGGGAAGCAAATCGGCCCCCGGATTCTGGCGGGCAATATGGCCATTTCCGTCCCCGGCGGCCACATGGCCGGGTCCCTGGCCTATGCGGTCACCTCTCCCGAGGAGGCCCGGCAGCGGGTCAAGGACATTGCCGCCACCAAGGCAGACCTTATCAAGCTGATGATCACCGGCGGTGTGCTGGATGCGGTGAAAAAAGGAGAGCCGGGCGTGCTGAAAATGGACGCCGCCATTATCCGCGCCGCCTGTGACCAGGCCCATGCACTGGGGCTGAAGGTCGCCGCCCATGTGGAAAGCCCGGAGGGCGTGAAGGCTGCTCTGGAAAACGGCGTGGACACCATTGAGCACGGGGCCATGCCGGATGCGGAGATGCTGGAGCTGTTCCGCACCCACGGCGCCAGCCTTGTAACCACCATCTCCCCCACCCTTTCTTTTGCCCTGTTCGATCAGTCCGTCAGCCATGCCACGGATATGCAGAAGTATAACGGACGCATTGTCATGGATGGCATTGTGGGCTGCGCCAAGGCCTGCCTGGAGGCCGGGATCCCCGTAGGCCTGGGCACAGACACCGCCTGCCCCTACGTCACCCAGTACGGCACCTGGCGAGAACTGACCTACCTGCGCCGGTTCTGCGGCGTGTCCAACACCCAGGCCCTGCACATTGCAACCCTGGCCAGCGCCAGAATTGCGGGCGTTGAGAAGGAAACCGGCTCCATTGAAGCCGGAAAGTCTGCGGATATGCTGGTTTGCAGGGAGAACCCCCTGAACAACCTTGCCGCCCTGCGGCAGCTGAGCAGCGTCATCTTCCGGGGCAAATGCTACACCCCGAAGGTGAAGCCCATTCCCCAGGTGGAGCAAGAGCTGGACAACTACCTATAACGCAAACGAGGCGGCCAACCGGCCGCCTCAATTTTTTATTCTGTCCGGAATTCATCCGCCATGATTTTTACATAGGCGCTCAGGTTGTCCGTTTCGGCAATGGGATAGTTTTGGATCACCGCGTAAATGCCATTGAAATCCTTTTCCTGGAAGGATATGGAGAGGAATTCCGTACCGTCCGCGCTATCGCCCGAAACACCGCCGCTTTTATCCTCATACAGATTATAGTCAGAGCCGGCTGTAGAGAGACCCCATTGGATGGCCTCACTAAAATTCGTGGTGTCCAGCTTCACCACAGCAAACCAGACGTTCACATTTTTCTCGCACATCCAGATGGACGCGGCATAGCCGCCATAGCGAACTTCCCCATCGGCATTCCGGAAGGCAACGCCCTCCTTTGGAATATAGGTGGAGTAGCCATAGGTCCGGTAAAGCCGGCAGTCCACCGGATACTCTTCCCAGCGCTGCTCGGCCTCGATGTAACGGTTCATCATGAATGTGGTCTCCGCGTCCCGACCGCTGACACCCGTCAGATATCCGGAAATCCCACTGGGCCAGCCGCCGAAGGAGCCGCACATTGTGCCAAGAACGCCCAGCCCCCCCGTCCCGAACGCAGGGGTTTCCATAATGCAAATAAAAACGCCGGTTTCCGTACGGAAAAATTCCACAGTAGCCCCATCCGCAAACAGCTCGCCTCTTGCGTTCTGCGTCACATCCCAGTCGGGATTTGCTTCTATCACCCAGTCCCGGATCGCCTGATCATCCATTCCGGGTCGGAACAGAACCGTCAGGCGGGTGGGGTACTGCTGATCGTAAAATTTCCGCAGGGCTTCCCGGTTCGTGGTGTCGAGCCTGCTGTTCAGACCGAATTCCTCCAGAGTCTGGTCGGCACAGACCCATCGGTCCGCTGTGGTGCCGTGGTAGTCAATGACCTCGTGGACCCATCCCTCCCGGGGAATGTACAGGGAATAGCCGTCGCCGATGAAGAGGTCTGCTGCGACAGGGTATTCGTCCGACCCTTGCCAAACGGTCAAATTGCAGCTGGCCTCCCGCCCGAGGAGCTCCGGCGTCACCTTGCTTGCGTTGGTCTGTGTTTCGTTGTCCGACTCCGTCACCTGGCCCAGAGATACCCATTCCGTCCAGACTGCGTCCGCCAAGTCGGAATAGTCCCCTTCCAGTGCGTCCACAACCCAGGTATTGCCGCTCCTGCGCAGCTTGCCCCAGCCCCGGTTGCCGATGCCGCCGGAATAATAGAAGGTGCCGTCCTGCTTTATGAAATTCATCTGGCGGATGTAGTAAGTGAAGCCATGGATTTCGCCGTCAAAACGGCCAAGCACCAGTTTAGGCAGATCGCCGATGCCTTCCAATTCCACCACCAGCTCCTCAAGCCCATCGCCGTCCATATCCAGCTTTGCATACCGGGCAGGCTTCGGCGCTTCCTCTGTGCCCATCCACTTTGCCAATACCCCGCAGAATTCGGACACGGTGTAAGAATTGTAAGAATTTGCAAAATCCCCGTTGTAAAACCGGATCCCGTCCCGCAGGACCATTCTCTGCCAGTCCTCTGCATCCGCCATTGCGCCGGACTGCGCCGCCATGGTCTCGCTGGCTTTTTCAGAGACCTGCTTTGCTGCAAGGTTCTGCAGGCCGAAATAGCCCGCCCCCAGAATCAGCACAAACATGGCAGCCACGGAAAGAATCTTCAACGCGGTCACCACCGGCCGCTTTTTCCTGACGATTCTCAGCCGCCCCTCCCGGAAGGCATCCGCCTGCTGGATATAGCTGCTCTGCACACTGCTGAGCATTTTCAAAAGCTCCAGTTCCGTCATCTCAGGCCCTCCTTTTCCAGGTATGTATCCAGTCTGCCCCGAATGCGGTGAAGCATGGAGCGGACCTTGGTCCGGGAAAAGCCGGAGTGCCCCGCAATCTCCCAGGAGGACTCCAGATACCAGTACCGGCACAGAAACACATTGCGCTCCACCACACTGAGCTGCCCTAAGAAGCGGTTCACCGCCACCAGCGTCTCCCGGCGGATCAGGTCATTTTCCAGTGTCCCCGCCCCGGAGACGCAGTCCTTCAGTTCCTCCAGCGCAAGCTCCATCTGTCCGCCGCCCCGCTTAAAGGCCCGGGTCCTGCGCCAGCGGTCAATGGACAAGTTCCGGGTGATCCGGCCTAAAAATGCAGAAAAGGGCGAGGGCCGCTTGGGTGGAATGGAATTCCAGGCTGAAAACCAGGTATCGCTGACGCACTCCTCCGCGTCCTCTTCGTTTTCCAATACGTGCATCGCAATGGAGTGGCAATAGGGGCCATATTTGCTTGCCGTCTCTCCGATTGCCTGCTCTGAGCGGGAAAAATACAGATTGAGAATCTGCTCGTCCTCCATCCCGGCTACCTCCTTTTTTGTCTTTCACTTATAATAACGAAAAACACTGGGCGTTGTTGCACGGAAAAGCAAAAATATTTTTCTTTTTTTATTATAGTTCAGCCACGCCCGCTTTGCAACGGCATTTGCCGCTGGACAGGAGGACTTCTGCGCGGTAAACGCCGTTCCGGAAAGGCGCCAAACTATGAAACCAAAAACCAGGCGCATACTTGTCATCCTCGCTGCGGTGCTGACCCCTCAGGAGCAGACCGCTCAGGCTGCCGTTGCATATTCGCCTTTTTGCAGGAAGGCAATGCCGCATGATTCGCAGCTTCCATCCATCCTGAATCCCGAACCCCAAAAGACGGGGCTGTTGGAAAACGCTCCGTCATTGCGAACCAGCGCGCACGCTGGTGTGGTACCCCAAGGGTATTTCCTTCGGGCACAATCCCCCGGATTTTCAAACATCTTGGTAGTAAAACCAGTCTGTTACCATTCAACCGGGGGGCTGCCACACCAGTGACATACTTTTCTAACAGCCCCGTCTTTTCTTATATTCGTTTACCGCAAAACCGTCCCATCCGCCAGTGTAATGGTGTAGCCGTTCAGATTCAGGGTGCCGTTGTTTTCCAGACCTCACCGAAGAGCACATCATCACTCAGGTGGGCAAACATAGGCGCAAAGTCCCCCAACTGGGTGCGGCCTGCTGTCTGGGTGATTTTTTCAGCGTATTCACACTCCTGTTGTATTATCCACAGGGCTTCAACAGCCCCAGTGTTACCGAATTGCCTGCTTTTCCTCTTGGCCGTCCAGCCAATAGGTGAGCTGAATGCCGCCATCCGCCTGAACTTCCGCCTTTTCTGCCTGGGCAAAGATGCGCTGAACCCGGGCGAATCTCGCCATTGTCTCCGGGCTGTAGTTGGCAGGATTGTCTGAGCAGAGCAGAATATTGCCAAACAGCGCATTGGCTGTGCTCAGCTTGTCCTTTTCCTCCGGCGTCAGCCGGCAGTTCTCCTCCCGCAGCAGGAACACATCCGGGTCATTTCCAAAGGCCCGGCCGTTGAGCTGGCGGCGGAAAACCGTATTGTCGATGGACTGCCTGGTGGAGATCCGCTCCCGGTGGAGCAGCCGCATGAACCACTTGTCGTCCCAACTGAGGCTCACATCGCAGCCGATGCGGCAATAGTCCACGACCCCAAAGCAGGGCATCAGCGGCACGCCGCAGCCGAGGATCAGCTTGTCCCCGCACCACTGCCGCAGCAGCTTCATGGCCCGGCCCATTCTGGCGGCCCTGGACTCCCGCTCGTTTCCAAAGGGGGCCACGGCATAGAGGAAGTCCAGCTTTACAAGATCAAAATGCCACGTGTCAAAGACCTGTTCAAAAACCCGCCGGAGATAGTCCTGCACCTGGGGATTGTCGATATCCAGCGCATAGAAGCCGCTCCAATTGCAGCCGCAGTACCAGCTTTGCCCATCGGTTTTCAGCAGCCAGTCCGGGTGCTCCCGGTAGATTTTAGACTTTGTCTCGCACACAAAGGGGGCCAGCCACAGCCCAGCCAGCAGGCCGCTCTCATGGCTCTGCTCTACAAAGGGGGCGAGGCCATCCGGGAATTTCTTCGGGTCCGTTTCCATCCAGTCTCCCACAAAGGGTTCCCAGCCGTCGTCAATCTGGAATAGACTCCCTTTGGGCAGCACCTGCCGGTAGCCCTCCAGGTCCTCCGCCACGGAGGCGGCACTGATATTCTGGTAGCGATTGTACCAGCTGGAATAGCCCGTCAGCCTGGGGGCCGGTCTTGCCGCGCAGTGCATGGCCATGAACCAGGCATCGAACACCTGTTTCTCACTGCCCTGGGCAAAGAACAGGTCAAAGGCCGGGAATTCTCCGCCCGGATGGCGGACTCCGGCGCAGTCCCGGCGGACGGTCAGCTTCCCTGCCTGGGCATCGTAGCCGAAGACGGTGTAGCCGGGGGTTTCATCCAGGGAGCCGATCAGACGGTAGGTATCTCCATTGCGGAAATAGCAATAGGAAAAGCCATGGCTTTGGCCCTTTTTCCCGCTGTAGGGCACAAAAAAGTAGTCCCCGTAGCGGTCCAGGCCATAATGCTTCCGGATAAACCCAGGCACACCATCCAGGCCCCGGAGCTTATCCTGCTTTCCCAGCTCCGGGCAGTGGGTCCAGGTCTGGTAGCCGTTCATGAAGAGCCTTTCCGTCTCCTCCATGGCCCAGGGCAGCTCTGCCCGGGCATCCGCCAAAATTCCTGCCGGGAGCGCCGCCCGGATGCGGAGCACGCCGCAGTCCGGGGAAAAGGCCGCCGTTCCTTCCAATCTTCCGGCGTCCGTTCCGGCGCAAAATGTTAGAAGCTGTTCCATTTAGCCTTCCTCCTTTTCGATTTCAAAGACAACGCTGACACTTTCGCAGCCCGGGGCGCTAACGGTCAGCTTCGCCTGTCCGGCTGCGCCCACCGTGCGCAGGTAAGTACCGCCCATGCCGCCCTCGGCAGTCTGGATGCCGGGACCCACCAGCTGGGCCGGTCCCTCCAGGGTATATTGCAGAGGCAGCTGGGCATAGGGTGCCACATTGCCGTTCTCGTCCAGAATGCGGACCCGGACCGCTGCCATATCGTAGGAAGCCCCCTCTGTCAGCTTCTCCCCAGAGGCGCGGACCTCCAGATGGAGCTTGCTGCCGGGGCTCACGGTCACGGAAGCAACGGTCTTCTCCCCGTCCTTCGCGTCAAACCGCCAACGGGTGGCCTCGCCGCCCCAGTTGCCCACATACTTTCCGTAGAGGTCCACTCCATCGGAAAATTTCATCTTGTAGCGGACCATACACCGGGCCATTTTCAGCTTCTTACGCAACGGCAGCCCAGCCAGGCCGTATTTTCCGGCAGCAAGCAGGCAGTCCCGCAGGGCATCCGCCTTGGGCTTTTCAAAGTGCTCCTGGGTTTCCAAAAGCTCGCCGATGGTGTCGTCTACGCACAGGGGTGGATGGGGCAGCGCCGTCCAGGGGCTGGGCTTCAAGGTTGTCACATACACATCGTTCTTATAGAGCTCCACCCGCTGGGCATTGGAGAAGACATAGACCGTGCCCACCTGTCCCGCCGGATAGTCGCCGATGTCCATGGAGGAGCTAACCGCCAGCACCGGTGTCTCTGCCTGAGAGGCATAGACCGCTGCCGCCAGCTTGGGATTGCGAAAGCTGTCCAGAACGCCATGATAGCAGATACGGTCCCCGGAACCAAAATCCTTGTGGGTGGCGTAGTCGAACATACACCAGCCGAAGCAGCCCACGTGCTCGCCGTCTGCATAGGCCGCGTTCAGCACCCGGGCGTGGCGCAGCGCATGCTCCTGCCGATGGGGCCAATCGTCAAAGGGCTTTGTGGGGTACATATGGCCATTGCACTCAGAGATCAGCAATGGCTTGTCCCGTTCGCGCATAACGTCCTTTTTCCGCTTTACGCCGGGGTTGTTTCCCGTATGGGAAAAGTCGTTAAAGGCGTACACATCCTCCAAAAGGCTGCTCTTTTCCAGATACCGGACGCCGGAGGTGGCCCGGCTGGGATCCAAAGCGTGGGCAATGGCATTTGTTCTGGTATAGAAGGGGTCGTCATCTTGGCTTTCATTGATGCGTACCCCCCACAGGACAATACTGGGATGATTCCGGTATTGCAAAATCATCTCCTCCAGCATATGGCATGCCAGGTCCTTCCAGGCTGCGTCACCGATGTGCTGCCAGCCGGGCAGCTCCGTGAAGACCAGAAGGCCCATTTCATCACAGGCATCCAGAAAATGCTGGCTCTGGGGATAGTGGCTGGTGCGCACGGCATTGCAGCCCAACTCCTGCTTCAGGATGCGGGCATCCTCCCGCTGCAAGCGCTCCGGGGCGGCATAGCCGATATACGGGTAGCTTTGATGCCGGTTCAGACCCCGCAGAAAGGTCTTTTCCCCGTTCAGATAGAAGCCGTCCGCCCGGAAAACCGCCGTGCGGAAGCCGAAACGGGTCCGGCACACGTCCAGCGTCTGCCCCTTTTCATCCAGCAGCTCCGCCATGCAGGCATAGAGCACCGGTGTTTCCGGTGTCCAGGCTGCCGCATCCGGCAGGGAAATGCGCGCGTGGATCTCCGCCGTCTGGGAAAGGAGTTTGGTTTCCACGGTCTCCCCAGCAGGATTCTGCAAAGACAGGCGCAGCTGTCCATTTTCCCGGGGCCGGTCCAGCTTTAAGCTGATGTCGGCCTCCGTCAAAGACGGGGTATATACAAACAGCTCCTCCATCCGGCATTGGGCGGAGGTTTCCAGCCAGACCTCCCGGTACAGCCCGCCATAGGTGAGATAATCAATGACAAAGCCGAAGGGCGGCAGCGTCGGATCCTCCCGGGTGTCCAGGCGGACAGACAGGAGATTTCCCTCTCCGGGGTGCACCAGGTCCGTGATTTCCAGGGTAAAGGCCGTGTAGCCGCCCCGATGCTCCCCGGCTTTTTCCCCGTTGACAAATACCTCCGCCTGGTGGGCCGCACCGTCAAACCGCAGAAACAGCCTATCCCCAGACTCCGGCGCCGCAAAATATCGCCTGTAGCCGCAGACCATTTCATAGTCCTTGGGGGCAGCATAGTGCAGGGGCAGCTCCCGGCAGGTGTGGGGCAGCCGGACACACTCCGCCTCTGCCGGTTCCCCCCGCAAAAAAGCATCATCGCAATGTTCCGTGAAAAACCAATCATTGCACAGACTATCGTTCATGCCATTCACTCCTCTTTTTACACTCTACCGGTATTGCAAACCAGATACAGAATCTGGTGTGTTTCCGCCATTTCTTGCAGCATCGCCAGCGCCCGCCGGGTATGCTCATCGTCCAGGTTTACAAAGGGGTCATCCATAATCAGGAAGGGAGTCTCCTCGCCAAACAGCGCATCCACCAGCGCCAGACGCATACACAGCAGGATGCTGTCGGCTAGCCCTGCGCTGAAGCTCTCCACCTCTCGGGCCGCCCCCCGGACATCGATATGGGGCTGCAGATCCTTGTCCACCATAACGCTGCCCAGCTGCCGGGGAAAAAGCTGCTGGGTATAGCTGCGGAACCCCTGCTCGATTTTGTCCATATAGCTGTTTGCCAGAGCGTCCTTGGCCTTTTCCAGCAGGGCCATGGTGCGATCCGTCAGATCGCACTTTCGCTCCGCCTCCCGAAGATCATCCTCCAGGGCCGTCAGCCGATCCTCCCATTCCGGGATGCACTCCACGCTTGCCTGCAGACTTCTGCGCTGTGCCCGGGCCTGCTGCAATTCCTGCTCCAGTTCATCCAGCCGCGCCTGAGTAAGCCGCTCCTGCTGCTCCAGCACCTCTGCCTCCGGCAAAGCGTTCTGCTGCGCCGGGCCCACATCTCCGTTTTTCTTCAGGAAGTCATCCAGCGCATTTTTCGCATTTTCCAGTTCCTCGCAGAGCAGCTTCCGGCGGTGCAGGTCTGCCTCCATCCTTTCCAGGCATTCCGATTCCGTATCTCCAATGAGGTCATACTCTTCCAGAAAATCCCGCACCGTTTCCACAGCCTGTTTGGCCTCCTGCCGGTCCTGAGCATTCTCTATATCGCATCTTTTTCTATTCTCGGCAATGCGCCAGCTCAAACGCCGGTAGGTTTCCAATGCTTCCCGCAGTTTTTTGAGGAAAGCATCGTCATAGCACTCGTCGGGATAAAAGCGGTCAAACACCTGCCGCAAATCAGACTGCACCTGCCGCAGCTGCGTTTCCGTCCGGCTGCGCCGATCTGCCCAGTCCGCTTTTCGTCCGGACAGCTCCAGGTAACGCTGCCGGTCCGCCAACAATGCCGCCAACCTTTCTTCCGGGGTTGCTCCATCAAGCGCATAGTGCCCCAAGAAAGCATTCAGCTGCCGCTGCAATTCCTCCAACGCCCGGACATGCTCCGCAACGTCGTTCGCAGCTGCCCGGGATGTTCGAATTCTGTCAACGATCGTCCAAATCAGGGCCCCGACACCCAGCGCCATAGCGCAAATTCCGGGAATTGTCACTTTCAGCAACAGTCCCAGGATCGCAGACAACAGCCCGAAAATCAGCCAAAAAAAGTCACGCTTTTTCCCGGGTCCTTTCGTTTCCGTGCTTTGGCTATTTTGCAGCTCTTGGATGCGCCTGCACCGCCGCTGGGCCTCCCAAATCTGCGCATCGTCCGGGATGCCCTGGGCAAAGGTTTTCGCCAAAGCCTGATAGTCTGCCTGTTCCCGTGCCGAAAAGCAGTCCGCATTCCGGCTTTCCAGCAGAGCATCCCGCTTCTGCCGCATCTTTTCCCAGGCTTCCAGCTCCTCTTCTCCGGGGATACCCTGAGAGAATTGCCTGTTCAAGGCCTCCAACCGTGTTTTCTCTTCCTCCGACAGGCCGGAAGCATCCGCATTGGCCCGGCGCTCGATCCGCTGCCGGGCGTGGGCTGCTCTGGTCAGATTTTCCTGCTGGGCACGCAGCGCCTCCAGCGCCGGATATCCCTTCGGATATCGCCCATCCAGGTCAGAAAGTTCCTCCTCCCGCCCCCGGACCTGCCCGCGCAGCCGCTCCAGATTTTCCTGCTGCAGGCGCAGCGCCTTCTGGGCATCTGTCTGCCGGATTCGCTCCCGCAGAAATGCCTGCTGCGCAGTTTTTTCATTTTTCTCCCGGTTCAGGGCGTCAATTTGTTGGCAAACCGCTTCCAGCAGCTCCTTTTTCTCTGCCGCGCTGTGAATGGACGCTTCCAGCTCCCGGCATTCCCGGCGCAGCTGGGCGGTCTGGCCTCCCTCGCCCTTGAAGCGTTTCAGGCTCTTGCGGTATTCCTGGAGCTGTTTCATAGCGGTATCATAGTTATTCAGATCGTTGGTATCCTCCACCAGGTTGGTCAGCTTTGCGCGAATGGAAGTCGTTGCCGTGATCTCCCGGTCGGAAAGCTGGGGAACAAAGGTGCTCCTGGCAAAGGAATCCCCGTCCAACTGAAAAAGCTCCTCTCCCAGGTTTTCCGAAAACGCGGTGCTCTCCGCGCGGTTTGTCAGGTCCGTCAGAGAAAAGCTATCCTCCTTCTTCCCAAAATACCGGGTCACCCGGTATTGGTTTCCCCGGTATTCAAATTCCAAAAAGCCGCCGTATTTTCCCCCTTGCCAGGGGTCATAGCGCTTGCGTTCGCTCGCCTTGGCGCGGGTTTTGGGCAACCCATAAAACATGGCCTTGAGAAATGCCGCCAGGGTGCTCTTTCCGAAACCGTTCTCCCGGCAGAGCACATTGAGGCCCTCTGTAAACGTAAGGTCAAAGTCGGACAAAATGCCGAAATTCTCCACATGGCACCGCAATAGCTTCATAGCCCGATCTCCTCCCCTGCCAGCGCTTCCAGCCCCGTGCGGATGATCACTGCACGGTCCTCCTCGTTCTCCACCTCCGAAAGCACCATGCGGATAAACATTCCTTTCAGAGAAATGTCGTTTTGGAACTGCTCCGGATCCAGCGCCATGGCGGTTTCATCCTTGACCTTGGTGAAGGCAAATTTTCCCTTCACCAGCTCCTGCAAATAAGGTACAGACAGGTCCGTCCCCGGGTCCGTCTTCCCCGTCAGCAGAAATTCCACCATATCCTCCTTGGGAATTTCCGCCACGGCCTGCTTCATGGCCTGGGCGATCCGGGCATTGTTCTCCAGGCCGGTAACATCCACAGACACTCTGTGCAGGCGGCATTTGGCAAAGGGCACAAACGTGGGGTGGACGTTTTTCTCGTCCACGTCCAGCAGTACAAAGCCCTTCTCCCCACACTCATCAAAGCCCCGGCCCTCCAGGCAGCCGCAATAGCAGTAGACACCTTTCTCGTCCAGCGGCTGCAAGGTGAAGGAATGGATATGGCCCAGAGCCAGATAGTCGATTCCCCTGCCCTTGAGCGCATTCAGGTTCACCCGATTCTCCCCGCTGACGGTGCCTGCCTGGCCATGGAGCACCGCAATATTGACGCAGCCCGGAACATGGGGAACGTTTTCATAAATGGTTTCCCCATTGTCCGCGCAGAGCTGCACGCCGGAGATTGCCGTGTTTTCGTAACAAAAGGTGGTCCAGTCGGTCGAAAACTGCTTCAAATTCTCCGGCAGCACCCGGTCGGAAAAGGCTCTGGCTGCACCGTCATGATTTCCCGGAAGATACAGGTAGTCAACCTCCGGTGTCCGCTCCATGGCGGCGAGAATTTCGTCCACAGTCCGGCTGCGGACACGGGTTCCATCGAACAGATCCCCTGCAATGATAACCGCCCGAACGCCATTTTCCCGCGCAAAGTCCGTCAGCCGCAGGAAGGAATCCGTGATCTGTGTATTCCGCGCAGATGCCTGCTGCATGGTCATGTGGGTCCCCATGGGGGAATCCAGGTGTAAGTCGGCGCAGTGGATCAGTTTCATAGGCCCCTCCAAATTCATCCGGCGCAGAATTTGCTGCATCCTGCTGCCGGGCAAAAGCTCTTGCCTATATTATAGCAAATTCGTTCGGAAAATCAATGTATTTCCAGAATCGCCGCAAAAAGGCGGCCGCCCTTTCCGGCAGCCGCCCCGCAATTTACTTGAGTCCATTTTGCATTTGAGTGGGTTCGAGTCCTGTCCACCAAAAGAAACACCACCCTCTCGGGTGGTCCGTCGGACGATATAGGACTCGATTGCTGAATTTGCCCCTAGGGCAAATTCATATGGTTGCAGCCAGTTTTTGAACTGGCTGCGCAAAATGCCACCGGCATTCTGCATTTGGTGGACACATGCCTGTTAAATCCGAACTTAAAGCAGCCTCAATTTCTTGCAGGGTCAGAGTCTGGCTGCCGTCTTTATAATTGTAGGTCAGGATCAGTTTATCGTCGTAGACAAAGACGGAATTCACGAAAGTATCGATATTTTCTCTGCGATAATCCGGGTCGTTGATATTACCATCCTTGTAGCGGCCGACCCAGTCCACGATTTCTTCCTTGGTGAATTTCCTACGTTCCAGCTGGAGCTGGGCAATGCTGCCCCGTAGGGAGTCTCGCTGCTGTTCCAGTTCCTCCAAGCATTCTCTGGTAGAATCCGTAAGGATGCCCTGGCGGATGGCCTTCATCACATTGCGAATCTCTGTTTCGCATTGCTGAAGCTGCTGTTTCAGCACCGGCGTTACAGTATCCTCCTGTTCCTGCATGATGACAATGGCATCCGCAATTCGACTTATTACGGTACATTGAGAGGAGCAATACCCCCTTCACCTATAAGTAGCCATTGAGACGGGTCGTTTTTTAATATGAATTCTGAAAATTTTTTATTTTTGTAAGAAATGACAAACCCCGCCATGGTGCGACTGACAGAATCAGTACACACCATGGCGGTTTTGCTATATGTTCTTTCTAAGTATCAATCAGTTCGCTCAAAACAATTTCGTCTACCCGATTCCGAATGATGTTCATTTGGGCGACCCATTCCAGTTGATTCTCGGCTTTCAGTCGTTCCGTAATGCCCTCTTGCTGGGCCAGCTGAGAAATGAGTCACAGTTCCATTTCCCGCGTCTGGCGGTCAATCCTTCCAGGTGGAGAATCAGGAATCCCTTTACCTTATTCTTTCCTCCGAAAAGCATCTCTGTCGGGTATTTTCCAAAGTCGGACCAATCTCGATGCGGTGCCACCTGTTGGACGTTTAAAGTATGCCTCTTTCCAAAAGCGAAAGACAAATTGCCGCTGCCGTTCCGGCTGCTTCTATTTGCAGATCGTTTTCTGCGGAAGCATCGAAAAGGACTTTTCCGGAAGCAGGGAATTCTTCGTCCGGCAGCCACAAATTGAACTTTATCGGAATGTGGGGCAGAAAGGAAAACAAAAAGGACAAATCGGATTTTTCATGCAGTTCCGTTCCACCCAGCTTCGCAGCGGCTTCCCGGATGGCCTGAGGGTCATGCAGACCAATCCGGCTGATCATGCGGTCATTATCCCGGTCAAAGCTTGTACCCTTTGCCAAGCCGCCAGCGTGAAATTCACTCAGGGCAAGGAATTTTCCCATGAGCGTCGTTCCTTTCGTATTTGCCAGATACTGCAAAATTGTCAGGTCGTGCCACATCTCCAGTGCCGGAGAAATCTGACATTCCGGCCAACTGATCCGAATAGGGATTCCCAAAGTTTCCGTGTCAAATGTCCTTCCATCCCAGCACAGTCCGGTCAGGGTGGAAAGTTGAACCGGATCTGCGCCTTCCAATTTCTGTCTGGCGGCAGAGCGCATCAATTCAAACTGTCTATTATTCTCCATCTTGCAAAAACTCCTGTAAGCCTGCCCGAATGAACCGATCAATGGTCTGTTGTACGTTGTGCCAGTCCCGGCAATTGTTCTGAAGCATCAGCCGGTTAATGGTCAGACAGCCGTGAATCTGGAAATAGAAAATGCTCTCTGCCTGTTCAAAGGTCAAATCGCTGTGCTGCATCAGATAACTGACAAAGCCTTCCTTGCTTTTGCCCGCCAGTTGTTTTATGATCCTTTCCGAGACAGTCTCATCCATAAACAAGGGCCAAAGTGCTTTATTCTCCTGTACCTTCTGGCAAAACGGATAGGTACAGGTTTCTTTTTGGGGACACAGTACATGACCTATGGTTTGGCTCACATCCGAGAAGGACTCCGTCACAATGTCGTCCAGCACATCATCTACATCAAAGTAGTGGATGTAAAAGGTTCCTCGGTTGATGTCTGCCAGGCGGCAGAGCTCCGTCACGGTAATTTTGGAATAGGGCTTGATCCTTAGAAGCCCCATCAGAGCCTCCCGAATGACCCTGCGCGTGTACTGCGTCCGGCGATCTTTGGTGTTGATTTCTTTTCGCTGCAAAATATGACACCTTCCTCAACAGATTCTGGAAACTGTTTTGTTTCTGCACAGCTTCCAGAATCTGATTATTGTTTATCTCCCGACAATCAGTATAATGATATTGAACTAAAAAGTCAACAGCATGTCTACTAATTAACAATATGAGGAGGAAACTATGGCGAAGATTATTGCTGTAGCCGGAAAGGGCGGCGTCGGAAAAACCACGCTGACCGGTCTGATGATTCAATACCTGTGTAAGAACGGCAAAACACCCATTCTTGCGGTAGATGCGGATGCCAATTCCAATCTGAATGAAGTGCTGGGTGTGGAAGCTCCGCCCACCCTGGGAGAAATCCGGGAGGAAATCGAACGGGCAGGAATGGCACAAAATTCTCCCATCCCTGCAGGCATGGCCAAGGGCGACTACCTGCAAATGCGGCTGGAGGATGCCATTACAGAGGAAAAGGATTTTGACCTGATGGTTATGGGCCGCACCCAGGGCCAGGGCTGCTATTGCTTTGTGAATGGATTGGTGCAGACCCAAATTCAGCGTCTACAAGCCAACTACCCTTATCTTGTGGTGGATAACGAAGCGGGCATGGAGCATATTAGCCGTGGCCTGCTTCCCACCATGGATGTGGCAATTCTGGTCAGTGATTGCTCCCGCCGGGGCGTTCAGGCGGCGGGACGGATCGCGGCACTGATGCGGGAGCTGAACTTCAAGCCCAAGCAGGTGGGATTGATTGTAAACCGTGCGCCGGATGGCAAACTGGATGCCGGCACCATGGACGAAATTCAGAAGCAAGGACTGCACCTGTTTGGCGTAGTACCTCAGAGCGATGAGGTTTATCGCTCTGACTGCGACGGAAAACCCACGGTTCAGCTGCCGGAGGATTCCCCTGTCCGGACGGCATTGGTGCAAATTCTACAGAACATCGGACTGTAAAGGAGTACAGATATGATCAATTGTCAGGAGGCCAGAAATGCCATCACAATTCTGGAAGTGGAATGTCCACAATGTGGAGATATCGTTGAGGTGTTTGTCAAGGACGGTGTGGTTTGCACCGATTCGGTCTGCACCGAATGCGGCAATATCATTGAACAATCCACACCCATCGGAAATTTGAAATGCGTTTAGCCGGAATTCAACAATTTTTGAAAGAGCGTCGCCTTCCCTTTCAATACCAGGAAGAGGACGACTGCGGCAGTATTGAATTTGACCATCGCGGGCTTCACTATCATATTTGGGAATTTCCCGAACCGGAGCGTGGCGCACAGAGCAATGTTCGCAGTGCAGGTCGCAGTGAGGAATTCGGCCATAATTACGAAGAAGCGATTTTAGAGATTCTCAAGACATGGGAGGAATTTTGATGAAAATAACCGTATGCGGCAAGGGTGGCTGCGGAAAAAGCACCGTGACGACGCTCCTTGCAAAGGAATTGGCGCGCATGGGAAAAAAGGTGCTGGTAGTGGACTCCGATGAATCCAATTTCGGTCTGCACCGTCAGTTGGGGGTCGAGCTGCCCAGAGATTTCACCGAATATTTTGGCGGCAAGGATAAAGCCTTCAAAACCATGATGACCTCCGGCATTCTGGACTCTATGAAGCTTTCTGCCTTTGCCAAGAAGTTTTTCTCCGAGGATTTTACCATGGCAGATATCCCAGAGGAATATTACAGTGAAAAAGACGGCGTAAAGCTCATGTCCAGCGGAAAAATCCACAAAGCCAATGAGGGCTGTGCCTGTACGATGAACAGCATTCTGGAGCAGTTTGTTGCCCATCTGACCCTTGCGGAGGATGAAATTGCACTGCTGGATATGGAAGCCGGTGTGGAGCATTTTGGCAGGGGTACGGATAACTCCGTGGACGGCATTCTGATGATCGTAGACCCATCCTTTGAATCCCTGCGGCTGTCCGCCAAAATTGCGGATTTAAGCACGAGCATCGGCAAGCCCATCTGGTTCTGCCTGAATAAGGTGACTGAAGAAACTGCGCAGATGATGGAAGCGGAAGTCGGTAAACATGGAGCTATTATTGGCAGAATGCCGCTGGATCACGATCTTGGTCTTGCAGGTCTCACCGGTACAGAGCTTCAAATGACAATCGCTCCAATCAGTGAAATGGCCCGGTTTTTGATCCAATAACCACCCACTTATAAAACAGGCAGACCCAGGGTTTCAGGTCTGCTTGTTTTATAGGGGGTGGTTATTGAGTGCTTACGATTCAGGAAGCGAATTGATTTATGAGCGTTGATAACACCCACCGCCTGCAAATAGGCATAGATGATGATGCTCTCCACAAACTTCATGCCTCGCACGCCTCCCGGAGAGCAGGCAGCAGTTCATCCAGTCGCCCGTCCAGTCCGA
>ERZ837380.1855-NODE-1855-length-24721-cov-2.714871_pt1 | contig 24721 bp, 34 predicted proteins | sample MGYA00519685_ERZ837380 | MGnify/ENA primary metagenome ERZ837380 (study PRJEB31850, sample SAMEA3708817) | human gut metagenome | biome: human gut; feature: human-associated habitat; material: faeces | place: China | collected 2014 ...
CCCAACGTCCGATAAATCGGTTGCTCATTCTGCACAGCCGTGTCCCCATTCTCCGCTATCTTAGGTTTTATTATAGCAGATTTTGTCGGTTCTGCAACTGGTTCGGACGTTTTCGCGTCCCCATCAACATACTTCTTCCGCCATTCCTCATATGTCAATTTCTTCTCGACATACTCGGTCTTGCCGGTCGCGGGATTTCTGGCAGCACGCTTACTGCCGATCTGGAACTCCGTCACCGGAACGGTGGTACACCGGCAGCGCGGATGCAGCGGCGGATAGTTAATGCCGGTTTCATGCTCCGCGAACGGAAACTCGCGCTGATCCAAAGCACCGCACACTGCACAGGTCTTGAGGTCAAGCGCCGCCTCAAACCGATAGGACTGGACACCTGTTTCCCGGTATCCCTGTTCGGCAGCCTCAGCCGCCATGTGGGCGCTCTCGGTGTGGATGAGCGTTGCCGCCCTGCTCTCGGACACGCCCATGCGCTGGGCGAACTCTTTCGTCATACGATCGAGCGAGTCGCCGCGGACAAAGCCGCGCGAGAGCGTCTGCATCAGCTCACGGGTCAGCTTGTCCTTGTCCGCCCAGATGCGTGAGGAAAACTCACTGCCGACCCACGGCACCGCAAGAATGCGTTCAATGGTCTGCGGGTCAATCCTTGCGAACGTGCTCGCCACATCGGCCTGCTGGCTGACGGTGTACACCGTGCGGTAGTAGGTGTCGGTGTAGCGCTCCTGCAAGTGGTCGCGCAGCACATCGCGCTGAGAGCTGAACAGCTCCATCATCCGCAGCTCCACCTGCGTCTGCAATGCCTGCAAGCGCGAGATACGCGAACGGAGATAAACCTCCTCCAGCTCCTTATCAAAGCCGCCTGCAAGCGCCTTGTCGCGGAACTCGTCCAGCGACATCCGGAAGTCCTCCAGCTCTGCATCCCGCAGCAGCCTGCGTGCGTCTGCCATGCTGACGCTCTCGTTTGCGGCATAGCGGGCATAAAAGATCGAGATTTCCTTGTCCAGTTCGTGCAGAATGCGCTCGTATTCCCGATGGAACCGCAGACACAGGTCATCATCTTCCTGCTTCTGCTTTTCGGCCAGCTCAATGGCACGCTTGCGCCAGTAGGCGCCGTTCAGCTTATCCGCTGCTGCCATCGCCTGCACCGTCCTTTGGCGGGAACTGGAACTGCGGCTGCTTCTCGGCTGCCGCCTGCTGTTCCTTTTCCAGCTGCTTCTGCTCGCTCTCGGCATCGTCTACCCACGGATGGTTTGCGAGGATGGTTCTGTCCGAGATAATGCCGACCGACTGCTGCGCGATCTGCGCGGTTTCGAGGTCGTTCTGCACCATGTTGCGTGTCCAAGTCTGCAAAATACGCACGGGCTGTGCGATACCCTCCAGTCGGCAGATAGCGCGTACCAGCTCGGCGAAACCGCTGCGGAACTGCGTTTCCAGCATCACGGCCTTGAGCTCCAGCAGACTGTACAGGTACTTGAGCGCCACACCGGACGAGTTGCCGAAATTCTCAGGGTTCGGGTCAACGCCCATGCCGGAAACGAAGATCTGACGGCGGGTTCTTTCGAGGAAGGCGTTCCGCGCCTCAAACGGGATCTCCGCGCGAATGGTGTCCACGCCGCCGTCCCCCTCGACCTTGATGAGCTTGCTCTTTTTGAGGTCGCTCATGAACTCGGTCTTGTCCGTGCCGCCGTAGTTCTTGATGACGAAGATGACCTCCTGCACGTCCTCCATATCGTTGGCGAAGCCGGAAACCACCTTGTCGTAGGCGTCGATCAGGTCGCGGTACAGCGGCAGGTCGCCCCGCCGGTTGGCGTTGTTGTAAAACGGGATGAACGGCACCGCGCCGAGGCCGTGCCGCAGCTCCTGCCCGACTTCCGGATATTCGAAGTAGGTGTAATTGCCGGACACGCCGTTCTGACGGTAGAACCGGCAGGTCGTGTTGTCCCAGTATTCGCACACCTGCACGGTCTGACCACTCTGCGGGTCGAGCATGGTGTAGCAGCGCAGCACGCCGACGAGATCGCTCTCCAGCGTACCGGAGAACACCGGCACGATCTGTTCCGGGTCTACGGTGTGGTAACGGAACCTGCCGTCTGTGCCGCGCCAGTAATGCAGCCAGCCGACCGAGGTGTTGCTCGCGTCAATGCCGAGCTGCATGGCCGTTGCGGTGTACTGATCTCCGAGGATCTCTGCAATCCGTTCGTTGGCGGTCTTGTTCCCCACATCGAACACCGGCGGGTAGCTCAGCGCGTAGGAAACCTTCTGCGTCACGAGCAGATTATGCCACGAGTGCGAAATGCGGTTGTCCGCGAGGTGCAGCGGATTGCCGAGCGCCTGTTCGGTCTCTGCCTGCCGCTGCAAAACGCTGTTGTCCTGCTTGATGCGGTTGACGTTGCTGTAATAGCGCCGCGCCTCGTCCGCCTCGCGGATGAACTTCCCGTGCCCCTGCAAAAGCCGCTGAATCGTGCGGCTGTTCACTTTCACCATACGCTGACCCCTCCTTTCCTGTTGAACTGCTCCGCAACGCCGGTTGTCGCGTCGGGAGCGTCATCGTGGGCGTTCTTGCCCTCTTTCTGGTAATGTAACATTGCTTTTGCGTACTCCGGCCAGCGGTCGCGCCAGTTTACGGGGTAGTAAATGTGATCCTGCACCCACGTTGAGTTGGTGAGGATACGCGCGACCTTGTTCTCGCTCTGGTAGAACCACTCCACACGGCAGCGGTTGGAGCCGAGCCGCCGAAGCTGCTCCTGCACGTTGCGGGCAAAGCCGCGGCCGCCGTTGTTACTCTCGATTTTCGCGAGGTTTACACCGTGCGCCAGCAAGCGCCGTGCGGTTTCCGGCTCGGTCACTTCCATCGGGTCCTTTGTGTAGTAGATGTCGAGCACATAGGCTTCGTGCGCGTACTCGCCGTAGAGGATGCTGCACAGATAGTCCGCGCCGGTGTCCGCCGTGTCGGTGTAGCTGCGGATATGCGTGAACAGCGGCTTGCCGTGCTCGTCCCTCGGAATGTCCGTATAGGTCTTGAAGCTGCTGTACAGACGGCCTTTCAGGTCGATCGGCTGCTGCTGGTAGTTCGCTGACGCGATCTCCTCGCTCATCGTGCGAACCTTGTCCTCGTAGTCCTCACGGGTGAGAACCGCGTCGCACAGCATCGTACCGTCGTCCTGCAAGGCTTTCATCGTGATGAGCTCCGCGTCCGGCCAGTGCTCCAGTGCACGTCCTGCGAGGTCGCCGGTCGCCCAGCGCGTCATGATGATAACGATCTTGTAGCCGGTTTCGGTTCGGGACAGCATCGTGTCCGTGAACCACTGCCACTGCTTGTCGAGTGCGCCCTCGTTAAAAGCCTCCTCGGCTTTCTTGATCAGGTCATCGAGAATCAGCTTGCGTGCGCCGAAGCCGGTCGCCGTGCCGCCCGGAGAGGTAGCGAGGTAACTCGCATACTGCCCCTCGAGCGCCCACTTGCCTGCGGCGGCTTCGCCGTACTTGATGCGTGTCTGCGGGAAAATGTCCGAAAACACAATGCGGCTCGGGTCAAACCGTTCCTCCGCAATGCCGTCGCGGACCGCCCGTGCGAACGTCGTGGACAGCGTTTCGTTGTAGCTGCCGGTCATGATCTGCTCGGACGGATCGCGGCCAAACAGCCATTGGCTCAGCAGCACCGCCGTGCGGCTCTTGCCGTGGCGCGGCGGCATATTGACCACCAGCACCTTGCGGTCGCTCTCACAGAACGCCTGTAAGCGCCTGCACAGCGTTTTGAGGTACGGCCGGTCCTCGCGGTAGAAGTCCGGCGCCATCAGCTTGCAGAACGACCAGAAATCACGCCGGGCAAGCTCAATCCGCGCCATGCGCCGAATACGCGCGTCAACCATCGTCAGCCAGCTTTCGCAGCTCCTCGGTGGTCAGACCGGCAAGCGGGTTGTCTACCTCAAGGGTGCCGGAGTGCTCGATCTGCTGCTTGTCGCGCCACCTGTCCGGTCGGCGGTTCTTCAGCCAGAAGATCTGCGCGGTCGTGTCCGGCGGAATGTGCTTGACCGTCTGCACGGTCTTGATGCTCTTCTTTCCGCCCTCGTGGCTGCGCTCTACGCGCTCCTCGGTGTAGTCGTAGCCGAGTGCACGCTTGAGTAAAGCGTTCTCAACTTCGATGTCTACGACCTCTTTTCCCCTTTTTAAGGCCTCCGAAAACTCCGAGTATTTGTTTTTCCAGTCGTACAGCGTGCTGGTCGTAATGCCGATTCTGGCTGCGATCTGCTCATCTGTCAGACCATCCCTCGCCCACGCTCCCAGACGGGTGATGCCGTCCGGCGTAAGCCATTCCTGATATTTGCCTTTTGCCATTCTGCCCACCGTCCTTTCTGAAATCCGGGCACGAAAAAGCACCCTTGTTTCCAAGAGTGCCTTTCCGGAGAGATGTTTCCAAACATGAAGGGAGGATGCGGGACCTCAGTTTCATTCCCGCTGAACTTCATGATACCAGTATAGCAGGAAACTATGTGAACTAACATGGCCTGTTCGCATTTTCTTTCAGAATTTTTTCTGCTGCCTGCAATGCCCTGCCATGCAGCCGCATGACCCAGCGCAGAGTGCGGTCTAAGTCAACCGCGATTTTCTCCCATTTCTCAAAGTTTAAGTACCGCTTTGTGAGAAGTGTCCGCAGGGTCGTATCCGGCACCTCGGTAATCACCGCCGCAATCTCCTGCTTGATGTCAATCAGCTTGTCGATCTGGGCATCCACCTGCGCGGCAAAGTCGGCGTAGCGGCTCAGGCCGCCATCTGAGGCACCGCCGCCGCCCGGTGCACCGCTCACCGATGCCACGCCTGACACACAGCGGTCATATGCCCGGCGCTTGGCACTCTCCAAAGCCGTAATCTCGCGGTCGAGTGCCCACCCGCGGTTCAGCCAATCTTTTGTTGTCATGTAGTCCTCTCCCCATCCGTAATGCCGTAGCGCCACGCAAGGTAGCGCCGAACCTTATCGCTGTATTTAGTCATGCGACGTCACCGTAACCGGAATGATCATCTCCGGCAGGAAATTCACCTCGTAGTGGAACTTGTCCACGTAAGCGCCGCTGACGTCCTCCACAACGTAGATCGTCCAGTCGTTGAGGTACACAAGGTGTTTCTTGTAAACGCCCTGCCCGGTTTCGACAGTCACCTCCAGCTCGTTCTCGCTGTTGTTCGAGATGGCGAAGTTGCCGATCAGCTCAAACACCGGCTTGTCCGTACGCGCGTTGATGACTTCCAGACGGCGCGTGACGTTGAAATTGTCCGCCTCCTTCGAGATGTTGTACGCAACGCGCTCGCTCTCCCTGCAGGCCGACAGACTACACATCATAGCACCGCAGAGCAGTGCCGCCATGATTTTCTTTTTCATTTTTGTTCCTCCATGTATTTTCTCATAATTTGAACCGCTACGCGGCAGGCTTCCTCGCACGCGGCTACCATCTTCTCGCGGCCGTGCAGACCGCCGTAGTATTCGATCGTTGCCAGCTCCTCGGCTGTCGTTTCCGGGTCGAGGATGCGGATTGCCTGGTTAATCGTCATACCTGTCTCCCTCCACCTCAAATTCCATCTGTCCCGGTAGCACGCCATCCTCCATCCACCAGTGAAAGCAGTCCATACCGGTCTCCCACGTAGTTGGCAAATTCCGCGCTCGCCGTGCCTTCAGCATCCGCTCAAACGCCCGGATATACATCCGCTCGTAAGTCGGATACCGGGCAAACTCCATCTGCCTTGTGGCGCGTCCCGCCATCGGGCAGCCGATGCAACCGACCCGGCGGAAGCCGCACTCATACAGCGGATTGACCGGGATATGCTCGGAACGAATGTAATCCCACACATCGCTGTCCGTCCAGTCCACGATTGGATTGCAAACGCGCTTTGCCTGCAATCGGCAGTTTTCAAACAGCCGCCGCGTATCGTCATTATCGTTACTGATTGTGATTTTGCGGCTTATGACGGCGGATTGTTTCTCGTAAATACCGCGGTTCTTGCGGCGCTTGGCGCTTTCCGCCCAGCGGACGCCTGTTGTTATCATACGGCCTTTGCCGCCCTGCTCTTTCAGCACGGAACAGCAGTATCGCACAACGCGTGTCGGCGGCATGAGTTTTTGCGGTATCAGGCTCCACATTGTCACGCGCTGACCTTTATATGTCGGCAGATTGACGGTACACTTGATACCCTCATTTTCCAGCCGCCGGAAGGTCTCTCTCACATGGTAGACGGTCTCCGGCGCGTCGGCCGTGGTATGATTGTGCTGTACCTCGTAGCGGATGCCCGCCGCACGCGCCAGCGCAAGGCACGCATCGCTATCTTTACCGCCCGATGTGGTGATGATGAGCGGCTTGGCGTAGTAGGTTTCGCTCATCTCCGCGGCGAGGCGCAGCCGCTCGACGGCCTTGTGTTCCTTATCCACGGCAGCCTCCATTCCACTTCCATCTCTGCCCGGTCATGCAGGCGGTGCAGTGGCCGTCATCTTCGCCGGACGGCTGGTTATTCTTGCAGGTCTCGCAGGCGGCGATGCGTTTGAGCTGTTTGAGCGCCGTGTTCCGCTGCTGACGGATGCGCCGCAGAGCGTGTTCCAGCGCGTAGAGCTGTTTTTCCGCCTCCCGCAGGAGGGCGCAGCCGTACAGGCCGCAGTTGTGCTCGTGCCCGCAACCGAGGCACGCCAGAGAGCCGGTCTGGACTTTCAATTTCTCCAAAGCCGTAATCAGTTCATCGGTTTTCATACTTGTCCTCCCGCAGATGATACATCAGAAAGTCGGCCTCCGGCACGTCGCAGAACTCGTCCTTGTTACGGCCGACCACAAGGATCGTACCGACGAAGTCCACACCGCACACACGGCCGTTGTCCGGCAGGCCGAGGATACGGCCCTCCTCATTGCAGATAATAGCCGCGCCGTACGGTAGCGTGACCGCCTCGATATAGCCGCCGACTTCCTGCTGCAAGGCTTCCAGAGTGTTTTCTACTTCGATAATTTCCGGCGCACAGCCGGGCTTTTTGCGGATTGCTTTCATGCCTCATTCTCCTGTGCTTCATGCTCATACAGATACTCAATCTTCATACCAGTCACGCGCTCGGCCTTGAGCCGCAATTTCTCGTAGGCGTAGTCGGCATCGACCTCTTTCTCCATGCGTGTGATCTCGTCGTTGTTCTCCTGCAGCGCAACAAAGAATTTCTTCATGCGCTCCGGACCGAAACCATAGGCATCGGCCACCGAGCAGACCGCCAACCAGAGCGCTTTCTGCGTTGCCGTGTCCGCACGCAGCCGCACGGTGGCATCGTCTGCCGCTTCCTGTACCGCCTCGCGGATCATGCGCTTACGTGCAAGCATATCGGCGTAGTTCATACCGCGCGGTTTGCCCGGGCGCTTGTTCTTAGTCTTGGCCATGGGGTACTTCTCCTTTTTCTCGTTCACGCAGCTGCTTGTCCGTCATCCCTGCACCTTCGTTCCATTGCCACGCGCAGAACGTCTCGTCGCAGTCGGTGCAGAGCCGCGCCTCCGGGTTCATATGTCCGATGCAGCCCATGCAGCCGCCGAGGCGCTTGAGCTGCGCAAGCAGCGTGTCGCGTTCCTTTGCGACCTGCTCCAGCGCGTGTTCATACAGGCTCAGCCGCACCGCAGCCTCTCGCGCGATCGCGCAGCCATGCACACCGCAGTTATGCTCATGCCCGCAGCCGAGGCAGGCCAGAGAGCCGGTCTGCACTTTCAGCCGTCCGAGGGCCTTGATGAGCTCATCGGTTTTCATATGTGTCCGCTCCTTCCCCATAAAACAAACTGATTTGATCTGCAAATTTGCTAAACCGCTTTTCGGCAGCATCGAAATATGTCCGGTCGATTTCAAAACCTGTGAAATCCAGTCCAGCCTTATATGCCGCGATCCGGCTGCTGCCGCTCCCTAAATGGGTATCCAGCACGTGCATACCCGGCGACGCATAACGCTGAAACAGCCAGTCATACAGCGCAACCGGCTTTTGTGTCGGGTGAATACGCACCTCATCGAGTGCCTTATTCCCTTGCTGAATATGCCCCTCCGCAACGCTTTTCCCCTGCAGCATACCGCTCCACATATACCGAAATAGACGCACGCTGGTAAACAGGTCGGTGGCGGCAATCTCGCAATCCGAGAAACTCGAGCTTTGGTTGCATTTGTCCCACACAATCCGGCCGGGCGCAAAATCATAACTGAAATAATTGCAGCCCCAAATGATGTAGTGCTTTGACACTCGCCGCAATTCGTCAAAGTATGCCTTTCCCGGCACTTTCCATGCTGCTGATACAGGGTAATAATTGCGCCGCACTCTGGTTCGGCTTACGTTGGAGCCGTAATAGTGGCGGCGTTCCGGTCCGCTAAAGTACGGAGGGTCTACCACAGCGAGATCGAAACAGCCGTCTTGGAACTGCGCCATTCCCTCCATGCAATCCATGCAGTAGCAATGGTTGGTTTCAAGCATGGCCGTTGCTCTCCCGTTCCAGCAGCTCCTTCCGCAGCTCCTTGAGCTTGTCCGTCAGCAGGCTCTCGGCCTTGCTCCCAGCTTTCAGCTTGCCGCCCTTGCCGCAGAGATTGAAGCGCGGACGATTGACGTTATGCGTACCGCCGCCCGGAAAGAAATCGTCGCCCTCGTACCAGCTGGCGGTGAAAAAGCTGCCGTCCGGCAGGTCGAGCCGGTACACGCTAAGCCCGATCTCGGGCGCCTTGTGCCAGATGCTCCAGCTGCGCCATGCGGCAAGGATATTCTTGCGCTTGCTCTCATTCGTCAGGTTCAAGATGTTCTGTTTGGTCAACTCTAAAATCATACTTCCCCTCCCAACTCTTTCAGCCGTGTCATCGGACACTGCTCGCACTTGTCCACCAGTGCCTCATAGTCCATCTCAAACGGAAACTTGCAATACTCATCGCAGATCTCATCTGCGTACTTGTTCACTGCCTGCACCCAGCAGGACGGGTGGAACACCGGGGAAACCTTAACCGGCTCCCCACAGAATTTACACTTTGCCATGCTGCACCTCCATCTCCCGCACGCAGCAGCGCACCGCTGCTCTTGGATACCCGATCTCCTTGCTGATCTTCGCCGCCGTCCAGCCCTGCGCGGCAAGGCTTCGGATTTTCCGCTGTTCCTCGTCTGTCAGCAGCACCCCGCGCTTTTTCAGCTTGGCAGTGACGGTTTTCTCGTTCCGTCCCGCCATTTCCGAGATGTCCGCAACGGACTTGCCCTGCCGGTACCACTTGCACCACGTGTCCACATCGGCGGCGGTCACCGGACCATGCACGCCTTTCTGCGGCACGCAAAGCGCCGGCTCAACGCTGATTGGCTGAGCAGCCACATTACACGCCAGTCAGCGCACATCGCGCCGCAGCGTGAAGCGGCATTCGCGCACACGCCCGAGCCTGCCGTCCAATGCCCTGTATGTACGCTCCACGACCTCAAAACGCCCCTTCGGGTGCGTCCAGATTACTCTCTCATTCATGGTTGTTCTCCTCCTCAGTCCACTTCTTCCCCGCGTTCGATTGCTTCCTGACGTCTCTTTCTGATCTCCGCCTTCTGCGCAAGCCACGCCTCCTCCCAGTCCGCGAGCGGCGCGTTTTCCTGCCCCCAACTCGAGCCGTGAAGGTTCGTCGGGCTAAGATAGCCGCCGTCGTCCGCCTGCATTGGTCCGCTCTGCTCGATCGGCTTCGCCCTGGTCGCGCCGAGATCCGCCGCCGTCAGGATACCATCCCTCTCGCAGCTTTGCAGCACGGTGCGGAAGTACGCCGCAGGACTTCTCGGTGTCTTATCGTTGGTCTGCCGCGCAGCGTCTAAAAACACTTCCTTCTGCATACCCAGCTTTTGCAGACGTGCCAGTTCCAGACAGAAATTCTTATCAAATCTACATCCCAGCAGCTCCGCCAGCTCATCAGCCAGAGCGCTCACCGGCGCACTGCTCTGCTGTTCTCTGCTGTGCTGTACTATACTGTTCTCTCCTGTACTGTCCTGTTCTGTACTGTGTGTACTTTCCGGCTGAGAAACGTCCGTTTCTTGCCCAGTTATATGTTTTTCTCGCCAAGAAATAAAGGATTGCAGCACAAAAGACTTGCCGCTCGGGTTTTTCTCTCGCATCTCTTCCTCGGTCGGCAGCCAGATGTCAAAGTTAATCTGCACGCCGCTGCGTCCCAGCGTGGCAATGAAATAACTCATCTGCATTCTTTTCGACGTGATAAACCCTCGCTTGTACAGGCCGTCGCTAAAAAGTTCACACTCCACCAAACGGTCGATCACGTTCGCAATTGTCTCCACCGGCACGGCGTACCGCCCGGCAACGTATTCCGAAAGCTGCCAGAGAACGTCCTCACGCCCTCGGCCGGAATAATTGATATAATAGCCCTTATCGCCGTAGGCGATGTCGAGCAGGCACTCATAGATATATGGCCCGAGCACGCCGAATTCCTGCCGCACACTTCGCAGCTTGGGATCGCGGAACAGCCCTATATCTCTCGGCCACCAGTCCAACGCAACTTTACAATTTCTGCCCGTAGTATCACCTCCGGTTTTCAGGGCAGGAAGGGCGGGGTTGCCGCCCTGTGCCTTGCCTGCTTACGCCAGAATGATAACGTCCTCGCGGAGCTCCTGCGAAATGTGCTGTTCGAACCAGTCGCGGATATTTGCGATGGCCTCACGCTTCCATGCATCCGCATCAGCCGCAAAGAGCGCCGCCTGCACCTCATCGCCGGTCTGGCGAATACGGAACACGAACGGACTTTCCGGCTGCTCAGCCTCGGAGAACGTGCGGAACGGACACAGTACAACCGGGTTCGGCACATTCACCTGCTTGACCAGCGAAACGCCGCTGCGTGCGGTCACGCGCTGGGTCATGCCATCGTCCGCAAGCGTCACACCGTTGTCAGTGGTCACAGTGCCGACCAGCTTCATCAGCTCGTCGCGCATTTCCGTCTGTGCGAAGTGCGTCTGCATATTGATGATGAAGGTTTCCACGTCCATGAACCGTCCGAACGGGAACGCCGGTGCGTCATAAACCGCCGAAAGCAGATTCTCGCGCGCCTTGTCGGTATTCAGTTCGCGGTACAGCTTGACGCGGTTGTAATCCTCGACGTGGATAACAAAGCGGCGTTCCATGCTGTCCTCGCTCTCCGCGCACTCGTCCGCGCCGCTCTCGATGTAGTCGCGCACCGCCGACAGCGTATGTACCGCCAGCGGCGATGCCGTCAGTTCGTTCGGGATGCGGTGCAGCGGCTTGTCCGAATAAATCTCGCCGTTCACTGCCTCTGTGTTCGGGCGGCTCAGCCCGATAATGTATTCCAATGCACTTTTGATCATGTTCGTTCTCCTTTACGCCTGCTTGACGTTTTCCAGCTTGATGATTTTCGGCTCGTCCTGTTCGCCGCCGTAGATGTCCCGCTGACCGGGCACCTGCGGCGTATACTCCATAACGACCGGTTCGTCCATTGTGCCGCCGAGCAGCAGCGCACCGTCGATCGGCTTTACCGGAACGAGCTTGCTTTCGACCGCCGCGCGGACGGCCACGCTGTCGCGGTTTTCGGTCGGCACGATCGACAGCTTGATCGTCAGCGTGCGTGCCTTCTTTGCCTCGGTATTCAGGTCGCGGCAGTTCTTCATAATGCGCGACAGCTCATACGCCGCACGTTCACCAATCGCGCCGTTCATCATGTCCAGAATACCGATTTCCTTGATTTCGCCGGTGGCGTTGTAATTCTCACTCATGGTTATACCGCTTTCTCATCTCGCGCTTGTAGAAGCACATCAGGCTGTCCACGACCTCGCCGTTTGTCAGTTGCCAGCGTCCGGCGTAACGCGCGATCGCGGCAGCGGTACGGCTGTCAACCGTCAGGCTGATCGTCCACTTTTCGCCCGAACCGCCGGACGCTTTGGGCTGCTCCGGCTCGGTTTCCGGCAGCGTTTTGGGCGCAGGCTGCGGCACGCTGTCCGGTACGATGTACTCGGTCACCAGCATTTTGCTGTGGCAGCCGCCGCAGATACCGACCTGTGTGCGCTTGCCGGTGTAGCGGATGTCTTCGCGTTTCTGCATTGCCTGCGCGCAACCCAGGCATAATTTCTTTCGCATGTTTTTGCTCCTCATCTATCATGTAGTTCGCCCAAAAAATTGACCTCAAACGGTCAACTCCGGGAAAAATATTTTCATTCCGGGCAAATCCGAATGGTGATACCCGGGAACTCGCGCTCAAACCTCACCTGCCACGCCTCTGCACGACTGTTGCCCGAGGACAAATGCAGCAGGAAGATGGTCAGCACGCCGCTGAGATCCTGCTTGTGCAGCCATTTGATTACGTCATTCACCTCGAAATGGCTGTGCCGGATGCGCTCCTTGAGTACCGAGGGAATGCGGTCACTGCGGTTCAGCAGGCGCTCCTCGTAATTGCATTCAACCGCGATGTAGGTCAGCTTATCGGCGGTGACGCCCAGATTCGCGGTGTCCACTGCCCAGAGCAGCCGTTCTCCTGTCCGCCTGTCCTCGATGAGAAACCCGAGCGGCTCGTCCGTGTTGTGGAACGTGCGGAACGGAACGACTGTCAGGTGTCCGAACCGCAGCACGTCGCCCGCTTTGATGAGATGCGCCGCGTCCATTGCGTCCTTGTGGGCGGCGGCTGTGCCTTCGCTCATGTAAACCGGAACTCCGCTCTTGAGCAGCTGCGCGGCGGCTTTCGCGTGGTCTTGGTGCTCATGCGACACCAAACAGGCGGTAATGCCCGCCACGCCGTAGCCGAGCCGCTTTTGCAGTTCCTTGAACGACAGACCGCATTCCAGCAGCAGAGTCGTTTCACCGTCCGACACGACGTAGGCGTTGCCGCGGGAGCTGCTCGCCAGTGATGTAAACGTCAAATCGGGCACGCTCCTTTGCTGTCAGGCGGCGTTTCCGATTCTTCGGACGGAATATCGACCTTTTCCTCGGGTGCGTTGTCCGCGAACTGCGTAGACTTGCGGATGATGTCCTGCACCCACTCGGGCAGTTTGCCGAACGTTTCCATATCCGGCTCATCCGCATCAAATACGAGGATTTCGCTCTCCGGCTGCGGCGCGGGAATCCCTTTCGGGAATCCCGTGACCGCCTCAATGCGGTTGTACTTGCTGCCGTCATCCTTTTCAACGACCGTGACACTGAGCATGGCCGGTACGCCTGCCATCTGCATCAGGTCGAAGCCGTCACCGGACGGATCCAGTTCTGCGTCGGTCAGCGCCTTGCCGCGCCATGCGGTCAGCATCTGGAATAGCGCCGCACGCTCATGCAGCGATACCGTAAACCGGCGGGACGACAGCCAGCGCGGCTTGTCCTCGCCGTCCACCTCCACGCGCTCGTTCGGTATCTCAAAGATAAACATACACTCTTCGGCGTATTTGCCCTGCTTCTGCTTCTCGAACTGCTTGTACTGCTGACCGAGGTCAACCACAGCAACGCAAACACCCATATAAGTGCCGCCGTCCATCGGCGGAATACTGCTCGCCGCCTTGCGCTTTGCTTTCAGGCTCATTCGATTCTCAACTCCTTATCCTGCTCCGAAACCACCAGCCGCACGACCTGCGAACCGATGGGCTGCAAATGTGTAACACTCTCGGCATTGTCCACGAAGAGCGGCACGCGGCGGCTAAAATGTACGGAAAGCGTGTCGATAATGTCCATGCCGATGTTGATCTTCATGGCGTTGTTCGTGCCCTCGAACGTCGAGCCGTTCCTATCCATCGGCTCACAGCAGTCAACCAGACCGCCGTTGACCAGCTCAGTGAACAGCCGCCAGCGCGTCAGACGGAACTTGCTGTTGACGCTCTCGGTGATGGCCTGCACGCGGTAGCGCGTGAACTCCTCACACATTGCGATGAGCCTGTCCATCTGCTCGACTTCGGCGGCAGCAGTGCGCTGCTCGGCCTGCAATTCGGCAATGCGGCGGCGCGTATCAGCGAGCATCTGCTCCTTGGCGAGAACGGCATCACTTTCCAGCTTGCGGCGCGTCAACTCGGCGTGCTCGGCTTCCAGGCGGCTCTTTTCCGCTGCGGCGTCGCCGTTCAGGCGGTCAAGCCGCTTCTCTGCGTCCGCGATAAGTGTCTGAATGGCGCCCTTGCGGCGGTCGTAGTCCGGCAGGTTTTCCGGCTCTACGATGACCGGCGGCATATATCCATCAAGAGCAATCTGCGCTTTCTGCACCTCGTCCTGTGTAGTTTTCAGCGCGATTTCGGCGCTCACAAGGCGCTCCTGTGCGGCTGCAATGCCCTGCTTGACCAGCTTGCTGTCCTCGAGGAGCGCGTCCTTGCGCTGCTGCTGATGGGCGGCAAAGGCTTCGCGCGCCTCGGCGACCTGCTCTGCCGGTAACGGCTGATGGCAGGTCGGGCAGACGGATTCTGTGAACTCCTCTGCATCAATCGCACGCCAGCGGGCACGGTAGTCATTCAGGCGGGGTTCGCCGTCCGCGATGTACTGTTTTTCGTGATTGATGGCACTCTGCAAACGATCAACGTCCTGTTTGCGTTCGGAAAGCGCACGGCGCAGCTCGTCGGTCTTGTCCTCGACCGGCACGCGCTGGCTGGCAAGATGGGCGTTGTTTTCCGTTTCCAGCTCGCGGAGCTGGTTTTGCAGGGCACCCAGCTCGTTGCGTGCCTGCGCGGCAAGGGTGTCGTTCGTCAGCTTCACAAGCTCGCCCTGCACCCGCTCGCGCTCGGCCTGCAAACGGTCGCTTTCGCTGTGCGCTGCCGCGAAGTCGAGGTTTTCCAGCTCCGTCACCATGCGGCTGCACTCGTCCACGCGGACCGGCAGGGTGTTGAGATTTGCGTTCATGTCCTTGCGCTGCTTGACGAGCACGGACTTGTACTCGTCCACCGTCCGGCGGCCGACTTTCTCGTTAAGCTCGGCAAACTGCGGTGCAGCCGCGAGCAGCTGCTTGTCCTCCGGCAGGCCGCAGATCTCAGCGAGCAGCGTGCGGCGGTCCTTCCAGTGCATTCCTTTCGTTACCGCCCAGACATCGGTCAGCAGCTTGAACTGCTGCTCGTCGATCAGCTCCGCGATGCGGCGCTTGTACTCGTTTTCCGCGAGCGGCACATCGTCGATGTAGTAGTCGCGCGTGTCACCGGCGTAGCGCTCGATAGATGAGCCGCGCGGCTTCTCCCACTTCTCGCGGAGCACCTTGCGGAGCTTGATCGGCTCACCGTCCACCTCGAGAACCGCCGTGACCTCGGGCATCGTGCCTGCCGGCGCATGGTGCGGCTTAATGTCCGGCCGCGCACCCCCGGCGCTGTCCTTGTTGAAGAGCAGCCAAGTCAGCGCATCATAAACGCTGGTCTTGCCTGCGGCGTTCTCGCCGTAGATGTTGTTCACGCCCTCGTGAAAGTCGAGGTGCAGGACGTTGAAGCACTTGAAGTGCACCAAATCCAAGGATTTCAGAAGAATGTTCATGCTTCCATCTCCTCCAGCAGGCTCTTGATGATGTCCTTCGGCGTGCCGCGACGCAGCAGGTCGGCAATGTCGTCGCCGGTCAGCTTCGCGCCCTTGCGGACGAGTGCTGCATCGAGCGTTGCGTCCTCGCACGGCTCCGTGCTCCACGTCGGCGTGCCTTTGCTTGCAATCGCGCGGATCAGCTTGACGCGGAACTCCTCGGCTGCGTTTTTGTCCTGCTCGCGCACGTTCGTGTAGATGGTCTTGATAGCGTAGCCGATCTGGCTGACTACCAGATCCATGCCGCCGGACAGCGCAACCGCAGTGCGGTTGTTGTCGCCGTTTTCCGTACAGATAATCTTTACCATTGAAATTCTCCTAACTTCATGCTATTATGTGGTTGAATATATTTTTCTTTGCCGCTGATCGGGATTGCCGTCCTGACAGCGGCGTTTTTCATGTTGCTCGCGGCATACGCCTTTGCGCGGATACGCTCGGCATAAGCCTCGATGCTGTCAATGTAGATACGCCGTCGTCCGGCGTGGATCGTGGATGCCAGTTCTCCGGCTTTGCAGAGATTCAGGATCGTGTTCTTGCCACAGTCCAACATCTCGCAAGCGCCTTCGTAGCTGACAGTTTCCTGGATAAGACGGCTTTTCATGCGGTTCACCTTCCTTCATGATGAGAGCCAGATAACAAACAGAATTGTTATCACAGCTGCATACAGTCCTCTCCGCAGCCATTTTGTACGGATATTGCCGATTGCGCTCCACAGCGTTTCAAAAATAAGAATGCTGATGACGCAGGCGATCAGCTCAACGATTTTATTCTGCATTGCTCCTCCTCGACCTGTGTGATATACTGGAAGCCGAAAGAAGGGATATAAATGGATTTTCAGTCAAGTGTTGATTTGCACAATCGTGTCTATGAGCAGCTAACCAATCCACTGGGCGATATTTCGGCTGCTGATTTTTCCGATCCACACATGGCAGATTGGAAATACAAAAAGATCAAGGAACAAATCAAACAGTTTGAAGATGGGTTAGACAACGACCACGAAATCGCTATCTGCCTGGCATCGTTTGGTACGGCTATAAAAATGGCAGTCCATGATATTGGTTTTCAGAATCCGGACATGCTCTATTTTTACGGCAAGGTCAACGATCAGGAAGCGCAGCTCATTCAGCACATGTCACAGCTGAATTTTCTTCTTTTGGCCGTGCCGAAGCCCAATCCGGCTGCGCCGCCGCGCCGTATCGGATTTACCTCTGATCGGGATTAGGTACTGACCATAGCTGCCGTGCATCTCTTCCCTGCGCTTTGGCGGTTTCGTACTCATCGCGCATCAGCAAAAATACAGCCGCCTGAATTTCTGGCAACCGTTGAAGTAACGATTCGATGGCTGCCAGTTTTTCTTCGATCTCTTTCAGATTGTTCATCGCATCTCGCCTCGCTTCCTTGTCACTATTTGTGACTATCCGTGTCAAAAAAAAGAGCCTGTACGGTCGTGTGATAGTAATCCGCCAGCTTGACCTTAATCTCGTCACGCGGTACACGCTGTCCATTCTCATACATCGAAATAGCAGATAGCGAAATTCCTACCGCATTAGCTACAATATCACGCGGAATGTTACCTCTTGCCTGCACAAGCCGTTCTGCAATCGTCATTTTTGTCACCTCCTTGTGTGTCACTTTATGTGACAATGCTATTATAGCAACCTCGTCAATCTTTGTCAACACATTTCGTGACATTTTTCTATTTACTTTTGTCACGGGTCGTGTTATGATACCAACATAAGGAGGCGATCCATTTGGCACAACTCAGTGATATGCTCACTTATTTGCGAAAAAGAAAAGGACTGTCCCAGCAGGAGCTTGCAAACACCCTAAAAATATCTCGCAGCGCGATTGGTATGTATGAAACCGGCAAGCGCGAGCCGGATCTGGAAACCCTTGAAGTCTTTGCCGACTTCTATAATGGAGACATGAACACACTGACTGGCAAATCACCTGTCAAGGAACAGACAAACAAACTTCCGGACAATGCTATCCCTGTTGATTTCTCTCACTTAAAGCGAATTCCGATTCTCGGCCGTATTGCCGCTGGTACTCCAATCTATGCTGAGGAGAACATCGAGGGCTACACCTTTACCGACCTCAATGGCGGTGCCGAATACTTTGCTCTGCGCGTGCGCGGCGACAGCATGAACGCTGTCCGCATTTATGACGGTGATCTGGTCATTGTCCGCAAGCAGAATATTGTGGAAAATGGTGAGATAGCGGCCGTTCTGATCGACGATCAGGATGCAACACTCAAGCGTTTTTCCCGTACCGGCGATATAGTTACCCTTATGCCGCAGTCTACCAATCCTGTGCATCAGCCGTTTGTCTTTGACCTGAAGAAAACCAACGTAAAAATCCTCGGTTTGGTCGTAAAGGTTGAGTTCCAGCCGAGCTAAATAAAAAATCCCCATTCACTGGTAGAACCGTGAACAGGGATAGGATATTTATGCTGCCGCGCTATACCGCAGCGTGTACTTCTTGCCCCGGTACTCAAAACTTTCCGGGTAATCACGGCGTTCCAGCCACAGGCTGACCTTGGCAACGACCGACTTCGTGTACTGCACGTTCGTTCCGGCGTGGCCGCTGACGGCGCTCTGGAACGGCGCAAGCTCTTTTTCCTCGGGCAGCACATCCACCTGCGCGAGGATCGCGGAGATTGCGTGTGCGTGCGGTTTGCCCGATCGGGACAGAACGCCGAGCTGCCTAGCGATCGCGGTCGCATCGAACAGCTGCTTGTTCAGCGTTACCCCCTCCAGCGGGATTTCCACACCGACCGGTGCATACAGGCTTTTCATCGCCACCGCGACGAACTGCGGCGCCATACCGGCCTCTTTGAGCGTCTGGCGGATAATGCGTGCCGCGCTGTTGACCTCGCCGAGTCGTTTCTGCGATACCTTAGGTGCCGTATATTCGCCGTGCTTGCGGATCGCAGGCAGCACTTCGGACGTTACCCAGCGCTTGAACGCTCTCGCCGTCGGCAGCTTGCTCGACAGGATCAGGCTGTACAAGCCGGACTCGTTGATGATAACCATGTTTTGCTTGCCGCCGGGGGTAGGCATTTCGCCGACCCCTTTATCTTCAAGGTCAACGTGTTTCTTGACCGCATCTGCGGTATCGCTGTAACCGAGAATAGCAGCTACGTCCTTGCCGACAAACCACGGCTCGCCGTCTCTGGTCAGCGTGCGGACCTCGCCGAACTGGTCATTTGTGAAAATCTGAATTTCTTTGCTCATTGCATTGTCCTTTCGTCCATAGATGGAAAGGAGCGGCGGGAGCATACCCCGCCATGCGTTACTCCAATGCCTTTCCCCATTTCGGGGTGAGCGGGCTCAGTTGTAATTACAGGTGGTATCTTACCGCAAGACCGCAATTCTGTAAATTGACAAAATGACGGTGAAGATACTTCACATTCGCATTTTCGAAACTTTTTAGCGCAATCGCAAATTTTTGTCGTGTATCTAATCGTTTGCAGTCGTTTATATTCCGTTATATTTCCCGAGATACCATTAAAAATAACGATATGTCGTTATACACACGAAATATACTCTTTGTAAGTTTTCAACAAAATAATTTTCAAAAAAATCCCGCTCCAGTGCGCCAACACTGGAACGGGACGGGGTACTGATAAACCTTCCACAGCAATCAGTACCCCTATTTTACCATACTTTTTTCATGGTGGAAAGGGGTTTTTCTTATATGGTATGGAATGAAAAAGGCAAAGGCTGGGGCGCTCGGGCAAGCTGGTTCGACGAATCCGGCAAGCGGCACCGCAAGTCAAAGACGTGGTTTCGCACCAAGCGCGAGGCAGTCGAGTGGGAACAGCAGTATCTCAGCGACCATGCGGACCGCGCTCCGGATGCCGACAACATGACCGTGCGGCAGCTTCTGGAGGCATATATCACCTCATGCAAGCTGCGCGGCCGGGAACCCAATACAATCCGCGGTTACTCACATTGCGCCGAGCGGCTGAACCGGCACATCGGAGACAAGCCGATCTGCAAGCTGAATCGGATCCTGCTCGAAACTGTCTATGCACAGATGCTTGCACAGGCTGTGGATAACGGCAAGCCGATTCGCGCCGGTACGGTCGCCTACGCACACCGCGTACTCAAGGCTGCCTGCAATTACGCAGTCGAGTGTAAGCTGCTGACGGATAACCCGTGCAGCAAGGTCATGCTCCCTCGGGATGACGAGCCGTTTGTGCCGTCCATCCTTGGGGCAGAGCAGGCGCACAGTGTGCTCACGCTGCTTGCCGGGCATGACGGTCAGCTGTATCTTGTCGTGCTGCTGTGCGTTGTCTACGGCCTGCGGCGTGGCGAGGCTCTCGGCCTGCGCTGGTCTGACATCGACTTCGAGAATGAAACCATCACAGTCGCCGGGCAGTACACTTACGACGGCGAGGAGAAACCGGTCTGGAAGCCCAAGCTGAAAACCTCCAAGAGCCGCCGCACGCTGTACCTTGTGCCCTACATCAGAGAGGAGCTGCTGGCCGTGCGTGCCGCCTTCCCCAAGGACCGCATCGTGCAGTATGTCTGTGAGCTGGACGGCGTGCTCCCTACGCCGAACGCCATCACGAAGCGCTGGGAAAACTTCCGAGCGAAATACGGTTTTGACCAGGTGCGTGTGCACGATCTGCGGCACTCCGCAGCGACCATGCTCATCAAGTCCGGCGCGGATCTGAACACCGTCAAGAATATGCTCGGCCACACGAAGATTGAAACCACCGAACGCTACCTGCACACCGACTTTGAAACGGCTGCTGCCGCCGCCCAGAAGGTCGTTGCCGGTATCTTCCCCGAAACAAAAAACGAACAAAAAGAGAAGTCCTCCGGCTCGTAACCGGAGGACTTTTTCAGTGAAGTTGGGCCATTTTTGGGCCATTTTCGATTTTTACCCTGTGTATGTCAGAAATTTACTTGCAACTTTTTCGTGCCGCAGATAAACAAAAAGGACTGAAACCTTTCGATTTCAGTCCTTTATGGCGGAGAGTTAGGGATTTGAACCCTAGAGACGCTCATCACGCCTACACGATTTCCAATCGTGCGCCTTCGACCACTCAGCCAACTCTCCATCTTGTTAAGTTGTTGTTCGTCGGTGTCAACCGCAGCGAACAATATGTATTATACAGACCTTTTGCCGTTTCGTCAATAGTTTTTTTGAAATTTTTCAAAAAATTTTTAAAGGGCGGAAAATGGTCTCTCCGCCCCGCTGCTTTCACTCGTCTGCGAGCTTCGCGACACGCACAAATTCATCCATCTCGCGCGTGCGCCATTTCTCCTTGTGGCAGAAGATCTGACGGTAGAGCGAGATATAGCAGTCCTCGACCGACAGCCGGATCAGCCTGCCCTGCTGTACGCCGCTCTCGACCGCGTACCACGGCAGAAAGGACACGCCCCGGTCAACCTCGAGCATACGGATGAGCAGCGAGGTATCGCCGCACTCGAGCGACGGGGTAAGTATCGTGCTCCGCGCGGCAAGACGGCGGTTGAGTACGCGGCGGTAATTATCCTGCTCGGTGAGGAAGAACGGCTGCTCGAGCAGCTCCTCGATCGTCAGCTCGCGGCCGCTCAGCTCCCCGCTCAGCGACGCAGAGGCCACGAACACGATCTCCTCGCGCTGCTCCATCAGCTTGTGCCAGTTGTTGCTGTACAGCGGCTCGTCGAGCACATAGATCATATCCAGTTCGCCGCGCTCCATCTGTTCGATCAGCTCCTCCGGTTCGCCGACCGTGATGCGGATGGTGACCTTCGGATTGTATTTCCGGTAAAGATGCAGTACGGTCGGCAGCTTCAGGCACGCGAGCGACTCGATCGTGCCGATATGCAGCGTGCCGTGCAGCTCCGCCGTGGAGGTGACCGACAGGCGCGCCTGATTGACCTGGCTCATGATCTCGCAGGCATGATTAAAAAAACGCTCGCCCGTGTCGGTCAGCGCGATGCGCTTGCCCATGCGGTCGAACAGGCGCGTGTCCAGTTCCTCCTCGAGCTGGCGGATCTGTACGGTTACAGCCGACTGCGAATAGCCGAGGCTCTCCGCTGCGCGCGAAAAGCTGTTGAACTGCGCCACGCGGATGAACGTTGCAAGCTGACGGATCTCCATGTGTTTTCCCCTTCGTCTGTTATAAAGAATTTTAATCCAAATGATAGAATATATGAATTTGACTTAATTGCATAAACAGAATATACTAAATTCATAAACGGGTCAAGAAGGAATTTGGAAGTTTGCCACAGAATTTCTCTTTTGCACTTTGTTCACAAATCAAGCCATCTATTTTACAGCACTTTGCCGAAAATATGTGGTTTTTTTGTGCCCAAAATGCGGCAGAGACCGCGGCGGACTTTCACGGCAGCAGACAGGGAAGTATAACGAGGGGGTCTGCGCCGCAAAATCAAGGAGGAGAAAAGAAATGGAAGAAAAGAAAAAGTTCAAGCTCGGGCTTCTGCCCAAACTCATCATCGCCATCATCGTCGGCATCCTGTTCGGCCAGTTCCTGCCGGAGGGCTTCTGCCGCTTTGTGGTAACGCTCTCGTCGTTCTTCAGCCAGTTCCTGTCGTTCATCATCCCGCTGATGATCCTCGCGTATGTTACCATGGGCATTGCGAACCTCAAGAGCGGCGCGGGCAAGCTGCTGCTCATCACGGTTGTCATCGCCTACTGTTCGACCCTGATCGCAGGCTCGGCTTCGTTCTTTGTAGCCGACACCCTGTTCCCGCACTTCATGAGTGCAGATGCGCTCGACAAGATCGCCGCAACCGCAGGCAACTCGCTGGAGCCGTATTTCAGCCTGGAAATTCCGGCGCTGATGAACACGCTGTCCGCTGTCGTTACGGCGTTTGTGCTCGGTCTGTGTATGTCCAGCCTGCGCGGCAAGACCATCGGCGACACCCTGTACAACGGCGTGTCCGACTTCTCCGGCATCATTGACTGCGTGCTGCACAAGGTCATCATTCCGCTGCTGCCGCTCTACATCTGCGGCACCTTCACCGACATGACCAAGTCCGGCAAGACGTTTGCCATCCTCGGCATTCTGTGGAAGGTATTCATCGTCGTTATCATCATGCACCTCATCTGCATCTGCATCCAGTTCGTCATCGCGGGCCTTATCAGCCACAAGAACCCGCTGACCCTCATCCGCAACCAGATTCCGGGCTACGCAACCGCACTGGGCACCCAGTCCTCGGCCGCTACCATCCCGGTAAACCTCCAGTGCGCAGAGGCGGACGGCGTTTCCGCTGAAATCCGCAACTTTACGGTTCCGCTGTGCGCGAATATCCACATGGCAGGCTCGATGATCACCATCACCGCCTGCGCGACCGCAGTCTGCCTGATGAACCAGCTGCCGATCTCCATCGGCACGGTCATTCCGTTCATCATGACGCTCGGCATTGCCATGGTAGCATCTCCCGGCGCTCCGGGCGGCTCCATCATGACCGCGCTCCCCTTCCTGTACATGATCTTCGGCACCGAGGCCGGCGACCCGAGCGGCCCGATCTGCGCCATCATGGTTGCGCTGTACATCACGCAGGACTCGTTCGGCACCGCCTGCAACGTCTCCGGCGACAACGCGATCGGCGTGATCGTGGAGACCATCTACCGCAAGTTTATCTGCAAATCTGCCGCTCGGTAAGGAGAATCCCCTATGTCCTTTATCAGTGTTTTTGATGTGCTGGGACCGAACATGATCGGTCCCTCCAGCTCACATACCGCCGGCGCGGCGGTCATCGCGTATCTCGCGCACAAAATGATCGCGCCGCCGCTCAAAAAGGCGGATTTCACCCTGTACGGCTCGTTCGCCAAGACCTACCACGGCCACGGCACCGACCGCGCCCTGCTGGGCGGCATCATGGGTTTCTCGACCGACGACACCCGCATCCGCGACTCCTTCTCCATCGCGACCGAGCGCGGCCTTGCCTATTCGTTCACGCCGTGCGAGACCGAAACCGATGTCCATCCGAACACGGTTGACATCCGCATGGAGAACGCCGCCGGTCAGGTCATGACCATCCGCGGCGAGTCGCTCGGCGGCGGCAAATGCCGCATCGCGCGCATCAACGGCGTCGAGGTCGACTTTACCGGTGAATACAGCACGGTCATCGTCGTGCAGCAGGACAAGCCGGGCGTTGTGGCGCACATCACCAAGGTGCTCAGCGACAAGGGCGTAAACATTGCGTTCATGCGCCTGTTCCGCGAGGCGAAGGGACATACCGCCTACACCATCGTCGAGTCGGACGGCCGCTTCCCCGAGGGCATCGAGGAGCCGCTCCGCGACAACCCGAACGTCCGCGACGTCATGATCATCGAGCCGTAAAGGAGGAGAGCAGATTATGGATTTCAAAAACGCATCCGAGCTGCTCGCGCTCTGCGCACAGCAGCAGCTCCCTGTCTCCGAGATCATGCGCCGCCGCGAATGCGAACTGGGCGAGAGCACGCGCGACGAGGTCACGCACCGCATGACGCACGCGCTCGAGATCATGCGCGCCTCCGCCATGACGCCGCTCAAAACGCCCGTCAAGTCCATGGGCGGGCTGATCGGCGGCGAGGCGAAAAAGCTCGCGCAGCACGATGCAAAGGGCCGCTCGATCTGCGGCGATGTGCTGCACAGGGCCGCGCAGTACGCGATGGCGGTGCTCGAGGTCAACGCCTCGATGGGCCTCATCGTGGCCGCGCCGACCGCAGGCAGCGCCGGCGTGCTGCCGGGCATGCTGTTCGCACTTCAGGACTGCTACAAAATCTCGGACGAGCGTCTGATCGACGCGCTGTTCAACGCCGGCGCCATCGGCTACCTCGCCATGCGCAACGCGACTGTTGCCGGTGCGGTCGGCGGCTGTCAGGCCGAGATCGGCGTCGCCTCCGCCATGGCGGCGAGCGCCGCGGTCGAGCTGATGGGCGGCTCTCCCGAGCAGTGTCTCGACGCGGCGTCCACCGTGCTGATGAATATGCTCGGTCTGGTCTGCGACCCGGTCGGCGGTCTGGTCGAGTACCCGTGCCAGAACCGCAACGCGGCAGGCGTGGCGAACGCCCTCGTTGCCGCAGAACTGTCGCTCGCCGGCATTCACCAGTTTATCCCGTTCGACGAGATGCTCGACACCATGTACGCTGTCGGCCGCCGCATTCCGCTCGAGCTGCGCGAGACCGCCCTCGGCGGCTGTGCCGCCACCCCGTCCGCCTGCGAAAAATGCGGGCTGTGCTCATAAGCAAGACCACATCCGATACACTTTATATACAGCAGAAGGCCGTCCCCTCACATACTCCTCGGGAAC
>ERZ837380.1863-NODE-1863-length-24648-cov-8.430163_pt1 | contig 24648 bp, 19 predicted proteins | sample MGYA00519685_ERZ837380 | MGnify/ENA primary metagenome ERZ837380 (study PRJEB31850, sample SAMEA3708817) | human gut metagenome | biome: human gut; feature: human-associated habitat; material: faeces | place: China | collected 2014 ...
GCGGCTAAGCGTTTCGCAGAAACGCTTAGAAGTATGACCGCTATTGCCGGTCATGCTCCTTTTTCTTCTCCTCCTCGCGCTTGTTTTTGCCCAGCATACGATCCACGTTCTGCTTGTGGAGCAGCAGCTCGCGCATCTCATCGCGCGAACGCTGGTATTCGGCATACGCCGCCTTTTTCTCCGATAGCAGCTTGGCGTATTCCTCCTGCAAGCTCTTGACGGTGGGGAGCTTTTTTCACGCCCAGATCGTCAAAGGCTTTCTTCGCCGCCTTGTGGCGCCCTCATGCTCAGCAAGGTACGGACGGGTATGAAGCTGCAGCACATTTACTTCTGCGGAAGTGTTGATGCTGTGGCCTACTTCAAAAATCAAAGCGAACTAACGCGAACGGCACGGAAACTCCGTGCCGTTTTTTATTATGCTGCATATTCCAAAGCCCAATCTGCACATGTTTTTAGAAAAGAATATGCAGATAATTCAGATGATTGCTTGCGTTTCTGCACATAGTGCGCTATAATTATGTGCAGAAAGGCTGGTGCTGTATGAGAAAATTCGATTACTCCTTTTTGAATAACGGTATGCTGCCGGCAAACCTTGTGAACCTCACTTCCAATATTGCAGCGCTCAAAACTATGGCAGGCGTGCGCAAGGACGAATACACGCAGATTTTCACGGAGCTTGAGGCTGTCGCAAAGGTACAGTCCATCAAAAGCTCCAACGCCATTGAGGGCATTGTGACCAGCGACGAGCGTATCGCCGCCATTGTCAATCAGAACAGCGCTCCGCTGAACCACAACGAAGCGGAGATCGCAGGATACAGAGATGCGCTGAACGAAATTCATCTCGGCTATGAGTACATCGACTTTCGGCAGAGCGACATTTTGCGGCTGCACGAAATGATGATGAGCTTTGCGGGCTACGAATACGGCGGGCAGTATAAGACGGACGATAATGTGATTTTGGAGATCGACGCCGATGGAAATCGGCGTGTGCGTTTTCGTCCCACGCCTGCAAGCGAAACACCAAAAGCAATGGAACAGTTGGAGCTTGCCTATCTGGATGCCCGAAGCGACGCAAATATCAATCAGCTTCTTTTGATCCCCTGTGTGATTCTGGACTTCCTCTGCATCCATCCGTTCCGGGACGGCAACGGCAGAATGTCCCGTCTGCTCTCGCTGCTGCTGCTATATAAAAACGGCTTTGACGCCGGGAAATATGTGTCCTTCGAGGAACAGATCAACAACTACAAGGCGTATTATTACGAAGCCCTGCGGCAGTCCTCTGCCGGTTGGGAAACGAATGAGAACTCTTATTTCCCCTTTATTGAGAATTTCCTCTCCACCCTCTATATGTGCTATAAGGAATTGGACAAGCGGTTTGCAGTGGTACACGGTAAAAAGATCACTAAGAAGGCACGTGTGGAGGCGACCGTTCTGAACAGCCTGACCCCGCTTTCCAAAGCTGATATCTGCAAAATTCTCCCCGATGTCAGCCCCACGACCATCGAAGCCGTCCTTGGGGTAATGGTTAAGACCGGCTCGGTAAAGCGTATCGGTGCGGGACGGACGTCGAGGTATATTAAGGCGTAATTTCAAATATGTGGTTTAGGAGATTTACAAAATGGAGATTAAAAGATTGCTTGAAAGTGGATATATAATTATCCCTGACACCAATGTGCTTTTGAATTTATATCGATATTCTCCGGAGTTTTCTGAATTCGGGTTACAATGTTTGCAGGAAGTAATCGGTAACATATACTTACCAGCCACTGTGCGAATAGAATTTGGGAAGCATTGCCGAGAAGCTTTTTCCAATATGGAAAAACGCATAAATAACGCTGGGAAAAACACCGAGCAGCAAGTTGCAGCGGCAAGGAGTAAAATACTGTCCTCCTGCGAGCCGCTTGAACGACTTCACTTCCCTGAGGTTGATGTTTTTCGGAGTGAATTAGAATCTCTATTAAATCGACTATCCCAAACTGCAAATGAATTCTTTGAGGAACGAAGAGGACTTGAACTAAGTTCTCATTATTGGGACGGATCCGATAAAGTTGCTGAGTTAGTCAAAGACATTGAATCATACAACCATGTATTTCCTGCTCCTTCACAAGAAGACATCTTTACATGGTGCGAAGAGGGTCAAGAACGATATAAAAAGGAAATTCCACCAGGGTTCAAAGATGCAAAAAGCAAAGACGGTGTTCGCAAGTATGGCGATTTAATCATATGGAAAGAACTGTTGAACTTTGCGCGCACGCAATCAAAAGATATTGTTTTTATTACCGATGATGTTAAAGCAGATTGGTGGGAATCGGAAAATGATCTGCGGATTTTTCATCATAAACTGGTAACTGAATTTGAAAAAACCGGGAGAACTATTATAGCTTGCGAATCCCAAGATTTTTACACCGCTGTTTCTGATGATTACGGCATTGAGAAAACCGATGCTGTAGAACTTGCATTGAACATGACTGATTCCGACTATTGTGCCAATATTAAAGACGAAGTTTTTGAAAGTATATCCGATTATTTATCATATAATGGAACGGATTATATAGATGCCGAAAATGCGCATATCGGCACAGAAGGTATAAACGAGCTTGAAGTAGTATCTTGGGATTTTATATCGTCAGAACGTATACGCAGGGATGATGACACTGTAAAATATCACTTCAAATATAATGTGGAAATGCGTGGAACATCCTATGATTATTGGGGAAGAGATGATGATACTAAAGAAGTAATACTCTCTTATGGAACAAACCATTTGTTTTCCGGCAGTATAACCGTTGAAATAGAGAGAGAGGCCAATATTTTCATTGATTTTGAAGATTCAAACAGTTTTGATGCAGCAAAAATTGTTGCGGGAAAATTGCAAGAAATGTCCTATGAGGAGAACTTCAGCGATCCGGAGATTGAGAGATATGGAAAATATGGAAATTGTCCCGATTGTGGTACGCCACTGGATGACGATAATGTTGGTGGAAATGGATTTTGTATAAATTGTGCTCCTGATCATTGAGATACCCTTTTTAGATAACGGATCACTTTGTTTCCAGCAGCTTTTGTATTGCGGCTGGCGTATCCCCGAAGGTCTGCCGGAAAACCGCATAAAAGTTGCTGATACCGTTATAGCCAACCTCCTCCGCCACCTCCTGAATGGAAAGGGTATCGTCCTCCAGCAGATCAAGGGCGCGCTCCATGCGCAGAGTACGGACATATTCCGCAACGCTTTTTCCCTCGGTCAACCGGAAGCCTTTTTGCAGCTTGTTCTTATTGACGCCGACCTTCCTGCAAAGGTCAATGACCGCAGGCGGGTGCTTCAGGCTGGCCTGCAGGATAGTCTTTGCCTTTTCTACCGCACGAATCTCGTTCTCGTCGAGATAGACCGGCGGCTGTGCGGATAGCTGCTGCACAAGGTCGATCAGATACCCGGCCGCCTCCAGCCCAAAACCTTTCAGCCATGTATCAAAGGCAAGCCCTGTCAGGCGGCATTGCTCAATGCGGCGGTAGATGGACACCAACTCCGGTGCATGAAGGTCTGCGCCGTGTATCGTGTTCTTTGCATCCCTCCAGAAGCTATCGTAGAGAGGGATGTTGTTCTCCGCAAAAAACTGCTCCTGAAAGTACAATCCCTGAAACCGCAGCCGCTGCCCTCCGGGAACTTTCATAAAGAACGGCACCGGCGAATCAAAGACGAAGCAATTGACGCCCTCGCCGAAGTGAATTGTCTGATCTCTCTGTGTGTAGGCTTCCACGGTCCCCTGCTCGCTCAGCCCGATTCCTACATAGCGCTGACTAAACTGACTGCGGATGATTGTATCCTTCGGATAGGTAAAGTCCGCGTCCGCTGCGGAAAAGCCGTGCAGATCACCCCAGAAGCGAACCTTGGAGTGCTGCCTCGGAAACACATAGCGAAAGCCGTTTGCTGCGTCCTTCCGTAAGCCGCCGAGCGATATATAGAAGTTCAGCATTTCCTCGATGCTGTGTATTGTAACCATCTTGCCGCTCCTCTCTTTCTGTTTTGGCACACCGCTTTCTGTTTTGGCACAAATTTCGGTTAGCAACAGGCAACTCATGGATGTGATTATATCACGAAAGTGCTGGTAATTCAACGATTTTCGCAAATTTCGCACAACGTCATCTTAATTTTGAGGCACTTTCCGAGCCGTTGACAATACAGCGCCCATGCGTATAATGATTGCTGGTTAAGCTCGTCTAACCAACAATCATTTTGCTTGCGGTGGCTGCTCTTGAGCGTTGCGCCGCAGAGAAAGGAGTTCTATGCAAGAAGCAAAGAAAAACGTCATTCTTCGCGTGTTCCGAACGGCGCATTGCCCTCCGGGAAAGTATTTCTTCGGCGTGACCTGCTCTGCGCTCAGCGTTCTGCTGTCCGGCGTACCGTTCTATACGGTCTACCGGATCATCCGGCTTTTTCTGCTGGCATCGCTTGATGGTGCGGCTGCTCCGACCCACGAGATATGGATGTGGTCAGCGGTCACGATAGGAAGTATCGTGCTGGGCATCGTGCTGTCTGTAATCGGCAGCTTTTCCTGCCATGCCTGCGCGTTCAATGCCCTCTATGACTTGCGTATGCGCCTCCTCGACCACATGGGGCGGCTGAACCTTGGCTTTTACACAGGCGGGCAATCCGGCGCAACACAGAAGATGATGAATGAGAACATCGAAAAGATGGAAAGCATCATTGCCCACGATGTTTCCAATATTTTCGGCGCGGGGCTGTTGCTTGCAGCTTTGGCCGTACTGATGTTCTCGCTCAACATTCCGCTGGCACTAACGATCTTTATCGCCCTCGTGCTTGCGTTTCTCATTCAGTTTTCCGCTTTCGGAGGAAAGCGGGGTCAGAAGATATGGAGCGACCTGAACCGTTCCTCCACCGAGCTGGACGCAGCGTTTTCTGAATATGTGGCGGGCATGGAGGAAGAAAAAATCTTCGGCAGGCCGGAGACGGCAGCCCGTCGCCTAACAGGGCTGGTGGAGAAGAACAGGGAGCATTGGAAGGTCTATCTGAAGCGTGTCACGCCGATTTTCGGCGCATATAAAACCATCACAATCTCCGTGCTGGCGTTCCTGCTTGTTTCCGGCTGCGCATTGCTGTACCTGCATCCCGGCGACCATGAGCTTATGATGGAGCTGTTGATGTTCCTGATAGTCGGTCCCGCCTGCATCAGTCCCTTGATGGAACTTGTGGAGTTCGGAGCAGATTTGCGGAACCTGGCAGTACGCATGGATCAGATTGACGAGGTGCTGAATATGCAGCCCATATCCGAGGGAACGGAGACTGCCCCAAAGGGTGGAGCTGAAATTGTGTTTCAGGATGTGAGCTTTTCCTATCAGAACGCTGCCGACCCTTTGCGCCGCATGGCGCTGGATCATCTGACAATAAAAATTCCTGCCGGGAGCTTCGCCGCGCTGGTAGGACCATCCGGGGGAGGAAAATCCACGGCAGGGCAACTCATCGCCCGCTTTTGGGATGTGGAGAGCGGATCTATCACCATCGCTGGACATGACATCCGGGAGTATTCAATGGAAGCCTTGATGAATGCCGTTGCCTTTGTTTTTCAGGACACGCACATCTTTGCGGAGAGTGTTTATGACAATATCGCCATGCACCGCAAGGTTCACCGCGAGGATGTGGAGAAGGCGGCAAAGGCGGCAAGATGCCATGATTTCATTCTCTCACTTCCAAATGGCTATGATACCAAACTGGGTGACGGCGGGCATAAGCTGTCGGGCGGCGAGGCGCAGCGTATCGCCATTGCAAGGGCGATATTAAAAGATGCACCCATCGTCGTGTTAGATGAGGCGATGGCTTTTACCGACGCGGAAAATGAGCTTGCTCTGAGAGAGGGCATGGCGGAGCTTTTGTACGGCAAAACCGTCCTGATGATCGCCCACCGGCTCTATTCCATTCAGGATGCGGACTGCATCTTTGTATTGGAGAACGGGCAGCTCAGGGAACAGGGTTCACATACCGAGCTGCTGAAAGCAAATGGCCTGTATGCACATCTTTGGGCGATTCAGAACGAAACCGAAAGCTGGCAGATGAAGGGAGGACCTGCCTATGTTTAAGATGATCCGGCAATTTACCTTCCACCATCCGAAACAGATCATTGCTCCGACGCTGTGGCTGTTTCTCTCGCAGGCATTCAGCATTCTCCCCGCGATTCTTGCATACATGGCGATCTATCTTTTGGGACAGGCATTTTACCCTCCCTATACGCTGGATATTGCGCTGCTGATTAAAATTGCGATTATAGGGATTACCTATGTCCTCCTGCAATATGCAGTGGAACTGATCTCCTATTACAATACCTATTGGCGAACTTATCACGACACGGCAGACAAGCGTATTACATATATTCAAAAGCTGCGCCGTCAGAACCTCGGCTTCTTTTCCTCGAAGGAATCAGGGGAACTGATTAGCTCCTTTGCAAGTGATTTTGCCAATGTGGAGTACACCATGTGCTTCTGGCTGCCTTATCCCATCGGTATAGGCTTTCTTTTGCTGCTTTCCTTTGTTTGTATGTTGTTCTTTGACTGGCGCATGGCGGTTGCGATTTTTGCAATGCTGCCCATCTGCACGATCCTGATGCTGCAAATTGCAAAGGTCAAGGAAAAACATAGCCGCTCCGTTATGGAGGCCAAGACAAGAGCCGCAACGCAGCTCAACGAATACCTGCACGGTATGAAAGACCTCAAAGCCTACCACCGTACCGGTAGCGGTTTCGAAGCGCTGAAAAAAGCGTTTTCTGATTTGCGCAGGGAATCACTGCGGGACGAGGCCGTTGCAGGCAGCCTTTCCACTCTGTGCGCTTCGTTGGTCAAATTCGTTGTTCCCGTAACGGCGACGGTGGGTCTGTATCTGCTGATGGGCGGCAGTCTTACCATATTGGATTTCACAGGCTTTCTTGTGATTGCCACAAAGCTGACCGAACCGGCGCTTACCCTTGTGAGCAGCATTTCAGCGCTGCGGGGCATGGCTCTCTCCGGTGAGCGGCTGGACAAGGTGATGACGATGCCCGACCCTTCTGGCGAGGACAAAATCTCCCGTGGCGACAGCTATGCGTTTGACAGCGTTTCCTTCCACTATGCAGCGGATACCAACGTGATCCATGGCGTGAGCTTTGAAACACCGGCAGGGGCACTCACTGCGCTGGTAGGACCCTCCGGCAGCGGTAAATCGACGCTTCTGCGGCTGATGGCACGATTCTGGGACTACCAGCATGGGCAGGTGCGCTTTGCCGGAAAAGAGCTTCGCAGCATCGCGCCGGAAAGCCTGCTTTCACAGGTATCTATGGTGATGCAAAACGCCTATCTGTTCCGGGGTACGATTCGGGAGAACCTATGCTTTGGGAATGAGCGCATCACCGAACAGCAGATGCTCGACGCCTGCCGAAAAGCACGCTGCCACGACTTCATCTCCGCCTTGCCGGAGAGCTACGATACTGTGGTAGGCGAAGGCGGCGCAACCCTGTCCGGGGGCGAGCGGCAGCGTATTTCGCTGGCAAGAGCGTTTTTGAAAGATGTCCCGATCCTGCTTCTGGACGAGCCTACCGCATCCCTTGACGCGGACAATGAAGCGATGGTGCAGAGAGCGTTGGATGAAATATCCAAAGAACGCACCGTAATCATGATCGCCCATCGGCTGAAAACTGTGCGCGGCGCACAGCAGATCCTTGTTCTTGAAAACGGAAGGATCACACAAAAAGGAACCCATAACCAGCTTGTCGGGACAGACGGACTCTACTCACGACTGTGGGAATTGCAAAATCAGGCTGGAAACTATACTTTCAAGCAATCTTAGGAGGAGAAAAAACATGAAATCAAAATTCCTGAACCTCAAGGAGTTCGTCCTTGTTATCGTATTGTCCTGCCTGATGATCGGCATCGGCTACCTCATCTTGTTGCCCTTTGCGGCAAATATGCAGCTTCTCTATTTCCTTGAGCCGGGGCTGATTGGCCTTGTCAACGGCATCGTCTATGTGCTGATGATCCGCAAGTGCCCGAAAATCGGAACGCAGTTTATCATTGCCGCGCTGTACGGTACCTATATGCTGATCATGGGCAGTGCCTATGCCGCTCTGTATTTCTACATTCTGGCTATTGTCAATGAACTGATCATGCTCAAAGGTGGCTATCAGAGCAAGGTGCGCCCCGCCGTTCCTCACGTCCTCATGTGGTGCATGAACGCAATGGGCAGCACCCTGAACCTGTTCCTGTTCCGCGCAAGCTATGTCGAGATTTATATGGATTTGGGCATGGATGAAGCCACAGCTACGGCAGCGGTCAATCAGACCGCGGAATTTTGGTGCGCTCCGCAAAACATTCTGATTTCTCTCTGCGTGACGGCAATCCTCTGCGTCGGCGGTTATCTGTTGGGCGTCAAAATGCTGGGCAAGCACTTTAAGCCTGCCGGTGTCGCATGAGCCTGACGAAAACAAAAACCGGAACGACTGTCGATCCGAGAACATGGCTCGTACACCTTTTGATCGGTGTGGCAGCGATTATCTTCATCCACTCCAACATGGGTGGGCTGCTTCTGTTCACATGGAGTATGCTCTTGCAACTCACCATGCGAAAGGGGCAGTATCTCCTGCCATTCCTGTTTGCGTACATTGTACTGACGGGCTTTGCATGGATCGGTGTGCAGCTTCTGCCTGACGACAGGTTTTACTTTTTAGGTCTGGCCTTCTCCAATATGGGCGTTATAGGACGCAAGGCAATGGTTCCGTTGTCCTTTGCTATCTGCCTTGCGAAAGAGCCTACCGGTTCTCTGCTTGCCTCCTTACAGGCAATGCGGCTCCCGAAGGCGGTGGGCATCGGGCTTGCCGTGCTGCTGCGGTTTTTCCCGACGATTGGCGGCGAGTACCGTGCGATCCGTGCTTCGCAGCGGTTTCGCGAGATCGGGGTAGGCGTGGTTCACACGCTTACCCATCTCCCCTCAACGGTGGAATACATACTGATCCCACTGATCCTGCGCACGACAAAAGTCGCCGAAGAACTCTCTGCCTCCATGACGGTGCGTGGAGTACGCTTTTCGGGGAAAACAATTTCCTACCGTCCTGTGCGCTTTACGGGAAAGGATGCTGCGCTCTGCGCGATGGCAGTTTTGATTCCCGCGGCTGTGTTTCTGCTGGAAAGGAGGGGCGTCTTTTGATTGAACTGAAAAACCTCTCCTTTTCCTATGAGAACTCAAGCGAAGCAAAGGGACAGCTCAGAGGTATCGACCTTCATGTAAAAAAGGGCGAGTTGGTGATCCTGTCCGGCAGAAGCGGCTGCGGCAAGACGACGTTGACCCGTATTCTCAACGGGCTTTGCCCCGGCTTTTATCCGGGAAAGCTGGAGGGCGGCTACTCCCTTGACGGTGAGGACGCACTGAAAATGCCCATCCATCGTTTGGGGACGATGGTGGGAAGCGTCTTTCAGGATCCTCGCAGCCAGTTTTTCGCCACCAACACGACGGATGAGATTGTGCTGGGGATGGAGAACATCCCACTGGAGCGTCCGGTCATGCAGGAGCGGTTGAACACGGTTTGCAAACAGATGAACATTGAAAGACTGATCGACCGAAGGATATTCCCTCTGTCCAGCGGCGAAAAGCAGCTTATCGCCATTGCCTCCGTCTGTGCAATGGAGCCGAAGGTTATCGTCCTGGATGAGCCGTCCGCAAATCTGGACAGCGAAGCGATGGTGCGCCTTGGCGCGCTGCTCTATCGGCTGAAAATGGCGGGGCATACGATGATCCTCTCGGAGCATCGGTTCCATTATGTGCGGGATTCCTTTGACCGGCTTGCTTTCATGGAGGATGGTGCGATTTCCGCCGTCTATGACCGGAAAGACGCCCTGTCCCTGACAGCAGAGCAGATGACGGCGATGGGACTTCGTCCCTTTGACGCACCGGCATTTCGCGTAGGCGGAGCATACCGGCAGAATCAGGACGACGCCTTGCAGGTGTCCGCAATCTCCTGTATGCTGGACAGCCAGCAAATTTTGGAGGAAGTGAGCTTTGCCGCACAGAGCGGAAAGATACTTGCCATCGCCGGACCCAACGGCGCAGGCAAATCCACGCTTTGCCGCATCATCACAGGTTTATACCGGGCAATGGGTTCGGTTTCCATCGATGGTGAAATCATGAAGCGGAAGCGCCGCACACAAAAATCCTTTTTTGTGCAGCAGGATTCCGATTATCAGCTCTATGCGCCTACTGTGCTGGACGAGTTTTCTCTCGGCAAAAAGGAAACGGCAGAGTTGAAAGAAACTGCGCTTTCCCGGTTGCGGGAGATGGGACTGGAAGCCTTTACTGATCGGCATCCTGCTTCGTTATCGGGAGGCCAGAAGCAGCGTCTATTGCTGGCGCTGGCTGCGGCAAGCGGGAGAAGCCTGTTGGTGTTTGATGAACCTACCAGCGGCTTGGACGGTTTCAATATGCACCTGACGGTCGATCTGCTAAAACGGCTTGCCGGAGAAGGCCGCTGCATCCTGCTGATTACGCATGATATGGAGCTAATCGCGGAGGCTGCGGATGGCGTCCTCTATATTGAGGGCGGCAAACTGCGCTATCACCGAAATGTTCTGCGGCAGATGGGAGACGATGATGGAAATTCGTAAATCCGGCGAGGATTATCTGGAGGCCATTCTGATTCTTGAACGGCAGTCCGGTGCGGTGCGCTCTATTGACCTTGCGCGGCACATGGGCTACTCCAAAGCCAGCATCAGCCACGCCACAAGTGCGCTACGCAAGGGCGGATTTCTTGTTATAGACAAAGACGGCTGCCTGCGCATGACCAATAAGGGACGTGAGATAGCGGAAAGAATCTACGAGCGGCACCAGTTTTTTACGATGCAGTTGATCACTGCGGGCGTAGACCCGGAAATCGCCGAATACGAAGCCTGCCTGATTGAACACGTCGTCAGTCAGGACAGCTTCGAAAAAATCAGGGATGCGCACAAACAGGAAAAATAGAATAAAATTGCCCGTCGTTCCAACTGCGCCGGACAAAAGCAGCCAGCGGGTAAAAATTCGTGTGTCTATGCCCGCTGGCTATTCTATAAGTTAAAGCGGCTATCCGCATGGATGGCCGCTTTTACTCACCGTTTTTCAACTTCTCTGCGCTTTGGCACAATGCAATATACCGCTCCGCTTCTGCATCACTCTTTCCGGCAAAGAAATCTGCCACAACTTTTGGAATTTCACGCGGTTTTTCGTCGTGAAACACCACGGCGTCAAGGCTGATTCTCATCTCCTTGGAAATGAGAGCCACGGTTTCAAACTTCGGATTGCTTTTGCAGTTTTCAATCTCAATAATCGTGCGCGTACACATGTTCAGTTTTTCAGCCAGTCCACGCTGTGTTATCTTCTGCTGGATTCGCTTCTCCCGAAGTTTGAGGGCAAAAAGGTCAAGAAAGTTCATTGGAAATCACCTCTACTATATTGTAGAGTGAGCTTCGCTTCACTTAAATCTACATGTAACTCATATTGGATGAGCTATAAATCACATTCAAAGAACTGAAGATTATTTTATGAGAACACGGATGAACAGGAGATGGCGCTAAGACCGCTCGCGGCCATGTAAAAAAGCATAAGTACAGAGTAGCCACCCACGCAAAAAAGCGCGCGGCGATCCCGCAGACGAGCTGCACTCACAGAAGTGAGTTGCAGCTCTCTTTTTATGCAGTATGGTTCATCCGTGATTTAGCTCCTCCGGGGGCAGCAGTATTCCCTTGCGCTTTCGCGCACAATCAAGGCGCTCGTGCGGGCAATGATGTCCGTGCGAGCGCCTTTTTTCGTTTTTCTGTCGGCTGTCGTTCTCCGCCGGTGTTGGCTTGGCTCACCAACCACCCAACACCGAAACGGAGGAACAAAATGTTTAATAGAAAAAGCATCTATGCGCTGAATAAGAAAGACCCCGATGCCATCGTTTATATGGATGCCAATGAAGTCATCATCCGCCTGACCCGCGAGGACTTTGCCAGCGAGGAAGAGTTTCTGAAATGGAAATCTTGGTCGGATGGAAACTACCACACTGAGGACAATCAGGATGTGGTAGAGGGGAAACACAATACGTCCATTGATGACCTGTCCGAAGCCGCACTTTCCATTCCTGCCATTGATGTGGTTATGGAGCGCCAGCACGAGAAATCTGAGCGGTGCAGAATGGCTTCCACGATGGTTTCTCAGATCAGGGACAAGCTGACGGAAACACAGTTCCGCAGACTTTGGATGTACTACGTTGGCGGAATGACCGTTGATGAAATTGGGCGGATTGAGGGCATCAGACACCAGAACATTTCCAAAAGCATTGGCTCCGCAATGAAGAAAATCAAAAAATTTTTCCCGTAAGCTCAAAAACAGGGTGCAAAAATGCCCTAAAAAAGATGATAGGTGAAGGGACATTCTCCACGAAGCCTTTCGTTGAACGTTGAAAACTGAATAGACCATGATGCAGGCACAAAACCCGCGTGATAGCGGCATAAGGTGCACCGCCACGACGATGGCTTCAAGGAGGTGATTCCGGACAAGCCATCCGAGCGATCTACGCAGCCTTAGACCCGATTCGGCAAATCGGGCGCGATGACAGCGCGGCGGATAATGAAACTTGCTCACGCCCTCCCACAGACTTGAGGGGGAACCCTGCGGTATGCGCCAGCCCTTTGGTGCAGCGGTATCGTGGAGTTATGACAGCCCTGCCAAGGGCGGCCTGCATCATGCCCACTATCCGGGGCGCGTGGCAAATAGGATGGATCTTCTCAAATGGACAAGCAGAGCGGCTGCGCCGGTATTCGCCATTATGTTATGTGGCTCCAATTCTGCCCGCGCAGCCGCCTCTCAAAGTCAGATACCATGCGCTGACGGCCTTTCCCGTCAGCGCATTCATGTGACCTTGAGGAAACCCACCAAACCGAGAAAGGAGATCGCCATGATGCAGCCAACGCCAAACGAATCCCGAATCCACACGGATGAGCTGGTGGACATCCGGGAAGTATCTGTTGACAAAAATCTTCCCAAGGAAGAACGTATTGCCGCCTTTATCCGCCAGATCAAAAATCCTTACCGCTTCCGCTGCGGCGATTTCGTGGTAAACGCCTGCTTTGCCGGGAACGGTGTTACGTTGGAGGAATGTCTGCAAGGCATTTTGCGCTGAGCGACATCCTCGCTTTTTTCCGCAGAGAGTGCTATGATCGGTGTGGAAAAGGATGAAAACCTAATAGCCAGATAACCACTCTTTTCATGCGGGAGCAGTCCGGGAGAAAGGAGTGCTTTTTCATGCCTAAATACAAAGCTACCGCTTACATCCGCCTGTCCTACACCGACGATCATTCCAGCGAAAGCGACAGCGTTTCCAATCAGCGCAAGCTCATTGAAAACTTTGTAGAGCGTAACCCGGATATTGAGGTCGTTTCCGAAAAGATCGACGATGGATACAGCGGCATCATCTTTGACCGCCCCGCGTTCAAGGAAATGATGCAGGATGTCACCGATGGCAACATCAACTGCGTCATTGTAAAAGACCTCTCCCGCTTAGGGCGCGAGTACATCGAAACAGGCCGGTATCTGCGCCGGGTATTCCCGGCCTACGGGGTGCGTTTCATCGCTATCACCGACAGCATCGACACCGCCCACGACAGCGGCGATGATCTGACCGTATCGGTCAAGAACATTATGAATGAAGCCTACTGCCGGGACATTTCCATCAAGACCCGTTCCTCTCTGGACGTGAAGCGGCGCAACGGCGATTTCGTCGGCGCGTTCCCAGTGTACGGCTACATGAAAGCCGAGGACAATAAAAACCTACTCGTCCCCGATCCCTACGCCGCCCGCGTTGTCTGCGACATTTTCCGTATGCGGCTGGAGGGCGCAAGTGCCTCCAAAATCGCATCGGAGTTGAACCGGCTGGGCATTCTCTCTCCGCTGGCATACAAGAAGAACAACGGCCTGCCCTACGCGAAAAAAGGCTATGCGGACAAGGCTGACTGCAAGTGGTCGGCTACCACCATCATCCGCATCTTGCAGGACGAAACCTATACCGGAACGCTGGTGCAGGGCAAACAGGGTACGCCGCATTACAAGATCAAGCAGATGGAGCAGCGCCCCGCCTCCGAGTGGGTGCGTTTCCCGGATGCCCATGAAGCGCTGATTGCCCGTCAGGATTTTGAGCTGGTGCAGCGCATCAAGGGGCTGGATACCCGGACTTCTCCCAACGAGGACACGGTGTACCTGTTCTCCGGTATTCTGATCTGCGGGTGCTGCGGAAGCCGCATGACCCGCAAGACCAACCGTGCAAACGGCAAGGAGTACCACTACTATTATTGTCCCACCGGCAAGAAAAAGGGCTGCACCCATCCGGTCATGCTGAAAGAAAGCAGCCTGATCGACTGTGTGCGAGACAGCCTGAAAGCCTATATCGGCAATATCGCTTCGCTGGAGGCGCTGCTGACCGGCATTGACCAGTCCAGCATCAATCAGGCGCTTGCCAAGGAATACAGCGACCACATCACCGACAACGAGCGCCGGTTGGAGCAGGTGCTGGAGTTCAAGGCACGGCTTTATGAGAGCCTTGTGGGAGGTATGCTTACCAAGGAAGAATATGCCTCCTACAAAGCCAAGTACACCAAGCAGGCCGAGGACATCCGCGAAAGCGTCCGCGTTCTCAAGGAAAAGCTCACGGAGGTGCTGGAAAACCGAAGCGAGCGCAACCGTTGGATTTCGCAGTTTACGAAGTTCTCCACGCTGGAAACCTTAGACCGCAGGGCGCTCATTCACATGGTACAGAGCATCCGCGTCCGTGGCAAAAAGGAGCTGGATATTACCTTTACCCATGAGGACGAATACAAAAAGGCGTTGCGGCTTTTGGCGCTGGCAGCGCAGCAGAAAGATTACGAACAGAGAAAGGTGGGCTGAGCATGGCGAGAAAAAGCAGGAAAGAAACGGCTGCGGTAGCCGTGCAAGAGGCCGACGCCGCTTGCCGCGCCGCAATCTACGTCCGCCTTTCGGTGGAGGATACCCACACGCACAGCGTATCCATTGAAACCCAGCAGATGATTATTGCCCGCTATCTGGAGCAGTACCCGGAGATCAGCGTGTACGATACCTACATCGACAACGGCGCGACGGGGACAAACTTCCACCGTCCGGGCTTTCAGCAGATGCTCTCGGATATTGAGGCCGGTCATGTAAACTGCGTGATTGTCAAAGACCTTTCCCGTTTGGGACGGAACACCATTGACACCGGCTATTACATCGAGCAGTATTTCCGCATCCGCAACATCCGCTTTATTGCGGTCAACGAAAACTTCGACACCGCCAACCCGGAAGATGCCCATTCCGGTATCATCATCCCGCTGCGGAACATGATAAACGAAGCCTACGCTTTGGACATTGGGCGCAAGATCAGGGCGCAGCAGCGGCAAGCCATGAAAGACGGCAAATTCATCGGTGCGCGTACTCCCTACGGCTACCTGAAGGCCAAGGACGATTGCCACCAGCTTATCATCGACCCCGTTGCCGCCGTCGTGGTGCAGCGGATGTTCCGTTGGGCTTCCGAGGGCGCTGGCCTCAATACCATCGCTGTGCGGCTGAATGAGGCGGGCATCCTCACCCCCAGCCACTACAAGAAGATGCAGGGCAAGATCACTCACGCAAATTTGCTCGGCAGCGGCAAGTGGCAGACCCGGACTGTCGGCGTCATTCTCCGCTCCGAGGTCTACACCGGAGATCTTGTTCAGGGGCAGACCAAAACCGTGGATCACCGGCAGGTCAAGGCCGACGCCGAGGAATGGACGGTCGTGCGGAACACCCATGAGGCCATCATCAGCCGGGAACAGTTCGCGGCGGTGCAGGAAATTCTCAATCAGACCGCCAGCCGCGCCAAGGCGCGGGAGGTCAAAGCCTTCACGCCGAACCTGCTCAAAGGCAAGGTGTTTTGCGCCCATTGCGGCGGCAGCCTGCATCGGCAGCGGAATATCCGCAAGAAGTCCGATGACGTGTACTTCTACCATTGTCTGAGCCAGAGCCGAATCAGCAAGGATGCCTGCCCCGGCGTGACCATCCGCGAGGATGCGTTGCTGGATATGTTGGCAGATATGCTTCAGGACGCGCTTGATACGGCGCTGGGGCAATACACCCTCTCTCTTGCGGAGCTGCCCCGGCAGGCCGCTGACCGCGCTGAGCTGCGGGAGAAGATCACCAGCCGCAGACAGGAAATCCAGCGGCTTCGCGGTATCGTGCGGAGTTTATATGAAAACCTCGTCCAAGGCGTTCTCACCAAGGATGAATACTTTGACTACAAGGAGAAGTACGAAAGCCGCATTGCCGACCTCGCCGTGGAAATGGAGCAGTTGGAGGATGGCCTGCGGACGATGGATGCTCAAACAGAGCAGCACCGGGCGCTGAAGCAGGATGCAGCACAGGTCAAGACCGACCGTGCGCTGACTGGCGCACTCATCGAGCGGCTGATCGAGCACATCGAGGTATCCCACGACAAGCAGATCACGGTGCGCTATCGCTTTCAGAGCGAGTTTGAAACCTATGCGGAGGTGCTGGAACAATGCAGAAATATGTGATTGCCCTCTACATCCGCCTCTCCATTGAGGACTACAAGTACGATAGCCTGAGCATTGAAAATCAGAGCCTTGTTCTCCATGAATATGCGGCGTCCATGCCCGAAGCCCTGAACGCGGAGATCATGGAGTTCATCGACGAGGCTGTAATAATAGGACTAAAAACATTAAGGCTCAAAAAGTGCTGAAAATACGGCGTTTTTGAGCCTTATCACATAAATAAGCGCAAATAGTACATAGCGCGTCTGTTACCCAAAGTGGCGCTTGGGTCGGCAGGCGCGCTATTTTTATGCCCAGATGCGGGCGAAGGAGGTGTTATTGTGAAAGCATATGGGAAGTCGTGGGGCTACAACGTATATGACTGCCGGTACTGCCTGTACCGGAAAGGGAAGCTAAAGGGCTGCGTCTACCCGGACGGCTGCTGCTGTCCCGTCCCGCAGAAGCCCGAAAGACGGAACGGCATAGAACAAGTTTACGAAGCAGATGCGGACAACGCCGCTCCCATTTCGGAGTGCGAGGGCTGTCCCTACGGAAGGGCTGCCCCCTGCATCGGATGGTGTACCAGAGAGGTCATGCGCGCCGCAGGACTTCCAAAGGAGCGTGACAGAAGCCATGTATGACTATTTCTACGGCGCGGAAGCGGAACAGTTCTCCTTCTACCGCATCCCCAAGGTGCTGTTCACGGAGGAACGGTTCAGAAGCGTTTCCGCAGAAGCCAAGGTGCTCTACGGTCTGCTCCTTGACCGCATGAGCCTGAGCTGCAAGAACGGCTGGCTGGATATGCTCGCATGAAGATCGCCACGGAGTTCTCCAAGGGCAAGAGCGTGGAAGAAATCGCGGCGTTTCTTAAAAGCACCTTCCACGGCGGCAACGGCGTCGTCACCGAAAACGGCAGATATTCCGCGTGGTACGCAGAGGACGGCATCCACATCGCCAATGGGGACGCGGCAAGATACCTGACCTCTGCAAAGGTCGTAAGCTGGCAGGAGGCGGCGGAGCGCATCGGACAGCTTTTGGAGCAGGGCGAATACGCCGCCAACGTAGAGTTTGCAGAAGCGCCGGGACACGAGCGCACGGAGCTGGCGCAGTCTATCTGGTATCTACGGCAGGATTTAAGCGAAAAGGCACGGGCGCAGGGCTACCTCTCCTGCCTGTCGGATATGCGGAGCGGCGGTTTTCCGGAGGAAACGGCGCGGCTTGCCGGGCGGCTGGCGGAACCTGCTTTCCGTGAGGTTCTTCTGGAAGATTTTATGCAGTTCCAGACCGACTACCGAGAGAACAGAAGCCTGCTGCGCTTCCATTACCATAAGCCGGACAAAATCGAGCAGGGCCTGCGGGAGATGTCCCTGCCCCGCAGGGAATACCGCGCCGAAATGGCGGAGATCCCCGCCGTGCAGCGGTTTATTACCGAGGACGAGATCGCCGCGACCCTGACCCGCGGCAGCAATATTGAAGGGGACAAGGGGCGCATCTACGCCTATTTCAAAGAGAAGCATACCCCCAAGGAACAGGCGGACTTTCTGAAAAAAGAATACGGCATTGGAGGCAGCTCCCATGCGGTATCCGGTGCATCCCACAGCGGTGAGGATCACAGCGGCAAGGGCGTCAGCCTGAAAAAACAGGACTGCCCGGAAATTCAACTGAACTGGGCGAACGTTGCCAAGCGTATCTCCGAGCTGATCCGCAAAGACCGTTTCCTGACCCCGGAGGAAAAGACACAGTACGAGCAGCTTCAGCGGCAGACCGCAGAGCGAAGCGCAGCATGGAATGACTACAACGCCGTAAAGGAAGCTCACCCGGACAACATCGTCCTGTTTCAGGTGGGCGATTTCTTCGAGATGTACAGCGAGGATGCAAAACAGGCGTCGGATCTGCTGAATATGAACCTGACCACCCGCAATATCCCCGGCGCTGGCCGTGTGGAGATGTGCGGCGTACCGGCGGATCGGCTGGAAGAATATGTGGAACGTTTGCGAGATAAGTACGACGTGACCATTTCAACAAAGAGCGAAAACAGCCCGGAGCGGCACACCTACACCCTGCGCTCCGTTGACCATGAAGCAGAGGCCGCCATTGACGCATACGAAGCCGAGTTTGGCGCAGACGGAACGAGGGTATTCCGCGGTCCTGCCGCAGTTCAGCCGCAGCCCACCGTGGCCGAGCTGTTTGAACAGTATAAGCTGACCGTAGGCAACGCGCTTGTCGCGGACGACGCTTTCCTCAACGCCTGCCACAACTCTGGCCGGGAGAACGCCTATCTGGAGGGCGCTGCCGCCATCCGGCGCATTGTCATGGCGTCTGAGGATTTGCAGCTCACACGGCTCTATGATGTGGAGATTCGCACTCTGCGCTTTGACGAACCGGAGCATGACCCACCCGCTGCGGAACCCGCCGAGCCTGAACCTCCTGCTATGAGCGAGGAAGAAGCGCTGCTTCTGGACCAGGAAGGCCGAGCGGCACTTTCGGAAATGGGCGAATTTGTGCCTGATTTTGATGATGCCATCTCTCAGGCCGAGATCGACGAGTCTCCCACACACCGTCATGCGGTATCCATTTCCATTGACGGCGAGTGGCAGGGCTTTCCCAGTGCCGACGCTGCGGAGCAGGCCGCTTATGCGGACTTCAAGGCAGCAAGCCACCGCAACGCGCAGAATTTCCACATCACCGATGATGCCCTCGGCGTCGGCGGCGCAAAAGCAAAGTTTCGGGCAAATATGGCGGCTATCCATCTCCTGCAAGAGCTGGAGTTTGAGGGCTTGCAGGCCAGCCCGGAGCAGCAGGAAATTCTCTCCCGCTATGTGGGCTGGGGCGGGCTTGCGGACGCTTTTGATGAAAGCAAGGATAACTGGAAAGCCGAATTTGCGGAGCTGTACGCCGCGCTATCCCCGGAGGAATACGCCGCCGCCCGCGCCTCCACCCTCAACGCCCACTACACCAGTCCCATCGTTATCCGCGCCATTTACGACGCGGTGGAGAATATGGGTTTCCAGACCGGCAATATTCTGGAGCCAAGCATGGGCGTGGGCAACTTCTTCGGTATGCTGCCGGAGAGCATGAAAAGCAGCAGGCTCTACGGCGTGGAACTGGACAGTATTACCGGCAGAATCGCAAAGCAGCTCTATCCAAAGGCGGATATTACCGTGGCCGGCTTTGAAACCACCGACCGAAAGGACTTCTTCGACCTCGCCGTGGGCAACGTACCCTTTGGACAGTATCAGGTCAGCGACCGGGCTTTTGACAAGCTCGGTTTTTCCATCCACAACTACTTTTTTGCCAAGGCGCTGGATCAGGTGCGTCCGGGCGGCGTGGTAGCCTTCGTCACCTCCCGCTATACCATGGACGCCAAGGACAGTGCCGCAAGGAAGTATATTGCTCAGCGCGCAGACCTGCTCGGCGCGATCCGCCTGCCCAACAATGCGTTCAAGGCCAACGCCGGCACGGATGTCGTTTCGGATATTATCTTTCTTCAAAAGCGGGACAGACCCATTGAGATCGAACCCGATTGGGTACACACGGGTATCTGGCGAAACCCGGGAGCGAACGCGGACGGCTTTGCCATCAATCAGTATTTCATCGACCACCCGGAGATGGTGCTGGGGCGGCAGACCTCGGAGAGTACGCAGTACGGCAGGCAGGACTTTACAGTTGCGCCCATCGAGGGCGCGGACCTTGCCGCGCAGCTCCATGCAGCGGTGCAGAGCATTGGCGGCGAATACAGAGCCGCCGAGCTGCCTGATCTCGGTGAGAACGAAACCATACAGGATACCATTCCGGCAGACCCCAACGTGAAGAATTACAGCTATGCCGTGGTGGACGGCGAGGTGTACTACCGGGAAAACTCCGTCATGGTCAAGCCCAACCTGAACGCCACCGCAAAGGAGCGCGTGAAGGGAATGGCAGAGCTGCGGGACTGCGTTCACCGGCTCATCGACCTCCAGATGTGGGAATCCGACGATCTTTCCATCCGCGCCGAACAGCAGAAGCTCAACCGCCTCTATGACCGCTTCACCGAAAAATACGGCCTCATCAACAGCCGGGGCAACGCCCTCGCCTTTGCAGACGACAGCTCCTATTATCTGCTCTGCTCCCTTGAGATGCTGGACGATGAGGACAAAACCAAACTCAAGGGCAAGGCGGATATGTTCACCAAGCGCACCATCCGGCAGCGGCAGTCCGTCACCGGCGTGGACACCGCCGCAGAAGCCCTCGCCCTGTCCATTGGGGAAAAAGCCCGCGTGGATATGGCGTATATGTCCCAGCTCACCGGCAAAAGCGAGGACGACATCATCGACGAGCTGAACGGCGTCATTTTCCTCGACCCTGTTTACGGCGACTGGCAGACGGCGGACGAATACCTCTCCGGCAACGTCCGGCAAAAGCTGCGGGAGGCGGAGAACGCCGCCGTTGATAGTCCCGGCTATCTGCCCAACGTGGAGGCATTGCGCGCCGCCCAGCCGAAAGACCTTGACGCTTCGGAGATCGAGGTGCGCCTCGGCGCGACGTGGATCGACAAAAAGTACATTCAGCAGTTCATGTTCGAGCTGCTGGAGCCGCCTCTGTATGCCCGCCGCTCCTTGGAGGTCAACTACTCGGAGTTCACGGCGGAGTGGAACATCTCCGGCAAGAACAGCATCCCCTACAACGACATCAACGCCCGCATGACCTATGGCACCGACTGCGCCAACGCCTACAAAATCCTTGAAGATACGCTGAATCTGCGGGATGTGCGCATTTACGACACCGTAAGGGACGCGGACGGAAAGGAAAAGCGCGTACTCAACAGCAAGGAAACCACCCTCGCCCAGCAGAAGCAGCAGACCATCAAGGAGGCGTTCCGTGACTGGATATGGCGTGACCCCGACAGGCGGCGGGAGCTGGTGCAGCTCTACAATGAGCGCTTCAATTCCACCCGTCCCCGGGAGTATGACGGCAGGCACCTGATCTTTCCGGGCATGAATCCTGAGATCACGCTGCGGGAGCATCAGCGAAACGCCATCGCCCACGACCTCTACGGCGGCAACACGCTCCTTGCCCATGAGGTGGGCGCGGGCAAGACCTTTGAGATGATTGCCGCAGCCATGGAGGGCAAGCGCCTCGGCCTGTGCCAGAAATCCCTTTTTGCCGTACCGAACCACCTGACGGAGCAGTGGGCCTCGGAGTTTCTGCGGCTCTACCCCTCTGCAAATATCCTTGTGGCCACCAAAAAAGATTTTGAAACCCGCAACCGCAAGAAGTTCTGCGCCCGCATCGCCACCGGCGACTATGACGCCGTTATCATCGGTCACAGCCAGTTTGAGCGCATCCCCGTGTCCAGAGAGCGGCAGGAACGGCTCTTGCAGGAGCAGATCTGGGAGATCGAGGACGGCATCTCGGAACTCAAGGCCAGCCGCGCCGAACGCTTTACCATCAAGGAGCTGGAACGTACCAAGAAAAATCTGGAAACAAAACTGCAAAAGCTGCACGACGCCGCCCGCAAGGACGACGTTGTGACCTTTGAACAGTTGGGCGTAGACCGGCTCTATGTGGACGAGGCGCACAGTTTCAAGAATTTGTTCCTCTACACAAAAATGCGGAATGTGGCGGGGCTTTCCACCACCGACGCCCAGAAGTCCTCGGATATGCTGCTCAAATGCCGCTATATCGACGAGCTTACCCACGGCAAGGGCGTCACCTTCGCCACGGGTACGCCCATCTCAAATTCCATGACGGAATTGTATACCATGATGCGGTATTTGCAGCACGATATGCTCAAGCGCAACAGCCTGACCCACTTCGATTGCTGGGCCTCCGCCTTTGGGGAAACCACCACCGCCATCGAGCTTGCGCCGGAGGGCTATACTTTAATAGGACGATAAAATTAACTGTCCTAAATTGAAAATACATAAGGAAGGAGGTTAAGAGAATGTCAAGGACTTCAAAGATTACAGCACTTTATGAGAGATTATCAAGAGATGATGACCTGAATGGCGAGAGTAATTCCATTACCAATCAGAAAAAATACCTCGAAGATTATGCCCGTAGGAATGGCTTTGAGAATATTCGCCATTTTACTGACGATGGTTTTTCGGGTGTAAATTTCAATCGCCCAGGCTTTCAGTCTTTGATAAAAGAAGTTGAAGCAGGCAATGTCGGAACATTGATTGTTAAGGATATGAGCCGATTAGGGCGAAACTATCTGCAAGTCGGATTTTATACGGAGATTCTGTTTCCGCAGAAAGATGTCCGTTTTCTTGCAATCAACAACAGCATTGACAGCAACAATGCTTCGGATAATGATTTTGCTCCGTTTTTGAATATTATGAACGAATTTTATGCCAAAGACACGAGCAATAAAATCAAGGCTGTGTTTGACGCACGAATGAAAGACGGAAAGCGTTGCAGCGGTTCTATTCCCTATGGGTACAACCGACTGCCCAACGATAAGCAGACGCTTGTTGTTGACCCTGTGGCTTCTGAGGTGGTAAAGCATATCTTTCTGCTTGCCAACGAGGGTAAAAGTCCAAGAGAAATTGCAGAGATACTGACCGAAGAAAAGGTAATGATACCGGCGGCACACGCAAAGGAATATCACCCCGAACAGTATAACGGGATAAAGTTTTCAGACCCTTATATTTGGGGCGTATCTGCCATTAGAACGATTTTAAGCAGACAGGAATATCTTGGACATACTGTTTTGAGAAAGTCAGTCAGCACCAATTTCAAGCTGCATAAGAGAAAGACTACCGATGAAGATGAGCAGTATGTGTTTTATAACACCCACGAGCCTATCATATCGCAGGAACTTTGGGACAGCGTTCAGAAGCGAAAGAAACGAGTGAACAGAGCTGCGACAAGAGGAACACATACCAACCGATTAAGCGGCTATCTGTACTGTGCCGACTGTGGCAGAAGATTGACCTTGCAGACACATTACAGCAAAAAAGACCGCTCCTTGCAGTATTCGTACCGTTGCGGTGGTTATGCGAGCAGGGTAAATTCCTGTACTGCTCATTCAATAAGTGCTGATAATGTTGAAACCTTGATATTATCGGCAGTCAAACGCTTTTCAAGATTTGTTCTGAATGATGAAAAAGCCTTTGCTTTAGAACTGCAATCCCTTTGGAAAGATAAGCAAGAGGAAAAGCCGAAGCACAATCAATCGGAGCTGAAACGCTGTCAGAAACGCTATGACGAACTCTCTACGCTCATTCGTGGCTTGTATGAAAATCTTATATCGGGATTGCTACCCGAAAGACAGTACAAGCAACTGATGAAGCAGTATGACGATGAGCAGGCGGAGTTGGAAATGAAAATGGAAACGATGAAAGAGGAACTTTCCGCAGAAAAAGGCAGCACTATGGATATTCAGCATTTTGTTTCGCTGATACGAAAGTACAAAAATCCTACGGAAGTTTCCGATTTGATGTTTACCGAACTCATTGACAAGATTGTGGTGTATGAATCCGAGGGTGTGGGAAAAGCAAGGACACAAAAGGTTGATATTTACTTCAATTATGTCGGGCAGGTCGATATTGCCTACACCGAGAAAGAACTTGCCGAGATAAAAGAGCAAGAAGAACAGGAAGAAAAGAAGCGATTGGAGAAACAGCGTCAGCGTGAAAAAGCCTATCGAGAGAAGCGAAAGGCGAAAAAACTTGCTGAAAACGGTGGCGAAATCGTCAAAACAAAGGTATGTCCTCATTGTCAGACAGAGTTTACCCCTACAAGCAATCGACAGGTATTCTGTTCAAAGGATTGTTGCTATCAAGCAAGGCAGGATAAAACGAAAGCCGACAGAGAAGCGGAAAAAGGTAATCACTATTATCGTCAGCGTGTATGTGCTGTGTGTGGCAGTACCTACTGGCCTACACACAGTCAGCAGAAATTCTGCTCAGCGGAATGTAAAAAGGTAAACCACAATAAGAAAACCTTGGAGTTTTACTACAAGAAGCAAAAGGAGAAAGAACTATGCAAAGATTTATTACAGACGAAAGAACAGGTATCCGATACGAACTCATCGGAGATTACTATTATCCCTGCCTGACAGTAGAGGAAAGTTCTCCCCTTTCAAAATACGGGCGGTTAAGGAAA
>ERZ837380.1895-NODE-1895-length-24246-cov-3.353809_pt1 | contig 24246 bp, 34 predicted proteins | sample MGYA00519685_ERZ837380 | MGnify/ENA primary metagenome ERZ837380 (study PRJEB31850, sample SAMEA3708817) | human gut metagenome | biome: human gut; feature: human-associated habitat; material: faeces | place: China | collected 2014 ...
ATCATTATAGATACCGCCCTTGAATTCTGATGTATCTAACAGGCCAACAGCGTCCTCTGTATTAACTTCATAGTCTGTTTTGCTTACTCTTTTTCCAGATTTAAGGTAGAAGATTCCAATGATATTCTCGTCGAAATACAGCTTCATCTGCTGCCTACGCTGGAAATTAAACGCAATATTGGATTTGCTCCGAATGGTGAAATTCAGCATGTTTATACTGATTTCTTCGCTGATAGGGCTTAATTCTATACAGCAATCCACATTTTTCGCCTCGTCATCCAAGAAGGTGCGCCCCAACCCATATTGAATATCCGTCAAAAACACAGGCCTGTATGGTCTGGAGGTTTTCTCAAATGTGATTGTCACTTTGTCGTAATATTCCACCGGATGATAGCAAAAATATTCATAATCGTTTGGATAGAATCTTTCTTGCGCAAGCTCTTCTGTACCTCGATACCATGTGATAGTAAGCTGAGAGCAGTAATCTCCAGAATGATCGTTGAATATCAACGAAATCCCCTGACTGCTATATCGATCAGAAAAAGAAGCAGTCAGTGTCGGAACACCAAAGTGCGAAGAAGGGTAAAGGCCTTGGTGCGGAACAAGCGAAGCTCCCGGCTGTATGATCCCTGTCTGAAATACTCCGTTTTCATCGGATACCGCTCTGGAAATATAACCGGCTTCTGGGAAAACATCATAGCTTTTATACTCACCATTTAGCAGTGCATAACCAGGATAATTCAGCGCCACATCTGGAAAGGAATGCTTTATTTTCAAACTGTCAAGATGTCCACCATCATTACAGCTGTATTCTGCGTTCTCTTTTGCCCCAAGTGCAATATCGCCATAGACGATTTTTAAGCCGCCAGCGTCCACCAAACGATAGTTCGTGATCTTAGCAACCCATACATGCCTATATGGTCTGGATGTCTTCTGGAACGTAATCACGACCTCGTTGTGAAGCTTTACAGATGCCTCACAGAAATATGTACTTGAGGTTGGGGAAAAGTCCAAGTTCTCCACAAGCTCACCGTTTTTGAACCACTTAATATTAAGTTTAGAGGCATAATCTCCAGAAACCCCATTGAAGTCCAAGGTAATTCCTCGGGATGTTTTAAGCCGGTCAAAAACAATTCTGAGTGTAGGTGCATCAGAAAACTCTCCACCCGCATCCGATATTTGACTGCTTGTGTAACCGCTTTGTCCCTCTGGAATTACATCTGGGGCATTCTGATACTCGCCATTTAGCAGCGCATATCCGGGAAGGAGATATGCATACCCCGGCATTTGCTCTTCCTGAGTCGTAAGATTATCCGTAGAAGAATAATACTCTTCTCCGTTTGTCGATATTGATACATCCCACTTCATGCCTTATCTCCTTCGCTGCGGCTCCATTGCTACGAAATCCAATTTCAGTGTATCTTCATATCCCCACAGATTCACACCATTCCTTCGGATCATGGAATCCTCAGCGGTTGTGACGTAAGCCTTGAAGGATAATGTTTCCTGCCCATATGGGATTACAAAGTCATGGCTGTCCTGTGGAGCACTAACAACATCGAAAAGCCTGTCATAGTCTTGATATTTTCCGTCTTTTGCCTGAACTTCCAGTGTATAATTGTAGTATGTTCCGATGATATCACGGTGCATCACACCATCCAACGTTCTGCCGGAGTTGTCGGTGTCTGTCACTTTCGCTTTGCGCGAGAGTTTCATAACATTCACGTCATACTCCACTCCGTCCACGGTAAATATTGTAAAATGACTCATCGGCTACCTCCTGTTACCAGTCTCACGCCGGTTCTGTTATTCTCCGAGTCAATCACAGGCTTCAGTACACGCCCCAGCTGCGCCAGATTGCCTTCGAATCGAATGACAACCTGCTGACTACCGCCGGAGATTCCACTTTCCGCCAAAGCCTCCATGAGCGCCTGTTTCATCGTACTCAACGGGGAAACGACCTCTGTTTCGCGCTTGTTATCGCCCAGAATCGCCGCAAATTCACCGGCACGCGGAGGAACCACCGTACCGGATGCCAGACGTGGCAAATGTACCTTGCTTACGGTCGGAATGTCCAGCCCGAAGGATTCTCCGCCGATTCCCGGGATCCAGTCAGGAATGTCAAAGCTCAGATTGTTGAGTGCACTGATCATCTTATTCAGCGCATTGATGACGCCGTTCACCATCGACTCTACGCCGCCGAGGATTGTGTTGATGACGGATTTCATCGCACCCCAGATGCCATTCCATATGGTGCTGGTCTCTGATTTTAGCGTTTTCCATGCGGCTACAATACTGTCTTTGATCGCCGTGAATTTCGCCGTTGCGTTGCTCCGAATCTCCTCCCACTTCGTTGCAAGTGTGCTGTGAATAGATCCCCATGCGCTCTCGGTGCTGGATTTTGTCTCGTTCCAACGTGTTGATACAGTTTCCTTAATCGCCTGGAACTTCTCACCGGCAGATGTTTTGACCGCTGTCCATGTACTTTCAAGTCCGCTCTTAATGCTACTCCATTTCTCCTGAGTCTTCTGCTTAGTCTCGTCCCACTTAGTGATGATCTTATCTTTAATTTCTGCAAATTTCGTGATAACGGAGGAAATGAAATTGCTGATTCCATTTCGGAGCCCCTCCATGAGGTACTGCCCCATTTCCATCATGACGGTGGACGGGCTGTGGATCCCGAATGCAGACTTGAAGCCATTGATAAACGGTTTGAAGATGTTGTTCACAATCCATGATCCGACATTTCGAAGTGCGTTTATGATTCCGTTCCAGAGTCCCTGCACAATATCTCCGCCGGACGCTTCAATGTATCCGGAGAAATACGAAACTACACTGTCCCACGCATTCGCGAGTACATCGCCGAGTCCCTTCAGGAGATCTATTCCGGATGCAATCGCTGTTCCGATCAGCTCTCCGACCGAACTAAAGACGCTTGCATAGTCGAATCCCTTAAGAAATCCCCCGATTGCATTGATGAGCCCCATAGGAATCGCGCGCCAGTCAACGCCCTGGAACAGTCCTGTGATGAGCTGCACAAGTCCGGAAACGAAATGAGAAACTACACTCCCGAGTGTGCTCCAGCTAAACGTGGAGAGGAATCCTGTAAGTCCGGCAGTGATCGCCGTTCCGATTCCTTTCCAGTTCGTTGTGGAAAGAAACTGATCCAATTTTCCCATTGCAAAGTTTACGCCGGTTCCGATCTGCGTTCCGATGTAGTTCCCGACTCCCTTCCAGTCCTCTGCGGCGATCAGCTTTTTGATGGTGTCCGCCATGTTTTTGATGGAGGAGCTGATCTGTTCAGTCGTAAACATGTCTTGTGGGGACGTGCTACTGCCTCCACCGCCGGATCCGGAATCCTTGCTTTTCGATCCAATCTGTTCGATCGTATCAAACGAGGCAAGGCTTTTTTCTGCCTGCTTCGCTGCTGATCCTGTTTTTTTCAACGAGGACGCATAATTCTCCTGCACCTTTGTGGCTTTCACGAATATGTTCTTGCCGGTCAGTGCCGAGAAAAATTGTGCTACTGCATTGGCGGCCGTAGTCAAAAGGCTGATGAGCGTATTCAGTGCCGGAGCGATCATCGTAAGGATTGGGGCGAATGCTGTGGCAAGTGCGTTTTTAAGCTGCGTCAGTGAGGACATCAGCCCGGATACTGTGTTGTTTGTGTCCCCCGAATACTGGACAAGGTTTTTCATTCCTTCTCCCACAGCACTCCGGAGGCGATTGAAGAGGGCAAACAGGGACCGGATACCGAATGCATAGCTCAACATTTTCTTGAAGCTCATGCCAGCTTTGTCGATTCCTTTTTGCAAGCCTCCGCTGGATTTTGTTGCTTTTTTTGCTTTATCTTCGTAATCTTTTACACTTGCCTTCAGGGAATCAAACGATGTGCGCACTCGATTGTTGGTATCCTCAAGTGCTGCCTGCGCTGCGGCGTACTGCGCTACAACTTTCTGTCCTGACTCTGTATCAGCTCCAGACATATATGATCCGCCAGAGGATTCCAACGCTGTTTTTGCCTTCTGCGCTTCTTCGAGTTTCTCGCGCAGCATGTCGATATCGTATTCCATTCCTTTAAAGGTCCTACTATTCTGCTTTCCTCCGGTCTCAACGAATCTGATTTCACGTTCGATCGCTGCATCAAGCTTTTTGTTTACGGAATCAATTTCTTTGTTGAGGTCGGTGTACTCCTGTGTAGGAATTTTTTCTTCTCTAAGGGCATCCACCTTTTCCTTAAGAGTTTCCACCTTCCGCGTCTGTTCTGCATACTGGCTGTTGAGCTTGGCGAATGCGTTTGCCTGCTTCTGCAACGCCGTTTTCGCTTTGTCTCCGATTCCAGAGACAGACTCCGCCATGCGGCGTGCGGCGGTTTCCATTTCCTTCGTTCCGGCTACAAATCCCTCATCTGTGATTGTTGTATCAATTACTATGGTTCCGTCAGCCTGTCCCATTAAATCATCCCCTTACAGCCATTTTTCCAGTGCTTCCATCTCTTTTTTCTGTTCATCAGTCAAAATCTTTTTGATGCCTACAATTTCAGCATTCTCTCGCTCAAATTCCCTTTCCCACTTCTCCAACTTTTTGTGTTTGGCTTTCTTCTGCCGGATCGCAAGCACTTGAGAAAACAGCCCGTCACCGATCTCCATGAAGTAGCTGAGGAACGTCCACCAGTGTAAAAATGATGCGGCGCGGACTTCGGTACCGGCTACTTTGTTCACAGCTGGGACGATGATCCTGCCGTCCTGATTCCAGTTGATCAGTCTGGGGCTGTTCTTCTTCCCTTCCGTTCCGCAATCAATGAATTCCACAGCTTTCTTGCAGGCTTCCTCCCGCGACTCTCTTGGGATCTTGTCGAAGTCCTTATACAGGATCTCAAGCATGATTTCCTGCTTCTCGCCGTCCGTCCAGTTCGGATCCTCGCAAGCCTCCAAAATTCCAATAATGGAACGGAAGTCTGCATTGATTGCATATTCCGTCCCATTGATTTCTACAGAAGTGGGTAGTGTATACCCGTTCATTTTCTGTATTTCCCGACATAATTTCTGACACGGGAAATACTCTTTTTTATGCGGACGTTCATTTCATTCTCGATGAACTGGATCAGCTGATCGAGAACGTACTCACAGAAGAAACGACCGTCTGCGCACGGACTCCACGGATTTGAATACTTAAAAAGTTCCTCAGACGCCCCTTTGGAGTTCAGAAGCTCATCGAAAAGTTTTTTTACCGGAGCTGTCATCTTGCCCAGTGCTTCCGGGTCATCAGACGCCGGGACATCCAGATCTCCGAACTTCTTCTGTACAGCCTCCGCGCGTTTGATGATGTCGAAGTCTGAAGGATTCCACATGAACCCGCCGGTCTTGGTTCCGTTCTTGTCAACGATCTCGATATATTCGCGATCATCAATCGTGATCTGTCTTGCCATGCCTCATACCTCCGTTATTCAGTTATTCGCTTAAGGATGCTGTAAATGATTTCTTGGAAACGTCCCATGTGCCTTTTACACGGTTTCCGGCCTTGTAAATCGTGAATGGGATCTGTACGCCGGAGGTATCGCCTCCGACACTGTTGGGGATAACGTAGACATCTTCACGGTAAGCCCAAACAACGGTGGGAGCCGCTGCGTCAGTCTCTCCCGGCTTGAGAAGCACGTCAACCATTGTGGTTTTGCACTTGTCGCCAGTTGCTCTTGTGTTGGCGATTTCCATGAGCTTATTAGAGAGGGCATCGTCATAGTCCTCGTAGTAGAACGGATCAGCGTCAGCCTGTACCTCATAGCCGGAATGCTTCACGGTCTGCTCACCGAGAATGTTTTTCTGAACTTCCACATCCGGGTTCAGTTCCTCGTTGTACTCCTCCAGATCCTTACCGATGCGGACGTAAGTTGCTGATGTTCCGTTAAAAGATGCATCTAAATAATGCGCAAGATATTTTCTTTCAATCATAGAAAAATGCCCTTTCTGCCTATAACTTTTTAGGCGGTATAGGTTAGCGGCAGCACTCAAAATGTACTGTCGGTTTACAGTTCAAAATCATTCGTGTACCTGACAGATATCGGCAATATCCAGTCCTGTACGCCGTTCTCCTGCGGCTCTGTGCCGTATGAATTGTCACGAGTGATACGTTTTATCTGTCTCCCATTAGAAAGCCGTGGGAAGGCAGATAAGCGGGTCTCAACGCCGTTTATCACGGCTGGTTCACGGCAAATCCACTTACCAAGTGTGTCAAGGAACTGCTGGATACTCAGCTTATACCGCTCTTTCTGCGCCGCTGACCGGTACACCACGTAAAACGGATACTGGCATACTTGATGGATTCCTCCGCATATATCTTCCCGCTCGCTGTATACGAGTGCACCATTATCTGCCGAAAATGCGATTCCACTGTCCTCGCCCAGCTCCTCGAATTTTATGGTTTCCCCCGGATCCAATCCGGGATACTGATTCAGCAGCGCTTTCATGGCTGCTGTCAGAATTTCATATCCTGTCGCATCTTTTCCAATCGGTTTTGCATCAGCCACGCCGCCCACCTCCTGCCGTTTCCTTCACATTCTTAATCCAAGTTTTCCCATCCTTCTCTTTCGCAGCGTCAAACCAATGTGCTTGCGCCGCCGGATGTTTCGTCTTTGTGTACGTCAGATACTCTTTCGCCTGTGTCTTGCCGGAATACTGGCTAACAAGTACCTTCTTTGCGCCCTTTTTCGCCCACGGTGAGCCGGTATTTTCATCTACCATGCCCTTTCCTTCATAGAGAAATCGCCCTTGAGGACCATAGGCCGCAAACACACGTCCAGATCCCTGTACCGCCGCACTCGCCGCTTTGGTAACGCCTACGAAGATTCCGGTTTCCATCGGCATAAAAGGCACCATGCTGTTCATTACATCGCCATCAAGCTGATACTGAGCCTTCCTGTACTGCTCGGCAAACCGAGACAAATTCAGCTGTACTTTCGTATCGCCGTCCACGAAGGAAAAGCCTTTGAAGTGATATGTTTTACTCGCCATGTCTCTGCCTACTTCCCGAGAATTTCAAAATGCGGAATCACAGTATATGGACCGCCTGTGCTTGTGATCTTGAACACAAAATCATGTGCATTGTTCATGTGCTGATAGAATCCATTCCGATAATCACCATCATTTACCTCGCCGCCAGTCCACTCGCCCTCCCAGAAGAAATCATCCGGTCCGAATGTAATACTTTCTGCCAGCTTATCATTCGTCTGCCGTTTCCATTCCTTCGGGGATCGCCACGGGAGCATTCCGTCCTCTGTTGAGATCATTATGCCGTCAACATCAGGGTTTGTGGCATGCATATAGTACGGGATGTGGAGCTGTGCATTGTCTGTACTGTCCGCCCCGTACTTCTTCATGATTGCACCGCGGTCTGTGTTCAAATCCACATTGCGGAGGATGTGCGGATACCACATAGCATCGCCGGATGTGGGACTTTCATAATAGTTGAAAACTGTCACGATTTTATCGTACATGCTCACACCTCACATAACGCATGATTGAATTTGTCATGAAACGCTTTAATTCTCACAATGCTCCCAGTGCATTCCTCCGGCACACTGCCGTAAAAGATAATGCTTTCCGGGTGCAGACGTTCCATCATCGCATTATAGCCGGATAAGAATAGGCGTTTTTTGCCTATACTGTTCATGCAGCCAACGGAAGATACCGCCACTGTGCCGCCCTCTGGCTCGCCGTCAAAGCACCACTCGTAGCTATCTGGTGTACTCCACGATATTGTCGGGATTACATGGCACCCATACTCCTGCAAGTAGGCACCGATCCAGTGCTTGCGATAGTGGTTGTAGATCTGTATCGCTTTTGGAAAATCGGTGTAAGTGCTGAAATCTGGTGTGAGGATATATCGGAATCGGCTCAACTTTTCCGCATAGCGATCCACGTTTACCCAAATCGCATTGAACTGATAGTCATCAAGGAAAAAGTGAACCGCTTTTTCCTCTGGCTTTGTGCATTTCCCTCTGACATAGTTGAATCCTACAAATTCGCATTCGCCTTCGAATGTCTCGGGGTATACCTTCGGTATACCGTACTCCCCCACACCGTCGAAGATGCGGCGATTTAGGTTCTCATAAGCCATGCTGTTTGTTTTGTCTGCCATATCATTTTTTGAGCTGGTCAGTTTTGCTCATCCTCTTCCACAGCTCTGTCAACTTCTCCCACCCATACATAGCCACAAAGGCAACGATAAAGCCCGCCATGATCGCCGCCAAAATCATATACCACAGAATTTCCATATGGATATACTGCATGTATGCCACGAATGCAGCCACGGTGATTCCGATGGAAAGAACGAATACAAGGGCATCTGTGGGGATCGTGGAGAGAACTCCTACGCCTTTAAATACCTGGGTAATCACTGACACGCAGAACGCCAGAATCCCGATTACTGCCAAGATCATAGTCATATTTGCAAATAGGGTCTCCATGTTAGTCCTCCTCTGTCTCTTCGATGCGATTGACATTATATTCCTTCGCGCACTCATGCTCGATACGGCATCCGCGTGCGTCTTCCCAGCCTTTGGCGAAAAAGGCAACGTCAACCTCTCCCAGATACTTGATGGATTCGCCGAGATACCAAAGCGGCTTTGCGCCAGCCGGAGCGCCCTGGAAGAATGTCTCAAGCACCTCTACTGGCTCCCCAACTAACTCTTTCGCTTTTGCAATAGCTTTTTCGCGTGTTGCGAGTATCTCCGCGTCTGTCTTTCCTCTCATAGGCTGAGAAATAAATAACTTTTTCATCTTAATCACCTCATGCTCCATAATGTAGGGAGAAAGGCTCTCTTAAAGCCTTGTATATCTCTTTTTCGATTTCGTCTTTATATACATTCGTGAGAACGCCATTGGCATTTATAGTCATCGTTTCTCTCAGAAGTGGTTGAGATGCTTCCGGGGTAATTTTTGCATCACAATAAGCTACTCCGACAAATTTACCATCCCAACATTCTTTCTTTTCAGAACAATTTTCGCAATCTTTTCGCATATCTTTATAAGCTTTTTTATTGCATATCATGTTTACACTCCTGCATACAATACTGGTATTCCATCATCCGTCCTTACTCCCATCAGAAGCGGTAAAGCTGTCTTAAAGAGCAAATCATTTGTTTTCTGTGCATCTCCAGCAACACTGTATACTGCACTCCATTCCTTTGCGCCTGCCCCGATCTGCTGAGGCGTGGCGTATGATCTGGATTCGCTGCCAGACGATACAGAAGTTACAATGCCAGTAGCGGTGCCGCCGCCAGGGATAGAGACTGATGTGCCGTTCGCCGCTGATAATGCATTTTTCTCAGCCACATCAATCTGATACAACATTTCTGCAACGGCGCAGACCGCCTTTTTTATACGCTTCTGCTGCCGATCATCGGACGGTAATCCGTCTGCCAGCCGGTCAAAGGTCAAGCGGTCAATAAAGTCGCTCGCTCTCTCCGCAAGCCGCATAAAATCAGATTCCGGCACGACATTGCCGAAAAATGATTTTGAGTAAAATTCATAATCTGCGTATGCCATGCCGGAATCCTCCTTAGCCTCTGGTCTTGATCTGCGCGATCGGGATCGCTTTGATCGGGAAATACTTCTTTGCAGAAGTCGAGTTGTTATTCGCAAGCTCCCAGTTTGCGCCAGTCTCAAGCTGTGTGTTTGTCGGGGAGATGACGGACGGCTGTTTGAAGCTGATACCATACGGGGAGAAAATCTTTCTCTGACGGGAATATAAAGTATTCACGCCGCCGTTAGTCTTTGCGTCTCTATCCATCTCATACGGGACTTTTACACCGCAGTTTGTGTACTCGATTGCACCAGCGCCGAGAACGTATGTGGTGTATACAGTTCCAGCCGGAAGGAGTTTGACATAATCACCTTCGTTCGCGTCCGGAATGTCTGTAGTTACGCTTGTTTTTGCGACCTCACCCGCTCCGGTGCCTGCGGTCGTAACTTTGAGCGCTCCCGGGTCTGTCTGAGATGCTTTGACGTATTTCGCCTCCGCCGCCGCTGTCGGCATGTTGTCGTCAATGAGGACGGTTCTTCCGTTTAAGGTTGCGAGGGTAAGGTCTCTCTCGATTCCGTCTCCGTCTGTATACTTCATGTATGCGAGGAGCTTAAGATTCTCGAGATCTGTCGCAATCTTGGAATGCATGATCGCAAGGCTGAATTTCGCCTTATTGTCTCCGAGGGCTTTCTGAATGGCGTTGTTGAGGGTGGTCTCCGCGAATCCGCTATTTGTCGGGTCGAGGGATACGTCATAGGTGTGCCCGTTCACGAACTTAAGGTTCTCAGCTCCCGTCATGGAGAAGACGCCTTTCAGCGTTGCAAGAAGCGTTTCCTGATCCACATCATCCCAATACTCTGCGACTTCCTGCGCAGCCGGGAGGAAGTCCTCGCCTGTGATGTCTGTAGAGAAGTCTTTCTCTGTCCATCCATGAGCACGGCCAACAACGATTCTACCGTGTGTGTACGTCTCCCTGGAATCTGCTGTGATGTTGGTGGAGCCGTCATAGTTGTCCGGTGTACCGCCGATTCTCGCCTTGATCGGCACCGTGATATAGTTGCCGCCTGTCTGATCCGGCAGCATAGCCGCATACTGGGATTTCTCCACGATCGCGCCGGACTTTAACAGTGCATTTCTGTTGAGGTTCGGGACCGTGTCCACATATGCGCCAAATACTTCGCCATTAAAATTTTTAAGGTCGAATAATGCCATAAAAAAATCCTTTCTACCCATAACTGTTAAAAGGTGTGTAGGTTAGCGGCAGCACTCAAAATGTGCCGCCGGTCGTTCGTTTACATATACTGTTTGATGTCAAGATCCGGATTCTCGTTCTTCATCTTCATCAGCTCGGACATCGTGTATTTCGGTGCGTTGTTCGGGTTGCTTGCCGGTTTGGTGAAGCGCGCCGCGTTCTGTTTTGCGCGTTCCTGCTGCCTGTCAACGAAAATCCCGGTCTTCTGGGTTCCGTCCTCTCCGGTGGTCATCGTTTTGAAGATGTCGCCGATAGACTTTCCCCGTGCGGAATCTTTTCCCAGCTCTTCCATGAGAGCGTTGCGATAATGGTCTTCTGTGATGTCGTTCAAAAACTCATACATCCTGTTTCCCTTATCATCCGTGGAAGATAAGAAATCATTCACAGTCTTTTCGACTTCGATTTTCCGCGCGTCATCCGCACGCGCTTTTTTCTCATCGTTAAGCTGCGTTGTCAGTGTTGCAATCTGTCCTTTCAGATCATCGACATCAACATCTTTGAATCCGTCAAGCTTTGCCCGCACATCGTCAAGGGATGTTTTATATTCATCCCTCTTGCGCACCACATTGTCATAATCTGATTTTGCCCGATAGTTTTCACTCATCTTCGCCTTCAGATCGTTTTTCTTATCCTCCGGGACCTCAATCCCAAGCTCCTGTAAGATCTGTTCGTAATTCTGCATATAATTATCCTCCTAAACGTCATTTTTAAACCGCTCGTCAGCGGTAATGGATTAAGCCGGATGAACCACCGGCAGGGTAATGGACCATCAGGGAATCGAACCCCGAACCGTCCGGTTATAAGCCGGATGCCCTCACCGATTGGGCGAATGGTCCTTGCGTCCCTGCCGAGAGGATGACAGGGATTAGTATATTGATAAGAAAAGGAGTCCCCGCCCCGTTGCTGGGCGGAAGTGGAGAGTGCCGGCAGCGAACCGGCAATGTTCTGCGCAACTCTCCGTAACCGGCGATGCCGGTTAGCAAGTAACTTTCTCGTGCTATGCTCTGCACTATGCCCCGGGGGTGGGGCAGTCGCACGCCGGAAATTGCATCCGCTTTTCAACCTCCCCGATCATGCCGGGTTTCTCTTAAGGGCGTGCGTGCCGTACGAATAAAGGAGGTATGGCAACAAAAAGCATGGTCCCGTATGGGAGTGGGGGTCCATAATATCCCCACGTCTTTATTTTACCATATCCCAAAATTCGTTTTACCCCCACATTTTAGGCTAATCTCCGAGCTTGCGGATGTATCTCTGTATCTCCTGCCGCTCATCCGCAAAATCACTGTCCATGACCATCGAAGAGAGCATGTCGTACACCTCCACCATCAGCCGCCCAACGCACTCCATGAGCTTGTCACGGTGTGCCTGATCGCCGTTCTGTTTGTACGCCTGTTTCGCAGCAATGTAGCGATCATACAGGGAATCGATGTTGTGATCATATCTCCCATTGGAGTATTTCTTGATCACATCCTCCGCCACGTCAGCAACACGGCTTTCTTCCCACTCTTTTCCGTCCATCTTTTCCAGATAGCAGATTGCCGCCGTGAGCTTATAGATCACATCCAGCCGCGATGCCGTCAGGTTGTTCACAGCTTCCTTTGCTTCCAGATTCAGCTGATCCTTAAGCTTATTTATCAGCTCTTTCATGCTTCATTCCTCCCTTCATTTTCTTTTTGTATTTATCGTGGAGTGGCTTCTGACTCTCCATGATGTATATCGGATCATATCCGGCGGTAATAAGGTCTGTTATGATCCGTTCCAGCCGCTCAAGTTCGTTATCCACATCACACACGAGGTTATCCACAAATATAGCATCTGCAACATTTCCCATGCTTCTGAGAGCTGTCGCATACTTCTGATACACGTCCTTTGTGGACTGCTCCCATGCGAGGTGTGCAGAGAATCCATCTTCCACCGCTTTCTGTTTGGTGGACTTTCCTACACTCATGCGGTTTGCAGACTGCCACGCTTCCGGGATCATCTGCACGTTCCCCTCGAAGGTGTCGCGGATCAATTTCCCGTGGTGATTGATATAGTAATGTGCAGTTTTGCGGCGTTCCTCACTCTCGGCAAAATACTGATACAGATGGAACCGCTTATAACCGCTCAATCCGAGAAAATCGAAATAATCCGCCATCTGATCATGGATCATGATCGCTGCAATCTGCCGCGCGTTGATCTCAGAGAAAACATCTTCCACGCTTTTTACATCCATCTTGCTCCGGAAGGCAATCATCATGATCACCTCCTACGCCAGTTTCTTGATGATGATGTTCGCATCCTTCACGAGTACCGCGCCCGCGGAGATGTTCCCAATCGATACCGTGAGGGATGAGCCAGCCGGGACCGGTATCAGTGTGGACGCTCCGACATTCTGGTATGTGTTCGCCGTTACAACTGTGTAATCCATCTCTGTTCCGCCGATCGCCTCGCCATTGAGTTCAATCACAAGGGCCGTTGCTCCTGCTGCCGCCGCGGTCACGTTGCCGTTGAACTCCACCTCTACCGCCATCGGGAGGTTTGTGCGGTTCGTGATCGTAAAAAGCCCGCTCCCCTTGACATGGTTCAGCCACCCGCTGGAACATCCGCATCTTCTGGATTTCACACGGGTGTCGTTAAAGATAACGTTCTGGTTTGCTGTCACTGTCTGTTCTGCCTTTGCTATAACATTGAGCATAGTATTTCTCCTTTCAAAAAATAAGGAGCCGAATCCGACTCCTTATCGATGCGCAAGACTACTTTGTAGCTATGGATTCTTCCAACATGCTTATAATTCTGTTTTGGTTTTCGATAATCTTATCCAGATACTTCCGATCCTGCTCTTGAAGATGCTTCGCAATGTCGGCGTTGCTTGCCTGCGACAAATCACTTTCGTAATTCATCACCTGCAAGAATACGCCGAACAAATTTAGCATGTCCAACGCGGACAGCTCATCGTATTTTCTCACAGTACGTTTCCACCATTGCCGCAGCATCCGCCAAATCCAGCCATATTATATGCAAAATACGGGGAGCATGTAATATAAGCCGGTGTCGGTGTCGGTCTTACCGCATTAACGATGTCCTTGGTCTGGCTGACCTGGGAGATCTGCCAATACGCTGTCTGGAGGTCTCTGTCACGGTCCGCAATCTTGTCGCGAAGTCCCTGGATGGTGTTCTCCTGCATGAGCTGGCGTGTTGCCTGTCCGTCTGCAAGGACAGTTTCCTTGATGTCACAGCAACACTGCGCAAGCTGTGCCTGCATGTTCTGCGCCATCAGTGCCGCATCATACCGGTTCTGTAAGATCTCTTTCTGTGTTTCGCAGCAACACTGCTGAGACTGAGCACCTAACTGCTGCATTCCGAGCTGCGTTGTATATCTGCTCTCAAGTACATCTCTCTGGGTCTGACATGCTGTGTTGGAGACGTTCTGATTTGTGTTGAAGATGTCGCGCTTCACAAACTCATCCGAAATGAAATTGTCCTGCACGCCATTTTCAACACCGCCGCGGTTCCATCCGCCCATCATCGGGAAGAGGAACGCAATCAGAATGATCCAGATCCACCAGCCGCCACCACCCCACATATCGTTGCATGTGTCGTTTCTGGTTACTGCCGCCACATCCGCAGCGGATAACATTCCCTCATTCATGTGGTTTTCTCCTTGCTTAAGATTTATCATGAGCCGTTGCGCACCCGGCTGTGATAGCGAATTATCGTTTTGTTGAGGTCAACAAAACCATCATTTCATCATCCCGGCAAATTGTCCGGGATCCATGCCGTTCTGCTGGCACATCTGCTTGAATACCTGTTCCGGGTTCTTCCCTTTGCACATATCCATCGCTTTCTTGATGTTCGGATTCTGCTGCGCCATTGCATTGATCGCCGCCTGTGGGTTTCCTGTCTGCCGGATCTGATTCACAACACTCATGGCTTGCATCATCGCCGCCATCGGATTGTTTCCGGATCCGCCCATCATGCTTAATAATGGATTCATTCAGTCCCCTCCTTCTTCTCTTCCTGCCTCTCCCCAAGTTTTGCGAGCAAAGCATTGAATTCCTCACGTGTTACATAGTCCCCATTTGGAGTCGCAGGAGCCATTTGCGGGGCTGTTAAGGATGAGACGGGGATTTCCTTGAACGTGAATGCTTTGAGCGTTGCGCTCCCCATTCCGTCCACGGACTTGACGTAGAACATGGGGCTGTTGTTGTCCATCATCCATGCCGTCTGTCCCGGCTGCACAATCTGATTCCTCGCCCCTTCGATCCCGGCTACCTGGATCCAATTCACATTTTGCATCGGCACTGTCTGCCGCGGCTGTGTCGCCAGTTCCATCTGCTGGATACGCTGTTGCAATGCCGCCTGATCTGCCATATATCCGCCCATTCCATAAGGAGTATATGCATTCATGCGCTCCCCTCCTTCCTCTGCTTCCATTATGACATGTGAGGCAGTTGGAAAACAGTCCATGAAAGGGTTGCAAAAGTATCATGCTTACAAACAAAAAAGAGAAGAGTATCAGCTCTTCTCCCATCGTTGTTTATCCCTATTCCATTTGAAGCCATGCGCTTTTGCTGCTTCCTTGATATCATACGTCCTTCCGGATATGCTTTTTACATTATCCCAGTTAATTCCAAACACTTTCCCGTTGTCTGCTCCGTGCTTGAGATAATATGTAAGATGCTGTACACGGTTTGTTTTGTGGTACTTTTCGCGCTCATCTGGTGTAGCGTATACAAATTCAATGTTTCCATTTCCTCTGTCCATTGCTTCAAGTATAGAGCCCGCATAGGTTCCGCGCCATCTTTGCCGTGCGTCTTCTGTGTATGTTGATTTTATCTCAATTTCTTTCGCGTTCGGATCGAACACACTTTTTTTTTGCAAATGAACTGTTTCCACCGCGTCCACCCATCCTATATCCCTCCTTGTGTCGGACATATCCGAATGATTTTGTCGTTCACTCGGCGGCTGATCCGCTTCGCCGTTGATACGCTGATGTTCATTTTCTCCGCACACGTTTCTAATGGTATCCCCTTGCTCCGATACTCAAATAGAGCTCTTTCATCAGCCGTAAAATTGGCAAGCTGCCGGAAACGTTCCAGCTCCGGCACTGTGAACTGATAGATTTTCAAGGCAATTCCCCTTATTTTTCCGTCAAAGCCTGGATAAGTTCGTCCCTCGTTTTTTTTAAGCCCTCAATATTGTTTCCAGTGATCTTGTTCTCGATGAGGCTGAACATACTTCTCATCAAAAGCTGTGTGTCTTCCCGGTTTGCGTTGATAGATGCGAAATCGTTATTAAGCTTCTCTTTGATGTCTTTGATGTCTGCCTCAATGGCACCTACACGGCTTTCAATGTCCTTCTGTGGCTGTTTCGCTGATTTGTATGCTTTATAGATCACACTGCAAGCCGCGCCGATGACTGTGATCCCGCTGCATATCGACAGGAACTCTTTTATGATTTCAAGCTCTCCCACTCATTTATCCTCCGTCGCATTTTGATATCTTCGTGCCGCTCCTCGTGCCTTCGCTGCCTGTTCTCTTCCCCATCTGGCAATTCTAAGGCGATCCGCCAACGGTCGAAGATCGTTGTCATCGCAAAACTGATTGTATGCCGCGTTCTGGCGCTGTAAGAGATATGATTTTCTATCAAGCTCCATTTGCAACGCTGCTTTTGCCTGCGGATCATTGCAGGCTTCCACGGCTGTCTGCATCCCGGAAACAATCCGCTTTGTCTTCCGGATCCTACGCTCAAGCATTCGCTGACGCTGTTCGAGCTTTTCTATTCTCTGACTCTCTTCTGTTTCGATGCCAGCATATGGGTTGTTCTCACCGTCTCCGGACCCGAAGCTGTGGCGGCAATTCCACCCACACAGCCCCTCGCCGCTCCCGTATCCAGTAACGGAAAACGGTGGAAAACGCTTGTCTCTGCCTGATCGGGAATAGAATTGTCCTTGCCACCAGAGATGATTTCCGGGATTCTGTCCACCGTCTCCAGTTCGTGCACCGAGATGGGCAGAGACAAGGATCGTGTCCCACCCCATCTCTTCCATGCGCTTTAAAACGATATCTCCCGTGGCCTGTCCAATGCCGGTCCGCACTGCCCTCGCCGTAGCTGTCTCGATGGTATCCTTGTGGACTCTCCCGGTCTCCTCATCGGTGTAATTTACATACACACCGCCAGACACCACCTCATCAACCGCCTCTCTGACCGCCTGTGTGTACGATACAGCGCCGCTTGTGACTTTATGGTAAGCGGTATCACACGAGTTGATAAAAAGCCGCTGCGCCGCGTCTGCGGTCGTGCGGGTGTAATTGCGCCATTCCCCGAGGGTCGCCTCATAGTTGCGTTGCATCAGTCGGATCAGCTCCGGAGACTCCATGAGTGGGAGTGGGGAAAGTCCGGCGGCTTCATAGATCTTATCATCCGCTTCTACCGCCTTAATTCCCGCCTCTTCCATTGCTTCCTTGATTTCTTTTTGCTGAAGCTTCGTCCGCTTCGCGATCTCCGGGATGATCTCCTCCATCAGCGCGCCGGAGTCCTGCATGATTTCAATCTGCCAGCGATCCGCGGAGGTGAAAAGATATTCATCGCCGCGCCCGATCCGGATCATTACGCGTTCCATGATCTTCCGGAGGATATAGCTGTGAAGGTCTGCGGCAATCTCTTCCGCCCCCTCCGCTATGCGCTGTAAGTATGCCGGTTCGAGCATTCCATCACCTCACTATTCCTCCTGGAACAGCCGATTGCCTTCCTCCGGCTGCGCTTCTGTGATCATCGCCTTCGCATCCTCTTCGCTCATGCCCTCGAACTTCTGGAAGTACATCCACGCCGGGACCTTGCCCTGAATGACATACTGCCACCAACGGGCGCGATCCTCTTCACGGTTGTATGTGATGTCTCCGAAATCGTATGTTGTCTCATACTCTCCTGCCGGTGTGATCCCGTAGAGATCCGCGTACACGCTCAGGGCATATAGCGCGCCATCTAAGGCGCTTTCCAGTTTGTCGCGCACATCCTTAATGAACTGGATTGTGCGCTGATCCTCAGCCTCTACCTGTGTCGCCGTCACCATGCCAGTCTTTTCGTTGAACACAAAATAACCGTTGCTGAATCCACACTTATATCCGATCTGGGAGAGAAGCGCGTTGATTCCGGACAGCCGCACATCCGTGTTGAGCTGAGGATTGATCTCCGCATAAAACTCTTTTGCGTCATTCCCGAATACATTCTTAACGTATCTCGGGAGCCCCATCTCCTTCCTCTGCGCTTTCATCGCATCAGATGCGCGCCCCGTAAGCTTCTGCCCGTCCGGCATCAGCAGGCGATCATCCGCGAGGATGATTTTCTGACTGTCCCAGATCTCGCCAGCGTTGCGGCTGTATGCGACATCCAGATCTTTCAGCTCCTCGATCGCCTCAGCGAACACCGGCAGCCCCAACGGGATTTCTATGTCCACATTATTCGCCGCTGGCATCCGCAGGAGTCCGAACATGGGACCATCTAACCTCTCGCCATTTGCTTTGAGGATCGGCGGTGTATCATCGATCATGCCCGCCCATTTCGTTTTCGCCAGTGGAATCGGATCACCGATATCTTCCGCCGCCCGTGACACATACGCGCGATTACTGATATAGTAAGGGTATGTGGTTGTCTCTCCCTCTGTAGTCTCCACAAAGCGATGGTATTCAAGGCGCGTATAGAATCGATCCTGATCCGTATATGTATCCTTGAAGATGATCCCCTTCACACCCAAGTTGTCGTACTCCACGAGCAAGATGTCTTTCGGCGTGAACAGATCCAGGCTGTCCCCGTTCGGCTTGAGGAAAACAGTTCCGTATGCACATGCGTACTCTGTCCAATCGCGGAGTCGGAAATACACAGCGTCAATCTGCTTCTGTAGCCATTCCGCTCTTGCGCTGCCCTCGATCGTGATTCCGATCGCCAGTGTTGCAAGCCTCGCCGTCTCGGAGCATACCGATTTTGCAAAGTTGATTGTGCGGATATCATTCTCCTCACTCAGCCACGGCGGCAGACCTATATAGATGTTCGCGCACTTCTTTATCACGTCTTCCATCGCGGGAGACATGACGGATTTTACCTTAAAATCATCTTCGGCTTTCTTCTTAAAAATCATATCGATCCACCTTTTCAGTGTTGATAACAGTCCCATTATGCGCTGCTTCCTCTTCTCTTCCACTTGGTTTCCGTTGCGTATCTGGTTGCATCTATGAGATGGTTGTTCTTGTCCGGGTACCCACTGATAATATTCCCATCCTTGTCGCGCTCATACTCATACTTTTTAAACTCTTCGCAGACGTTCGGGGTGCGGTTTGGATCCATCACAAGCCTTTTTCCTTGCAACCACTTCATGGAGTATTCAACGCTTCCAGGTCCCTTTTCCGCCCCTCTGGAAGGCAACCCGGCGTCTCTGTAGTCATTCACGGACTTATTTTCCGCACTATCGCATGTGATCACATAGTCCGTGTATCCACGCCGTTTGATCTCGTCCGCTGTCCATGTGTTACTCCGCTTGTTTTCATACATCTCATCCAGAAAATAGATAGTTTCTCGCGCCTCATCGTAATGCAGACGAACAAACGCATATTTGTCCGGATACCATCCCCAGTCCACGCCTTGATAAATGCGATCCATGCGGCTGATCTCTTCGTCCGTTATGGTCCGTTCCTCAATGAATTCGAACACATTGCCGCCGTTGCCGTTGGCTACACCCATGTATTCGTTCTCGTAAGCGTTTGGATTGACTTCTTTCAGATGTTCCGCGTCATTGATGAACTGGTCACCCAGCCAATCCGCCGGAACATCCTTGTATGTGCTGTGGACAACAATAGCGCTCGCGTCCTTAAATTCTGCCTCTGTGGTGTACTCATTCGCCCAGTTATTTTTACTCCGCGGTGGGTTGAAGCTCTTAAACTTGTACGCTTTGTTTCCTCCTCGAATTGCGGACTGCTGAATGTTTCTGACCTCTTCCGGTCCGGCGAACTGATCCAACTCCTCAAACCACACGATTCCGATGTAACCAAACTCCGGCTTGATGGACTTGATCTTGAGCGGATCATCTGCGCCTCTGAAATAGATCTTCTGCCCGGTCGGCTTGTATGTGATCTCAAACGGGGATGACTTGAACCGGAATTCTGCGTCGAGTCCCAGTTTTGAGATTGCCCATTTGAGCTGCGCATATACGGAATCCTTGATTGTGTTACCGACTTTTCGCAGCACAAGTGCATGCATATCCGGGTGATTTTTCAGTAGCTCCGGAATGATGCAGGAAATCCCGGAGGACTTCGTGGATCCACGTCCGCCGGGCAAAATGTATTCGGTATGCAATCCGCGCCGAACGTCACGGATCATCGGGTGGAACACGTCAGCGATGATGTCCAGGTCCATGTGGTACTCTTGTGACAGTCTCGCCGCTTCTTCTGCTTTCTTCTCTTCTTCTCTCTTCTCTTTGATGGTGAGCGTTTTCTCGAGATCTGACATCGCCTTGAGCTGTTCGGAGAACGCCGGAGTGAATCCGAAGGAATCCTTGAGCTCTCCGCGTGCGATCATAGCGCGCCGCCGCTGGATGTCCGCCAGAGACATGATGTCCGTGCCGTTCTGCTTGTCCAGCTCAGCTTGCTTCTCGGCTATATACGCTAATACGTCAGCATTTTTTAACAGTCTGCATCCCTCTGCTTCTGGCTTCTTATATCCAGCTTTTCTCGCCGCATCGGTTGCGTTCCCACCATTTTTTACGAAATTTTTTGCGAACGCTTCCCGCCTTGGCGTAAGTTTCACCATGTGCTCACCATCCCATTTTAGTTATCGTTTGCTCTTCTCAGTCTCTCATTTACGATAATCTGGCATCCGCAACTTGGGCAGTCAAAAGCATCGTATATGATCGGTTTTTCTGTCCCTCCGAACACGGCCGCCATTCCTGTTGTTTTATTGCCAACCGCGGTATATCTTCTCCATGTTGTCGGGCGGAATTTAATCCCGCACACTTTGCATTTAAGCATCTCCCCGTTGTATCCAGTCGTTACAATGTCCCTCTCCATGTTTCTCCTCCTATTCCCATCCTTGTGATTGTTCCCATATCTCCTTGAGGGTCAGCACGACATCCGCCTGTGATGCCGTCCTAAGTATCTCCAGATCTCTCATCTTCCATTTGCCCTTGCCGTATTCCATCACGGGCGTGCTCAGACTCCACATGGTTATCATGCGGCCTTGGTCCGCGCTGTAGAACTGGCTGCTTCCAATCTTGATCACAAGCCCCGTTGATAAGATTGCTTTCTGTAATTTCTTTACGATTGCGCTGAGATTTGGCATATGATCCCCCTTTGTATCATTTTATCATCTCTCCTGTCGCAAAATCGCCCCCACATTTTTATATCTATTCCGCGTTATCCTATTTTTCTTTAAAAAAATAGTGTATATTTGACACTTTTTCTTGACAAGGTGTCAAATATACACTATAATATAGATATAAGATAAAGAAAAGGAAACCATAGGAGGTAAAGATTATGGCAGACTGGAGAATTGAAGAAGCACAGGAGATCGCACAGGAGCTGAGAGAGTCAGACACATGGGATGAGGATCAGTTGAAAAAGCTCTGTGAACTTGCAGGAATGGAGGAAGAGTGGGAGCAGGCGGACGGCGAAGGGTTTGAGGCAGTAGCATATAAGGCGGCTGAGAAGCTTGGAGTTGAAATTATCTAAGGAGGCAAAATATGAGTTGGCTTATGAAAGACAAAAACGGGAAAGTAAGAGAGAGTATCAAAATGAACAGGGCAGAAAAGCTGTACGTTGAACTGTATCACGGCTTCAACGGCGGGCAGACGATGCGCGCGATCGTGGACCAGATCCCGGACGAGTTTGTGGATCAGCTGACAGCGAAACAGTTGGCGCTTCTCATGAAGACGATCAATACCGCATACCACAAAGGGAAAAAGGATGGCAGATATGACGACATTTAAGCAGAAAAAAGCCCATGCATGGGTGGCATGAGCTTTTCACTTGAAACGTAAATCTTAAATTAGTTTCAATCCGTGATCGCCGGAATTGCTGGCAATCCGGATATACAGCATCCAGTATATCCGATACCATTATTATAACAGGAGTTGCTTATGAAATCAACAAGATCAGCAGAAAATAAAATAAAAACCGCCCGGCTTGCCGCCGGGATGACGCAGGCGGAGATGTCCGAAAAGTACGGCATCCCAGCCGACACTATAAAGTCATGGGATCGGGGAAAAGCATACCCGCCGCTGTGGGTGGAATCCTTGATTCTTGACAAGTTGCGAGAGGAAAGTCTTGTGAGAAAGAAGCTGGTGAGCATGTATGGGAATCTTGATCAGTTCCCAACATATGATGTTGTCACGGCGAACGGTGCCGCTGTCAAGTCCGTTACGATCATCGGGAACGATAAGTGCACGGATGAGAACGGTTTCTTTCTGTATGCACTGGCTGATGATGAAAAACTTTACAAAGCATACTACAACGCCGCCGATCGCGATCTTTCCAAGCCCTTAATCATGATCGACATCACTGACGACTTTACCAAGCGCAAGAAGCCGCACGACTCGGCGGAGCTGGAAGAATATTGCAAGGGGATCATCTACAGCACCGGATATCTTGCGAATGGCGAAGAGAATAGCTATGTAACGGTGCGCAATTTGGATCCCTGGTATGCGAATATAGTAGCTGAGTGGAATGGCAAGGTAAACGTCTACCAGTCCAAATATAATCTTGAACGTGATGGTGCCGAACAGTGGGCGGTGAAACTTTTCAATCTTCCTCGCTTCCCGGAGCTTGATGATATCAAAACCTTTTCCGCTTTTGCGAGAGCTTATATCGAGATCCACGGTGTCCTGGATTCTCACATTATTAAGGGATATCAAAATCGGCGTACACGGCTGCGTATCTATGGGAATCTTGATGTTCTCTCTCTCCTTAATGATGTTCTCCCCGCCAAGCCTAAGAAAATCCAAGAAATCAACACGCAGACTGGCACGACATACTGCCTCAGCTACCAGTCAAAGGCGGAAGTGTGCGAGATTCTGGATTGGATCGATGGATCTCCGCGGAATGAGAGTGTTTGGGAGTGCTGGAATAAAACACTTGATTGCAAATAATTCAAAAAGCCATAGAGGATTATGTCCTCCGGGGCTTTTTCCTTATGCAAATCTCAGCAGCAGTATAGATCAATACGATGCAATATATTACATGCAGATCGCGGAAGAAATTGTTAAGGGAAATTTAAAGGATCCCAGATCTGCCAAATTCCCGTCAATTGTTACCAATTCAAGCGAAATTGGTATGCAGAAGAAGGGCGATATCGTTGGGGTTCAGAGCTATGTGGACGCCAGAAATTCATTTGGTGCCAAGGTGAGGACAAAATGGCTGGTGGAATTTGAAGTGGTAGACTTATCAAAGTATTCTTACAAAACTGTTTACATAAAAATTGGAGATAGTACGGCAGGAGAATATGTCGATTTAAATTAGGGGGCATTAATATGGCGTTAATAACATGTACGGAGTGCAGAAAGGAATTTTCGGATAAAGCAGCTGCGTGTCCAAACTGCGGTTGCCCAACGGAATGTGTTCTTCATGAAATGAATCAGACGCAAAAAGCAGATGATGTAATAAAGTGTCCATATTGTGGTTCTGAATCCATAGATGATGATGGATATTGCAATGACTGTGGGCTGAAAGTTTTGAATAAGAAAACAGAATCAAATCAAACGGAATCGAATTTTTATATGGAGTGTCCTAAATGTGGGACATATAATCCGCCGGGTACAATTCATTGCGCTTGTTGCAAATATCGATTCACTCAGAAAGAGATTGAAGCCAATCAGGTAAAAGAAGAATTTAACGGGATGTACCGGTATTCACTCTTTGGTAAAAAAATAGAAGTACGGTGTCCAAGATGTAAAAGTGAAGACTGCTCGCCATATCAGGAACAGAAAATAATACCTGGGAAGACAAAAACAAGATATACGTTAAACCTTAATCCTCTCAAGCCATTTACCGTATTAAACAAAAAAGAGAAAGTCATAAGACGGGATAAAGTCGTGACTGATGAGAAGTATGTATGTAACAAGTGTGGGAAAATTTTTTAGTAGCTTTAAAACGAAAGAAGCCTCCGCATAATACGGAGGCTTTTCTCATATCTGTTTGTCTTGCGTCTGCGTTTGCAAGGAAAATAGTTTCAATAATAAAATCCGCATCATTAAAGAAATTCGTATCACCCCTGCGTGCATCCGCAAAACCAGATTAAAAATTCTGAAATATATGTATTTATGTTAGCACATAACTGAATAAACGTCAATGCTGAACCGCCTGGGGACAAATCGGAAAAAATTCGATACCCCCGGGGGTGCCTGTTTTACAGGTGAAAATCCGTTTTTCAATTTCCGAAAAATCCACCGTGCCGTTCTTTCCGCTTGCTGCAACAGTCAGTGCAACTCGTTCTTCCTGCTCCGCATACAAAGG
>ERZ837380.1897-NODE-1897-length-24201-cov-6.304937_pt1 | contig 24201 bp, 14 predicted proteins | sample MGYA00519685_ERZ837380 | MGnify/ENA primary metagenome ERZ837380 (study PRJEB31850, sample SAMEA3708817) | human gut metagenome | biome: human gut; feature: human-associated habitat; material: faeces | place: China | collected 2014 ...
TACAATCTTCGCCAAACACATACTTAAAGGCGAAATCATTTAATAAATTTGCACTACGCATGAGCACACCTTTCTAGTAGGCATTTCCTACATACTCATATACGAAATTTATTAAACAAATTTTAAAAAAGTTAAAAAAAACAGGCAAAATTTTCTTATTTTCATGTAAATACATACAAAAAAAACGTTGATAGATGATGAAAAAATTCTCGCAATCTTTTCATTTTTAAATGTTTTCTCACCGCAAGTAAAAGTCAACCAAGCGATGAAAGCGTATCCATTTAATGAAAATAATTATATACAACAAAAATAATTCATGTTAAACTATGAGTGTTGATTAACCAACTAATCAACATCCATTTTCTAGAGCTGGTACCATTTCACAAACACACTCAAATCCAGCTCTAACTTTTTTTACCCATATAACCCAAAAGACTCCAGATTACTATTCTGAAGTCTTTTTATTTGAGTGCCCTTAAGCACTCTATGCAAAGTTAAGAAATTTGAAATCCAACTATGGAAATAGGTTATATGTTGGAGGTTTTAGTTAGATCTCTATTTTCTCAACTAGAATCATTCATCTAAATATAAACTTTTTATACTTAGATGAATGATAAGGCACTAAGCCTTATCAACGAGCCATTATGCTAATAATACGTTCACCCGCATCACATGCGATAATAGCAACTGATTTAGCCTTCTTAAGCTTGAATATATACTTTTGAGGATTTTGTCTCACATCATTAAATCCTCGTAAAGCAAAATTCTTAACAACCATTACCTTGTTCATAGTATTACACCTTGTCATTAAATACTACATTATAGTTTTCATAACCCTTAAGTGAGTGAATATAATCAGTAATAACTACCTTAGCATGTTCAGCAGTCTTCTCATACAAGCCACCTTTAATAGCATCTTGTTTTGCTTCCTTAAGCATTCTTTTCTTCTCTTTGTGAATATCATCTAATCCAACATTGGCTGTAATCTTTTCACCTTCCCAATATTGAACATAAGATTTTTCATCTAAATAAAAATCGAAGATTGAAGCTTTTGGCAACGTAACAGTAATAGTTTGTGTTGATTCATTACCACCATCATCCTTAATATTTTCTAAATCATATCCTGCTTTAATAACTGCATTATATGTGAAAATATAATTACTAGTAGTCACTGGATTATCAAATTCTTTACCCAAAACTTCTACTGGCTTATGAATAAATCCAACTTCTTTAATCGTTGCTTCCTGGAATGCAATCTCTTCAATATCCTTGTAACAAACAACTGGTTTTTGAATCGTTTGATGTACTTTTGTACCCTTAGAATATCCACCAAACCAAACACTAAATACAACTGCTACAATACAAACTAGAACTAAAGCTCCCTGCAATCTCTTGCTAGATTTAACTTTTATAAATGCTTTAGAAAGTCCGTTTTTAATTCCTTTTAAAATGCTTAATAATGTTTTCATACTCTTTTTTCTCTTTTTTGAAATCTATGTTTCAATTTTTGATTTCTTGCTTCTTGATATCTTTAAGCATCTATATCATAATTCGATATAAACATTTCCTACAGATAAAAGAGTGCGCAAAAAAGAGTATTATTTCGCATTTTTTGCGGAATAGAAAAAAATAATACACATATTCAAATTTGTCCCACGCATCCAAACAATTTTCCTTCATCCTCTAGAGCCACCATAAAATACTATCCGTTCTCTAAGTTTGTTATCATTAGATTCACAAATCCAAATCGAATCATTTAAACTCAAAACATTACAAAAGGTAGAGCTCGCATCACAAATTTGAGCTCTACCTTTTAAACATATTTATTCGTAGTCAGATAATATTTTTTTTAATTTTTGAATACATTCTAATTTTTCATCATCATTTAATCTATCAAAATAAAAAATTACATCTTCTATTTTTCCTTCACTGATTATCTTGTCTGCTTCAGAATCAAGTAGTTTGACTTTTTCAATGGTTTCTTGTGAAAGATATTTTGGTAAATACTTTATCTTCTCTTTCCATCTATGTACTGCGCCTCTACTTCTATCCTCTAATGTTAATGAATTTTCTATCCAGTTATGTTCTTTTTTATCCAACTCATTTTCGACATTAGAAATGATAGTCTTAAGAATATCTAGAACATCAAATTCATACTCTGATGTTTCATATTTTTTTATCATACTTTCTGCTTTAACGTTAAATTCATCTCTTGAACTAGCCAAACCTTTAATATCATTAATATCGTTTAATAATTCTTGAAGATTTTCCCTTAAATCCTCAAAATCACGTTGATCAACATCTGAAATCCCTTTTTGTAAAACAGAAGTAATATTTTCAGTTAAAATTTCAACATCGTCTATATTTTTAACTTCGTACAAATCGTCCCAAATGTCAGACATATCTTGTTTAATTCGATCACAATTTTTTCTCAAAATTTCGACTCTATCATTAATGTCATTTTGAATTTTTTGTAAATCTTTTCCAAACATATCAGCATGTTTTTCTATTCTACCCTGTAGTTGTTCACCTGTTTTCAAATATCGACAAAAATTCACATAAGTTTCATATTTAGTAATCTGACTTTCCTCTAAATACTTTTTACAATCAACTCGTAATTCTTGATAAGAACGAATTTCATTAACATTTCCAAGTATTTCTTCCTTACGTTTATTTATTTGTGAAGCATAATCATCAAATCCGACATCAATAAGCATAGTTTGTAATTTATTATTATGATTTCTAAAAGTATTTACACCTTCGATAGTTTTACATCTCATATTTCCAACATACGTTTCCATTTGTTGATCCACTTCATCTGTCAATTTAATTTCAAGTTCTTTTACAGTAGCCCTTGATTCTGCATCAACCTCATAACCATTATCTTTGAAGATTTTACTATACGGAATATCTTTGACTAATTGCAATCCTTTTAAAGCATCATACAAATCTTTTTTTTCAATTGCTAAATCTAAACACTTATTTATTTCATTTATACATGTTCTCCACTCATTATTAGCCTTCTTTCCAGAATTTAAATATTTCATTGAAAGTAAATATTGAGTTTCTAATGCTTCAGGTATCTCATCAACTTCTTTCATGTCTAAGAGTATTCGCTCTAACAAACTAATTTCTGAAATATTTTTGTTAGATTGAATTCTTTTAAAGAAGTGTACATATTTATCTGTAACTGCTCCAGCATCCACCATAACAAAAGCAGATTTTTTCACTACATTAATATCAATTTTTTTGTCTTTTATAACAACTAACTCTTTCCAAGAATTAATATTAATTAGAGAATCATTGTATTTAAATCTTAAACAATAATTCATATTTGCGCATATTACAGCAATCATTAATACAATTACATCCTCACTCATTCCATATGGCGGACGGCAATACTCATTAAAAATATTTATGCATGCAAATTCTTGATTATCGCTTATTTTTTCTAAAATATCATCATACACTTTACGTACTTTTGTATCTTCTGGAGGAATAACTCTGTAATCTTTATCGATACATTTCCATGAAGTTGCATTACTTGTCATTAATAATGCTTCTATTCTATTACGTACATCACTAGCAAAATTATGAATGGTAGTTTCATTAACTGTATTTGAAAGTAGCATTTTTACTATAGAACAGTAATATACTCCACCTTTTCCACCTATGTTATTACCTTTTGTAATAAACCCATCAAATGTAAAAGAAATTGCAGATGGATATATTGAATCAAAAACGGACGTTAAGAACATTGGAATTCTAGCCTTAATTTCTTCAATACCATCCGCCCCTAATTGAATCCTTTGTTTTTTCAATTCAGCAAATTCGTCCTTCAGATTATTCTCTGCTTGTTCATAATCTGCCTGATAATATCGATCATACTTATTTCGGTTTATATCATCCAGTCTATCCAATACATCATATTCTAAAAGAGATTCATATAATCTATTATCTAAGTCATTCAATAACATTACAATTATTGGTGTATTTGAAAATTGTCTAACAAGCAATTTTGCTCTTTCTAAATAGCTTGCTTCAGTATCCTTATTTACATAAAGCCACACTAATCTACCTTTCGCAGTTGTTGAACTGATTGCGGTATTCCAACTTTCTAAATAAGTTCTAACCTTAGATTGGTCAAACTCTTCAATTGAATATAGTTCTTGCTCAAATAACCATTCATTTGTAGTAATCTTATGTTGAAGAGCAAAATTAGTAGTTTGTTTTTCCAGCACTCCTGCTATCTCTTTTATTTTTACACTTTGCAATATTGATTTATCAATAGAAGCACCTGCCAACAATCTCTTTTTAAAGAGTTTAAAATCATGTGCTCCTGTCGAATCCTCCATAAAATCAAAACATCCTGCGTGATCATCAAAACCTAATACCGCATATTCATTTTCCAACCATTTAAGTTCGTCTTCTATTTCTGACATTGAAAAACCACAACAAAGTGATAATGCCTCTTTAGCATCATTATAATCTTTAGTTCTAAATCGAAGTATACGAAGTATTAAATTAGATCTTAGTACAGCTAAAGATTTTTCAGATAGCTTATCTTCATATTTCCGTATGATATTATCATATCTTATACATTGCTGAGATGGTTGTTTCCCTTCTTGCTCTGCCGCGAGCATCTCGGTATATAAATCTCCAGTCATCAATGTTTCAGGCATAATCAAAAAAGAATGATTCGTAACATCAATGTTTCTAGAATTCTCAATATATTGACTGATTAACGTTAATGACGAACGATTTTGAAGATAGTCAGATAATTGAGTTAACATAAATGTCGAAATAGGATGCATTGGATATATTCCCTCTACAACAACTTTTCGGAATAATGAATAATCTTTCCACATTCCTTTCGTCACTATCCAACGATTTAATTTTTCAAATATATCCTTCCATATATCTTCATTATTTTTTTGCCATACTACAACATTGTTCTCAAAGGCAATTTTATCCTTTCGTTGAATCAAATTTGCAAAAACAGTTTCTAAATTAGAAGATATGTAATATTTGTCACTTGCATCATATCGCCCTATATACCTACTGATATTTTTTGTTTGATCCACTCGTTGTAAATAAGTTTTAATATCAGACTGTATAAAATTTATTACTTGTAATACACCCTCTGCATTTTGTGCTGTTTCAAAAATTTGTTGTAATGCTGAATCACCTGATTTAGCTGCATTGACTCCAGACGCATATTCTAAGTATCTACCAAACTCATCGAATAACAGAATAATATGTTCGAATTTACCATTCATTCCACAATATTCAGAAATTAACATCTCTAAGATATTAGAAGCTGACAAACCTTCATCCCATCTTATTTCTTGCCCGTTAATTTCCGTATAAACAGAATTGACGATATCAAATGCAGTTTCGTCTGTCATTAAATTATCTTCAATTTTTTTTATTAAAGTATCGCCAATTTCATTCCAACCAAAATTCTTTGCCTTCTCTTCAAATAACGCAATAGAATTAGTTGAATTACGTCTAAAAAATACTTCAGCTGTTTCCAATGCTCTATTTATTTTTTTAAGCCGTCATCAGGTAAGCCATATAATCTTAAACTCTTCTGTGCTGCCTTTAAAATTTCTGAGTGGAGGTTGAAGTCTCTCATACCGTTAATTACTAGTACAAAATTTCTTTCATCTGTCATTGATCTAATGTGTTCAGCAGCTTCACAATCAATACTAGAAATATTAGATAAAATTTTATTATATGTTTCTGGCATATAATACTTACCAGAAAACAATTGACCTAAAGTTACTGCTAAGTGTGACTTCCCTGTACCATAATCTGCAATTGCTAACGTTAATGCATTTGCGTGATCATCTGACATTTTTTCAAGGAGCTCTTCAACTAAACTAATTGTATCAATTCTCTTCTTGCTTCCAGTTTCTTGTTCTTCAGCGCCAAAATACTTTTTCCCATGAAAAACAAAATTTTCAGCAACTTTTGCCGCTTTTTCTTTTGAGTAAAACCAATCCGCCTGGACGGCTCCTTCAAAATATAAATCTCTTCTAAATTCTAGTATATTACCTAACTCCATGAAGAACCTCCTAGCATAATTCACTATACAAATTATTTATCAATTCATTTTTAGTTGAAATTTTCAATATTGTATAAGGCATCAATTGCCTGTTCATTCTTATTAAACCTTTGTCAACTAAATGCTCCATCACTTCATATTCAACCTTGCCATCCCAGCCAAACGCTTTCCCAAAACCTAATTCAGCAAATTGGGTTGAGGATATTTCATCTTGCTCAGGATAATGCTCTTCCCAATATTCCCATAATACCAACGCATACATATATATATATTCCTTATCGTATGGTAGTGAATTGCATATCACATTATCATCCTGTATTGTCAAAATTTTAAATTCAGAAAAAAAGTCTTCATACGATCCAAAAAAAGGAGCAATATTTTTCGTTGTTACTTTATTCTCAAAAGATTGATTTAGTTCTAGAATCAATAAGTCTTTTTTTATTCCAGATCTATATTTAGGTAATACATTTTTAAATATTTTGTTCCACATGGTTGCGCCATTGTTTTGACGCAGCATCATTGCATGTAAAAGTAACTTAGTTAATATTTCCTGTAAACCAGGATCTTGTATAAATACAACTTCTCCTAATCCAGTTCTACGTAAATTAATTAACTTTTCTTTTTTTTCACTTATTATTAGCCCCATGTATTCAGCATAACTTATGTGTGGATTAACTTTTCCGCTAGAAATCCCCTGCGGTATACCTGTAATTTCGGATATTTCTTTCAGAGAACGCCATGTTATACCATCTGCAATATCAAGTATTCTGCTAATATATTGTCCTTCAGGTTTAAATGTTTGGTGAAAATTGATATTAGTTTGATTTTGCATTTTAAACTCTCTCCTTAAACGATGTGACATTTGTTACAGTTGGCTTTGTTCCACCAAAAGTTCCATCACCCTTTATACGATCTCCAACTACAATACATTGTCCCTTTTTTAATGCTTTTAATGCACCAATCCATAGGCTTGAATTTGAAGGATCAAGTTGTTTAGACATTTTAGTAATCTCTTCATCCGTTGGTTTAAAATATAATTTAAATGCTGCTTGCATCAATCTCACAACTTCATCATCCGCTAGAACCTTTAAGGATTGTGTTGCAAACCATGCAGACCATCCAAACTTTCTACCTTCAGTTAATATAGCTTTACTTGGCGAATTTTCCTTATGCGAAAGATTCTGAGCCTCATCTAATACAACAACAAATGGTTTATCTTTTGAACCATAGTTTTTAGTGTAATACCAAGCATCCCATAACATTAATTCTGTAACGATAACTTGCATTTCTCTATCAATCATAGTTAATTGGAAAATATTCATTTTTGCTTCTTCTGCATATAAAACATCTCCCCAGTCAAAGTTTGCATCCTTATTAAAATCAATACTGTGAAAGAATGGTGTCATTTTTGAGATTACAGTTTTAGCTGAAGAGTTTTTTGATTGTATCAATTCTAATTCTTTCTTCAAATGTTGCATATCCATAGCATCGTCATATTTATCCATACCCACTCTTGTTGCTTCATAAATAGCAGCGTATTGTTGTTCTCCAAACCCATATACATGAGTCAATATATTAGCTAATCGTCCTGCCACATCTGCAGATGTATCCTTGATTTTCATTCCCGCAAAATCTTGCTCCTGCCTTTTAAAAGGATTTATTGGCACACCTTGTATTTTCACTATATGTTGATTAATTCTATTTCCCATGCTATCAACAAATTCTGGTTCAAGTTGATCTAGGCGAAAACCTTCAGTATAATCGAACACCACTGAAGGAATATTGTTTTTGTGTAGCTCGTATAACATTGTTTGAATACTATATGTTTTTCCTTGTCCTGAAGTTCCTGTAATCAACAAATGCCTGTTAGCTGTTTGTGGATTACCAAATTCCCAATACACATCAGAAAGTGATTTGCTTTTTCCTATTAAAACTCGAATTTCCTCTAGATTAGTTTTACTATCGCTTATTTTGATCGTGTTCTCCTTTGAATTTTCATTTTTCTCCATATCAGGATCAGGTAAAACATTTAACTTATCAACTTTAATATCCGAGTCTTCCTTTAGTTCATTTTTTAAATCATTCATGTTTACACTTATTATTTCTCTCTGATTATTTTCATTTAAAGAATCATTTGTACTTTCATGATGTTTACCGTAATCAAATATATTTTGTTCAAGTTTGACATTTTTATTTTTTCTTTCACGAGATAATTCCATTTCTTTATCCAATTCTTCTTCGATTTTACCAATAATATCTTGTTGTTCTTCATCATCAATAAAATCTGTTGATTCGACATTTACAAAATTTACATCATCTACAGTTTTGTTCAGTAAATATGATTGTATAACTTTTTGAGGAATATCACATATAGTAATCCCATCATCAGTGACATATTCTATCTCATTATCGCCAGGCATATCTATCCAATATCCTAATATTCTTGAATGCCATTCAATTTCATAATTTCCATCTAAAATACTTCTAAGTTTTGATGACATTTCTGAAAATTCAGCTGTGTTATTCTTAAAAGTTACTTGTGCAAAAGTTAATGCTCGGTATAATTGAGCATACCAATATCTTCTCTTTATTGATTTTGAATCCGGATTAAAAATTTCACTCAATCTACACACACCATGCTTCACTTGTTCTATAGCATGTTTCTTATGCTGATCTGCGTGATCTTGTAATGATGTTTTACATTCTGTTACTGTAGCTTTTAATTTTAACTTTTCATCATCAGAAAGAAATGCCTCTAACACAAGAAAATCCGGACGAGATGCAGAATCATCTTCATCTTTATCAACAGTGCCATCGAACCAATGTTTATATGAATCTAGATGAATCACAATCTTAAGAACACTTTCACTATCGGTCTTTTTTTCTTTTAATGATGTTAAAATATATGCCAAAAACTCACGAATATTTTCATCTTTAGGGTTAACTGCTGACAACAAACTAATCCCATCTAAGCCACTTGCTTCATCAATACATAATTGCGCCGCTTGTTTAATCTGAACTTTATCCCATTTAAATAAAATATATAAACGATTTTCTAATTTTTTCTTTACAGTGTCTAATATAAATTTTCTTGTAGTGATTGTTAAATTATATTGTCCATATGCACCTTTGCCAGTGCTAAATCCAATAATGTTATAATCTTGTAAATGGTTATTATCACTTCTCAATAAAGCGCCGTCCATTCCACTATCAACACAAACCACCCAATATGCCTTTTCATGAAGAAAATGTACTATATTTTGACCCTCATTATCCATACTTACACTTCTCGAAGCAATATACATTTCTCTAGGCTTTTCTTCCATATTATTTCTATACCTTACAATTTGAGTATGCTCATATGCAGCTTTAAATTGCGGTTGCGATAATTCAATAGTTCTATTTACTGAAGTACTAGATATAGGAGTCGGTTTATATACAATCGGAAATCTACATTGACTAGGTGCTAAAACCTCTTTATCGTGAGACACTACAAATCCTAGATTATTCACCTTCAAAAGATCCATCACAAAAGCTATATCGTTATTACTATTTAATAATTTCTCCAATTGTGACTTCGAATTCCACTCATTCAAGTATGTGTGAATACATACATTTTCATCTTGTGAAAAGAACTCATCCATCCAATATGCTAAATAATTTCTTCCACCTTTATTTTCAGGTTTAACAAGAATTCGTAATGAAATATCAATCTTTTCATTTTTACTTTTTTCTTTTCTTGTATCTATATATTTATAAATCGCAGCTACAATAGGCTGTAACTCAGATGGATCTATAAAAACAAGATTTAGATTATCTGCAGTATTTGGAAAAGCTTTTGCATAATCTAACATAATGCCATATATCATTCTAGCATTATCGTTAAATTTAGATACTTCTTTTTTGTCAAAATCATCATCATAAATAGCTTCTTTATGAATCATATCAATTAATCTATTCTCATTTTTAATATCGTTTCTTCCATATAAACTAAAAGCACCATAAGAAGAAATAGCACCAAAAAATACTTGTCCGTATGATGGAAATAAATCAAGCGTACTTTGCAATTTGCACATTTGAATCAAATCTAATAAGGTATCTGATATTTGTTTATCTTTAATATTTTCGTCGTCTTGGACTTTATTCCACCATTCATTACATCCATCTAAAAAGAATATATTTCGATCGTTTATTTTTTCCAAAGTAGCTGGATGCCATGCAGGTACTATACAACTTTCAATATCTTTCTCTGATTCAATAAAGCTTACATCATTAATTATGTTAAATGAATTAATATATGCATCTAATACCCATTTCAAATTTTCAGCAAAACTCCTATCTCTCAAATATTTACCAAGATTCGTATATGCAGAGCATAACTGAACTAATTCCGAGTTATCTTTTGCAATACATGCATAAAAACCGTCAGTTGAAATTGAATGCACAAATTTTGAAAAAGCTTTTCCAACTTTATCAAATTCAAAAGTAATTTCAGCTTCATCTGGAGGCATTTTTTTATTTATATATTCATTTAAGTTAAATCCAAATGATACATCACTCTCTTTTAAACGCTCAAAAAATTCTTCTTCACTTTTCGAGAAGATCAATGAATTAATTTTTCTGATATCAGAAACAGGGATATAGTTAGTTCCCTCTTGTTTACAAAAATTTTGTAAACATAACTCACCGAAATTCTTATCCCAAGCATTATTAACATCAAATTTCCATTGGAAATCTAATTTATATTTTTTGTCACCATCACTATAAATGGTTGAAAAATCAATTTTGCTAATACATTTATTTGATGCTGCTGGTTTAATTAAATCATTTTCATCAATAAAATCATGAGAATGTGATGGCACTAAAAAGCCTTCAGGTTCACATGATAAGGTGATTTCATTATCATTAACACTCCAAAATCGTTTATTTAAATATTCAATAATTCCTCCACAATGAACACAAATTTTTTGCCATTCTTCAAATAACTGTTGTTTTTCCTCGGCTCCATCAACATTTGAATACATACATACAATTTCTGCTTGTGAAAAATTAAATTCAATATTTTCCACATCTATTTTTTTATTCTTAATATCTACTAATGTAGTGAATAATGCATTTGTAAACACCTCAATAGGTTCTCCAAGCAAAACTTTTGTATTATCCTTTGGCTTTTTCCCTTGCTTTGGTAGAGCTATCCCTAAAACATCCTCAATTATGCTATAATCCACCTTCAATAATTTTTCTGTATTTTCTTGTAATTTATCACCAACAATAAATTCCTTTAACACTTTTGAAAATTCATCATAACTATTAATTCCTTGTTCACTCCAACATTCATTATTGCCAGAATATTTTGCTGTATCTGCACCGTCTTCATTATAATAATCAATTTTCTTTAAGTATTTATTATATTGTGTAATTGACATTTTATTATTAAAAAGTTGACGTGTAATAAATCTATGACATCCACCTAATACATTTTTTCGTCCCGTTATTTCATGATCTTTTGGTAATGTAAGACTCCTGAAAGGTAAGCCCCATATAGGTAATTCCTTAAAAAATAATTCAATAAACTCTTTACGATTTGAATACCTGCCGTTCCACGTATCAGCAATATCACTTAATTTACAAATATCTATTGGTTTAAATTCAAATAAATCCTTATAAAGTCGATCAATAATATCATTATCTGAAACCGTAAATGAATCGTCTTCAAACAATTTGTGATATTTACCATTCAATTCATTAACAAGTGTTTCAGGGGTTATGCTTTGAAAGTTAGCCAAGCCACCCTTATCTTCCTCATTTTCAGTTCCTAACAAAACCACAACATTAACATCATGAAGATTTCGATAATACGTCATACTTTCTTGCTCGGCAACCCACTTTTGTTGTTTCATGAATTGCAAAACAGATGTGTTCTTCACACTTTTATTAAATTCGTTCCATTTATTTCTTGCTAGTTTTATATCTATAGTCAAACCCAATTTATCAATATTATTTTTCAGTTGTATTGCAACTTGATTATAAATATTAATATCTTCAAACCCATCAACTCTAACCATTGTTTCTTTATCTTTTGAAGGGCCGTTAGCATATATCAACTCTACAATTTTATTTACAACATATTTCATGAACGTTCCTCCTTAATAGGCTCATATGGATTAACAACTATAGATGTAGCATCTGACAACTCTCTTAAAAATCCTGTATCGCGTAAAAAGCATTGAAATGCAAGCACATTTTCAGAGAAACTATTAACTAAAGAAGAACCCATTGAAGAATTTTTCAGGCTTTTTTTATACTCTTCCGGACCAATCACAATCCTATAATTTGTGTACAATTTCTCCAAAAACATATTTAAAGTCATTTTATCCCCTGGTTTAACTAAAGATAATACTAAAAAACGAATAATATCTTCAGACAAAGTAAATCTCTCAAAAGGTCCAGAAATTGGAATTATGCATTGTAATTCTTTACCTTTATTCTTAAAAATATCTAAAGAATTAATGCGTGCTTCGCGTACCTTTTTCATGCGTTGGTCTGCTCCAACAGAAGTTTCATTTGCCATTTTATTGATAGCTGTCATAAAATCAGACTCTATATTTCTAAATGAATCATGTGCCAATTTTTTTACTGTATCTGTTGTAGCACCTTTCATATCAACTATCCATATCAAAGGTTCTTTTCCCAAATAATCCGCCACTCTAAAAGACATCATACGCATAATTTGCAGCATCACACCTTTTGCTAGTATCTCTATTCTCGCAATCGGATGTAGTTTACAATTAAGATAGCTAATAAGCTCGTCTACACTATAATTACCACAAACTTCATATCCACTAGCTGGAATATATCCAACTTCCATTCTTTGTGTAATCTTTTCTAAAGAATAATGTTTCTCCCAAGATTCTTGAACAAAGTCTGCTAACTTTGATATTTTTTGACATTGATTATTCATTAAATCATTCAATAAATTTTCTAAAATAATTTGATTGTTTTTATTTACGCTTAAAGCCTGTAATAAATGTAAATAGTATAATTCTCCTCCTCTAGATAAAAAATTATGCCTAGTAAAATCAAAATTCTCATCTAAAACTTTGGGATTACTCTCCCAACTGCCTTCTTCTTTTACAACTTTTTTCACTTCTTGTTTTCGTTTACTTTCTGTAGGATCAGCTCCACACAAAACAAATTCCGGACAAATTGGTAATAACGATTGAGCTCCCCAGAATCTATTTTTCACTACTGCTGCATATCCATGAAATAAATCTTGAATATCTTCAACATACTCTTTTGCTTCTTCTTTATCACTGTTATGAATCTGATCTGCAATTAAATTTATCATTTTTTGATATGCAGCTGCATCTTCGGGAATAGACCCCTTCTTCTTAGATTTATCAAAAAAGATAAATCTACGTAAGGCCATTCTAGGCTCCGCCCAATAATATAATTTATTATCAACAGATAAATCATGAAACTTCATTTTACCTGTATTTAAATCTTCATTTTTTGCTGATACAAAAACCAATAAAAATTCGATTAAATATTCATATAATGTTTGATCCGATTTAAATCTATTACCAAAAATCAATGTAGAAAGTGGCCCATTATCTTTGGCTTTTTCATATTCTTTTTCTAACCATTTCGGAAATGTCTCCATAATTACTCTCCTACCCCACTATTATTTTGTCATTTTCTAATTCAAAACATATATCTTGATTTCCACTGTTTTTAAGAACTACAATCTCTACTAAATCTTCATCTTCATCTTCTGATAACAAATCTGATATTTGTGATTTTAAGGCTTCTACTCCATGAGATAATTGCGGATCAATATTAGTCGCAATCACACCATTTTTCAATTCTTCAAAATAATCCAGCATAGGTAAAGATAATTTTGTATCTAATCTTTGCTTTTTAATTTCTAATACTAATTCATATCTATTACTTCCACCATTAAAGTTTATGCTCTCTGCATTTCTGCATTTAACCTTTAAATCTCTTACCATAATCATTCCTGTAATAAGCTGTACATTTTGTGTAAGTCCTGATTCCCTGCTTAATGTGATGGGAATAGCCTTTCCATCACAAGGAACTCCCTCATAAATCATTGATAATGCCCCTGCTATTAAATCAACTTCTCCCTTTGACGGATTATTGTTTTCTCCATCTCTAAATGAAAGAAATCTTTCAAATTACTTTGAAAATATGTCTTCATAATCATGTGATACACTCTCAGAATCTGTAACAATATTTGTAAACAAATACGTTCTACGAAGGAATTCATTCCATCCTTTTGTAAAAGCATAGTTCTTCTCCGCATCAATTATAATTTTCTCTATACTTCTACCAAATAACTCTTTATATTCTTTACCAATTATTAATTTTTCATCCACACGCAGTCTTTTATGGTCATACATACATTTATTTGCTTCTTCTATTGCAGTAATATTTAATGCCTTAGGATTAAGTCTAGTTCCGATATATCCAAAGAACAAATTACTAAAAAGATATTTATATGCCTCATTGCCAGTTACTTCGTCACATGACATACCACCCGTTATCATATAAGCTAATTGTTCTGTCATACTACGGATTGTTAAACGTGTTCCGTATTCGGTCAACCAGACAAAATGATTCTTTATAAATCTATATACTTGGCTTTTGTTTTCAACAATTAAATCTCTATTTCTACAAATAGGGCAATACGATTTCTTATTGCAAGAATCGCATTTTTTCCATAAAGCCCTTTGCGTTATATTCTCAAGAAATTCTGTTGCAAAAAAGACATTATCAACTTTTGCCATATTAATTACACGTAAGGGAATATCATTAATACGTTTAACTTGACCATCATTATCATCCATTAAATTTATTAATTCAATTTTATATTTTTCTCTATCCTCATCAGTGTCAAACAATTCTCCAAACGTATTGATAACAGGACCTGTATTAGCTACCATAAATACATAATTTCCATTACGCACCATATTAATTGCTTTTTTCATCACATCTAATCTATCTTCATAATCATCTACACTTTTTTCTGGTAATTCACTAAAGTCTTTAATACATAAGCATTTAGCACCTTGTGAAAGTTTAATCTCATTTTGTTTTTCTTTTGCATCAAATTTAGCACGTATATCCGTTAAAACTTGATACATTATACTTGTCTTTCCATCACCTGCATGTCCAGTTAAAATAATTATATGTGGCTCATCATGTTCAAGCTTTTCGCTAATATACTTACCTATCCCCATATTAACCATGACTTGATCGAAATATGGATTATCAACATTTCTTTCACCATATGCATTTTCATTCTGAGCATTATAATTGTGTAAAGTGTTCAAATAATCAATATAATCTTTATTATCCATATTAAATACCCTTTCCTTTAATAGACATATACTTCTATCAACAAATTAATATCGTTTATTTATTGCTAACTAGCATTAGTCCCTTTAATTATTATGATTAAAACCATCAATAAACATATATAGAACTATATAACCCTTTTATTGACCTATTTCTTCTAATGCTAATATTAAATTATTTATTTCTTCTTTACTTGTAAACGAACTAATACTTATTCTTACTGTACCATTATATTTTTTAGAATCAAGAAAATCATGAACTAAAGGTGCACAATGATAACCTGATCGTACACAAATATCATAATCTTCGTTTAAAATCTCTGCTAATTCATCAGATTTATAACCATCTAAATTTATTGATAATATACCAAAAGGTAACTTTTGTTCTGGTTTATAAATCTCAATTCCATCAATATCTTTTATTTTTCCATAAAGATACTGCAACAACTCTTCTTCTTTATTTTCTATATCATTATTTTTTAACCAATCTATACTTTTGTTTAATCCATATATAGCAACTATATTAGGACTCCCTGATTCGTATCTGTATGGTTTTTCTAATGGCATATCTAGATTTAAACTATCCGATCCTGTGCCGCCTGCTTTAACAACTTTTAAATAGTCATTCTTTAATTTAAAAAATCCAGCGATTCCAAATGAAGCATACAATGACTTGTGTCCTGCAAACACTAAGTAATTTACCAAATCCAAATTATCTGGATTTTTTACACCAAAGCTTTGTGAACAATCAAGAACATTAATAGAATTCCATTGCATGCCATATTCAAAAATTTCCTTATATGGAACCACATATCCAGTTACGTTACTAATATGTGATATAAATATTGCCTTTGGATGATACAAAGCAAATTCATTCTTTATACTGTCTAAATCTGGCTCCCATGTTACCTTATCAAATGGAAGAACTTTTAGTTCAAAATTCACTTTTTCTTGTAGCAACTTCAATGGTCGCATTACGGCATTATGCTCAAAAGGGGATACATATACATGATCCCCTGATTCGATAGTTATCCCATTGATAATTAAATTTAAGCTTTCTGTCGCAGACGAAGTAAAAACCACCTCATTTGCATCCCTATTAACAAAAGAAGCCAATTTTTCACGAGTATCTTGAATTAAATTAAATGCTTCCGTACTCTGTTGATATTCTCCTCTACCTGCATTAAAAGCCAAATTTCTATTTGCGTAATCTAATGCTTCATAAACTTCCTCTGGCTTTGGAAAGGTTGTAGCTGCATTATCTAAATATATCAAAATACTCACTCCTTATCATTACAATAACTCTTTTATAAGACTATTTAAAATACTAATTTTTTCCTCATTTGAAACAGAATCACCAAATTCATCGAAAATATCTTCTACATTGTTTTTCAACAATTTTCCAATCTTCGAAATCTCAACATTTTGATATGCAACTGTATTCAAATTATCACTAACATTAACGCTAACTTTAGCTCTCTTTACAGAACCTTCTTTGATTAATTTTAACTGCGCCAACAATTCTTCTTTTTTATCTTTATTCCAATCCGTAATTCTAGTACCTAAAACGACTTTAGAAATCGAATTAACCAAGTTAACATCGTTATAATTCTGAACATCAAAGATTCTAACAAAATCTTTCTCTTTGTTTTCTAATATTTTTGATCTAATATCATTATTTTCTATCCAAGCATCTACTGAATTGAATAAACTCTCATCTTTACATGAATCAAACATATCCTTGATACTATCCGCAATAGATTTCGAATAATATTCTATACAACGATTAACTTCATCTGAATATAACTTTAATTTATTGATTGTATCCTCAAAATTGTTACCAAATAATTCTGGAATTGTTTCAAACAAAGTATCATATTTATTTAAATTAAAATCATTAAATACTGAATTTAATCGTACATAACTATCTTCTAAATCAATAAAGTCATTTTTTGTATTTAAACATCTAACAATTTGTGGCTGATTCATTACCATTCTTTGCAAATATTTAATAGCAATATCCATATCTTGTTTAAAATTATTTGCACTTACTAAATCAAACACAGCTAATAAGTCATTTAAAAACTTTGTCTTTTCATTAGAACCCTCTTTTAGATTCAAATAATAATTACTAGGCTGTGCAATCATTTTATTAATATTATCAGCATTTAAATCCAATTCTCTAGATCCATTATACATGATCAAATCGCCATTTAATTCACTAATAGCTACACCAATGTACAAAGGCAAGACACCATTACGAATTCCATATGGTGCTTTCTTCAATTTGCTAATTAAATCCACCGCTGACATTCTAGTTATTTCAGTGCTTCTGAAGAATTCTTTTATTACATCTAATACTTCTCTTAATTCTGGAGAATCCGAATGTTTTAAAGCCCTGTAAACAGTATTTTCTGGACTCGACAAAGAATAGTCTTCTAGGTACTCTTGATTCAAGTCCACTTCGTTATTAATGTAAAAATCAACCACTTTATTTCTAGGTTTAATATACTGCGAAGAAACTCCATTTTCTTTGTTAATCATTTCAACATTGAAAATTGGTGTAAGAGCATATTCTTTTTCCATTATCAAAGACAATAGTTCATTATAGTCAGAAACATCATACTGACTGATAACATCCACTATTTTAGTATTAAACACTAAGCCCAATGCGCTTTTTAATTCATTAACTTCATCATCATAAATAATTTTAGTTTGCTCTTTATCTAAATCATCTAATCCCTTATCTGACAACACTTCTTTTAGAGCATTCAAATGGTAAATAGCTGATTTCACACTTTCTGAAATCGGAGAAGGCTGCATCTTTAATATCACAGTATTTGAATACTGCATATTCTTAAAATGACTTCTTACTTTATCAACATCATTCATTGTATTAATAACATTAAAAATCAATCCGTCACAGAATTCATCTTTATAAAAGACTTCAAAAGAATTTAGTGCAAGAAGTTCAAAATCAGAAATATACTTTTCTTTATAGAATCGAGTCATTTTCTTTACTGCATTATATTTTCTTGGCAATACAAATTGATTCTTAAAGCTTTCATTTAAGATTGAAGACAATTTATCTATTTTAGACTTAGAAGCTAAAATTAAATCTACCTTATTCGTAATGTTTTTACTGCTTGCCAATGCAAAATCATATTGTTCTGTAGCTAAATGTTTTTTCAACATTTTCTTTTCTACAAGACTGTTTAAAGCACTTAGTGCCTCTTCTCTAGAAATCTCTAAACTATTAGCTAGCATATCCACAACAGGAACAAATAATGTATTGCCTACTATTTTCATAATAGCTAATACTTTAATAATTTTCTTCTCTAAAAGATCTCCTGTCTTAGATAAATTAATTTCTGCTTTTCGCTCAATTTCTCTAATTGTTTTATCATCTGACTTTTTAAATAATTCTTTAAAATAGTCATAGATTTTATCCACATTAAATAATCCTGTCCCATTATTTCTAATAAACGTAGACAAGCTATTTGAATCATTATCAGATATAAACGTGAATAGCGTTCTTTCGTTTTGAGCCACTTTTTCTGACACTTCTACAACCGCATAAGTTGTTAATGGATTCATTGGAAAGCATCCTTTTCCTATGGACTTTAATGAAGTATCTGCAAATAAGTCTAGTACAGAAAGTTCATTGTAAAAATCTTGATTTGCTACATAATAAGCACCTATAATTTTATCAAAGTTTCCTTTTTTATTAATTGCCAAAGAAATAATTTGATAACTTTGATCCATACTACGAGTAAAATTAACTTCTTTAAATCTGCCTTCTACTGTTCTAAATGCATTTGCAGTAGCTTCTTTTTTATTTCCATAATAAGCATTTAAACTCTTATGAGTGATACAACATAAATGCAATTGAGAATCCTTACCTGAACGCTGAGCTGCTTCTGCTAAATCTTGTAGTATTTTCAAATCTAAAAGAAGAGAATCATTATCTGCATCTATAAATTTACTAAACTCATCAAACACGACAAACAGTCCACTATATCCATAATCTTTCAACTTTACAGATATATCTTGATAGTTCTTCACAACATCATCATTTGTTAACGGGTTAAATTCCAATCCATTGATTACGCAGTTATATAAAGTTTCAAAGCTCTTCAACGCTTGAATATCATATTCTTTCAAACCATTTTTAATGGTTTTTAAATTCATACCTAATTTTTTTAAGCATTGATCAACGTTTTCTTTATACGTTGAATCATCATACCATTGTGCTAAAACTTTTAAAGAAACATCAAATGCTGTATCCGGAAAAACACCATTCAATCCAGCAGTATCTAAAGCTTCTTTAAGAGCCACATTTAATGCTTGCGCCAAATGTGTATAATTACTATTAATAATAACTGGTAATAATTTCAATCCACTATTCTTGATTCTTATATATTGATTGTACAACTCGCTATTAACTTGTTTTAATTTATTCAAAAATACTGTTACATTTTCATCATCTTTATCCAACATAAAAAGTTGTAATAAAGACAGAACTAAATAGGATTTCCCTTTCCCATAAGGACCTACTAATATATTTGCTCTATTGTTCTTATTAACTTCAGCAGCATTGAAAAAATACTGCATTACTTCGCATATATCATCAGTAGGAATATATTCTGATAATTTATGATACGAGTTCAAGTCATACTCGATATTCACTGAATTTTTAAATTGTTCATTAATACTCACTATATCTGAATATCTTCTTGTTCTCTCAGTATATTCTCTTTCTATATCTGAACGCACCATTATTCACACTCCATAAAATATTTTTCGAATATTTGTCTTTCACTCAATTTTTCATGAATATATACCATATTCAATCCAGCTGTTCTATTGACAGTAATTAAACCTTCTCTTTTAAATTCATTTAGGTATAAATAAAATAAATTCTTATCCATTTTCAATAACTTAGTTGGAGAATTATTTGTATCCATTAATTCACTAATATGTGCTGAATCGCTATTTCCTAAACAATTCAAAACGTTATAATAAACAACCAAATAATTCAGGCGATCATGACGTGGTTGTATAAAACTATATGAACCATCTTTATCCTTTTGGATCAAATCCAATTTTCCAAGAGGTGAATTTAAATTGTCTTCTGGATCTGTTACAACTTCATTCGTATAAGTCTTTAAAAATACACCAATATCAGAGTCCACACCACTTTCACTACTATATTCAATGGCATTATCTTTCAAATATTCTAATACAAATTCATTTAAATCTTTTTTTTTGAAATTCTTAACCTTATATTCATTAAGAATAATATTTAAAATAGGAGCATCCTTATAATTAGATGCTAATTTCTCATGAATCATCCACCAAGAAAAGTCATCATCTAAATATGGATCAAATTCCAATAATAGTTGCCCAAATTCACTTAATTTATTCGTTCTTTCATCAATAATATTCGTTGCAATCAACCAATATCTAAGTGAAGTAACCATCATCGAACCAATTCCAAATTCAATTACCCCATTATCCTTTGAAAATAATGATTTATTGTCATCGCTATTCGCAATAATATGAATTGCTTTTTCTAGCCAACCCTCACGGATTGAGAAGGTCCCATGTCTTTTAAGTCGTAATTTTGACATACTAATTTCCTTTCTTCACTCGTAATACTTTTTTCATGTAGCATCCATTATTAAAATGTTTCACACACTCTAAACAGCCCACACATTTATTTTCATCTATTGTATATTGAATTGTATCATTTGATACATTTCCCTTTTCTAAATTCATTACTTTCAAAGCATCAAATCTACAAACGCTTTGGCAGGCACTACAACCTATACATGTTTGATATTTTGTGATCTGATCTTTGATTAAATTTTCAGCCGTCTGTTTATTTTTAAATATTGTAGTCATATTCAAAACAGATATCTTTAATTCATTCTTGCCTATGCGACCTCTTAATTTTAATAATGGTTGTTTGGTTTTTCTATCTAAAACATAAACCTCACCTAAACGTTTATTTCCAATATTAAAATCTAATGTTCCAAAAGGTTTAAACAATGTATATAAAGATTCATCAATAGGTTTAGACAACATAAAATTATATGTGTTTTCTTCTAAAGCACATGGTGCAAAAGAAACAACCGCATTCTTACTCATCTCTAAACCATTACCACCTTGACGAGCCTTCCATTTTCCATCATCAATATAGTCTTTCCAATCTTCTTTACCAACATTTTGAGCAAATTTATATAGAATATCATAGAATTTATCATATTCCTTAGGCATATAAATACTTGATAAAAAACCAGACCAGCTACTGTTATTTGGGCAACACCAACATCCAACTCTCGCAAATCCTTGTTTATATGCATCATTAAAATCAATATTGTTAGAAAGTATGTATAACCATACATCAAAATCCAACCAATCAATGATTGGTGAAATAACCTCTTGTTTTTTGATCTTTGAATCATTCGAATCTCTATCATATTTACTTCTTGATTTTGACTCATTTCTTCGAATTCCTTGGAAAGTCAAGATACGTTTTTCATCTTTAAAAGTTGATTCAATTTTCTTAGTAATCGCACCTGTTTTGAAAATCGTGCAACACCAACGCATCACCCTACTAGGAGGTCCTATAACTTCACAAAGATTATTGAAATCTTGATCTTTGTTCTTTGCAACCATCATAATGTTAGGTCCATCTTCAGAAAGCTTTAAACGCTTTAAATATTCTTTAGATGCAGGATATTCTAATGTTGTATCCCCGTAAATATGCACTAAGTTCTTATTATTTAATGCTCGTATTGCCAAATGACTAGTAACAGTGGAATCCTTTCCTCCACTGAAACTAACAAACATCTCATTTTCTTCCCATCCATTAGCTCTTTCCTGAATATAATTACATGCCTCATCTGTAATTAAACTAAGTCTAGTCCCATTAACTCTTATAAAGTTTTTTATATAATCCTGGTCCATAAAGCCATCAACATACTTTTGATTTTCTTCAGAATATTTGTTTAATTGGTTAATTATGTCATCTCTATCTGAATTCTTTATATATTGATTAAAAGGTAAAATCATTTTTTTACCATCTACAATAAAACGATTACCTCCTGCATTCCATACAGACTTTCCCGCATATGCCATCGGCTTCCCAGCAAGTATTTCAAGTAATAAACGTTCTTCTGCAAACACTGGTCTAATATCACTTGCGATTGGCTCACAACGCTCAGCTGTTTCAAAACAATAATTATCAAACACTGGTATATTCAATTGTTTAGACCAAAAAATCGTGGAATTCACTAATTCTGTTCTGTTTCCACATTTAGGGCAGATACTTGTTTCACACTCTAAATCACAATTTTTGCATATATACTTAAGCATCTTACCCCTCCCAATAGTCAACTAAAACCAGATATTTTTGGAGAAAAATACCTGGTTTAATTGTAGTTTTCTAACTTGTATTATACTCTATATGTCCGAAAATTACTATCTGAACACATTTGATCTATAATTTCATTTTGACGTTATACTATTCTAAGCACACCCCATTAACACGATATTATTCAAGCATAGACTACCAACACTTAAAACGGATTTTATTCTTTTAGCCAAGCCACTGCATATAGAAATTAATGATTTTGAGTTTATTCTATTTGAGTAAAAAAATTATAAATAAAGTCTTGACACACTGGTTATAACCAGTTAAAATGAAGTTGTAATGAAAGGAGCAGTTGTGATTAACTCTTACGATAAGATTCCATTATATTATAAACTAGCCGAAACTATTGAGGATCAAATAAACAATGGCGTTTATGAAAAAGGTACCAAAATACCTTCGGAAAGAGAATTATGTGAAATTTATGATGTCTCTAGAATGACTGTTAGGTTGGCTATTGATGAATTAGTTAAAAACGGTAAGCTTGAAAAGGTTCAAGGAAAGGGAACGTATGTCCTTTCTAAAAGCATTGTTCAAAATCTTAATAAAGTTTATAGCTATTCTGGAGAGATGGATAAACAAGGGCAAGTCTCATCTACAAAAATTATTAAAAGGGATATAATCGAAGCTGATGACAAACTCTCTACTAAATTACGAGTGCCAGTCGGAGAAAAGATTTTATATATTGAAAGATTACGACTTGCAGAGAATGTTGCTATTATGGTTGAAAAAACTTGGTTCATCTATAATGTAGTACCATTTTTAAAAGATATAGATTTTACAGAAAAAGGTTTATATAAAACACTTGATGAAGATTATGGGATTAAATTTAATAAAGCCATTGAAACATTCAAAGCCACTCAACTAAATGCTTATGAATGTAAATTACTAAATTGCCCAAAAAATCAATATGGACTACTTGTAAAACGTGTATCATATTCCAAAGATCGCATTATATGTTGTTCATCAATTGTTTCTAAAGGTGACATATTTGAGTTCTCTGTAGTATTAGGTGAATAGTAGCGGGGAAACCCGCTTACCATTTACTATCAACTGGTTATAACGTTATAATGCTAGGAGGTGTTGAAAATGATTAAAGATTATCTAATGAGCGATTATGTGGAAACTAATGTCGAAATAAATAGTTGGCAAGAAGCAGCTACCTATAACGGAAATATTCTTGTAAAACAAGGAAAAGTCAAACCAGAATTTATTCAATCGATGATAGATACAGTTAATAAGTATGGTCCTTATATGATACCTGAATTATTCATGAAAATGTAAAAATTCGTAGAATGTTCCTAATTTAAAGG
>ERZ837380.1898-NODE-1898-length-24199-cov-3.137757_pt1 | contig 24199 bp, 18 predicted proteins | sample MGYA00519685_ERZ837380 | MGnify/ENA primary metagenome ERZ837380 (study PRJEB31850, sample SAMEA3708817) | human gut metagenome | biome: human gut; feature: human-associated habitat; material: faeces | place: China | collected 2014 ...
GCAAATCAAGCGCCCTGCACCGTCTGGCCGCGCACTGTTATGCGCGGCGAACTACGCAAGGGAAATTCAGGGCATAACAGCGTCCCAAAATCTGCCCGACGCACGGAACCGAGCCCCCGTAACCCCCGTTTCGCTGCACATCTCCGATGTGTCAGCGCAAAGGAAGGTCTGGGGAGTCAAGAGGGGACAGGAAACCATACCTGGTGTCCTGTCCCCTTTTGTTCCCGCCGGTGAACACCGGCCCTCCTGCCGCCGCAGGCGGCAATCTCCCTCCGCCGTGGGAACGGCGTCCCCCCGCCGGACGGCGGCAATCTTATGCGTAATAGGCGATGCGAAGCAGCTCCTCCGGCGTGGTAACGCCCTCCCGCACCAGCTCCAGCCCCTTCTCCCGCAGGCTCTTCATCCCCTGATGCTCTCTCGCGTAAGCCTCGATCTCCTCAGCCTCCGCGCCGCGGCTGATCATGCGGCGGATACTGCGGTCGACGGCGACGATCTCGTGCACGGCAACGCGCCCACGGTAGCCGGTCCCGTTGCAGTGCCTACAGCCCGCGCCGCGCCGGACGGTCCGGATGTCCCGGCCGAGCAGCGTCTGCTCCTGCGGCGTGACCGCAGTTTCCCGCGCACAGTGCGGGCATACCTTGCGCATCAGCCGCTGCGCCACCAGACCGACCAGAGAATTGGCGATCAGATAGCGGTCAACGCCCATGTCCGCCAGACGGACAACGCTGGAGACCGCATCGTTTGTGTGCAGCGTGCTCAGCACCAGATGGCCGGTGATGGCCGCGCGGACCGAGATCCCGGCGGTCTCGCCGTCGCGGGTCTCGCCGACCATGATGATGTCCGGGTCCTGACGCAGCAGCGCGCGCAGACCGGACTCGAACGTCAGCCCGGCGACCGGATTGACCTGCGTCTGGTTGATGCCCGGCACGTTCTGCTCCACCGGGTCCTCGACCGTGGAAATGTTCACCTGCCGCCGCGACAGGTACTCGAGCACCATGTACAGCGTGGTGGATTTGCCCGAGCCGGTCGGGCCGGTGAGGTAGATGATGCCGTTCGGCGAGTTCAGCATGGGCAGGAACCGGGCGTAGCTGTCGTCGTCCATGCCGAAATGCTCCGCATAATCGACATGACCGGCCGCCGCCAGAATGCGCAGCACCGCCTTTTCCCCGAACACGGTCGGCAGGAGCGAGACGCGGATGTTGACGTACCCCTCCTGTCCCGCGCGGATGCGGAAATGACCGTCCTGCGGCAGACGGCGCTCGGCAATGTCCAGATTCGCCATGATCTTGATGCGTGCGATCAGCGGCTGATGCACGCTGCGCTCGAGCGTCACATAGTCGACGATCGTGCCGTCGATGCGCATGCGCACGCGCGTTTTCCCCTCGAACGGCTCGATATGGATGTCGCTCGCGCCCGTGCTGACCGCGCGGTCGAGCAGGCTGCTGAGCAGCTTGACGATCGGCGCTTCCGGGTCGCCGCTCTCGCTCTCCTCGATGTGCACGAGCGCCGCGTCGCTCCCGGCGAAGCCCTCGTTGGCGGTCTGCGCCGCCTGCTGTGCGCCGACCTCGGCATAATAGTAGCGGATCGCGCTCTGCAACGGCCCCAGCTCGCTCAGGCGGATGACCACATGACAGCCGGTCAGCTGGCGCACCTCCTCGAAGGCGAAATAGTTGAGCGGATCGTTCGTCACGATCTCGAGGCTCCCCTCCGCTGCGCGGACCGCGAGCAGGTTCTGCTTTTCCGCCAGCTCGCGCGGGATCAGCCGGACGGCGGCCAGATCGACCTGCATCTGTCCGATGCTCACGATCTCCAGTTCCAGACGGGCGGCGAGCGCTTCGAGCACATGGGTCTCGGTGATAAAGCCGAGCTCGACCAGAATCTGACCGACGCGCTTTTCGCGGTGCTCCTTCTGGTAGGCGAGCGCCTGCTCCATCTGCTCCTGCGTGATGCAGCCGCGCTCTATCAGCACCTCGCCGATGCGTAAATTGGTTTTCATGCGTCCGCCTCCCTGCCGCTGCCGCACAGATAGATCTCCAGCGTGCCGGTGATCAGGCTGGTGCTGACCGCCTGCGTGTTGTTTTCTACGTAATCATAGTCCGAAATGCTGAAATTCGTCACGCGCAGCCCCTTGCAGCTGCGCTCCACCTCGTCGAGGAAGTGCAGCCACTGGCTGACGTCGCCCTGCGCCGAGAGGGTCGCGGTGCCGATATAAACGCCGCCGCCCGTCTGCGGCTCGTCCGACGCTTCGCCGGCAGGCGAAGCAGAGCCGTCCGCCTGCGGCGCGTCTGCGGCTTCGCCGGTCTGGTCTGCGCCTTCGGCAGGCGCGGCAGAGCCGTCCGTCTGCTCCTGCACGGCGAGATAGGCGCGGACTGCGCCCGGAACGGCCTCGGTCAGCGTCAGCGACTGCGGGAACAGGCCGTTTTTGAGCGCGAGGCCCGTGATGATGTCGTCCATCTGGCGGGTCTCGAGACCGCCCGGATAGTACGGCTCGCCCGCGGTCTTCAGCGCCGCCTCGTTCTGCGCGATGCTGTCGTCGAGGGCCGCGCGCGCGTCGATCTGCGCCTGATATTCCTGCTGCTTGCGCAGGGCGGCCTCATATTCGCCTCCCAGCGCTTCCTGCTCGGCGAGCGCCGGGCGGATGAGATGCACGCCGAATATGGCGAGGATCGCGAGACAGGCCGTCAGTCCGAGCAGCTTTTTGTCGCGTTCGGTCAGGGTGAGGTTCATTCTGCGGTCTCCTTTCCCTGCAGGATGCAGTTCAGGCTGAGGACGTACATGCCGTCCTCATAGGTATAGCCGGTGTAGTCCACCTTCTGGAACAGGCCGAGGCTTTGCAGCTTGAGCACATAGCCCGGGATGTCGATGACGCTGCTGCTCTGCGCGTCGAAGCGCAGTGCGCCGGAGTCCGCGTCGTAGCCGGTCAGCGCCATGCTGACCTCGGCGCCGCCCGCCGCGCCGATCCGGCTGATCAGCGCGCTGTCCACCTGCGGATAGGTGGCGAGCGCATCGGTCAGCGCCTGCACCTGTCCGAGCGTCTGCACCAGACTGTCATTGTACTGCTGCCGGTCCGCCGCCTCGCTGTACTGCCGGGTGACCGCCGGGTCGCGCAGCCAGTCGCTGATGCCGTCCGTCCGGCGGCGCAGGCTGCTGTTCATCAGCAGCAGCACGCCCCAGATCAGCACGCACACCAGCAGGCACACTGCGGCGGGCGTGAGAAAATGATGCAGCAGGCCGGAGCGTCCCTTTTCGCCGCGCATCAGGCGGCGGTAGCTGCGGAGCAGATCAAGCTCCTTGTTTGCACGAATCACGCTCTGTCCCTCCTCATCGAATCAGCGCCTCGGCGCAGCCGAGCCAGTCGCTCAGCCTCTCGCCGTTCGGCAGGGCGCGGAATGCCGGGCATTCCGGCAGACGGCTCACCCGCAGGCCAAGTCCCCGGATACCCGCGAGACAGACCTCGAAATCGTCGTCCGGGCAGCCGGCGTAAAACACATCGGTCAGCGGACTCGTCGGGCGGTTCGCCGTGTGGAACTGCATCGTGCCGGAGACGCTGCGCGTCATCTCGGTGCCGAAATCCAGCGTGCCCGGCTCACTGAACACGCGGCTGCGGCTGGAATAGCGGTACGCGCCGTTCTCCGCGAGCAGCGAGAGCACGCTGCTGCCCTCGAAGCACAGGCAGACAAAGGTCATGCTTTGCAGCGACGGCATGGCGCGCAGCAGGCGGAGCCGTCCGGCCATGGGGACGGTCACACTGCCGAGGCGCAGCCCGAGCCGGTCGGCCATCGCGAGGTATCCTGCCATCGTTTCCCTGCGGCAGGCGGCGCAGAACAGCTGCTGACGGCCGTCGGCGTCCGTGCCGAGCGGCAGATAGTCCGCCGCGACAGGCTGACCGGTGTGCGTGCGCATCTCGTGCTGCACGAACTCCTCGAGCCGGCTCTCCGGCATGCGCGGCGCGGTGACGGTGCGGGTCGCGACCGCCTCGTCCGGCAGGACGAGCGTGATGCCGCGCGTCGGCAGGGCGTGCGCCTGCCAGAGTGCGCCGACCGCCCTTTCCCAGTTTTCCATGCCGCCGCCGTGCGCGGGGGCGCGGTAGAGCGCCTGCACGGAGGGCTTCGCGCCGGGTCTGCCGACCGCAGCGAGCACCTGCTCCTCCTGAAGCGCCAAAACGGTTGTATTCATTCTCATTTCTCCCCTTTTGTGAGGTTTACACGTTTCCGAGGTTATACGGTTCCGGTCCCTTCGATCGCGCTGTACGAGCCGATGATCGGAGACATGACCGCGATGATGATAAAGCCGACAACGAACGCCATCAGCACGATCAGCATCGGCTCGAGGATGGTCATCATGCGGCGGCTCGCCTGCTGCGCGTCGTACTCCATCGAGTCCGCGATGGAATCGAGCATGGAATCCAGCTGTCCGGTCTCCTCGCCGACCGCGATGCTGCTGCACAGCTTGCGCTGGAAGCCGTCCACGCTCTCGAGCGCGGCGGACAGGCTGACGCCCGAGCGCACCTGCGCGAGCACGGCGTCGAACTGCGAGGCAATGTAGGCGTTGCCGATGGTGTCGCGCGCGGTCTGGAGCGCGGTGATGATCGGCAGGCCGCTCGCGTACAGGCTGCTGATGGTGCGCGCGAAGCGTGCCGTGCAGATGATGCGGTGAAGCTTTCCGAACACCGGCATTTTGAGCTTTCCCCGGTCGAGCGCGAGCCGGACGGACGGCACACGCAGCAGCGCGCGCAGCGCGGCGGCGAGCACCGCGAGCCCAAGCAGCAGCAGGTACCATTTCGTTACCATGAAGTCGGAAAACGCCATCAGCGCCAGCGTGACCGCCGGCAGGGAGTCCATCGTCGAGAACAGGTCGCTGAACTGCGGAAGGACGAAGGTGACGATGACGATGACGACGGCGACCGAGAGGACGGCGAGGATCATCGGGTACATGAGCGCAGATCTGACCTGCTGATTCATCTGATGCGCCTTTTCATAGTGGACGGCGAGCCGCTCCGCGACCCGGTCGAGCCTGCCGCTGCCCTCGCCCGCGCGGATCATGCCGAGCATGAGCGTCGGGAACACCTGCTGCGCCTCGAGTGCGTCGGACAGGCTCGCGCCCTTGCGCACCTCGCTCAGCACGCTCTCGTACACGCGGCGCAGACCGGCGCTGATGCCCTCGTCCTGGGAAATGATCGTGAGCGCGCGCACCAGACTGACGCCCGAGGCGAGCAGCGTGGAAAGCTGGCGGCACAGGTCGCTGAGCTCCTGCGGACGGAGCGTGCGCGGGCGGCGGTCTGCGCCGCGGCCGGTGACGCGCTGCGGGTACAGTCCCTGCTCGAGCAGCTGCGCGTACAGCGCGTCATAGTCCGCCGCCTCCATCGTGCCGCGGACGGTCCTTCCGTCGATATCCTTTGCCGTGTAGCGGAACAGCGTGTGTCCGCCGGACGGACGGCGGTTGTCGGATGCAGCCATGCTGACCCTCCTTTTCATTGATTACAGTAAGCCGATATACCAGTCCGCGAGGCGCTCCCCGAAGAACATCGCGGCGGCGATGCCGATGCACAGGAACGGCCCGAAGGCGAGGCGGGTCTTTCGGTCCGCCTTTTTCGCGGCGAGCAGCAGCGCGCCGAAGCCGCCCCCGAGCAGGATGCCGAGAAAGGCGGCGACGACCGTCAGTCTCGCGCCGAGGAAAAAGCCCGCGCCGAACATCAGCTTGATGTCGCCGCCGCCGAAGCCGCCCGGGACAACGAGCGCGAGGAGCAGCATGGGCAGGCTGACGATCACGCAGCCGAGCAGCCGGGATTTTATCCCCGGACCGGGGAAAACGAACTGCGCCGCCGCGCCGCAGACCAGCAGCAGCGCCGGGAAGCGGTCATAGATCTCGAGCGTGTCGATGTCCATGAATGCCACGACCGTTAAAATGCCGAGGACGGCAAACGTCAGCGCTGCCCGCGCGGTCTCGCCGCCGAAGGCGTATGCGCAGGCGCAGGAGCAGACGCCGCCGAGCACCTCGAGCCAGAAATCCCTCGCGGGGATGCGCGCGCCGCAGCCGCGGCAGCGGCCGCCCTGCGCGAGAAAGCTCAGACACGGGACAAGCTCGGCCGCCGACAGCGTGCGCCCGCACGCGGGGCAGTGACTGCGTCCCTTGACCACGCTCTCTCCGCGCGGCAGACGCCAGATCACAACGCCGAGAAAGCTGAATATGCTCGCGCCGAGCGCGAAGCGCAGCAGCCATAATACCGCGCAGGCGATGTAAAGCATTGGTTTTCCTCCTCGCTGGGGTCGGTATCGATCGGTTATTTTACAGAAATGTGCCATGCAGCGAACCGCATGACAGGTCACAGCCGCTTAAACGCTAAGAAGCTGTGACCTGCCATGCCGCAGGCGGAGCGGATGCACCGTTACAGCGCTCCGCCGATGCAGCGGCAGGGATGGGTCAGGTATTATTTAGCGCAGTCATAAGTGCTGCCGTTATAGGTGCAGGTAACACCGTTGTGTTTATATACCAAATGAGATACCTTATTTCCAGTGAACGCAACCTTGTCCTTATCAGTGCCAAGTTCGCCCTTACCCTTCAGCTCAGCCAGTTCCAAAATATCAGCATCGGTCGGAATTTTTGCGGTGCCCTTCTTCTCTACATTTGCATATGCCTCGTCATACAGCGTCTGCGCCGCCATTACACACTGACGGGTCTCCGCGATTACGTTCTTTTCCTTTGCACGGTCAATATACCCGGTCAGCGCCGGGATCAGCAGAGCTGCCAGGATCGCCAGGATGACCAGAACTACGATCAGCTCTACCAGCGTAAAGCCGCCCTTCTTGCTGCGGCGCTTCTGCTGCAGCGCGATCATTTTTTCCATCATGATTTTATTCCTCCAAATTTCATTTTTTTGTTTTTCTATTTCTGTAAACCGCGGCGGTGCTCCGCGGGATTACACTTCTTTTTTTATGCCGCCGGACGCTGCTGCGCCGTGACGTCGGTTTTGACCGGGATGTCGTAGCGCAGGTCGATGATGAGCGAGTCCGAAAAGACCGCGTCGGTCATATCCGCGTCGCGGAAGATGGTCACGGTGGCGGTCAGGGTGCGGCCGGACTCGTCGAGCTCGAAGTACAGACCGGCGCGGAGACCCATGTAAAAGCCCTTTGCATAGGTCTGCGCTAGCGCGCGCGCGCACGGCGTGCCGTCCGCGTTTTTGCTGTAGAAAACGCCCGTGCTGTTGTCGTAATAGCGCTCGAGGAGATACCCCTTTTCGACCGCCGCCTCCGTGCCTGCGGCGCGGGAGCCGACCATGATCGCGGTCTCCGCGCAGCCGTCCGCCGTGAGCAGCTCGACGGCGTTCGATGTGCCGAACTCGACCGCAGAGCCGTGGCTGCTGCCGGTCTGGTCCGTGATGTCCGCGCCGTTTTCGTAGCATTTGATGTACTCCGTGGCGGTCTCGACCCGGCTGCGCACGGTCTCGAGCAGGTCGTCCGCGATCAGCTCGGCGCTGTTCAGCTCCTGCGTGCGGCGCGAGATCTCGGCCGCCGGGCGCAGGGACGCGCTGAACACGGCGATGACCAGACACAGCAGTCCGGCGCTGACGACCAGTTCGACCAGCGTCATGCCCTCCCGGCCGCGCAGGACAGAGCGAATGCGTTTCATGCGGTCACTCTCCCTTCGCGAACCGGCAGAAGGGGACGGCCTTGCCGGACGGGGTGCGGGCGGTCACGGTCTGCTTTCTGACCCGGACGCGGAAGGCGTTCAGGCCGGTCTCCGTGCCGTCCGGGGTCGCCGCCCGGAAATCATAGGCCGCATCGTCGTCGCCGGCGGGCGTTCCCGCCCGCACCTCTCTCTGGAGAACGACCGCGTCCTCCCGGAGCTGCTCCGCCCTGCGCTGTGCGTTCGAGGCGAAGCCGACCGCGCCGTTCAGCGCGCCGAGCAGCAGCATGAACACCACCGTCGAGACCAGGATCTCGACCATGGATTCTCCCCGGCGGTCACGCAGCACCTGTATCAGTTTTTTCATTCGGCGGCACCTCCGGCGGGTTTGTTGACGGGCTCGTATTTTTTGTAGGTGGTGTAGCCGGGGTCATAGCGGTAGCTGATGAAAACATCCTCGGTCTGTCCGTCCTCGTCTTTTTTCGGCGCGAGCCGGTCCGCGATGCTGTGGCTCTGGCTGAAATACGGGCTGACCCAGTACACCGGCGTGATGCTGCCGCTCTCACCCTCCCAGGTGTAGATCGGCTGAAAGCCGTCCCGGCGGTAATACTCGGTCGTGTAGGTGAAGCTGTCCGCGCCCTTTTCCACCCGGACGCTGACCGAAAGCTGATAGCGGATGAAGGTCTGCGCCGCAATCTCGGCGGTCTGCCGGTCCTTTTCCGCATAGGGGAAACGGCCGGTCCGGTCCGCCGGGTTCTGCTCACTGTCCGTGTTCTGCTTTCGGAGCATGACGGTCACTTTTCCGTAATCGTCGTCCTCGTCCCCGGCGCTGTAATAGTAGGTGGTGTGCTCCGGGTCGTCCGCGTCGTACGCATCGAGGTTTTCCAGCACGCTGTTGGCGTACTGATAGAACGTCCTGGAGCCGTCCGCGGTCTGCGGCCATTTATCGTCCGCGCCGCCGAGGTCGCGGCGCTCGGTGTTGTACGCCGTCAGCTCGCTGTCGAGCACCTGCGCGAAGGACTGCGCGAGCTGATAGCAGCGCTCGCGTCCGATCTTGCGGTTCGCCCGCGAGAGCAGCATGGACGAGGAATAGACGATGCTGAGCGACAGTCCGATGAGGACGGCGACCGCGCAGAGCGCGATGACGAGCGAAACGCCGCTCCGCCGTCCGCGCCGCAGCGCGTCCCAGCCCTGCCGTATCCGGTTCATGTCTGCCGCCTCCTTTGTGTCATGAAAATTCGCGTTCGGCAGCGTCGGACGCTGCATAGCGCGTGCTCGTGCTGTCCGCGGTGACAGATACCTGACGGATCTGCACATCGCTGAGCGACAGCGTCTGATTGTCGTGTGTCGTCATCGAGAAGAGATTGGGCAGCTTGAGCGTGATTACGCCGTCCTCCACCCGCAGCATGGTATTCAGCTGACAGCTGTAATAGCGGATGCTGCCGCCGGTCAGGCTGTACCGGCCCGTGACCGTGCTTCCCGGCTTTACATTGTACCAGCCGCCGCTCTCCGCCGCCGGATTTTGACCGGAGACCGTGATAAGCGGCTGACCGCCGCTCATGTCGACGGAAACGAGCGCGGACCTCTGCGCCTGATCGGTCAGGGTGATCGTGTACCGGTCGGCGTTTTCCACCTCGCGCCACGAGAGCGTGGTCAGAAGCGCGGTCCAGTCCGCCTGATAGATCATCAGGTTCGCCTGACCGTAGGTGACGCGCACGGTCTCGTTCACGTTCGCGAGCGACGCTGCCGGCGTGTCCAGACGGACGCGGGGGAGGGTGACGGTATCGCCCTCGACCCATGCCGAGCTGACCTGTCCCGCCGACTGAGAGATACGGGTCTCGAAGCGGATGCTGCGGCCCGCGTATTTCGTGTCCAGACCGGACAGCGCGCAGACATAGCTGTCGCCGCTCTCGCGCATCGCGGAGACCGGATACGTGCCGAGCTTGCGGTGCGCCTCGTCATAGATCACCGCCCGGAGCAGGCAGGTGCTGCCGCCCGGCGGCATGCTCGCCGCATCCTGCGGCGTGACGGTGACGGTCAGGCCGCCGTTTCGGAAATCGGACGCCGCGACCGGGTCGGACGAGGCATCTCCCAGCCAGCTGTACGCCCATTTGACGCGCGGCGCGGACAGGCGCTCGGGCACGGTCATCGTGTAGACGATGCCGTTCGGGCTGTTCGCGTAGCCGGTACCGTCCGCCGCCGCTACAAGATAGAGGTCGACGGTCTTTCCGGCGTACTGCTCGAGGCTGCGCTTGACCGAATAGCTGCCGCCGCCGGCGGGCACGAGATCGCCAAGCGGCTCGGCCTGTCCGCCCTTCGGCTGCACATAGATCCGGTAGCCCGCGCAGCCGGTCTCGCTGCCGGACGCGCGCCAGCTGATGTCGTATACCAGCTCGTTGGTATCCGGGTTGGATACCGACGGCTGACCCGGGCGGGGGAGGCGCTGCTTAACATCACAGGTCTGAGACGCGCTCAGACCGACCTCGCCGTAGTTCTGTCCCAGACGGGTGACGGTCAGCTCGACCGCGGCGTACTGCCAGTCGTCCGCGCTGACGGTGAACGCCTTTGCGGCGCTGTCTGTGTAGACCTCGCCCAGCGGGATGCCGACCCTCGCGCGGTCGGCGGTGATGCCCGTGAGACGGACGCTGTACCGCGCATCGGCGGCGCCCTGACCGGGCTGCGTCCACGAGAACCGGTAGCTGATGCTGCCGGACGCGCTGCGGCTGAGCTCGGGCGCGTTCAGCACCGGCGCGGCGAGCGGCGTGATTTGCAGCACGGTAGATGCGATGTAATCGGCGAAATCATTCGGAAAGCCGAGGACATGGCTGTAGATCGTGCGGTCGGGCTGCTGTTCGCCGGACGCACTGTACGTGCGCAGGGTAACGGCGGCGTCGCCGCTCTGCCGGGTCTCGCCATAGGTGCTGACCGGGCCGAGGCCGGAGGCCGCATACCACGCGCGCACGCGGCGGTTTTTGACGGTATCCGCGAAATACTGCACCGGCAGGTCGCGGAAGTTCGCCGTGACCGTGCTGCCCGCCGAGGTCAGCACATCCTCCTGCGCGAAAACGTATTCCTGTCCGCCGACCGTGCCGAGCAGCTCGATGCGGTAGACCGGCGGGGTCTCCATCGTGGTCTCCCGGACGGTCAGCGCCGCCGTGACGGTGAAATCCGCCGCCGTGCTGCCCGAGTACGACGCGGTCAGGCTGCGGATGCTGCCGTCCGGCCGGTACGCCGGCGTGTCGATCGGGATGGTCCGGGTCACGGAAGCCGGCTGGATGCCGTTCGTGACATCCGCCGATGCGGTCACGATCAGCTCCTGCAGGCCGCCGCCGCGGATCTCGGCCGCCGGGCGGCTCCGGTCGAGCGTCACGGTCTGCGAGCCGAGGCGGCAGACGACCCTCCAGCCGCCAAACGGCGCATAATCGGCAAGGTTGTTCAGCGAGAGCCGGTAGACCGCCGACTCCTTCCAGCCGTTCGACCGGGACGCATTTTCGTGCCCGGTCAGACGGATGCTGATGTCCGGCGTCGGCAGGACCGAGACGTCGACCGTCTGCGCCTGCTTCCATGCGGAGGGCGCGGTGTCCTCGAACAGGCTGACCGCGCGGACGGAAAGCGTGATCTTCTGCCCTGCGGTTTCGGTCTCCAGACCGGCAGGCAGCTGGAACGTGCCCTCTGTCGTGCCTGCGCCGTGGGCCTGCGTGCCGTCAAGCTCGGGGTCCCACAGACCCTGACCCTTGCATTTCGGGACAAAGCGCAGACCGGACAGCACCTCTCTGCCGTCGACCGAGACCCTGCCCTCGTAGTACAGCGGGCGGTCGTCGTCCGTGATCGAGACCTCGAAATCGCCCTCGCTGTTCTGGCGCAGCGAAACGCCAAAGGAGCCGTCGAGCGCGCCGCCGTCCGTCCTGCCGTGCTCGAAGTCGCGGTAGGCGGTGCGGGCATAGGCGTCCATGCCGCTCGCCCCGCCGTTTCGGGTCTTGACCGCCTGCTGGAGCTTCGCGCCGCCGTGGTTAAACACATACGGCTCATACGAGTACGGCATATCATAGATCACGCGGCCGACGATCTTCCCGGAGGAGGTCTCGGTCATGATGCCGTGCCCGTCGATCGAGGTATTGGACGGGGTCATGTTGTAGTACATACCGTGCGACGTCGTCGCGGACGAGTCGACCGGCCCCAGGGTCGGCCCCGCCACAGCGGCGAACAGCCGCTGATCGAACAGGCCGTAGCCGAGCATACGCGAATACGCGCGGCGGGATTCGCGGCGGTTTGCGTAGTCGGACGCGATGCCGCCCGAAGCGTACTGGTTGGTGATGCCCCAGGCATCGTCAAAGTAGTAGTTGTTTCCGGTCTTTTCCGCGCCGAGCGTATCCGAGCCGCCGCTGTTCATGCAGATGATCTCGCGGTCCTTTTGGCCGGGCGTGACCGAAAAGCAGTTCTGGATATAGGTATCCGTCGCGGGTTGCGTCCGGCCGTAGGCATAGCGGTCGCCGAAGATGCCGGCGGTGAAGTTGTAGCCACTGAGCGTCTGCGCATAGTTGCGGCAGCGGTCGATGTTCAGCGTGATGTTCTCGGTCGAATTGGTGATGAGCTGGTATGCCCGGTTGTTGTCTGAGAGGTTCGCCACGCCGTCCGTCGAGAAAAAGCCGACGATGCCGGAGGCCATGGAGGCCGAATAGATCTCGACGCCCGGGCCGTTGACGCAGTCCGCGACATTGATCGTGAACGCCTGACCCTTTCCGGCGTCGGCGGCGTAGGCCGTGACATTGCCGAGGATGCCGCCGCTGTCGTTCGCGCAGTCGTTGACGCTCCGTCCGTCCCGTCCGTACAGGCTGCCGTGGTTCTGGCAGCTGAGGATGTTGAAGTCCTGACCGGAGGCGGCGTGATACAGCTGCGCCACGATGCCGCCCGACGCGCCTACCCAGTTCGCCTTGAAGGTGGTCTGGAGATTGCCGTAGTTGTAGCAGCGCTCGAGCGTGCCGCCGTTGTTCGTCCACTGGCCGATGATGCCGCCCGAGTAGTGCGACAGGCAGCCGTAGACCGTTCCGTAGTTGATGCAGCCCTCGATCAGCCAGTCGGCCGTCGTGCGGTTGGTCTGGGTGCCGATGATGCCGCCGGCGAAGCGGTTGGTGTTGGCGCTTCGGAGCTGACGGCCGACGAACGCCCGGTTGAGCAGGAAGGAGAGGTTTTTTTCGCTCTCGTTCATGCCGATGATGCCGCCGGTGCCGACGCTGATGCTGTCCGAACGGTTGACGAGCAGCCAGTCGCCGCTGACGCAGCGCTCGAGCGCGCCGGACGGCGCATTGCAGCCCGCGATGCCGCCGAGACTGCCGTTGCCCGTGACGATGATCTGCATGGTGCGTCCCTGCGCGACCGATTTTCCGCTCGAGGCATAGGTCAGCGCCTCGATGTCCGCGCCGTCCTGCCATTTGACCCAGCTGCTGTCCGCCGACAGGTCTTTCGCGTTCGCGAGCAGCTCGCTCACCTCGCGGACATTCGCCATCAGGGTCTCGGTGCTCTTATCGCCGGACAGGGCGACCGTGCCCTTGTTATAGCCGGTCACGCCGCCGACCATGCCGTTTTTGACCGTGATCGCGCCGGTTCTGGTATTGTCTATGTAGCACTGCTCGATGATGCCGGACGTATCGTTCTTGCCCGCGATGCCGCCGATGTGCGTGGACAGGCGCTCCTTGTCGGAGGCTGAGCTGGTGGCGGTCGCGGTGTACACGCCGTCCGCCGTCAGCGTCAGCGCGGAGACCGTGTTTCCGCTCAGCAGACCGCCGTTGACGCCGGCGATGCCGCCGTAGCAGTTCGCCGCGGCGCTCTTTCCCTCGGTGATCGCGCCCGAATAGGTGCAGTTTTCCACCTTGCCTGCCGCCGTGCCGTCGGACGAGGGCGCGCAGTTCTGACCGACCACGCCGCCGAGGTACTGATAGCGGGAAAAGCCCTTGAAATCCGAGGTGACGCGGACAGAGCGGACCGTGCCGCCCGGCCGGTTGATGCCGACCGCGCCGCCGACCTGCAAAGCACTCGCGGAAACGTCGTATTCCGGCTGCTGCGCGACCTCGGCGTCCGCGACCGTGCCGCTGTTGTCGCCGACGAGCGCGCCGAGCAGGAAGGCGCTGCCGGAGATCGTGATCCGGTCTCCGATCTCCGCGCCGCTGACCGTGCCGCCCTTGTGGTTGACCGCACAGACCGCGCCCGCCGCCGTCCGGCTGCGCGTGGTGAGCGTTACCGCCGCGCCGCCGCTGCCGACCGCGCAGTCCTGAATGCGGCCGAGGTTTTCGCCCGCGATGCCGCCGGCATAGCCGTCGCTGCTGGTGACGCTGCCGTTGCCGATACAGTGCTCTACCGTGCTCCCGGCGCTGCCGATGCCGACGATGCCGCCTGCGGCGCCCGTGTTCGCCGTGACCCGACCGAGGTTTTTCGCGAAGCACAGACGGGCCGCCGCACCCTCCTGCGCACCGGCGATGCCGCCTGCGAGACCGGACTCGGCGCGGACCTCCGCGGCCTGACTGGTCAGACAGCTGCCGCTCACGCCGCCGAGCGTGCCGCGGTTGATGCCGGCGATGCCGCCGACCTTGCTGCCGCCGCGCACGGTCAGTCCGCTGTCCGCGGCGATGACGTCGCCCTGTGCGCCGGTGTCCGCCGCGCGGAGCGTGCCGGTCTCGGTATTCACGCCGATCACGCCGCCGACGCCGCTTCCGGTGCCGGTGACGCGCCGCGCGCCCGCCTTCGCGCCCGAAAGCACGATCTCGCCGCCGTTTTCGCCCGCGATGCCGCCGACGCGGCCCGTGCCGCTGACGTTCGCGCTGCCGGTGCAGTTCTGCACCCGTCCGCCGCTGAGGTTGAAGCCGACGATGCCGCCGACCGCAGTGCGTCCGGTGACGGTGCAGTTTTTCCCGGACGTGCAGTTTTCGAGCGTGCCCGCTGTTCTGCCGCCGACGTTCAGACCCGCGATGCCGCCGATATAATCCTGTGTTGCGCTGCCCATGCTGCCGGACAGCGTGCAGTCCGTGATCAGACCCTCGTTCAGACCGACAACGCCGCCCATGGCGTCCAGACCGTTCATCGTGCCCCTGCTCGCGCAGCGGTCGATCACATGGTTTTTGCCGCCCACGCCGACGATGCCGCCGACGATGGAAACGCGGAGCTCATCCGCGCCCGGCTCATCGGACAGCGCCTGCGCCGCGTCCTCATGGCCCTGCGTGCGCAGATAGGCCGCGAGATTGACACCGGTTTTCAGCCTGCTGTCCGGGAATACGCCGTCCGCCGGACGGTCGAAGCCGCCCGCGTTCAGGCAGCTGACCACCTGCATCCGGCTCTGCGGCTCGCCGCAGCCGACGATGCCGCCCGCATACGCATACGCGCGGATGGTCATATTGCTCGAAACCGCAGACAGCCTGCCTGCACTGTTGCCGTCCGAGGTGATGGTGACGGTGTGCGGATTGGTGGAGGGCGTCACGGCGCCCGGCACATTGTCCCCGTTCTCCGCGATGCCCGGCAGGAGAGCGTACAGCGCTCTGCCCGCCCGGTCCTTTTCCGTGAAGGTGCGCTGATAGCCGATCAGACCGCCGCAGAACGCCTCTGCGGTGACCGAGCCGAGGCTGTTGTCGACCCGGAGACCGCCGGCCGTGATGTCCGTGTCCGGATCGACCACGTTCGCACCGATCACGCCGCCGACATAGTACCGCCCCTGCACGCTGGCCGGTTTGACGGTCAGCGTCTGCCCGAGCAGCGAAGTCGAGGCGTTCAGGCCGACCAGACCGCCGGCGCAGTCGCCGGAGGCGAAAACGCTGCCGCCGATCAGGGTATAATCGACGTCGATCGTGCCGTCTGCATCGTTATAGCCGACCAGACCGCCGACAAAGTCCCTGCCGACCACGATGCCCGCCACGCTGCGCGTGGAGACGACGCTTTTTTTGTCAAAAACGATGCTGCCGCCGTTGTAGCCGGTCAGGCCGCCCGCATAGCTGCCGGACGCGCCCCAGCCGGTGACGCGCCGATAGACCGCGCCGTCGGTGTCCGAAACGTAGCTCGCGCAGTTTACGATGGCCGCGTTTTTCTCGTTTGCGCCGCAGATGCCGCCGATATACGCCTGATAGCCTGCCGCAACGCCGGTATTGACGCAGTTTTCGATGGCGGAGCCGCCGCTGTTGCGGCCGATGATGCCGCCGACATAGGAGTTGCCGATGACGCAGGCGGCGTTCGCGGTGACGCGGGCCGTGCCGTCATGCAGCAGCAGCCTGTTCGCGCCCTCGTCCGCGCCGCCGACGATGCCGCCGACGTATTCGCTTCCGAGCACATAGCCGTCCGCCCCGGTGGAGCAGCGGTACAGCACGCTGCCGTTGCTGTAGCCGACGATGCCGCCGACATACCTGCCGCGCAGCCTGCTCCGGTCGGCCTGCGTATATTCGTAGTCCGCCGCACGGCCTGCCCGGCTGGTGCAGCCGCCGAGCGAGGCATGATAAGCGTAGCCGACGATGCCGCCGATGTACCGTCCCGCGAGCGAGGTCTTGTCCGCGTCCGCGCTGCTGAGGACCAGACCCTCGTTCGTGCAGTCGCGCAGATCCTGACGGGTCGGCTGACCGCTGCCCGCAAGATAGCCTGCGATGCCGCCGGCCGAGCGGTTGCCCGTGACAGAAGCACGGCTCGTGAGGTTTTTGACGGCCGTGCCGGACACGGTAAGCCTGCCCGCGATGCCGCCGATGCCGCGCGCCTCGCCGGAGACCGGCAGCGTGCCGGTCACAGCGCCCGAGGCGGACAGGCCGGTTATCGTTCCGTTCCCTTCGATGACGCCCGCGACGCCGCCGATGCCCTCGGCATCTGCCGCGGTCAGCGCCGCACGCACCCTTGCGTCCTCGCCGTCCACGCTGTCGCTCTCGAGAGAGCCGCCGCTGTAGCCGCAGACCGCGCCGACGCCCCTGAGCGTGGCCGAGGAGACGTCCACCTGCGGAGAGAGCAGGCGCAGACCGCGTATCGTGCCGGAATTTTTCTGAAACAGACCGAGATACTCTGCGTGCGCGTCGATCGAGGTATCATCAAGCCGGAGTCTGCTGACGGCGTTCCCGCCGGTGAACACGGCGGCGATGCGGTTCAGCAGACCGCCCGCGCCGTTCAGCGTCTGACCGGCCTTCAGCTCCGGGATGCTCGGGAAGCCGATGTCCGTGCCGGAGGAGACCGTGAGCGCGCCGTGCTCGGCTGTGCCGTAGACCCTTACGCTGTCGCTCGTCCAGTCGAGCGAACGCGCGGCAACGGAAAATTCAGCCGCCTTATCCATGTAACGGATGTTGGACAGATGGCGGAAGGCTTTGACCTCGCATTCGGCGCCGTCGGCGCTCGTGCCGTCTCCGAAGAGCGTATTGGCGCGGTTCGAGTCGATGACGTCGCTCTTCTGGTACATCTCGCTGCTGTCGTAGGCCGCGTTCGGGTCGGGGAAGGCCTGCACGGTCGCATAGACCTCCGCCGGTGCGGCGAGCCTGCCGCCGAAGCGCGTGATGCTGGTGCTGCTGCTCTGGCGGAAGGCCGCCTCGTCCTCGTCCGAAAGCTCGTCGAGCCTGCTGTACAGCTGCGCGTTCATCATGCCGTCCAGCACCAGAGAAGCACGCCCGGCGGTCTGGTCGTACTCTATCGGGAAGGTATAGTTTTTCTTTGTGCCGTCCTCGGCCGTGACCTCGAGCGGCTGCGCGCCGGTTTTGAGGGCGCTGCCCGGGACGCGGATGGTCAGCAGCCGTTTTTTGTCCGCGCTGCTGTACAGCTTCACCTCATAATATACGTTCGCCCGGTTCTGTGCTCTGACGCTGCTCGACCAGCCCAGCGAGAGCGTTTCGCCGTTGACCAGATTGATCGAGGTGATCTTGAGCTTCGCCGCGTCCAGATTGACGACGTTCACCGCGTCCTGCACCGAGTAATAGCCAAGGCGCTCCGCGCGTCGGAGGTCGTAGCTGGCGCGGCTGTCCATGTCCAGCCATTCGCCGGACAGCTCCGCCGGCTGGCTGAGCGCGTTCGAGCCGTAGTACAGTCCCTTGCAGCTCGTGCCGTAAAAGACCGAGTAGACATGACCGCTCTCCACGTCGATCTCGATGCAGATCGCGGCGTTCAGCAGACTTTTGTCATAGGTATCCTGCGAAAGCAGCTCGTCGACGAGGCTGCCGTCGCCCGACAGTTCGCCCGAGGCATACTCGTCCGCGTCCAGACGGATGCCGTAGATGCGGCCGCTGAGCTTTTTCTGCTCCCCGTCCGCCTCGTCGAACGACCGGTTGAGCACGCCCTCGTCCTTCACCCGTCTGCAAAACGACTCCCATTCGCCGCCGGTGCGGCAGTATGTCAGCGCGGATTCCGCGGACAGATACATGGTCTTTGCGCAGGACTCGTTCCTGCGGAACTGCGACAGGTGGATATAGCCGAGCAGGTTCGGGACAGCGATGGCGAACAGGATGCTCAGAATGACCAGCGTAACAGCCAGCTCTACCAGGGTAAAGCCGCCTTTTCCGCGCCGCTTCGTCATGATCGCTGCCTCCTTTCCGTTCCGGTACAGAAACAGGGGAATACTGCACCGATTTATCCATTTTATATTTTATCAAGTCCGGTTTTTCCTGTCAAGCATCGACAGCGTTCGAGCGCCGCTTCCCGTCCTTTTTCATGATTTTTGCGGGATTTGCCGTTTTCTGCACCGCAGCGCGCAAAAAAGGCCGCCGGAGTCCGCTCCGGCGGCCTTTCTGAAATTTAACGAGTTCTTTACGGCGGGGGAGAGACGGGACGGTCAAAAAACCGCCTGCTATACCTTATTATATATAGGGCGTTTTTGCCCGCTGTGCCGCGCTCATTCCTCCGGCGCCAGACGGCGGCGCTTCCTCTCCCGGATGAGCGTGGACTTGCTGATGCCGGTCAGCTTGACGACCTGCGCGTAGGAATGGTCCGCGAGCAGCGCCATCGCGTGGTCAAGCTGCTCAGTGTCGAATTTGGGCGGACGGCCCTCACGGAAATTCGGGTCGGTCGCGCGCGCGACCGCCTTGCCCTCCTGCGTGCGCTGCACGATCATGTCGCGCTCGAACTGCGCGAACGACAGCAGCACGTTGCGCAGCAGCGTGTTGACCGAGTCGTTGGACAGGATGCCGAGGTTCAATACGTTGATGGTGATGCCCTCGTCGATCATATCGGTGATGAGGTCGGAGGCCTGCGGCACCGACCGCGCGAGGCGGTCGAGCTTTGTCACGATGAGCACATCGCCGCGCCGCAGCTGCGCCCGCAGCCTGTCAAACTCCGGGCGCTCGATCTTCGTGCCGGTGAAGGTGTCTGTATAGATTTTTTCCGCGCCCGCCGCGGTCAGCGCCGCCTGCTGCGCGTCCAGACTGTTGCCGTCGCGCGCCTGCGTCTTGGTCGAGACTCTCGCGTAGCCGAATGTCATGTAAATTCCCCCGTTTTCCCGGTTTTGACACCGCGAGTTTTGAATATAGGTTTTGATACCTCTATTATAACTTATGACGCTGAGTTTTGCAATCGGTGGCGAAACTTGAAAGTTTTGAGACAGACTCGCATCATATCGAGCAATTACACGCAGATATTTTTATACCGCCTCCATTAGCCAGCCGTCAGGTTTTCAACCTTGATGCCGTTGTAATTCCCGAGCGTGAGCCGGCCGTTGGTCAGCACGATCTTTTCGCAGTTGTCCTGAATCCCGATCAGCGGCCGCAGTTCGCGGTCGAACAACTATATGTTTGTGTATTATTTCTACACAAATTTTGCATTGATGCTATATTCCAGTCTGTCTGTGCGCTTTGTTTGGCAATAACACATTATTTCATCAGATAGTAATGTGTGAATGTCAATCAGCTGTTGACTAATACACATTATTTCTATATAATATAATGTGTGAATGTTGAGCGAGGTGATAGCATGAACAACATAGATAGAGTAGAGAAACTGGTTCGATCTTCTCCTAACGGTATCATTACAACTGCACAGCTGACGAACGCCGGTCTGCATCGAGGCTATCTGCATGATTTCGTCGAACGCGGAGAACTATACCGTTTTGGGCGAGGTCTGTATGTGCAGAGTAACGCATGGGAAGATGATTTTTACCTTTTGCAGCAAAAGTACGGCCGCGGTATCTATTCGCATGATACTGCTCTTTATCTGCTGGGTTATTCTGACCGCACCCCGGCTCGGTATACGATGACCTTTCCAAAGGGCTACAACGCACCGTCCCTGAAACAAGAAGATTTGATCGTTAAGCGTGTTATTCCAGAAAATTATAACTTCGGCATTATCAAAATCCAATCGCCCTCCGGCAATCCGATTCGTGTTTATGATCTGGAACGGACGCTGTGCGACATCCTGCGCGGCAGCGGAAGCGATATTCAGATCGTAGGAGCTGCTATGAAACGTTATGCCGCATCCAAAGACAAGGATATTCACAAACTGATGCAGTACGCAGAACAGCTTCGCGTAAAGCCCAAAGTTCTGCGCTACATGGAGATTTTACTATGATTACAAAAAATCCAATGCAGTTAAAAGCGTATATTAAAAAGAAAGCCGCCGAGAAACACATTTCCGCGCAGCTTGTAATGCAGAATTATATGCTGGAAAGACTGCTGGAACGTATTTCCCTTTCACCGTATAAGCATAACTTCATCATTAAAGGCGGCTTTCTCGTGTCGGCCATCGTTGGTCTGGATACGCGCGCTACTATGGATTTGGACACGACAATCAAAGGCTTTACGCTGACCCATGAGGCGATTCTGTCCATTTTCAAAGACGTGTGCGCGGTGCAGATTGACGATGATGCACAGTTTGAAATTGTGGGGGTTGCGGACATCCGTGAAACGGACGATTCCCCCGGTATCCGGGTATCCCTGAAAGCTAACTACCCACCAATCAGTGTCCCTCTGACAGTAGATGTCACCACGGGCGATAAAATAACGCCTCGCGAGATCGAGTATACCTTTTCAACGCTGTTTGATGACCGCACATTCAGCGTTTTAGCCTATAATCTTGAAACTGTGCTGGCTGAAAAACTGGAGACTGTGCTGTCTCGCAATATTGCAAACACTCGCCCGAGAGATTATTATGACATCTATATTCTGTACACACTGCGCGGAGACGAGTGCGACAAGGCTCTGCTGCGGCAGGCGATGGAACGGACAGCAGAAAAGCGCGGCAGCAGCAAGATCTTAACACAGTACCCGGAAATCATGCAGGAAATCCGGGAAAGTGATACACTGCGCAGGCAATGGAACAAGTATAGCCGCGAATATGACTATGCAAAGGAAATTTCGTTTGACGATACCTGTGATGCGATCCAGAAAATCATGGACGAAATCATCAAATGAGGTCGATTATGATGTGTAAGCGTGGAGATATTTATTTCGTGGATTGCGGTCAGAACATAGACACCTGTAAGCAGAGCGGTATCCGTCCGGCGGTCATCACGGTCGTTCCCTTGGCTTCCAAGATTTATAAGAAAAGGATGCTCCCCACCCATGTCTACATCCCGCGAGGGTGTGGAACGGGTCTGCCGCAGAACAGTCTGGCTCTGGCCGAACCGGTGGAAACCATCGACAAAAAGTATTTGCTGGAACGGCGTGGTGCCGTAAGCGATGATGTTGTTATGACCAAGCTGACAAAAGCCCTGCAAATCCAGATCGGTGCCGTGGAGCGATATAATTGAGAAAGAGCAGACACGGCGGCCGCTCTCCCCTTCTGCGGTTATACGCCATATGTTATGGATAACCGCAGTTGACACGCCCTGTTTTCTATGCTCTAATAGGAGCATCAAAGAACGAATACCGGCTGCAAAAGAGAACCGAAGGCCGTCCTGTGCAGGCGCAGCTGCGTAAAGCCGATAAGGAGAACGCCAAGCTCTCCGCGATGATCGAACAACTGAAAAAATAAAACCAGAAAGGGTGCGTCGATATGATCCAGCGCGCAGTCTGTCTTTGTGACGGAAAGTACATCGGTATCGAAAGCATTTACACGGTAATCAACGGAAAGCAGATCAATATCCCTGAAAAACTGGAGGCGCTTCGGGCGAAAAGCAGAAACGGCGAGTTGTTCTGCCCATGCGGCTGCGGTGCGAACCTCATTCTCATCGCCGGTGACAGAAACCTGCGTGCGCAGCATTTCCGTCTGAAAACCGGCAGCGGCAGGTATGAATGTACCGCCGAAACAGAAGGCATCATCTCGATCTATTCCAGAATCGTGCTGAAATGCTGGCTCGATGAAAAGCTCGCCTCCGGTGATGTGGAAACGCGCGTACCGATTTGTCAGCTCGGCGACAGCAAACGCAGATACGAGTTCTCTTTTCTGTCGCGCACACGCAAGATTGCTGTCAGCTATACCGCAAATCGCGCAAACCTTTCTGACGAGAAATTCGATATTCTTCGTACAAACAGCAGCGGCATTCAGCTTCTTTACTTCACAGATGCCGCGAATACAGGCACTCACGGCCAGTATCCCGAGTATCTCCAGAAAATCCAGAAACGCAAGGGCTATTGTCTGCTGCTCGATGTGAACAGTCCGTCTTATGAACAGGCCAGGCTGTATGCGGTTTTTTACGCTCAGGACTGTGATGGTCTGTGGCAGGAAATCCGTTTTGCCGCCGGTCTGCTTGCTGATTTCGGAATTACCGAAGGCGGACAGCTCCTCTATAAGAATGTCCCCCTTCCCGTTTTGCTCTCCGAAAAGAAAGACGCTTTCAGCGAACAGCTAAAGCGCGAACAGGCGCGGCGTGAAGCTGCGCGCAGGCAGTATGAGGAGCAGCTGAAGCAGCTCGAACACGAGCGCCGCACAAGGCAGGCATTGCAGAAAAAGCTGGCAATGGAAAAGCTGGTGCGCGAGAAGGAAGCTGCTGCCCTCCGCGCCCGTCAAAAGCGTCAGGACGAGCTGTCAGCAAAAGACCTCTCTGCCCTGCTCGATCGGTCCCAGACAGAAGTCATCGACTCAAACGGCGTTCAATGGCTGAAATGTCATTACTGCGAGGCTGTCGGAAACGCAAACACCTTTTTCTCGCGCGGTCATGGAGCGTTCATCAACCATGGTATCTGCCGGGACTGCTGGGGACGTGGACATAAATATATTCGCTGAAACTACAGCTCTCTGAATTACACATAAACATTGTGTATACACGATGCTATTACATAATGTTTATGTGTAATTTTATTATATCTATATATAATGTAATGTTTCTACATATATAGTTACATCGACATGAGCTGTAATCTTTCAAATTTCGCATATAGATCGAAAAACATCCTGTTTACAAGCTAAATATCAAAGTTTTATTATGAATATAGGTAAATTTCTTGACTTCGACATAGGAACGTGGTACAGTATAAAATATACAGCAGAATATTACACATACTTATAAAAATTACACAATTATATTGTGTAATTGAATTGCATCATTTGGGAGGAAAATCCGGTATGACAATACTTGCAATCGCCAACCAGAAAGGCGGCGTCGGCAAAACCACGACGGCCTGCACCCTGGCATATATGGCTGCACATGACGGGAAACGTGTTCTGTTGATCGATGCCGATGCGCAATGCAACAGCACGGATACGAGCCGCGCACAGAGCGATGGCGTCAGCACGCTGTATGATCTCATTATCAATAAGGACAGCAAGGATTGCGTACAGCATACTCCCTACGGTTATGACATTATCGCCGGTGATCCCCTTCTGCGGGATGCTGATAAAATGCTCAGTGGTTTTGCTGATGTATTTGTTCTGAAAGAGCAGATGGAGGCCGCAAAGCTCGATTACGATCTAATCATCATCGACACACCGCCGGCACTCGGCACGTTGCTGATGGCTTCTCTTACCGCGGCTACAACCGTCCTCGTCCCTATGACTGCCGACCGCTATGCTGCTCAGGGCATCAGCCGTCTGGCGCGAAGCATCGCTGACACGCAGAAGTATACCAATCAAGGCCTGTCGTGCTGCGGTGTACTGCTGACACGCACGGGCCGTCCGACTACGCTTTCTCGAGAGATCGAAGCAGGCCTTCCTGAACTTGCCGAGCAGCTGGGGACGACTGTGCTCGAAACAGCAATCCGCGAAACCGTGCGTGTTCGTGAAGCACAGGCGGCACGTCAGCCGCTTATGGAATGGAATGATACTTGTACTGCGGCACAGGATTATCGTGCGCTGTACGATGAACTGAAACGAAAGGGTGTATTGTAATGGCGAAGAATATCGCAAGCGAAAATATTTTTGACGGACTGAAGGGCGGACCGGCAGCAGCCCAGAAAACCGTTCCGGTACAGGAAGCCACACCTGCCACACCTGCTCCGGTCAAGCCGGAAAACGAAATCAAGGTAACACCGCGCAGCGATAAAAACCGTACCGCACGTGCTCAGATCGTTCTTACCCCAGAACTGAAGCAGCGTGCTGTAAAGGTCGCGCAGCATACCGGAGTCAGCTTTAATGAACTGGTTAATCAGCTGCTTGAACAGTATTGCGCAGTAGTAGAAAACAACCAGGACTAAAACATAATTCTGAGAAAAAAGCCGATTCCGATACAATTTTGTCGAAAAAGAGACGATTTACACATCGTTTCTTTATTGTTTTTCTC
>ERZ837380.1911-NODE-1911-length-24083-cov-4.529923_pt1 | contig 24083 bp, 24 predicted proteins | sample MGYA00519685_ERZ837380 | MGnify/ENA primary metagenome ERZ837380 (study PRJEB31850, sample SAMEA3708817) | human gut metagenome | biome: human gut; feature: human-associated habitat; material: faeces | place: China | collected 2014 ...
TGCAAAGATTTGTAATAGAGCATACAGTGGCAGTAGCCCTCGAAATCAGGGTCGGCGATCTGGTCCTTGAACTCCTGACACATGCACCTGGTAGCCTCCGTGCGCTCCAGGCGGCAGGGACAGTACCCACCGGTACGCTTCAGGCCCTCGCGGACGGTGTTGACGACCTCCTGATCGGAATTGAGCTTGATTTTCATGTCAGTTCCCTCTTTCCTCGTTTTTTGTTATGGCCTTATCATAGCAGGTTTCGTCCTACCTTTCTGTAACAAAGTCACATTCATGAAAAAATCCGACGCTTTTTTCAGCGTCGGATTTCAGCGTGTCGAAAAAGTCTTTTCGACACGCTGAGCAAGTTTTCAGAACTTTATAAATGTTCTGAAAACTTAGGATTTTAATGGTGCAGGACACCCTTCTTGGGTTTCCCGCACACACCCTTCCTTACCGTTGCGGAGAATTTACCACTTTATCGACAGTCTCTTACTATATCAGCTGTTTCAGGCTATCAAAGTCCCGCAAGGTGATGGCGCCGCGCTTGAGCTCCACAAGCCCCTCCTCCGAGAACTGCTTGAGCATCCTCGCCACGGCCTCCCGTGCGGAACTGATATGCTGGGCGATCTGTTCATGGGTCATGCGAATCGTATCAGAGCCGGTGCGCTCCGCTTCGGACAGGAGAAAGCCCGCCAGCCGCCGGTCAAGGCCCTTGAACAAAAGCTGCTGCATGGCCCACATCACGTCAGAAAACCGCGCCGTGGCCAGCTCATAGAGGCAGCAGCGCACAGCCAAATTCCGCTCCTTGAGCATGGCGACGATATTTGCGGGGATAATGAGGACCTCGGTATCCCGCTGGGCAGTCATCTGGGTGTCAAAGGTGATCTGACTGATGACGCAGGAGGCCGACAGCACACACAGGTCGCCTGCATACAGCCGGAACAGTGTCACCTCCCGCCCCTCGTCGGAGAGGAGATAGGTGCGGAGCTCTCCGGAGAGTACCAGCACCAGACCGAGACATTCGCTGCCGCCGTCATGGATGAGCGCCCCCTTTTCATAGCGGCGCGTCACCGCACTGCGCTGCACCGTTTCCCGCTCCCGCTCGGTCAGATCCTTCCAAAACGGAAGCTGCACCAGCCGATCCTCCATATCAGTGGCAGCCGTGATGGCCGCAGCCATGCTCGCCGCAGGTATGGCCGCCCTCGCCGTGGGCGTGGTCGTGATGATCACAGCGGACGTTGGGATCGTATGCAAGCGCGCTTGCCAGCAGGGCGTTCACCGCCGCGTCCGCCTCGCCGCTGACGCCGCCGTAGAGCTTGATACCGGCCTCCGCCAGTGCCATCTGGGCACCGCCGCCGATACCGCCGCAAATCAGGGTATCCACGCCCCGCTGCATCAGGAAGCCAGCCAGCGCGCCGTGGCCGCTGCCGTTGGTGTCCACCACTTCCTCCCGGACGATCTTGCCGTCCGCCACTTCATAGAGCTTGAACTGCTCCGTGTGGCCGAAGTGCTGGAAAATTTGACCGTTTTCATAGGTAACTGCGATTTTCATATCAGGTTCTCCTTTTTGTTTGTGATTGGTTTCGCTGAATGTCCGCATCCGGCAGCTGCGGCCGCAGTGCGGATGCTCCTCCCCGCCGCAGATGCGGTAATTCCCGCCAGTGATGCGCAGCGGCTTTCCGTGGACAAGACACGCCGCGATCTTCTGCCGGGCGCTTTCGTAGATCTCCTGTACGGTGGAGCGGGAAATGTCCATCTGGGCAGCACACTGCTCATGGGTACGCTGTTCCAGATCCACCAGCCGGATGACCTCATATTCGTCCAGCGTCAGCAGGATCGGCGTTCCGCTCCCGCCCCCGTTCGGGCAGAAGGTATCGATCTGCGGTTTGCCGCAGATCCTTCGGCACCGCGGTGGTCTCGGCATTCATACGCCCCCTTCGTTTTCGGTATATGCCGATTATAAATCGGTTTTTTTGAAAAGTCAATTGCTTTCTGCCGCTGCGCGGTCTTGATGCCGCAGAACAGCTGCGAGGGCCTCTCCCCATAGAAAAATACCGCTGTACAGCTTACGTACAGCGGTATCCGATCCCAAAAGTTTCGATTACAGTTTATTTTTGCGGCTGCGACAATTTTTTCAGCACCCAGATCTGAATGGGAACGGAGCAGAGAAAGGTCAGCAGGTCCGCCACCATCTGAGCCATCTGGATACCGGGCAGGCCCAGCGTCAGGGCCAGGATCCACACGGTAGGGATAAAGAACAGCCCCTGCCGGGCCACCGCCATAAAGGTGGCCGGCACCGTCAGGCCCATGGTCTGCTGACACATATTGCCCATGACCACCCAGCTTTGCAGGCAGAAGGTCACGCACTGGAACCGCAGAGCCGCCGTACCGATGGCGATGACCTCCGGATCGTCCCGGAAGATGGATACAAGCTGCGGTGCCCAGGCAAAGCCCGCCGCGCTGACAGCCAGCAGCAGCACGAACGTCACCTTGACGCTGAACCAGAAGCCCTCCTTTACCCGATGGTACAGGCCGGCGCCGTAGTTGAAGCCGCACACTGGCTGAAAGCCCTGACCGAAGCCGATCATGGCAGAGCCGCCGAACATCATGATCCGCTGCACCACGCCCATAGCGGCGATGGCCGCGTCTCCATAGGCCCGGGCCGCCTGATTGAGGCAGATGGTAGCCACGCTGGCAAGTCCCTGCCGGGCCAGAGACGGCAGACCACCCTTGAAGATCCACAGATAATAATAGGGCTTCAGTTTCACATGGGAAAGATGGATCTGAAGGTTACCGCCCTTGGTGCAGCCGATCAGCAGCAGGCAAAAGCTGACAAACTGGCTGATGATGGTAGCCCAAGCAGCGCCGGCGATCCCCAGATCCAGCACAAAGATCAGCAGAGGGTCCAGACCGATGTTCAGTACCGCGCCGCTGGTGATGCCCACCATGGCGTAAGCGGCGCTGCCCTGAAAACGAAGCTGGTTATTCAGCACCAGCGATGAGGTCATCCACGGCGCGCCCAGCAGGATCACGCTGAGGTACGCTTTGGTATAGGGCAGAATGGTGTCCGTGGAGCCAAGCAGATAGGCCAGAGGTTCCAGAAACAGCAGTCCCAGCACGCAGATCAATATGCCGGTAGCCAACGCGCTGAAAAAACCGGTGGAGGCCATTTCCGACGCCTCCTGATAGTTTTTGTGGCCGATCTCCCTGGAGATAAAATTACCGCTGCCCTGACCGAAGAAAAAGCCGATGGCCTGAATAATGGCCATCAGGGAAAATACCACGCCCACCGCGCCGGTGGCGGCGTTGCTCTTCAGCATCCCTACAAAAAACGTGTCCGCCATGTTGTAAAAGGCAGTCACCAGCATACTGACCACGCAGGGCAGCGCCATGCGTGGGATCAGCCGGCTCACCGGTGTTTCCGTCATCAGTTGATACTTCTTTTGCTGTTGATCTTCCAAAAAGGTCCCCCCTGTGCAGATATGGCTGTCATTTTTGTGGATTGTAACATATTTTTCGAAAAAAGAAAAGAAAAACGTAAAATTTTTCCACGTTTTCCGGGTGTTTTTATGATTCTTGACAGAAAAAGTCCTTGAATCTCGGCCAAAAGGTGAGTATAATATAAAAGATTATTGACCGGGGCTTTTGCCCCGCACAAAACTTCAGGGACTACCCGGAGAGGATGAGACAGATGACTGCATACAAAGACATGACACTGGACCAACGGAGGGCTGAATACGCAGCATTGCAGACCGCTTTTGCAGATCTGAAGGCACAGGGATTGAAGCTGGACATGACCCGCGGCAAGCCCTGCAAGGATCAGCTGGACATGGTATCTGACATCTTCGATATGCTCAAGGAGCCGGAGGACTATATTGTCGACGGCATTGATATCCGCAACTACGGCGCGCTGTCCGGTCTGCCGGAGGCCAAGCGCCTGTTCGCAAACCTTTTGGACTGCAAGCCCAAGCAGGTATTCGTGGGCGGCAACGCCAGTCTGCAGCTCATGTACGGCGTGATCGACTGCGCCTTTATCCACGGCCGCCTCAACAGCCCCCGCCCCTGGTGCAAGGAGCCTGTTGTCAAGTGGCTGTGCCCCGCCCCCGGCTATGACCGCCACTTCAAGCTGACGGAATCCTTCGGCTTTGAGCTCATCACCATTCCCATGACCTCCACCGGTCCGGACATGGACGCCGTGGAGGAGGCCATCAAGGACCCGGCGGCGAAGGGCATCTGGTGCGTGCCCAAGTATTCCAACCCCGAGGGCATCATCTACTCCAAGGATACCATCGTCCGCATGGCCTCCATGAAGCCCGCCGCGCCGGACTTCACGATCATGTGGGATAATGCGTACTGCATCCACGAGTTTGACGGCGACTATGTGGAGTTCCCGGACATTCTGCACCAGTGCAAGAAGTATGGCAACTATGATATGGTCTACGAGTTCGCCTCCACCTCCAAGATCACCTTCCCCGGCGACGGTGTGGCCTGCATGGCTACCTCCGAAGCCAACCTGGAGGATTTTGAGAAGTGGATCGGTATTCAGACCATTTCCTATGATAAGGTGAACCAGCAGCGCCATGTGCTCTATCTCCAGAACCGGGCTCACACCCTGAAGCTGATGAAAAAGCACGCGGCATTCATGAAGCCGAAGTTCGAGGCCGTTCTGAGCACTCTGGACCGTGAGATCGCCCCGCTGGAGATCGCCAGCTGGAGCCATCCCAAGGGCGGCTACTTCGTCTCCTTTGACGCCATGCCCGGTACCGCCAAGCGGACGCTGGCCCTGTGCAAGGAGGCCGGCGTGGCCATGACCGCCGCCGGCGCCACCTTCCCCTACGGCATCGACCCCAATGACAGCAACATCCGTATTGCCCCCTCCTTCCCGCCTGTGGAGGATGTGGAGAAGGCCATTGCCGTTTTCTGCACCTGCGTAAAGATGTCTGCATTGGAGAAGCTGGGCGTATGAGATACCAAGGCATGGTCTACCGTCCGCCCTCCGAGGCGTACAGCCTCATCGTGCAGGTGACCTACGGGTGCAGCCACAATACCTGTGCCTTTTGCAGCATGTACAAGGAAAAGCGCTTTGCCCTGCGGCCTCTGCATGAGGTTCTGGAGGATTTCCAGATGGCCCGGCAGCGCTACCGCAGCGTCCGCCGCATTTTCCTGGCGGACGGCGACGCCCTGATCCGGAAGGCCAGTGAACTGTACACAATTCTGGATACCATCCGGGAGCTGTTTCCGGAGTGCGAGCGGGTCACCAGCTACGCCTCTCCCAGCAGCATCCGCCTGCGGACGGACGAGGAGCTGCAAACCCTCCGGGCCAAAGGCCTGACCATGGTCTACATGGGGTTGGAATCCGGCAGTGACAAGGTCCTCACCCTCATGCGGAAGGGCCATCCCGCCGCAGAGATCATCGAAATGGGACAGAAGGTCCGCAGAAACGGCATGGCACTATCCGTCACTGCCATCACAGGTCTGGGCGGCCCGGAGCTGCTGGAGGAGCACGCCGTCAAGACCGCCGAGGCCTTCAACGCCATGAACCCGGAATACATCGGAATGCTGACGCTGATGGTGGAGCCGGGAACACCTCTGTATGACTGGGTCCATGACGGCAGCTTCCGTCTGCTGGACCAGCATCAGGTGCTGAAGGAAACAGAGCTGCTGGTCTCTCACTTCGACAGCCCCGGCAGTGTGTTCCGCATGAATCACGCCAGCAACTATCTGGACCTCCGGGGCACCCTGAATCAGGACCGGGACGCTCTGCTGGCCAAGATCCATCAGGCTGAGCAGGATCTCAGCTGTCTGCGGCCCGAAAGCTGGCGTGGACTGTGATTCGCAGCGGAGCCATTCCCATTCTTTCGTCAGATAAGAACAGGCGTGTAGGGTTCTGCTAACAGCGCACGATACGTTCCCATGAATGACAGCAAGCTCGTTCATGTGCATAATCAAAAAGAGCGGAGGGATCGTTTGATCCCTCCGCTCTTTTGCGGTTTTGCGGTCAGGCAGCGGCAAGATCCGCTGTGGCCTGCCGGTAGATACGAATGAAATAGATGATCTCCGCCGCTGCCGTAATGGTCCAGGAAAACACATACAGCAGATACAGGGACGTGATGGTGCCGAACCACGCAAACACGGTGTAGACCCAGATAATGCGGAACACGCAGGAGCCCAGGATCACGATGACCATGGGGACAGCACTCTTGCCAAGGCCACGGGAAGCAGCGATAGCGCCGTCCATAAACGCGGAAACGCAGTAGGAAACGCTCATGACCGTCAAACGGTACATACCCGCGTCCATCACCTGCGGGTCTGTGGTAAAGAGGCTCAGGAACGGCCGTCCAAACAGCAGCAATCCCAGACCCAGAAGCAGTCCCGCTCCGAAGGCATACGCCGTACTGATCAGGAAGGTCCGGCGGATGCGGTCCTTCTTGCCTGCGCCGTAGTTCTGGCCGATGAAGCTGCCGCAGGCGGTGTAGAAGGCCTGCATCACATCATACACCAGCGCGTCGGCGTTGGTAGCGGCGGAGTTTCCCGCCACCATGGTGGCGCTGAAGGTGTTGACGCCACGCTGGATGAACAGATTGGCCAACGCGAAAATGGCGTTTTGCAGTCCGGACGGGATGCCGATGGATAGAATAGCTTTCGTGCGGGTCTTATGGAACCGTAGCTGGGAAAACCGCAGGCAGTAACTCTCACGGCTCCGCAGCAGCGCCGCCGTTACCAGAATGGCGGAGAAATACTGTGAGATGATACTGGCCACCGCCACGCCTGCCACGTCCATATTGCAGACGATGACGAAGAACAGGTTCAGCACCACGTTGATGACGCCGGCGATGGAGAGGTAGTACAGAGGTCGGCGGGTATCACCCACCGCGGAGAACACGGCGTTGCCAAAGTTGTAGACCGCCAGTGCGGGCATACCCAGACAGTAGATGCGCAGGTACAGCACAGCGCCGTCCATCAGCTCCGGTTTGGTGTTCAGCGCTCTGAGGATACCGCCTGCAAAGCCGCAGCCGATCCCCAACAACACCAGTCCCGCCGCCGCGCAGGTCAGCGCCGCCGAGTGGACGGTATCCGAGAGGTTCTTTTGATCGTCAGCTCCGAAGTGGTGCGCCACCAGTACGTTGACGCCGCCGGCCAATCCGATGAGGAAGCCGGTAAACAGGGACACGAGGATGGTGGTAGAGCCCACCGCTCCCAACGCTGTGGAGCCTGCGAACCGGCCGACCACCGCCACATCCGCCATATTGAATAACACCTGTAACAGGTTGGAGAAGATCAGAGGAATGCTGAATCGGAAGATCTGCTTCCCCAGCGGTCCCGTTGTGAGGTCCGCCTGTGCCGTTTTCATGTCTCCTGCCCCCCTTTTATCGTCATGCCCGCCAAGTGTAACACAGTCGGCAGGGCATTTCAACCGTGAAAGCGAAATAATCAGCGTCGATCTTTTGCAAAATCATTCGTTGACTTTCTACAACATAATCCGGTATAAGGGTGGCGCGCTTTAGTGAAATCGATTACGTATCAGGAGGAACCGTTTTATGAAAACATCCGGCGCCGCATCTAAGTTTGCAGTCCCCATCTGATGCCGGTGAGATTCCAGTTCAACATCGGTGACATCGCACCTATGCTCATTGCTCATAGAGCGTCATCCTTTTTGGCTGCCAGACGAAACAGGTACATGACCAGAAGCCACACCCACGAGACCATTTCCGCATAGGCGATGGTCATGTTTCCAAAGTGCGGGGCCATTGCGTAGGAGGCAATGATGCGGACGGCCAGAGAGACCAGTCCCGCAGCGCTGGAGTACATCAGGTCTCCCCTGCCCTCCAGATAGCCGCGGAACGCCGTGGTTAGGCCGAAGATCGGATAGAAGAAGGCGATGCGGTGGAAAAAGGCACTTCCGATCGCCACCGCGGCGGTCCCGGCACCGAAAAGCGCAATGATCTTTCCGCCTGTCGGGATCACGAGGCCCGTCAGGAACGCAGACACCACCAGGGTCAGAATTGTACCGGCAGAGAGGGTTTTTCGGGTGCGTATCGTATCTCCCGCGCCGTGACTGTGGGCCGTGACCGTGGAAATACCGGAGCCGAGATTCACGATGGGCAGCAGGATCAGCGTGTCGATACGGTAGGCCGTTGTGATAGCGGTGACGGTATCCGTTCCGAAGCGGTTCATAAAGTCCTGCAATACCAGACTGCCTAAGGCGCTGATGCTGGACTGTACCATGGGCGGCAGGCCGTAGCGCAAGCCGTCCCGCACCACGGCGCCGCAGAAGATTTCTTTCCGGTAACCGCTTTTCAGCCACGGGTATTTGCTTGTTCCGTACAGGACGATGAACACCGTCATGATCGCTTGGGACAGCACAGTCGCCGCAGCCGCGCCCAGTACGCCCCAGCGCAGCTCCGCAACAAAAAGGATATCCAGCAGCACATTGATGAGAGAGGAGACCAGAATGGAGAGGAACGGAATGCGGCTGTCCCCCAGTCCGCGCAGGGTGGCGGTATAGACATTATAGACCGCCAGAAACGGCAGGCCCCAGAAAATAATGCGGATATAGCCGCTGGCGAGGTCGATGGTATCCGCCGGCGTGTGCAGCAGCTCCATAAACGGATAGGACAGGGCGGAGCCGACTGCCGCAGCCAGCAGAAATACGCTGCCGAGGATCACGGCAAACACTGCCAGCACGGGCGGGATGCTGTCCTGTTTCTTTGCGCCGAAGTTCTTGGCGATCAGGACGGACAGGCCAAGTGTGAAGCCGGTAATGGTGGTGATGAAGAAGCTGATGGGAATGGACGTCACGCCGATGGCGGAAAGGGCTAGCTCTCCGTCCACATTGCCGACGATGAAGGCGTCTGCCCAGTTATAGAGCTGCTGCAGCACACCGCTGAGGATCAGCGGCAGGCTGAACCGGATCAGCTCTTTCATGATGGTTCCTAATTTTTGATTCTCGTTCATGTGTCCTCCTGAAAATCGCAGAACAAAACCACGCAATTGTTCTGCACAATTGCGTGGTTAAAAGCAGCATATCAAACGCCTTGAAAACCCCACGTCACAAATTTTGTAGGAGCATTATAGCATGGCGTGGCTGACAATGCAAGAGAGACGGTCGATCCTGTCCGGTCCCGGTCAGATCACCGACGCGCCGAAGGGCATCAGCGACAGCTTCGCCATTTTGAAGCACTGCTTTCCGATGGGGATACCAAGGAGTGTTATGCACCAGAGACAGCCAAGAATGACATAGCCGATTGCCATTTCAAGGCCGAAGAATACGATCCAGATCAGGTTCACCAAAAAGGAAACACCGCCGCCCCCATATATGACCTCTTTCCCGAAGGGGAAAAAGGCGAGACTTGCAAACTTGAAGCATTGCAGTCCGACGGGAATACCGATGATGGTCACACACCACAGGCATCCGGCCAGCACCCATGCAAGTCCGCCGATCAGTCCGCCAAACAGAAACCATAGAATATTGCCGATCACTGTCATATTCCTCTCCCCTTTCGTTTTTTCTTTTCGTATTGTGTTCAATTCGCCTTGTGAAAACAGGCTGCCGCTTGTTTGAGTGCCTTGGCAGCGACAGCGTCCGGTAAGCAAACGATTGTAATTCCATCACTTGTTCTTTCTAATTTCGATCAGTCCGCATATACCGGCAGCAATACACAAAAGCGCCGGAACACTCGTTCCTAAATTATTCAGTTCCGTTGCGCCGGCTCCAATCAGTACAATGGCTGCTATAAAATTCATTGCGACGCAGAACATAAACCATTTCATTTTCGTTGCCTCCTATTTTCACTGTTCAACATGATTCCGCCATTTTGGACAGTTCACGCTCAATTTGGAGTTCCGCAAAACGAACATTTCCCCACTGTAAATAGTCAGGGCCTATAACCGTACTTCGGCCCCAAAAAGTTTTCTCGCTTCACCGATGCTGCCGGTAAATGTTCCCCGTAACCCATAAACACAGGCCGCATAACGGATAACCACAAAAATAACCGATTCTCTGTCTCTGAACGCTGAACACACGCAGAGATCGTGATTGGATCAAAAATGGTCGGACATTCGTGTGAAGCGACGGAAAGCGGTCATTCTTCAAACTCAAAGGTTTCCCGCTGATTCACCGCGTCCAGCGCAAGCTGGGCACGGGACAGTTCATCGGCAGCTTTCTCATAGTCGGCCTCCACCGCCGCGATGTCATAGTTGGCGTAGGTGTAGTCGATGATGCTGGACTGGCGGCCGTACTGCTCCTCCACACGCTCCTTGGGCAGTCGGCTTTTCATTTCCAGCAGCTTGCTTTTCCGCTTGGTGAGCTGCGGAATGTAGACCAGCAGCTCGTCGATGGTCATGTCAAAGCTGTCCACGGTCTGCGTGGCGTTAAAAATGTTGATGGCGTGCTTGAGCTTGCGGATTTTCGCTTCCAACTCTGCGAGACGGATCTGCGTTTCAGCGTAATCGTAGACAGGCCGAACGGACTCGACATCCTCCCCCATGGCAGCCCGGAAGTCCCGGTTGCGGGTCTCCTTGTCCAGCAACGCGGTATACTCGTCATTCAGTTTTTTCAGCAGCTTGTTGGCCTGTGCGGAGGTGTAGTTCATTTCCATCTGCCTCTCTTTCCTCTATCTGCATGTATTGAATTTTTTAACAGTATAACACGGTCGGGTGCGCTTGTATAGTCGGTACAGCAAAGGGATGCTGCCGTTAGAACGTCTATCCATTGACAGAAGCTCACATTTCATTCTACAATGAACGTAAAGACATTGCGCGATACAAGGCAGAACGCCATCTAAATATGAAGCAATCCGGTTGCAGGTTCACGCCTGCTGATCCGGGCGCAGAAAGGTGGAACATATATGGCCAGATCCTCTTTCCAGAAATTGAAATTACTTCATGTCATGAATTATCTGCTTCAGAACTCCGACGAGGAGCACCCGATTACAGTCAATCAGATGATTCAATACTTAGAGTCCAACGGCATCGCCGCAGAGCGCAAAAGCATTTACGATGACATCGAGGCGCTGCGCACCTTCGGCATGGATATTGAGGAATGCAAGCGGGGCCGCGTGTTCGGCTATTATGTGGCAAGCCGCACCTTTGAGCTGCCGGAGCTGAAGCTGCTGGTGGACAGCGTGCAGTCCTCCAAATTCATCACCCACAAAAAGACCGCGTCCCTCATCAAGAAGATCGAGACATTGGCCAGCGTACACAGCGCCCAGCTTCTTCACCGGCAGGTCTTTGTGAAAAACCGCATCAAGACCATGAACGAGTCCATCTACTACAATGTGGATGAGATTCACAACGGCATCTCCAATAACCGGAAGATCCGGTTTCTGTACTTTGAGTACAATGTGGCCAAGGAGCGGCAGTACCGCCACGGCGGCGCATACTATGTAGTCAGTCCCTTCGCCATGACCTGGGACGATGAAAACTACTATCTGGTGGCCTATGACTCTGAGGCTGGAATCATCAAGCACTACCGCGTGGACAAGATGGAGAAGATCTCCACGCTGGATGAGGAGCGGGACGGTCAGGAGGTCTATCAGGCGCTGGACATGGCGGTCTACACCCGCAAAACCTTCGGTATGTTCACCGGCGAAGAGATCAAGGTACAGATGCGGTTTGAAAATCACCTGGTAGGCGCCGTTCTGGACCGGCTGGGCAGCGAGGTGTTCATCGTCCCCGACGGCCCGGCCCATTTCACCGTCCGGACGGACGTGGTGGTCAGTCCTCAGTTCTTTGCGTGGGTGCTGGGCTTTGGCTCTCAGGCACAGATCGTAGGACCCGCTCATGTTGTGGACGGCATGAAGGCGCATATCGGCTCCGTCGCGGCGCTTTACGGCCCGCAGGCATAAATACTGAATCAAATTCAGATCAAGCAGCTCTGACCATTACGGTCAGAGCCGTTTTTTCGACACAGTCCGGTTTTTCGGACAGATAAGGAAGTAAAATGATGATACTGGAAGGAAACTCGATCATTTTGAAGGAGGGGTTTTATGAAGTTCAAGATCGTTTTTTCCGCCGCTGAAAAGGAAAGCAGGCACGAGGCTGCCGCGCGGTTTGTTATTTCCAGAAAGCCGAAGCCTACCAGATCCCTGGTGCTGATCCACTTCCCTGCTCGCAACATGACGCTCTCCTACTACAACGATCAATTTGATCTCCACTGCGGCGATCTGGTCTTTGTGGATGGAAAGCTGGAAGGTTTCCGCGGTCATGTGGTGGATGTCTGCTATACCTTCAAGATCAAGCTGTCCGACTACAAGCGGGTCATCAGCGTCGCCGATACGAAGGTCCACGGTGAATTCCATTTTGCCGGATCGCACTTCGTCACCTTTGACCGCAGCGCACTCCCTTATGAACAGGTCATCACCTGGTTCAAGGCACCTGAGAAGGAGGATACGGAGATTGTTTCCGAACAGGACGGCAGCGGCTTTCAGTTGAATGATCTGCAAACCATGAAGATCAGCGACGCCATTGCGGAGCGGGGACATGACTATTACAGAGAAAACCGGGTGCGGTACATCTCTCTGGATAAAACCCATGTGCAGGCCATTGTGGAAGGGACACAGCCCTACGAGCTGGAATGTGACTACATCGACGGCGAGATCAGAAATCTGGTTTGCGACTGTTTCTGCACTTACGCCTGCAAGCATATGTTCGCCGCCATGCTGCAGCTAAAAGAAACTCTGGCATTCATTGAGAAGCACTACCCGGGCAGATTTGAAGAAAGTCGGTATTTCGCCGCCGTCTGCAAGGAAACGCTGCTGAATACCGCGATGGCCGGCAGAGAAACCGGCAGTATCATGCTCTGAGCCGCGGATCGATCTGAGGAAAATACGCCGTACAGAGATCGCAGCTGGTGACAGTGTCCGTTTTATAGGACAGTATGTATTGTATACTGAGCATGTAATCAGAAAACAACACACCACGGAAGGGGTTATAAAAATGGAGCGATTTGAACTGCGGTATGTGATGGGACACATTGAGGTATATGATGAAAACGGCCGGTTCTGCTTTTCTGCGGATCATGTGTCCGAGGCCATGGAGGAATTGCGGGAGGAATTCAGCGCAGCCTGACCCTTACCGGCTGATAGGCGAAAAAAGTCTGCCTTCCAAATGGAAGGCAGGCTTTTGCAGAGCATTTTCTTATCTGTCGCTATTTCAATCAGCATTTATGAATACGCACTCTGCAAGACTCTATTCGCCATTTATTCTGCCCGGCTCCGGTGCTCAGCTCAGAACCAGCTGTTCAACAGGTCCAGCACACCGGAAAAGTCCCCGGTCATCGTATAGCCGCCCCTCTGCGTATAGAGCGTTCCGCGATCATCCATTGAGATCTCCTGCTGATTTTCAAAGCTGAAACGGTACACATACTGATCGTAGGGGCCGAGCTTGCCGTCAGGAGTTCCCCGTCGCACCACTTGAAGGGCTTTCAGTTCTTTCAGCAGGGCTTCCTTCTGGTCGTTTGTAAGATCAATCTTTTCCGCGCCGTCCACGGATTCCCGCGTCACGGTGCAAGGGAGCGCCAACAGCTTTTCCGGGAATACCGCCGATGCCTTTTGGGGAAAGGGTTTTGCAATGACGATCACCGCAATCAAAACCACAACCACAGCTGCTAAAAAGGGGACCGAAATTCTCTTTTTTATATCGCTTTCTCCTTTTTATAGTTGTTGATAGGTATTCCGTCAAAAGCCGCGTTACCACCTTTTCAGCACACCCAGCAGGCCCCGCTTGAGCACCTGCCCGCCTGCTGAGATCAGTTGGGACTCGATCTTGGCCGCCCGGCGCTCCGCCTTGCGGCGAGCCTCGTCCTCCAGCTTCTGTTTGCGCTTTCGTTCAGCTTCTTCCTTCTTCAGACGCAGCTTTTCCGCCTGAGCCTCCTCCTTTTCGCGGGCCTTGCGGTCGGCCTCCTCCTGTTTGGCGGTCTCTGCTTCCTCCCGTTCCGCCGTCAGCACCTCGTAGGCTGACACGTTATCCACAAACTCGTCATACTTCTCCATGCCGTCGTGCATCATCACCTTGGCCCGGACCATGGGCTCCGGCACTGACATGAGGCTCTGTGGGCAGATGATCTTCGTGCGCTCCACCATAGCGGGTACGCCCGCTTCGTCCAAGAACGAGGTCAGCGCCTCGCCCACGCCCAGCTCCATGATGGCATCCTCCGCCTGAAACGCGGGATTGGGCCGGAAGGCCCGCGCCGCCGCGCGGACAGCCTTCAGCTCCGTGGGGGTATAGGCCCTGAGGGCGTGCTGCACCCGGTTTGAAAGCTGCGCCAGCACGGTGTCTGGAATATCGCCGGGACTTTGCGTCACAAAGTATACGCCCACGCCCCGGGAACGGATCAGCTTCACCGTCTGCTCCACCTTTTGCAGCAGCACAGTGGGCGCATCGCGGAACAGCATGTGGGCCTCGTCAAAGAAGAATACCATCCGGGGCTTGTCCAGATCGCCAGCCTCCGGCAGGATCTCAAACAGCTCCGACAGCATCCACAGCAGGAAGCTGGCGTACAGCGTGGGATTCTGCACCAGCTTGACGCAGTCCAGCACATTGATCATGCCCCGGCCGTCAGCAGCCGTGCGCATCCAGTCGCGGATGTCCAGCGCCGGTTCCCCGAAAAACAGCTCGCCGCCCTGCTGCTCCAGCGGCAGCAGCGCCCGCAGGATCGCCGCCACCGACTGCGGCGTGATATTGCCGTAGGTCATCATGTATTCTGTGCGGTGCTCGTTGACATAGGTCAGCATGGCCCGCAGATCCTTCAGGTCGATCAGCAGCAGCCCCTTGTCATCCGCAATTTGAAACACAATGTGCAGAATTCCCTCCTGCACCGCCGTCAAGCCCAAAATCCGGCTGAGAAGCTCCGGTCCCATGTCGCTGACGGTGGCCCGGACGGCGTGGCCGCCCTCCTGATAAACATCCCAGAAGGTGGTGGGATAACCCTGGTAGACAAAGCGGTCCCGCAGGCCGAATTTGTCGATGCGTTTTTCCATACCCTCGCTGCTCTGGCCCGGCGCGCAGATGCCCGCCACGTCGCCCTTCACATCACACAGAAACACCGGCACACCGGCGTCGGAAAAGGACTCCGCCATCACCTTCATGGTGACGGTCTTGCCGGTGCCGCTGGCCCCAGCGATCAGTCCGTGGCGGTTGCACATATTCAGCGCCAGTTCCACCCGCTTGCCACCTGCCAGACCCATATAGATCTTCCCGTTTTCGTACATGAAGCCACCTCCGTCATTTGTTAATGCTCTTTTTCATCATTATACCTGCGCGCCCGCCCCGGTGCAAGAGCAAAGAGGTGCGTTTCCCCTGTTCATAACAGTTTTTCAGCGGTCAGACAGGCAGACGCCGCCTTATAGCTGTGGAAGGCATAAGGCCCCCAGAAGAAGTATAGGTAATACCTCCAATTAGCATAACTTATTTCGTTGAAAATAGATACTTTTTTAACATATTGTGCAAAAATCGCAACAATCTTTTCAAAATTTTGTGGCGAGGTCCCACGGAAAAAGCCGTGTCAGGAATTGACATTTTCTGTCGCGTCTGAGATAATGATTATATTGAAGCACAGGCAACTGACGGAACGTGGAGCACCACATGGAAGCCTGCTGTCATACGTACTGTCGACCGTCTGGGCAAACCTGTTCTCCATGGAGATCCATGGGGACCGGTTTACCCTTTTTTTATTTGCATTTTTATCTTTTTAAGGAGGATCGCATGAAAAAAGTAGCAGTCATTATGGGAAGCGACTCTGACTGGCCCGTTGTAAAGGGTGCCTGCCAGCAGCTCGAGACCTTCGGCATCCCCTATGAGGCCCACATTCTCAGCGCCCACCGCACCCCCGCCGCCGCCGCAGACTTCGCCAGAAGCGCCCGGGCCAACGGCTTCGGCGTGCTGATCTGCGCCGCCGGTATGGCGGCCCATCTGGCGGGCGCCTTCGCCGGAAATTCCACCCTGCCGGTCATCGGCATCCCCATGAAGGGCGGCGCTGCGGATGGGCTGGACGCTCTGCTGGCTACCGTCCAGATGCCCAGCGGCATCCCCGTGGCTACCGTGGCCATCAACGGCGCAAAAAATGCCGCTGTGCTGGCCGCTCAGATCCTGGCCGTCAGCGATGACGCACTGGCCGCCAAACTGGATGCCCAGCGCTCCGAGATGGCGGAGCAGATCGCCGCCAAGGAGGCCAAGCTGCAGGCGGAGCTGGCCCACTAAGCTGTTCACACAAGCATTGATCTTTTCCTGATAAAACCGATATTCAAAACATTTTGGAGGTACAATACTATGGAACTCGTTTATACTGGCAAGACCAAGAACGTTTACGCTCTGGAAAATGGCAACTATCTGCTGAAGTTCAAGGATGACTGCACCGGCAAGGACGGCGTATTCGATCCCGGCGAGAACTCCGTGGGCCTGACCATCGACGGCGTGGGCGATGTGAACCTGCGCATGAGCATCTATTTCTTTGAGAAGATCAACGCCGCCGGCATCAAGACCCATTTTGTCAGCGCCGACCTGAATAATACCACCATGGAAGTCCTCCCTGCCAAGGTCTTTGGCCATGGCCTGGAGGTCATTTGCCGTCACAAGGCCGTCGGCTCCTTCATCCGCCGCTACGGCGAGTATATCGCTGAGGGCGCCGACCTGCCCGCCTATGTGGAGACCACCTTCAAGAATGACGAGAAGGGCGATCCTCTGGTGACCAAGGACGCGCTGGTTGCTCTGGGCGTGATGACCGCCGAGCAGTATGATGCCATCAAGGAGGAGACCCAGAAGATCACTCAGATCGTGGCCGATGATCTGAAGGAAAAGGGCATGGTCCTCTATGACATCAAGTTTGAGTTCGGCTATGCACCCGACGGCAGCGTTATGCTCATCGACGAGGTGGCCAGCGGCAACATGCGGGTCTATAAGGACGGCCAGTACATCGATCCCATGACCCTCTCCCAGCTGTTCTTCGCGTAATGGGCGGTTATTTTGGAGCGATCTCCCACCGGGATGTGGGACTGGACGTATTTTTCGGCACGGACTACCACTCCCATCTGGGTACCCGCCGGGGCGGCATGGTGGTTTACGGGCCGGAGACCGGGTTCGTCCGGGAGATCCACGATATTGAAAACACCCCCTTCCGCACGAAATTTGAAAGCGCGCTGCATGAGTTCAAGGGCCACATCGGCATGGGCTGCATCAGCGACACCGACCCCCAGCCGCTGCTGGTGCGCTCCCATCTGGGCCTGTACGCCATCTGCACGGTGGGTATCATCAACAACATCGACGAGCTGATCGATACCTATTTCTCCGACCACGGGCATCAGTTCATGGCCCAGAGCAGCGGAAAGGTCAATGTCTCCGAGCTGGTGGCAGCCCTCATCAATATGAAGGAAAATCTGGTGGAGGGCATTTTGTACGCGCAGGAGATGATCAAAGGCTCTATCACGATCCTGCTGATGACGCCGGACGGTATTCTGGCTGCCCGCGACCGGCTGGGCCGCCTGCCTGTGCTGGTAGGCAAGCACCCGGACGGCAGCCTGTGCGTATCCTTTGAATCCTTCGCCTATCATAAGCTGGGCTATGAGGATGCTTACGAGTTAGGCCCCCGTGAGATCGTGGCCCTGACCCGGAACGGCTATGAGACCGTCTCTCCTCCGGGTAAGGAAATGAAGATCTGCGGCTTTCTCTGGACCTATTACGGCTACCCCAACTCCAATTACGAGGGCGTCAACGTGGAGGTCATGCGCTACCGCAACGGCGAGATCATGGCCCGCGACGAGGTGGCCCAGGGGCGGCTCCCCAAGGTGGACTACGTGGCGGGCGTGCCGGATTCCGGCGTCCCCCACGCCATCGGCTTCGCCAACCGCAGCGGCAAGCCCTTTGCCCGCCCCTTCGTGAAGTATACCCCCACCTGGCCCCGGTCCTTCACCCCTGCCAATCAGGAGGTCCGCAATCAGGTGGCCAAAATGAAGCAGATCCCCGTTTCCGAGCTGATTCAGGGGAAAAAGCTGCTGTTTGTGGACGATTCCATCGTCCGGGGCACCCAGCTCCGGGAAACGGTGGACTTCCTCTATGAGTCCGGTGCGGAAGAGGTCCACATGCGCTCTGCCTGCCCGCCCATTATGTATAGCTGCAAGTACCTGAACTTCTCCCGGGGCAACTCCGATATGGAGCTGCTGGCCCGGCGGGTGATTCAGGAGCTGGAGGGTGATGAAGGACACAAGCATCTGGACGAGTACTCCGATTCCTCTACGGAGCGGGGTCAGTGCCTGCTCAAGTCCATCTGTGAAAAATTCGGTTTTGATTCTCTCGGTTATCAGTCTTTGGACGGCGTGCTGGAAGCCATCGGCATCGACCGGGATAAGGTCTGTACCTACTGCTGGAACGGAAAGGAATGATCGACATGGAAACATCTCACTCCGCCGCCTATGCGGCAGCCGGTGTGGACATCACTGCCGGTTACAAGGGCGTTAAGCTGATGAGCGCGGACGTCAAGCGCACCCACATCCCCGGCATAGTTTCTGACATTGGCGGCTTCGGCGGCCTGTTTGCCCCCGATCTGACCGGTATGACGGAGCCGGTGCTGGTCTCCGGCACCGACGGCGTGGGCACCAAACTGCGTCTGGCTGAGCTGCTGAACAAGCATGACACCATCGGCATCGACTGCGTGGCCATGTGCGTGAACGACGTGATCTGCTGCGGCGCGAAGCCCCTGTTTTTCCTGGATTACATTGCCATCGGCAAGAACGTGCCGGAAAAGGTGGCAGCCATTGTCTCCGGCGTGGCAGAGGGCTGTGTCCAGGCCGGCTGCGCCCTCATCGGCGGCGAGACCGCCGAGCACCCCGGCATGATGGCCGCCGATGACTACGATCTGGCGGGCTTCACCGTGGGCGTGGTGGACAAGCCCAAGGTCATCGACTCCAGCCGCATGGCGGAGGGCGATGTGGTGCTGGCTCTGCCCTCCTCCGGCTTCCACTCCAACGGCTACTCTCTGGTCCGCAAGGTATTCGACGTGGAGAACGCCGATCTGGGCCGGTATGATGACGAGCTGGGTGAAACCCTGGGCGAGGCCCTGCTCCGTCCCACCGTCATCTATGTCAAGCCCGTCCTCCGCTGCATCGAGGCCGCGGACGTGAAGGGCGTCAGCCACATCACCGGCGGCGGCTTCTATGAGAATGTCCCCCGCTGCATCCCCGACGGCCTGTGCGCCAGGATCGACAAGGCCGCTATCAAAACACCCGCCATTTTCCGTCTGCTCCAGAAAAAGGGCAGCATCGACGAGCACGATATGTTCAACACCTTCAATATGGGCGTGGGCATGGCAGTGATTGTCAGCCCCGAGACCGCCGACGCGGCCCTCTCCGCTCTGAAGGCCGAGGGGATCGACGCCTATGTCTGTGGTGAGATCGTTGCCGGCGAAGAAAAAGTTGTTTTGTGCTGAGTGAAACCGCTCCCGGTACGCACTGTCCCGCTTTTCCGCGGTATCCTGACGTATACTGCTCCGGTGCGCTGAAAGGAATCGGCGCATCGGCGGCAAAGGAGAAATCATGACTATGAAAAAAGCGAAGATCGCCGTGCTGGTCTCCGGCGGCGGCACAAATTTACAGGCACTGCTGGACGCGCAGGCGGCGGGACTGCTGCCCCACGGAGAGATCGCGCTGGTGGTCTCTTCCAACGAGGGTGCCTACGCCCTGACCCGGGCGGCCAACGGCGGCGTTCCTGCCGAGACGGTCTCCCCCAAGCGCTGCGGCGGTCAGGCGGCCTTTGAGTCCGCCCTGTCCGACCTGCTGGCGGCGCATGAGATCGACCTCATTGTTCTGGCCGGCTTCCTCACCATCCTCAGTGCGGACTTTACCGCCCGCTGGCCCTCCCGCATCCTGAATGTGCATCCCTCTCTGATCCCCGCCTTCTGCGGCAAGGGGATGTACGGTCTGAAGGTCCACGAGGCCGCTCTGGCCAAGGGCGTGAAGGTCACGGGAGCCACGGTGCATTTTGTCAATGAGATCCCGGACGGCGGAGAGATTCTGCTGCAAAAAGCGGTGGAGGTCTTGCCGGACGACACCCCTGAAACCCTTCAGCGCCGGGTCATGGAGCAGGCCGAATGGCTGCTTCTGCCTCGGGCAGCGGAGCTGGTCTCGGAACAAATCGTAAAGGAGAAGAGCAATGCTTGATTTTCTGACCCTTCTGCGGGAGAATCCCTACCCCGGCCGGGGCATCCTTGTAAGCCAGGACCTCGTTTACTATTTCATCATGGGCCGCAGCGCCAACAGCCGCAACCGGATCTTCGTGAAAACGGAGGACGGCATCCGCACCGAGGCTCATGATCCCGCCAAGCTGGAGGACCCCAGCCTCATCATCTATCATCCCGTCCGGACCATGGGCGACGCGCTGGTGGTCACCAACGGCGACCAGACGGACACCATCTGCCAGCACGGTGATTTCCGCAAGGGTCTGATGACCCGGGAATACGAGCCGGACGAGCCCAACTGGACCCCCCGCATCTCCGCCATCCTGAATGCCGACGGCTCTTTTGAGATGTCCATTCTGAAGCACAAGAACGGCCGCTGCCTGCGGGAATTCTTCTGCTATGAGGGCTGTGACGAGAATCAGGGCTATTTCATCAGCACCTATCAGGGCGACGGAAATCCTCTGCCCACCTTTGCCGGTGAGCCTCTGGAGGTCACCGTTCCCAAGCCGGAGGAAGTCTGGGCCGCTCTGAACGGAGACAACAAGGTGTCCCTCTATACCAACGTGAACGGCGAGGTGCGCCTGTTCAACAAAAATCTGGGAGATTAAGGAGAAGGTGCCGAAATGAACGAGTTGGAACTGAAATATGGCTGCAACCCCAACCAGAAGCCGTCCAAGGTCTTTATGCAGGACGGCTCTGACCTGCCCTTTACCGTTTTGAACGGAAAGCCCGGTTATATCAACCTGCTGGATGCGCTGAACTCCTGGCAGCTGGTGAAGGAATTGAAGGCCGCCACCGGCCTGCCCGCCGCCGCCAGCTTCAAGCACGTCTCCCCCGCCGGTGCCGCCGTGGGACGGCCCCTGAGCGAGGTGGACCGGAAGATCTACTTCGTGGATGACGCCGCCGAGCTCTCCCCCATCGCCTGCGCTTATATCCGCGCCCGCGGCGCTGACCGCCTGTGCTCCTACGGTGACTGGGCCGCTCTCTCCGACGTCTGCGACGCCGCCACCGCCCAGTACCTTACGGGCGAGGTGTCCGACGGCATCATCGCCCCCGGCTATACCGACGAGGCGCTGGAAATTCTGAAAACCAAGAAGAAGGGCGGCTACAACGTGGTCCAGATCAACGCGGACTACGTCCCCGCCGCCGTGGAGCACAAGGATGTGTTCGGCGTCACCTTCGAGCAGGGCCGCAATAACCTTGTGATCGACAGGGAGATGCTGACCAACATCGTCTCTGAAAACAAGGAGCTTCCGGAGGCTGCCAAGATCGACATGATCGTGGCCCTCATCACTCTGAAATACACCCAGTCCAACTCCGTCTGCTATGTGAAGGACGGTCAGGCCATCGGCGTGGGCGCAGGCCAGCAAAGCCGCATCCACTGCACCCGTCTGGCTGGTCAGAAGGCGGACAACTGGTATCTGCGCCAGCATCCCAAGGTGCTGGGTCTGCAATTCGTAGACAACATCCGCCGCCCTGACCGGGACAACGCCATCGACATCTACACCTCCGACGAGTATGAGGACGTGCTGGCCGACGGTGTGTGGCAGAACACCTTCAAGGTCCGCCCCGAGGTCCTGACCCCGGAGGAAAAGAAGGCTTGGATCGCCACGCAGGCCGGCGTCACTGTTGGCAGCGATGCCTTCTTCCCCTTCGGTGACAACGTGGAGCGGGCCAGAAAGTCCGGCGTTGCCTACATCGCCGAGCCCGGCGGCTCCATCCGGGATGACCATGTCATCGCCACCGCCGACAAATACGGCATGGTGCTGGCCTTCACCGGCGCGCGGCTGTTCCATCACTGAGCCGCCGTACAATTCAAAGCTTCCGCGTCCGCACAGACGCAAACGCAGATCCGTTCCTCTGCCCCGCACGTTCCCCCGTAAACACCTTACCGGTTTGCGGAAGACGTCTGCGGGGCAGCATCCAAAATTCATTCAGGGAGGGAACCATGAACCTTCTGGTTATCGGCGGCGGCGGCCGTGAGCACGCCATCGTCAAAAAATTGAAAGAGAATCCCGCTGTGGAGACGATCTACTGCGCTCCCGGCAACGGCGGCATCGCCGCTGACGCTGTGTGCGTCCCGGAGATCGGCGCGAAGGATATTTCCGCGCAGGTGGACTTTGCCAAGACCCACAGCATTGACTTCGCCGTGGTGGCGCCGGACGATCCGCTGGTGCTGGGTGCGGTGGACGCGCTGGAGGCCGCCGGGATCCCCTGCTTCGGCCCGGAGGCGAAGGCCGCCATCATTGAGGGCAGCAAGGTCTTTTCCAAGGACCTGATGAAAAAATACGGTATCCCCACGGCGGAGTATCAGGTGTTCACCGATGCTGCCGCCGCGATGGACTATGTGAAGTCCTGCGCCCTGCCCGTGGTGGTCAAGGCCGACGGTCTGGCTCTGGGCAAGGGTGTGCTCATCGCTGAGACCCGGGAGGACGCCGTGGCCGCCGTGGAATCCATCATGCTGGACCGCGCCTTCGGCGACAGCGGAAATCAGGTGGTCATTGAGGAATTTCTCACCGGCCCGGAGGTCTCCGTGCTGGCCTTTACCGACGGCAAGACCGTGGTCCCCATGGTATCCTCCATGGACCACAAGCGGGCCCATGACCATGACGAGGGTCTGAATACCGGCGGCATGGGCACCGTGGCCCCCAACCCCTACTACACCGAGGACATGGCCCGCGTGTGCATGGAGACCATTTTCCTGCCCACCATGGAGGCCATGAACGCGGAAAACCGCACCTTCCGGGGTTGCCTCTACTTCGGACTGATGCTGACGCCGAAAGGCCCCAAGGTCATTGAGTACAACTGCCGCTTTGGCGATCCGGAGACGCAGGTGGTCCTGCCCCTTCTGGAAAGCGACCTGCTGACGATCATGCAGGCCTGCCGGAACGGAACGCTGGCAGAAACTGAGGTGAAGTTCTCCGACGGTGCCGCCTGCTGTGTCATCATGGCGTCCAGCGGCTATCCGGAACACTATGAAAAGGGCTTCGCCATCACCATGCCCGCCGAGACTGCCGCCCACACCTATGTGGCCGGAGCGAAGCGGGAGGAGGACCGTCTGCTGACCAGCGGCGGCCGGGTGCTGGGCGTTACCGCCACGGCGGCGGATCTGAAAAGCGCCATTGAAAAAGCCTATGAGCGGGTGGAGAGCGTTCATTTCGACAATGCCTTCTACCGTCACGATATCGGCCAGCGCGCCCTGAAAGCGCTGGAACACTGAAGGGAGCAAGGGCAGGCATGGTTTACAGAGTATATGTAGAAAAGAAAGAAGCGCTGGCCAACGAAGCCCGCGCTCTGTTGGAGGACCTGCGGGCATTTCTGGGTATTCAGTCCCTGACAGGTCTGCGGCTGTTCAACCGCTATGATTTGGAGGGCATCAGCCGGGAGCTGTTCGACTACGCCGTTCAAACGGTGCTGTCCGAGCCCCAGTTGGACACGGTGACGAGTGAAGTGCCTCAGGGAGACACGGTGTTCGCCGTAGAGTATCTGCCCGGCCAGTATGACCAGCGGGCGGACTCCGCCGCCCAGTGCATCCAGATCTTATCCCAAGGCGAGCGGCCCACGGTCCGCACCGCCCGGGTATATGTTCTGGAGGGCGAGCTGACGGCGGAGCAGGTCGAGGCCGTCAAGAAATACGTCATCAACCCGGTGGAGAGCCGGGAGGCGTCTCTGGAGCTGCCGGAGACCCTGCGGATGGAATATGACATTCCTACCACCGTCCGGACCGTGGAGGGTTTCACCTCCATGGACGCTGCCGCGCTGGACGCTCTGCGGGACGAGCTGGGTCTTGCCATGGATCTGGACGATCTGAAATTTTTGCAGGGCTATTTCCGGGACGACGAGGGGCGGGACCCCACCATCACCGAGATCCGGGTGGTAGACACCTACTGGTCCGACCACTGCCGCCACACCACCTTCTCCACCCACATCGACC
>ERZ837380.1923-NODE-1923-length-24020-cov-6.779470_pt1 | contig 24020 bp, 20 predicted proteins | sample MGYA00519685_ERZ837380 | MGnify/ENA primary metagenome ERZ837380 (study PRJEB31850, sample SAMEA3708817) | human gut metagenome | biome: human gut; feature: human-associated habitat; material: faeces | place: China | collected 2014 ...
CGACATTATGAACATACGTTACCCAATATACGAGGGAGTTTATCGAATACTTACGGAAAACCGTTGATCTCCAATAAACGGATGGCGTTGCGTTGGTAAAGGGGACCGCTCTTCAGTTTGTAGTCGAACGAGAAGGTTTCATCTTGGATAACTTCGCTGAAATGGTATAGGTCGTATTCTGTGTCGAGCAATGTTGCTAGTTCCGCGTCATGTGTGGAGGTGACGATTATGTTATCCGTAGTATTCAGGTATGATAAGACGGCTTTGGCGACAGCAATACGTTCGGTGGTGTTCGTCCCTTTGAATATCTCGTCGAACAGGAAGAGGTTGGCTGTTCCTTCCTGACTCCGGCTGATCATCTCTTTGATCGTATCGACCTCTTTCATATAGAAACTTTTTCCTTCCGACAGGTCGTCGGCGAGCATCAGGGCGGAATAGATCTTTATGGGGGCGGACAGTGCGAATGTCCGGGCAAAGGCAGTGTGAAGCGTCTGCGCCAGTAAGACATTAATCCCGATTATACGGATAAAAGTTGTTTTACCGGACATGTTCGAACCATTCAGCAGTACAGACTTCTCTTTTATAATAACGGAATTAGACACACAGTCCTCTATCAGAGGATGATATATCTCTTCACCCTCCAGTCTGTACCCATTGTCCGCTTTTTCCGGCAAGCAGTAATAAGGCAGCTCTTCCCGCAGGTAGTAGACGGATAACAGGCAGTCCGCCAGTCCGACAAACCGGTACACGGTTTCAATCTCCCGGTTTTTATTCCTCAGAATAGATACGGATTGCAGAAAAGAAAGCGGTTCTGTGAGAAAGAAAATATGAGCCAGTTCGGTACAGAACCAGACAAAGACAGCCATGTCGCTTTGTAGTTTACTCTCCATCCGAAGGAATAAAGCGGTTTTCCGGATCGGCCTGAGTGTTGCCAACGCATCCGGAATCTCTTTCGTCAGCTTGCCTAACTCCGGATATTTGCACAACTCTTCTGCTATCCCCAGGAGTTTGATCAGTTGGGGTACGGAATGTATGTAATCGAGACTCTTGGGTTTGAATGCGTAATGGATAACAGCATTCAGAATAATAGCGACCAGGAAAGCATTCCGCAGGCTGTTATATGTGCAAACAGATAAAGAAGCAGGAACAAGGCCGGCAGAAACTTCAGGATTGTAAAGGCGATCTTGGTCTTTCCGGATGCTACCGGATGTTCGTCTGCCATCAACCGTACGATGCTATAAACCTCCGTATCCCGCAGGCGGAACAAAGCCTTCGCCAGCCTGCCCCGGAAGTTTGCGTCTGTTTTCAGATGATTGATAACATCTTCGTTCTTCCCGATCTCCCCTTTTGCCAGGGGGATGGTTCTTAGCGTATGATACAGGTATTGTTGCCCGATCCCCGATGTCGTCCTGTCCGCAAAAGTAAACAACTCTTCCACTCCCAAGTCCGAGTAAGTCTGGCCGGACAACAGGTTATCCCCTCCCTTCTTTTTCGTGTGGAGGAAGTAAGCAGAGATATCCGTCAGGTTGAAGTCCCCCGGCTTTATTTCTCCTGTGTAGTTGTTCGCTTTTCGTTTCATTGGCCGTAATTATCTCTGTAATAGTTGCAAATATAATATAAGTATTCAGAACTTGTACCGTGCCGAAGCCATAAATTCCCGCGGGCGGATATCGATCCAGGAGGTATAGCTTTCCGTGGCGGAATACTGCGTGTAGCTGTACTGTTTCTTATTGAACAGGTTGGTGGCTTCGGCTACAAATTGCCAACTCCCCGTTTTCCACCGGAAGGAAAGGTCGGCGAAGAAAGTGTTGACCGCCTTGTCACGGCTGACGTCGTTGTGGTAATGGTCTGCCGATAGATTGATTTCTACGGGGAAAAGTTCGTAGGAGAGCTGGAGCTTCTGGACGACGTCCAGGAGCGGATCGAGGCGTGTGCCGGTTCCGATCTTCGATCTTCCGAGATGGATGGTGGCCTGGTAGCTGGCGGAGAAGCTGCGGGCAGGTGTCCAGGTGATCTTCGGTTCGTATTGCATGAAATCGTATCGGTAAGGCAACCGTTCGCCGGCACTCAACTGTTCCGCCTCGCTGCGGCCAAGAAGATAAGTGAGCGAAGTCTTCAGCCCGTAATCGTAAAAGCCTTTGGAGAGTGTTCCCTTCGCGGTCCATCCGGAAGAATGGTTGGAGAGGCGGTGGGAGACAAGGGTGACTTGCCCGTCCCGTATTTGCTGTTCGAAGATGCGGTCTGAGCATCCCCGGTTATGGTTGAGCGACAGGGTGGCGAAGAATTCGCGCACCGTATTTTTGTATTCTCCGTACAGCGAATAGCTATGCGTGCGGTTCACCGGCATGATTCCGTTGTTCATTCGGTAATTGCGGTAGTCCGTGCGGTAGGCATCCGGGTACAAGTCGGTGATGTTTCCGTAGTTTTCGTGATAGTTGGCGTGGAAGGAGAAACGCCAGGCATAATTGAACTTATAATTGATGTACAGGAACGGGTTGACCGCCAAGCGGGAAAAGCCGGCTGCCGGGAAGGTGGTCCATACGAGCGGAAGATTGAAAGCCAGATTCCATTTGTACAGGTTACACTGGTAGTTCGGTTTGAAATACAGGTTTGTCCCGTTCCGGATCGAATTGAGATTGCCCGTTATGCCGGCCGTATATTGCCGGGTCAGGCTCCCCTTCTTGCGCAGGAAAGCGAGGGAATGGTCCAGGTATAGCTGTTGCAAGTTTAACGCTTGCTTGTCCCTGTCTATCAGGATGCGTGCCGGCAGATTGTGATAGCGGAGCAGGGAACGGAGTTCGAGCGTGTATTTGTCCCGTATCCAGATGTTTTGCAGGTAGTTGCGTACGCCCATGTCCGGGGTCTGGATGCGCTGGTTGACCGATGAGGCGCCGGAGATGCGGGATGTGCCTCTTTCCTGTTGCGTGAGATCATGCAGGTAGTTGGCGTTGAGGCGTAATTGTGTCGTTTCGTTCAGCTTGTACACCCGGTTGCCGGAAAGGGAATGCACGTTGTTAAAGAGCAACCGTTCCTTTTTCAGCGGTGCGGAGAAGGAGGGCTGGGAAAGGAATGACGGGATCGAAGGGCCTGTTTTCCCTTCGGCTCCTATTTGTGTAAGTATGTTCTGTTCGTCTGTTACGTCGTCTCCCCGGTTGTTCCCTTTATAAATATAGGCGGACTGGCTTTTACGGCTGATCTGGATGGCATTGCCCATGCCTTCCCACAAAAGGGGGGAAGCGCCCATGCCTCCTTCTAACGTGCCCATCCAGCGGTCGCGGAAGTCGTCTTTCAGTTTGAGGTTGATGGCGATATCTTCGGTTGTCAGCTTCTTTTGCAGGACACGGATGGGCTGGTGGTTTTCCATTACCTGCACGCTCTTGACGGCGTTGGCCTGCAGGTTGTTGGTCAGTTGGTTGTACCGCCCGTCGGTCAGGTCCATTCCTTCCACGTAGAACTTGCTGATGTTTTTCCAGTTGTACGAGATTTTCCCGTCGTCGTCCACATCCACGCCTGGCAGTTTCTTCAGCACGTCTTTGATCGCCTCGTCTTTCGGGCTGATGAATTGCGACACGTCGTAGTTGATCGTGTCCTGCCGCCCGTAGACGCGTCCCGGACGTATCTCGACCTCTTTCAGTGTGAAAACTTCCGGTTCGAGGCGGATACGGAGCGTTGCCCCGGCGGTGATCTTTTGCCGGATCGCTTTATATCCTAACAGCGAGACGTGGACGAACAGCGAATCGTCTGCCTGGCGGAGCGGGAGGATGAATGTGCCGTCGGCCTTTGTCAGGGTGTAGGTCAGCGGGACTTGCCGTCCGGCTTTGCGTATCTGCACGGTTGCGGCGTCTACCGGCTGGCCGTTTTCGGCATCGGTCACAATCCCTTTGATGGTTTGTTGGGCAGACAGGCTACAGGCAGTGAGCAGGAGAATGAGTATATACAGGAGGCTCTTCATCGTTTTGTACTTGTTTCTGTTACTCTTTTTCTATCGGGTTGTAAGGCGTGTTCTTCGGGTGTATCGGTTGTCCGTCCTCTCCTTTGACGATGACTTGCATGCCGGGGGAGGTTTCTTTCAGGTAGCCGATCGGGTCGGCGGCGAAGCGTTCGTGTACCCGGAGCAGGTCTTTGCGGGAGATCGGTTCGTACTCGCTTCCGGCGAACAGGATGGCTTCCTCTTTGCGGGCTTTCTCGATGCCGGTGCAGACGAACGTGTAGTGCTGCCGGTTGTCAGAGGCTTTCAGGATCAGGCCGGGCAGTCCTTGCAGTTTCCAGGGGCCTTCGCTGCGGGGGATTTCCGGGGTGTACCAGGCTTCGTAGTCCCGTCCCCGGAACCGGCAGGTCGCTTTGTAGCAGGTGTAGGCGAGGAGGGTTGCCGTGTCGGGGTGCAGTTCCCAGACGGGAAGTTCTGTCTTTTCTTCCGAACGGAAATTGCTGGCGGCGATGGGTTCGAGTTGTGTCAGTTTGCCTTCGGGGTAGTTTTTGTATATCTGGTAGTTCACCTGGCTGTTGCCTTGTTTCATGTGTTCATTGATGATTTCCTGCGAGGCTCCGGTCGCTTTGTCCATTTCGATAAGCGAGTCCATGCGGAAACGGGCATAGCTGTAGAACAGGGAACTTTTAGCGCCAACCTTCAGCATCATGGTTTCGTCGATATGCCTGTCCTCATGGGCCGTGTCGCCGACGAAGGAAAGGGCGTACTGGGCGGTGAACAATACCTTGTCGATGGGTTTCGCCTTGAGAACTTCGTTCATGTTGTACACACGGATATTGAACTGGGCCTGTGCAGCCCCGCACGCCAGTAAAAGAACTGCGGATAAAAGGATTCGTTTCATAACCTTAATCGTTTTAGAGTGTTTGTCTGATCGCAAATGTAGCGGACGGCAAACCTCCGGAGCGACTAAAGTTATTACTGAAATATTACGGGGGTGTTATTCCTCCTTTTCCCTTTGGAGTAGAATAACGGAAAAAGATTGATGAAAAGCGTTGTGTTCTCCTGTTTTTAAGATAGCTTTGTGGATGTTTTTTGTATATGGTTATTAATGAATTGGATCTATATGGCTAAGATAATAGTAAAAGAGATACCCGTATCCGTTATTAGAATCAGCAATGAAGACTATATCAGCCTTACTGATATGTTGAAAGCAAAAGATGGCGAATACTTTTTTTCAAACTGGTTAAGGAATAGAAATACGGTTGAATTTCTTGGAATATGGGAGAAGCTGAATAACCCGGCTTTTAATTGTGTCGAATTCGACATAATTAAAAGTCAGGCAGGATTAAACAGTTATCGTCTCAGTGTGAAAGAGTGGATGCAAAAAACAAATGCTGTTGGTATTGTTTCAAAGACAGGTCGCTATGGTGGTACTTATGCCCATAAAGACATCGCTTTTGAATTTGCTATGTGGATTAGCCCTGAATTTAAAGTATATCTGATACGTGAGTTTCAGCGGTTAAAGACAGAAGAGCAAGCACAATTTGGTTGGACTGCCAAACGTGAACTGTCTAAAATCAACTACCGCATCCATACCGACGCAATCCGGCAACACCTGATACCTGCGGAAGTAACCGCTAAACAGGCAAGCGTTATCTATGCCAATGAAGCCGATGTCTTGAATGTGGCTATGTTTGGAATGACAGCAAAGATGTGGCGGGAGCAGAATCCTGAACTGAAAGGAAATATCCGCGACTATGCTTCCGTAAACGAACTCATTTGCCTCTCGAATATGGAAAACCTCAATGCTGTTTTTATCGACCAAGGCATTCTACAGGGAGAGCGGCTCATCAAGCTCAATCAGATTGCTATTCAGCAAATGCGAGTATTGGAAGATGATGGAAACAGGGAGTTTCTAAAATAGGCTGGCTATTCTTGACTATCCAGGTCACTTTTCTCTGTTTGTTCTCCACGAACAACTGATCCGAAGATGCCGATTTTGAGGATACCGTATTTATCGGCAAATTTGGATTTGAATTGTTTTAGCAAAGTAATATAATATCTGTAATCTTTCATGAAGAATCCTGTATATGGGATCAAAGATACATAAAAAACGGTGATTCCTATGTAAATAGTAGTTTTTTCCGTAAGTTTGTGCAAACTTCTTTCAAGTAAGGGGTTAAGTGATCAAAAAGCACAAAATAATAAAGCAAACTTTCATAAATGAAGACTTTGGATAAACAGAAAAAGAACGTCCTTACCCTTTGCGGGGCGGCGATGGCATCGTTGCTTCTTTGGGGATGTGGCGGAACAAACCCTACGGCCGAATCATTCGAACGGTCTGATTATTATACACGTGGTATCGGACAGTATCCGGGTGACCCGAAGGAGGATTTTTCACCTTCCCTGGCACCGGATCATTCCACTTACCGTAACATTGCCCGGTTGCGATCGGCTTTTGCCTCTTCCAGCCATGACTATAACTTAGTGGCACAGTTGGCGACAGACGGTATCGTGACGGACAAGCAACCACAGTACCTGAACCTCTCGACTCCCGATGGAGACGTTCCGAGACGCGAACGAGAATGGATGATCGACGAAGGGCCGTATTCACGGAATACTTTTCCCGGCGGAGATACCTATTTCCGGTTTACGCTGGCGAACTATAGCAAAGCAGTCGGCAAACTGTCGCTGGTAGGGACAGTCGTATATGACGATAAAGTGTCGAAAGGCGGTTACGAGATCATCTGCCAGGGCTCCAATGACGGAAAGAACTGGACGGAGATCGGTAAACTGAGCGGTAGCGGTCTACCCGGCCAAGCGCTTTCCGGACGGGTGGTGGTGACCGATCCGAACAAACAGACGGGAGAAACAACCATGCCGGTCCGCAAACTGAATGAAACGATTACTTTCAATTCCGAAAACGCCTATTCCGATTACCGTGTGCTGCTGAAGATGGCAGGTGCACACGATTGGGTGTTTACGGAAGCTAATTTCATGGATAAGGACGGTGGTTTGGTGGAAATGAAGCCGTCACAGTTCTTCAACAGTGCTTGGATGAGTGCTACTGCGGGTGAAGAATGGTTGTATGTGGATCTTGGCAGTACGTCGGAGTTCGACAAGGTCGTGTTGCATTGGATCAACAAAGCCGTCAAAGGAAAAGTGCAGGTGTCGGATGATGCCATGCAGTGGAAAGATGCGGCCGAACTGCCGGGGGGTGACGGTTTGATAGATGAAATCGCTTTGAACGGCAAACAGAATGCCCGCTATGTGCGCCTTCTGATGCAACAGCCAGCGAACGACAGCCGTTACATCTTGAGCGAAGTGGAAGTTATGGGTAAAGGCGGACTGGTGGCTCAGCCTGTGGCTGCCCCTGCCGCTTCGAAAGGAGAGATCATCTTGTCCGGCGGTAATTGGGAGCTGCAACGTGCTTCTGAAGTGAATGCTTCGGGTGAAGAAATCTCGACTCCGGAGTTCAAGCCGGAGAACTGGATCGTGGCAACTGTGCCGGGAACGGTATTGAGCAGTTACAAGAATATTGGGGCAATCGCCGATCCGAACTATGCAGACAACCAGTTGCAGGTATCCGAATCTTTCTTCTGGTCGAACTTCTGGTATCGTGACGAATTTGAAGTGCCGGAAGGATTCAAGCAGGATCGCCTGTTCCTGAACTTCGACGGGATCAACTGGAAAGCGGATGTCTATATGAATGGAAAGAAACTGGGGCGTATCGAAGGCGCCTTTATGCGGGGCAAGTTCGATGTGACGGACTTGGTTGTCCCGGGTAAGAACGTGGTGGCTGTAGAGATCATCCGGAATAACCATATCGGGGCGATCAAGGAAAAGAATAAACAGAGCACGGACTTCAACGGTGGAATCTTAGGGGCAGATAACCCGACCTTCCACGCTACGATTGGGTGGGATTGGATTCCGACTGTCCGTGGACGCAATATCGGTATCTGGAACGATGTCTTCCTGACTTCTACCGGGAAGGTGACGGTTGCCGATCCGCTTGTTACGTCTGTCTTGCCGTTACCCGATACGACTTCCGCGACCTTGACGGCCGAGGTGATCGTGAAGAACCACGATGCCAATACGGTAAACGGTATGTTGGAAGGCAAGGTCGGAGATATTACATTCCAGCAACCTGTTTCCTTGGCGGCGGGAGAAGAGAAGACGGTCGTTTTCGATGTCAAGGACTTCCCGCAGCTGAAGGTGGAAAACCCGCGCTTGTGGTGGCCTAAAGGTTACGGCGCGCCGAACCTCTACGATGCCAACTTTACCTTTAAAGTGGATGGTAAGGTTTCGGATGCGAAAGATTTCAAAGTCGGTATCCGCCAGATGACGTTCAATGAAGATAATCATATCCTGAGTCTCTTTATAAATGGCCGTCGCTTTATCGGTCGTGGCGGTAACTGGGGCTTCGGTGAATCGAACCTGAACTATCGCGGCCGTGAATATGATATCGCCGTGGCTTACCATGCCGATATGAACTTTACGATGATGCGTAACTGGGTCGGTATGATCGGTGACAAGGAGCTCTATGAAGCCTGTGACCGCCACGGTATCATGATCTGGCAGGACTTCTGGTTGGCAAATCCGGCTGACGGTCCCGATCCGTATTACCCTGAAATGTTTATCGCCAATGCGGAAGACTATGTAAAACGGATTCGCAGCCATGCTTCTATCGGCCTCTACTGCGGACGTAACGAGGGTTTCCCACCTGAACAGATCGACAAGGCGTTGCGCCGTATCATCAAGGAAGACCATCCGGATATCCACTATATCTCCAGCTCGGCTGACGATGTGGTGAGCGGCCACGGTCCGTACCGCATGCTTCCGGCAAAAGAATATTTCACGCTGAAGACCGGCAATGACAAATTTCATAGTGAACGAGGCATGCCGAACGTAATGACCTACGAAAGCATGCTCCGGACCTTCTCGCCGGAAGGAATCTGGCCGCAGGATAACCAGTGGGGTATGCACGACTATACCCGCGAAGGGGCACAGGGTTGTACCTCTTTCAACGAGATCATCGCGAAAGGGTATGGCGAGCCGCAGAGTGCGAAAGAGTTTGCCGAATTGGCACAGTGGGTGAACTATGACGGCCACCGCAGTCTGTTCGAGTCCAGAAGCCAGAACCGTAAAGGTCTGCTGATGTGGATGAGCCATTCCTGTTGGCCTTCAATGGTATGGCAGACGTATGATTATTATTTCGAGCCGACTGCCGCCTATTTCGCAATCAAGAAGGCTTCCGAACCGCTGCATATCCAGTGGAATCCGGCAACGGATGAGGTGGAAGTGGTCAACTACAGCGCCGGAACACGTAAGGGACTGACAGCAAAAGTCCAAATCTTGAATATGGATGGATCTGTAGCCTGGGAAAAAGAGGCGACTGTCGATAGCAATGAAGATACGACCAATAAATGTATCAAGTTGGCATTCCCGGTCAACCTGTCGAAGGTCCACTTCATCAAAATGGTCCTGACCGAAAACGGTAAAGTCGTTTCCGACAACTTCTATCACAGAAGCTTGGAAGAGAACAACTACCAGGATCTGCGCCAGTTGGCAAAGGTTGCTTTACAGTCTACGACAACCGTGGATAAGCATGCAGACGGAACCTGGAGCGCCGTGTCCGTTATCGAGAACAAGACGTCTACACCGGCTTTGATGATCCGCCTCAATGTTGTCGGTAACAAAGACGGCCAGCAACTTCTGCCTGTATTCTATTCCGACAACTATTTCTCTTTGCTTCCGGGTGAAAAGAAGGAAGTCCGCATGAGCTGGAAAGATGAAGATACCAGAGGCAATGAAGGCAAGGTCCTGATTACCGGGTATAACGTCGAATAATATTATAAGTAGGCAACGGGGTAGTGTGTCAAAATCTTTCAGGCACGGATTACACGGAAAACATGGAAAGAAAATAAATTTATCCATGCAAATCCGTGAAATCCGTGCCTGAATTATGTCTATTAGTAAGCTGGATCATCTCCTGTCACGCTGAAAGTTTTCGCCGCCTTGCCCGTAGCCCGAATGTCGCGATCGACCGTGAGATCATCCTTCCTGCCGTATGGGGAAATGTCTCTTATGTCAACTCCTTGGCTTTGAATGTGCAGGTCGCTTATCTCCGCAACGCTCTTTTGGCCGGTATCGTTTCCCTGACAAAAAAAGGCGATATGCTGAAAGGATAAAAAAACTTGCTATCTTTGTACGTCTGTATTTACTAAGTAAATTGAACTGTATGAGTTTCAGCGAGAAGTGTTGCCGGGTTTTGGGGCAGGCTACGAATGCATATCATATCACTAACCATATAGATGCTACGGTACATGACCCTTATGAGGTGAAGAGTATCCAAAAGCCGGGCGTGAACACTATGAAGGTCTATAAGCAAATGAAAATGTACGATAAGAAATAAATGGCAAAGATATTAGTGATACGACTCGCTGCGATTGCCGACGTGGCGATGACTCTTCCGGTCATCTATTCCGCAGCCAAAGCTAATCCGCAAGATTCGTTTACGGTGTTGACGCAGGCGTTTATGATGCCGGTATTCATGAACCGGCCGTCTAATCTGGAAGTGATAGGCATCAGCACCAAAGGAGCGGAGAAAACGCTGCTCGGCCTTCTGCGCTTTACTTCTGCTTTGGTGAAGTTCGATTATGACATTGTCCTGGATTTACAGGATGTGATCCGGACTTGGATCATCTGTGCCGCTTTTCGGATGAAAGGAAAGCCGGTCTACGTCCTGGATAAAATCCGAAAAAAATATCCTCCGCTTATGCGCAGGGAAAACAAGAAACTGGAACCGCTGCCGACCGTTATCGAGCGGTATGCCGACGTGTTCCGTGCGGCAGGATTGGCCTATACCGAATCTTTTACTTCTTTATATGAGTCGCGCCCGGCAGATTTGTCGAAAATGGAAGCTATTGCCGGAGTCAAGACCGGGAAATGGTTAGGTGTCGCTCCCTTTGCCCGTTATCAGGGCAAGGTATATCCGATTGATGAGATGGAGCAGGTCGTGGCTACTCTTTCTAAAAGGGAAGACCTGACCTTATTCCTGTTTGGGGCGAAAGGATATGAAGAGGCGGTATTGGAGGATTGGGCCTATCGCTATCCGCGCGTAAAGAATGTGGTGGGAAAATATACGCTTGATAATGAATTGGCGTTAATTAGTCAGTTGGACCTGTTGCTTAGCATGGATTCGGCGAATATGCATTTTGCCTCGTTGGTCGGCACTCGCGTGTTGTCCGTATGGGGAGCGACACATATTTATACTGGTTTCTATGGCTATCGGCAACGTCCGGAGGATGTGATCGGACTGCCGTTGCCTTGTCGTCCCTGTTCGCAATTCGGGCAGAAAGAGTGTTCCAGAGGAGACTGGGCCTGTTTGACGCAGTTGCCGGCAGAAAAGATCGTGTCTCGTGTGCAAGCCGTTCTGGAAGAACAATCAGGCTGTAAATATAGATTCAGAGAGTGAAATAGAAAAAAGCAGGAAAATGAAACAATTACATATCATTACCCCGGTGAAAGATTCGATAGAGTTGACTTTACAGACAATCGAGTCGATCCTGTCATCCGACTTTACGGTTCCTTATCATTATTATGTATATAATGATTTCAGCACGGATGAAAATACGGCGCGTCTTCGTGAAGCCTCTGAGAAGATGGGCTTCGAACTGATTAACCTGTCAGACCTGACCGATCATCCTTCTCCCAACTATCTTCTGATCCTTCAGACTGCACAGCAAAAAGCGATTGCCGCCGATGCAGGGCTTTTGATTGTCGAATCGGACGTGATCGTAAAGAAGCATACGTTACAGTCGCTGTTCGATGGTGCTTTGACACGTCCGGATTGTGGCATCGCTGCCGCCGTAACGGTCGACGAACAGGAAAATATCAATTATCCGTATTTATATGCCAAAGGCAAGGAAGGTAAAGTCTTTCCGGAGAAAAAGCATGTGAGTTTCTGCTGTTCCCTGCTGACCGTGTCTTTCCTGAAGGCTTTCGATTTCCATCAACTGGACCCGGAAAAGAACTGGCACGATGTGACGATCTCGCATCGTTCTTTGGAAAAAGGTTTCACAAACTACCTGTTTACAACGTTGACCGTGTGGCATCGCCCGCACGGCAGCCGCCCCTGGAAACAACTTAAATATACAAATCCCCTGAAGTATTACTGGTTGAAGTTTACAAAAGGGCTCGATAAAATCTGATTGGCTTTATGGAAAATTCGCCGTTGGTTTCGGTAATCGTACCCGTGTATAACATGGAGCAGTATTTGGGTGAAACACTTGATTCGGTGTTAGCTTCGGATTATCCGTCCTTTGAAGTGGTCGTTATGGATGACGGTTCAAAAGATGCTTCGTTGGAGATCGCAAAAGAGTATGCCCGGAAAGATCCACGGGTAAAAGTCCATACTCAACCGAACGCCGGAGCCTGTGCTGCCCGTAACCATGCTATAACGTTGGCAGGAGGGGAGTTGATACTTCCGGTTGATGCGGACAATACTATTACTTCGGATTTTATCCGTAAGGCTGTTGAAATAATTATACAGGATGAAGATATAAAAGTCGTGGCTCCGCGTGCGGACTTTTTTGGTGATCGTACGGGAGAATGGATTTTACCTCCTTTTTCCTTAAACTTGCTGGCACGGAAGAATATCATGGATACTTGTGCTTTATACAGGAAATCGGATTGGGAACGGGTAAAAGGATATTGTGAAGAAATTATAGCTCGTGAGGACTGGGAATTTTGGATATCGGTATTGAAGGATGGTGGTAAAGTGGTAAAACTTCCAGACATATCTTTACACTATCGGATAAGAAACAGTTCTAAACGTGTAACAGACCGTTCACTGAAAAAGCATGTAATAGACATTTTGAATAAACGTCATCCTGAGTTTTTCGAGCGAGAATTGGGTGGTCCTCTAAGATATAGGAGGACTTGGTCGAAGTTGATAAATAAAATAGATCGAATATTCCATCCCCGTGTCGTATTTGTAAATGAAGTGTATGCAGACTTTCTCTCTTTTATAAAAGTTCTTCCTGTCTATTTCAAGAATAGTGAAGGAAGGGTTATTTATAAAGGACGTAATGAATTGCGTGAGTTCAGATATAAAGGGATGGATTTAGTAGTAAAATCTTTTCGTAAGCCGAATTTGATTAATCGGATCGTTTATGGTTTGTTTCGTTCTTCCAAAGCGCAACGTTCGTATGAATATGCGGAGATGCTGTTACTGTCAGGGATTGGAACACCTCAGCCAGTAGGTTATTATACCGAACGGTCTGGATTGTTGTTCACACATAGCTATTATGTCAGTTTAAAATCTGAATGTCCATATACCTATTATGATTTAGTGAAAACTGATTTCCCGGGTCAGGAACAAATACTTCGTGCGATTGCCCGTACGACAGCTGCCATGCATGAACATGGTTATCTGCATAAGGATTATTCTCGTGGGAATATACTGTTTAAGGAAACGGATGGAGGCGTGAAAGTCGAAATCATTGATTTAAATCGGATTCGTTTCCGGAAAGTCGGTATTGAAGAAGGATGTCGAAATTTTGAGCGTTTACCAGTAAAAGAAGGATGGTGTAAAATAATGGGAGAGACATATGCCCGAGAACGTGGATTTGATATTGATGTTTGTTGTCGGTTCATATATGAAGCGACATATAATAATGAGTAGCGTGAATTATGGAAAAAGAAGGCCAAATTTGGGTTTCGGTTATTACCGTTTGCTATACCTGCCGGCAGGTAATCGAACAGACCATGAGGTCTGTTCTTGAACAAAATTATCCATTTGTCGAGTATATAGTTATTGATGGAGCCTCGAAGGATGGGACAAAAGAAGAAATAGAACGGCTGGCTCCTTTGTTTAGAGAAAAAGGCTATCGTTTTCATATGATTAGTGAGCCTGATCATGGTATTTATGATGCTATGAATAAAGGAATTAAACTGGCAAGTGGAGAATGGATTAATTTTATGAATGCGGGAGATCGTTTTTATGATTGCCATGTTTTAAGTCGCATATTCGGGAGTCCTGTTCCGGAAGCCTATAGTATCGTGTATGGCGATACGGTTCTACACTTGGCATTCGGTGATGTTGAGATGCGTCCTAAGCCATTGGATTATTTGAAAAAGAAGATGGCTTTTTGTCATCAGTCGGCTTTTGTTAGGACAAAAGAAATGCAACTTCGCCCTTTTGATACACGTTATCGCTTGGCTGCTGATTATGATTTCTTTTATTATTGCTATTTGAAAGAGAAGAAGTTCGAATATATGGCCTTTCCTGTGGCTATTTTCGAATCCGAGGAAGGTGCTTCTTCTTTAAACCGACTAAAGGTCAACCGTGAATATGCTCAGATAAAGGGCATAGACAAGACTGTGATATGGAAACTGAAATACGTGTGTAAATATGTGTCAGTCAAACTCAAAGAGGCTTTCTATGCTTCCTTACCGGATTCGTGCGTGAGGAAGTTGCGTGAAAAAAATTATGAACGATTGAGAAGGAGGCGTTTAAAATGAAAAAAGGATGTGTGTTGTATGATCACCAAGCGTTTGAAATGCAACGTTTTGGAGGAATCTCGAATTATTTCCATGAATTGATTCGATCGGTCAATGTGGACATTCGCTTGTCTTTGCTTCTATCAAACAATTATTATGTCGGAGAAAGATGCCGCTTCCAGGTTGCCACTCTTCCTTATAAGTGGTTTAAAGGACCGATAAAATCATTGAATCGCAAGTTTAGCTGCCAGGAGATACGAGCTGGTCAATACGATTTGTTTCATCCGACTTATTATAATCCTTATTTCCTGTCTGAAATAGGACATAAACCTTTTGTTCTAACGGTGCACGACATGAACCATGAACTGTTTCCGCATCTGTTCCCGAATGCAGATCTTATGATTGCATGGAAAAAGAAAACCATCGAAAGTGCATCTCGCATTATCGCCATAAGTGAAAATACGCGTCGGGATATTTTGAGGTTTTATGATATAGAACCTCAAAATATAACGGTTATTTATCATGGTGTAGGGGAGTTTCGGCAACATACGGATAATTTGATTCTACCGGAGCGATATCTATTATACGTGGGAGCACGGAGCGGATATAAGAATTTTGAACGTTTCTTGCTTGCATTTAAATTATTGGCAGAGAAAGACGATTCACTGCATCTTATTTGTGTCGGCAAACCGTTTAAAAAAAGAGAATGGCTGCATTGTCAAGAGTTGAAGGTCGCAAACCGGATACAGGTCATGCAAACGAGCACAGATGATCTGGGACAACTTTACAGGCAAGCTTTGCTTTTTGTTTATCCTTCCTTGTATGAGGGTTTTGGCATTCCGATATTGGAAGCTTATGCGAATCATTGTCCGGTTGCATTGAGCAATGCCAGCTGTTTCCCGGAAATAGCGGGTGAAGCTGGTGCATATTTTGAACCAGAGTCGGTCGATTCGATTTATGAAACGATTTCAAGCCTATTGGATTCAGACGGTGAACGTACTGCTTTGATTCAAGCTGGCAAAGAACGCCTGAAGCGATATTCCTGGCAAAAAACAGCTGAACAGACGGGGCAAGTTTACCGCCAGGTGATGGAAGAAAACAATTAATCATTACATTTGTGCCTCTTTGTACAGGAATATTAGTTATGGAAAATATAAAACTTGCCGTTATCGGCCTCGGATATGTTGGTTTGCCGTTGGCACGGTTGTTTGCGACGCGTTATCCGGTGGTCGGGTATGATGTGAAGCGGGAGCGGGTAGCTGCCTTGATGGAAGGGCGGGACGCGACGCAGGAAGTATCGGACGAATTGTTAAGGTCCGTGCTACTGCCCCGGTTGCCGGAGGAAGGTGAGGCGGGATTGTTTTGTACGTCCGATGCGGAACAGCTCCGCGAATGTAATTATTACATTGTGGCGGTCCCTACGCCGGTCGACTTGCATCATAGCCCTGACCTGACCCCTCTTTATTCGGCCAGTGAAACGGTAGGAAAGGTCTTGGACAGAGGCGACATCGTGATCTATGAATCGACTGTCTGTCCCGGCATAACGGAAGACGAATGTGTTCCCATTCTGGAGAGAACGTCCGGATTGGTTTTTAACCGCGATTTCTTTGCCGGATATTCGCCGGAGCGTATTAATCCGGGAGACAAGGAACATACGGTGGAGAAGATTATGAAAGTGACATCCGGTTCCACTCCTGAAGCCGCAGAGAAAGTCGATGCCCTATACCGATCGGTTATCCAGGCCGGAACCTTTCCGGTATCCAGTATCAAAGTGGCGGAGGCTGCCAAAGTGATCGAAAACTCCCAGCGTGATATCAACATCGCTTTTATGAACGAACTGTCGAAGATTTTCCATCTGATCGGTATCGATACGAACGAAGTGCTGGCGGCAGCCGGGACGAAATGGAACTTCCTGCCTTTCAAGCCCGGTCTGGTCGGAGGGCATTGCATAGGGGTTGATCCTTACTATTTGATCCGTAAGGCTGAGGATTACGGTTTCCATCCGGGACTGATTCTGTACGGGCGTCGTATCAACGATACGATGGGCGAATATATTGCCGGTCGCGTCGTGAAGTGCATGATCAAAAAAGATGTTCCGGTGCGGAATGCGGAAGCGCTGGTTTTAGGCTTTACCTTCAAAGAAAACTGTCCCGATGTGCGTAACTCCAAAGTCGGTGATGTCGTTCGCTATCTCGGTGACTACGGTATCAACGTGACGATCTATGATCCTTGGGCACGTCCGGATGACGTCCGGCGCGAATATAGCCTGGAAGTCCTGTCCATCCTGCCGGACAGGAAGTTTGATGTTGTCGTCTTGGCGGTCGCCCATACCGATTTCCTGTCACTGGACATTCCGGAACTGGTAAAGGAGCACAGCGTGGTATATGATGTGAAAGGCTGTCTGAATCCGGCTTGGGTAGATGATCGTCTGTGAGTTATTTCCGTCCGAAGTCTGCCGGGATCTCTCCCCATTCCGAAGTTTCCCATTTTAGGATAGGGGTGGTATAGGTATTGGTTTTGAGCCACTTTTCAGCTCGTTCGATCAGGTCGAAGATCGGTTCGTTCTCCGGTACGCGCTCTAAGAGTGTCTTGCATTTCTTCTTTTTTACCCAACCGATGGCGTTCCGACTATCCGAATAGATCGGAAGGCTGCTTCCTTTCTGCTTCAGTAGGGCAAGTCCGTGTACCAAAGCCAAAAATTCACCGATGTTGTTCGTTCCTTTTTTTAACGGCCCGATCCGGAAGATCTCTTGCATGGTTGGCGGATAGACGCCCCGGTATTCCATGTCTCCCGGATTCCCGCTACAAGCAGCATCCACACAAAGGCTTTCCCAGATCGGTTTCCCGACCGGAGCTTTTGGAGTCAGGCCTGCAGCCGCTTTGGAGGAAGACGCTGTTTTCAGATAATGCTCGTATCCTTTTTCAAAGGCTTTCGTCGCCTCCTCTTTGGTTTCGAACGATTTATATTTTGCTCCGTCCTGTCCGTCCACCTGCGCTTTGCATTCGCCCCAGTTGTCATATACGCCCGGAGTGATACCTTTCCATACTACATAATATTTGTTTTTTGCCATTGTTCTCTGTTTAATAAGTCCTTGTCCGACTTCTCCTTCTTCTGGTGAGAAATCGATTCTATCCTTTGGAAAAATGCCTTCGGCTTGCCGGATAAGTTTGTTTTTTCGGCATCTAATCGCTTACCGACAATTATCAGCAAACCTGTCGACAATTACCGACAGGCAAATCGTTGGGCATGGAATCGAAGAAGTATGCGGTCAAAGATAAAAATTTATCCGGCACAAAACAGAACTTCTTAATGGAAAAAGTTTACATTTGCAGGAAACAATCATATAGATATGAAGCGTATATTTCTGATTGGATATATGGGAGCCGGAAAAACCACTGTGGGAAAAGTGCTGTCCCGGCAGTTGGGACTCTCGTTTATCGATCTGGACCACTATATAGAAGGCCGTTACCATAAGACTGTCGGGCAGCTTTTTGCCGAGAAAGGGGAAGATGCGTTCCGAGATATCGAGCGGAGGATGCTCCGCGAAGTCGCCGCTTTTGAAGATGTCCTGGTATCGACCGGAGGCGGTGCTCCTTGTTTTTTCGATAATATGGAGTTTATGAACGGGGCCGGACAGACCGTTTACCTGAAAGTCTCGGTAGAGGAATTGGCGAAGCGTTTGGAGCTCTGTAAATCGACCCGCCCGATACTGAAGGGTCGTTCGGGTGACGAATTGAAAGCCTTTATTGCCGAAAGTCTGGAGAAAAGGGAACCTTTCTATTCGAAAGCGTCGATTGTGTTCGATGCGGAAGAGATGATGACCGATCAGGATGTATATAAGATATCACAAGAACTGGCAACACGATTATAGAGTTGAGAGTTGAAAGTTGAAAGTGAAAACTGGCACAACCTTAACTTTCAACTCTCAACTCTCAACTTTCAACTATTAAATTATGGATAGACAAGGGCAGGGGGCTTATATTCCGCAGGAGCTATTAAAAGAACTCAGTAAGGCGAGTAATCGCTTACTGATAGGTATACCCTGTGAACGGGTGGAAGGAGAACGCCGTCTGGCTCTGACTCCCGAAGCGGTCGACATGCTGACCGACCGTGGGCATCGCGTTCTGGTGGAAGCCGGGGCGGGCCTGGGGATCAATTACTCCGATAACCATTATTCGGAAGCGGGAGCCGAGATTGTGGCGACTCCGGCCGAGGTGTATCAGGCGGACATCATCCTGAAAATCCTGCCACCGCTGACTGCCGAGGTGATGATGATGAAGCCGCGTACTACGCTGTTTTCAACCGTCCAGTTTAATACCTTTTCGCATGAAGCCTTCGAACTGATGATGGCTAAACGGATTACAGCTGTCGCCTATGAACTGTTGGCGGATGACAAACAGCGCTGTCCGGTCCTGAATGTGATCTCTGAGATAGAAGGAACAGCCTCTATCACGATCGCTTCCGAGTTGTTGAGCAATACGCAGGGCGGAAAAGGGATCTTGTTAGGAGGCATACCGGGCGTTTCACCGACCGAGGTCGTGATCATTGGAGCCGGTAATGCCGGGACTGTCGCCACCCGTGCCGCTATGGCACTGGGTGCTTCCGTGAAGGTGTTCGATGACGATATAAACAAGCTTCGGACCATCCAGCAGGTATTGGGGCAAGGCTTGTTCACTTCCACTTTCCATCCGAATGTGCTGCAAAACGCTTTCCGTAGTGCCGACGTGGTGATCGGGGCGATGCGTTACATCAATACGCGTCACCGGTATATCATCGCCGAAGATATGATCCGTATCATGAAGCGCGGTGCATTAGTTATTGACCTCAGGATCAATCAGGGAGGGTGTTTCGAGACGACCTGTTGCCTCTGTCCTTCCGATCCGGCTGTTTTCGAACAGTACGGCGTACTGCATTATTGCCGGCAGAACATCAGTAACCGTGTGGCGCGTACCACTTCGATGGCACTGAGCAATATCTTCGTCCCGATGCTTTTCCTGCTGGGCGATGCCGGTGCCGTGCAGGGGATGATCAAGAGCGACCCGGGATTCAAGAACGGAGTCTACATGTATTGCGGTAAGCCTGTTAATAGCTACGTTTCCAATCGATTCGGTTTATCATCGAATAATATCGATCTATACCTCTCTGCGTTTTAACCCATAAAAGTTTTGAACTCGCAAAGTTTATTCTTTACTTTGCGATGATCTTAAATATCAACAAGCGATTAAGCTAATATAAGTATATTATGGCAGAACAGACAAAAGTAACAACTCTGGAAAAGGTTGTCATCCGTTTTTCGGGCGATTCCGGTGACGGTATGCAGCTGACCGGAACAATCTTTTCCAATCTGTCGGCTATTTTTGGGAATGAAATCTCTACATTCCCCGATTATCCGGCAGAAGTGCGTGCTCCTCAAGGAACACTTAGTGGTGTATCAGGTTTCCAGGTTCATTTGGGATCCCGTAAAATTTTTACTCCCGGCGATAAGGCGGACGTGCTGGTCGCAATGAACCCCGCTGCGCTGAAAGTGAATGTGAAAAACCTGAAACCCAATGCGATCGTTTTGATCGATACGGATTCGTTCCAGAAGAGTGACTTGGACAAGGCGCAATTCACGACAGACGATCCGTTCCAGGAATTAGGGCTTGGCGGTGTGCAGGTCGTGGCGGCTCCTATCTCGACAATGGTGAAAGACGGCCTGGCTGAATTCGGCTTGGATAACAAGTCTGCGCTTCGTTGTAAGAATATGTTCGCACTGGGGTTGGTTTGTTGGCTGTTCGAACGTCCGCTGGATGAAGCGATGCACATGTTGCAGAACAAGTTCGCCAAAAAGCCGGCTATCGCACAGGCCAATATCAAGGCGCTGACAGACGGTTACAACTACGGACACAATATCCATGCTTCGGTCTCCACTTACCGCATCGAAAGTAAGAAGGCTGCACCAGGTTTTTATACTGACGTGAACGGTAATAAGGCCACATCCTACGGGTTGATCGCTGCTGCGGAGAAGGCCGGCTTACGGTTGTTCCTCGGAAGCTACCCGATCACTCCGGCCACCGATATCTTGCATGAGTTGTCAAAGCATAAGGAGCTTGGTGTCATCACTGTTCAGGCGGAAGATGAAATTGCCGGTATCTGTACTTCCATCGGAGCCAGCTTTGCCGGTTGCTTGGCTGCGACTTCCACATCCGGTCCCGGTCTGGCGTTGAAGAGCGAAGCGATCGGTTTGGCCGTGATCGCCGAACTGCCGCTGGTTGTTATTGATGTGCAGCGTGGTGGTCCTTCTACGGGTATGCCGACCAAGAGCGAACAAACCGACTTGATGCAGGCGCTTTACGGACGTAACGGTGAAAGTCCGGCTGTCGTGATTGCTGCTTCGACTCCGACAGACTGTTTCGATGCCGCTTACTGGGCAGGAAAGTTGGCCCTCGAACATATGACTCCTGTCATCCTGTTGACGGATGCCTTCATCGCCAACGGTTCTTCCGCATGGAAGCTGCCGAACTTGGCTGAATATCCGGAAATCAAACCGAATTATGTCTCCAACTACGATGCGAGTGAAAAAGTATGGAAAGCGTATCGCCGCGACAAGGAAAGCCTGGTTCGCTATTGGGCTATTCCGGGAACCGAGGGCTTTGCCCATCGTCTGGGCGGTCTTGAAAAAGACTATGAAACAAGCGCTATCTCGACAGACCCCGTCAACCACCAGAAGATGGTTACCACCCGCCAGGCCAAGATCGACAAGATTGCCGATTATATCCCCGAACTGGAAGTGATCGGAGACCCCGATGCAGACCTGCTGATCGTCGGATGGGGCGGAACATACGGACACCTCTACGAAGCAATGGAAACTATGCAGGAGCAGGGAAAGAAGGTTGCTCTGGCTCACTTCAAGTTCATCAGTCCGCTGCCTAAGAACACGGCTGAAGTGTTGAGCAAATACAAGAAGGTGGTCGTTGCCGAACAGAACAACGGGCAGTTTGCCAACTACCTGCGTGGTAAAGTGACGGGATTCAATCCGTACCGTTTCAACCGCGTAAAGGGACAACCTTTTGTCGTAGCGAGATTAGTTGAGGAATTCACGAAAATATTGGAGGCTTAAAAGATGGCAACTGAAGAAGTAAAATTTCAACCGAAAGATTATAAGAGCGATCAGTATGTACGCTGGTGTCCGGGTTGTGGAGACCATGCCGTGTTGAACTGCTTGCACAAAGCAATGGCCGAAGTAGGAGTGGCTCCTCATAATATGGCTGTTATCTCTGGTATCGGATGTTCTTCCCGTTTACCTTATTATATGAACACATACGGTTTCCATACGATTCATGGTCGTGGTGCTGCTATCGCTACCGGCGTGAAGACGGCTCGTCCGGACTTGAGCGTCTGGTTGATTACTGGTGACGGTGACTGTCTGGCTATCGGCGGTAACCATTTTATCCATGCTGTCCGCCGCAACGTGGACCTGAATATCGTGTTGTTCAACAACAAGATATATGGTCTGACGAAGGGGCAGTATTCCCCGACTTCCGATCGTGGTTTCGTTTCCAAGAGCTCTCCTTACGGGACGGTCGAAGATCCGTTTATTCCGGCTGAACTGGCTTTGGGTGCCCGTGGTAATTTCTTTGCCCGTGTGATCGATGTGGATCTGAAGAATACGACCGAAGTGTTGGCTGCTTCTGCCCGCCATAAAGGTGCTTCCGTGACTGAAGTGCTGGTGAACTGTGTGATCTTTAACGACGGTATCCATAAAAAGATTGTCGATAAGGAATTTCGTGCCGACCGTACGATTTTCTTGCGCCACGGCGAAAAGATGTTGTTCGGCAAAGACAATGAAAAGGGTATCGTGTTGGAAGGCTTGAAACTTAAAGCCGTAACGATCGGTCAGGATGGTTATACGCTGGATGATGTTTTGGTACATGATGCACATGAAAAGGATAACACCCTGCACATGATGCTTGCCATGATGAGCGGGGATATGCCAGTCGCTCTCGGTGTGATCCGCGATGTGGATGCTCCGACCTACGACGAAGCCGTACACCAACAGATCGAAGAAGTCCAGGCCAAGAATCCGATCCGTAACCTGCAGGATTATCTAATGAGCGGAGAAATCTGGGAAGTAAAGTAAGGCGGTAAGCCGATCTGTGATAAGAAAAGCTGTAAACCCTTGTATCTTTTTTCAAGGTTTACAGCTTTTCTTATTTATATTTCTATCTTTGTGAAACAAAAGGATATAGCAATGAAGACAACAGCCGAAATCATAGAAATCCTGAGAGATTACAAAGCCCGTTCCGCCGAAAAATACGGAATCGAAACATTGGGCCTTTTCGGTAGCGTGGCTCGTGGTGAACAGAATGAGAAGAGTGACATCGATGTTTTTATTAAGTTGAGAAAAACAAGTTATTACACATTGATGGATATAAAAGATGATTTAGAACAAGTTTTCAGGCAAAAAGTCAATTTAATAACCTTGCATAAAACAATGCGTGCTTTGTTTCGGCGTAAAATAGAACAGGATGCAATTTATCTTTAAGGATCAAATAACAGATAAGCTTCTTTTTGTTATACAAAGAGTTGAATTGGCATTGAAACGAACTTCCGATGTTGCAGACTGCGATGATTTGCTTCGTACTCCGGAGGGTGTCGATTTATTTGATGCAACTTGCATGAGAATACAGACTATCGGTGAGACATTGAAACAAATAGATACTGAAACAAAGGAGAAGTTGCTGGTCTATTATCCGGGAATTCCCTGGCGCAAGATTTTTGCCATGCAAAATATTATTTCTCATGAATATTTGTCTGTTGACCCGGAGATTATAACCGATATCGTTAAACATAATTTATCCCCTCTGCTTGTCGTTCTTTACCGCATCCAGGATGACTTAAATGCCGGGAAACACGATGCTATTTTTGGATAAAAGTAGCTGATTTGTAAACTCTATGTTACAAAATGGTAGGGTTTGATGTTAATGGCATGGAAAAGAATAATTATTACTGAAAAATTTCCTTAATTCGATATGTACTATGAAAATTTGTATTACTTTTGTACCGCGATTAACAAGGCGAGGGAACAGCAAGTAAAAACAAAGATGATTTGCCTTGTGTTTTAACATTGAGTAGAGAGAAAAGTTATATAAAGTCAATCAATTAAATTAATTTCAAGATGGCTACATTAGATTTAAGCAAGTACGGAATTAAAGATGTGAAGGAAGTTCTTCACAATCCGTCTTACGATGTTCTGTTCGCAGAAGAAACAAAACCGGGTTTGGAAGGCTTTGAAAAAGGTCAGGTAACTGAACTGGGTGCTGTAAACGTGATGACAGGTGTTTACACAGGTCGTTCTCCTAAAGATAAATTTTTCGTAAAGAACGAAGCCAGCGAAGATTCAGTATGGTGGACTTCTGAAGAATATAAAAACGATAACAAGCCTTGTTCTGAAGAAGCTTGGGCTGATCTGAAAGCTAAAGCTGTAAAAGAATTGTCTGGCAAACGTCTGTTCGTTGTCGATACTTTCTGCGGTGCTAACGAAGCAACTCGTATGAAAGTTCGTTTCATTATGGAAGTAGCATGGCAGGCACACTTCGTAACTAA
>ERZ837380.1933-NODE-1933-length-23963-cov-10.151832_pt1 | contig 23963 bp, 8 predicted proteins | sample MGYA00519685_ERZ837380 | MGnify/ENA primary metagenome ERZ837380 (study PRJEB31850, sample SAMEA3708817) | human gut metagenome | biome: human gut; feature: human-associated habitat; material: faeces | place: China | collected 2014 ...
CGCCTAACGGCGGTTCCCCTCCCCTTTCAGGGGAGGCTATACTGCCCAAAAACAAACCCGCCCCGACAGAAGTACCTGTCGGGGCGGGTTTTGCGGCATCAGAACAATTTCACCTGTTCCGTTACAGCCGGTTTACTTTTTCTTACGCTTGCAGCCTGCCACGATTGCCGCTGCCAGTGCAATGCCTGCCGGAATGATGACTACCGGCAATGCTTCGCCTGTCTTTGGCGTGGAGGAGATTCTTGTGTTGCTTCTGCTGCTGGAAGAAGACGAACCGGAACTGCTTCTGATGACTGTGGTCGTCTGGCTTCCGCCAGCTGCTGTTGTTGTGCCGGAGCCGCCATTGCCTGCGGTCGTACCGGTGCCGCTTTCTCCAGTCACGGTCGTGGTTTCCGTAGAAGCCGTGGTCGTGGTGGAAACGGACGGGGTATGCTCGCCGTTGCCGGCGGTGGTATTCTTCGCAGTAGTTGTGGTTGCTTCCGTAGTCGTTGTGGTTTCTTCGGTAGTTTCCGTTGTGGTGGTTTCAGTACCAACGTACTCATCGATCATCACAATGGCTCTGCCGTCCGGATTTGCCGTTACCACAGCATTTTCCACGCTCCAGCTGCCGTCTTCATTCAGGCTGACGCCAACAAACAGTACCAGTGTACCGTCTTCGTTCAGCTGGAAGTAGATCGGTTCTGCAACGAGGTAATCTGCCGGAGCCAGTGTTTCGGTCAGGCAGTACGGTGTGTTCGGCTGGATTCCGGCAAAGACATGCGATACGCCTTCTTCGGATACCCACTGATCGATCACATTGCCACTCTGATCGGTAATGTTCAGAGATGCTCCGCCGATCTCATTGCCGCCCACGTCACACTTGCGGATCACATAGCCGTCCGGCTGTTCGGTGGTGGTGACAATTGTAGTTGTCGTTTCCTCCGTTGTCGTGGTGGCTTCTGTGGTTTCCTCTGTGGTAGTTTCAACAGTGGTTTCTTCTGTCGTGGTAGTCGTTGCTTCGATGGTTGTCGTAGCTGCTGTTGTGACAGTTGTTTCTACGGTAGTGCTGGTTTCGGTCACCGTTTCCGCAGTCGTTCCTGCGGCAGTTGTGGTGGTCGATGCTGCACTGGTTTCCGTAGAAGCACTTGCTGTTGTAACAGTGGTTTTGGCGGTTGTGGTATCTGTGGTAGTTCCGTTGGTAGAAGTAGTAGTCGGACCTGCACTGGTTTCCGTGGTGCTTCCGCTGGTTACCAGTGTGGTGTCTGTTGTCACTTCAGTGGTAGTCGGGCCTGCACTGGTTTCCGTGGTGTTTCCGCTGGTTGCCAGTGTGGTGCCTGTTGTCACTTCGGTAGTGGTTTCACTGGTAGAAGTGGTAGTCGAGCCTGCACTGGTTTCCGTGGTGTTTCCGCTGGTTGCCAGTGTGGTGTCTGTTGTCACTTCGGTGGTGGTTTCACTGGTAGAAGTGGTGGTCGGGCCTGCACTGGTTTCCGTGGTGTTTCCACTGGTTGCCAGTGTGGTGTCTGTTGTCACTTCGGTGGTGGTTCCACTGGTTTTCGATGTAGTTGTTACAGTTGAAACTGTGGTAACTGTACCAGTTCCCGTAGTGGTTTCTGTGTCAGATGTTGTGCTGCTTTCGCTGGTTGCAGTAGTTGTTGTGGTTGTGGTTGTTGTTGTCGTTGTTGTAGTCGTTTCCGAAGTCGATGTTGTAGTAATCGCAGGCTGTTCCGCATCGCAGACCAGAATCTGTCCTGCGGTCTTGTCATAGTAGTAATAACCCTCGGTCGCTTTGTCGTTCAGGTTGTCTGCGTCACCGGTGGTGCTTGTGACAACACCGTTTTCCACAGTAAAGGTCATCGTTGATTTGATTACTGTGTAAGTCTTTCCGGTTTCGGAATCTACAAAAGGTTCGCCGCTTTCTCCCAGAGTATAGGTGCCGTCCGGCAGCTTGCTCAAAACGGCATCTGTCTTGCCGGAAGTCCATGTAATGGAATCTGCGGTTCTGCTGTCCACGGTGTTATTTTTGATATTTTCTACCGTCACACCGTCCAGCGTTGCTCCGCTTTCGTCCGGATTTGTCAGTTTCAAGGTTAACTTTGCTCCGGTGACTTCCTGCTTTCCGGTGATGTCCTTCTTGCCAATGGTAAGCTTGGAAACCTCGTCCTGAATGGTTGTGGTTCCGGTCACCTTGCCGTCTGTTCCAATGGTGAAGGTTTCTTCTGCGGTGTACAGCTGGTAGCCGTCCGGTGCATTGGTTTCTTTCAGCTTGTATGTGCCTGCCGGCAGTCCGGTGATGGTCGTTGCATCTTCTCCGGAAACAAACTGAATGGTCTTGCCGTCTGTACTGATGCTGTAATCCGTTCCCTTGACCAGTACTGTCTTGTTCCCGTTCTTATCGGTTCTGGACAGTTCCAGTTTCGTGGTATCCAGCACGTTTTCTGCGGTGATCTCCAGTGTTGCACCGGCTACTTCCGCACCGCTTCCTGCGTCCTGCTTGCTGATCGATACGACGTTGACAGCTTCCGCATCGCAGACCAGAATTTCTTCCTTGGTCTTATCGTAGTAATAATAGCCGTCAGCTGCCTTGTCATTCAGACTGTCAGCAGTGCCGGTAGTTTTTGTGACAACACCGTTTTCCACAGTAAAGGTCATTGTCGATTCGATTACTGTGTAAGTCTTTCCGGTTTCTGCATCTGTAAAGGCACCGCCGGTTTCTTTCAGTGTGTATTCGCCGTCCGGCAGCTTGCTCAAAACGGCATCTGTCTTGCCGGAAATCCATGTAATGGATTCTGCGGTTCTGCTGTCCACGGTAATATTTTTGTTATTTTCTACTGTCACATCGTTCAGCGTTGCTCCGCTTTCGTCCGGATTTGTCAGGGTCAGGGTCAGCTTTGCTCCGGTGACTTCCTGCTTTCCGGTGATGTCCTTCTTGGCAATGGTGAGCTTGGAGGCAGCATCTTCCATGACAACCTTATTGTCGTCCTTGGTCAGTCCGTTTACCGTTCCGACCTTGCCGTCAGCTCCGACCTCGAAGTTCATCTCCTCGGTCTTTTTGGTGAAGCCGTCCGGTGCGGTGGTTTCTTCCAGCGTGTACACGCCTGCCGGCAGATTTGCCAGTGTCACACCGCCCTTGGCTTTGTCCGAAGTCCATGTAATGGTGTTGCCGCTGGTTTCGATTCCAGCAGTGCTGCCGTCACTGTAGAAGCCCTTGACCTTGCTCAGGTCTGTTCCTGCCGGTGCAGTCAGTTTCAGTACGGCTCCGGTGAGTTCTTCTCCGCCGCCGACTGCCTGCTTACTGATCGTCACGCTGGGCTTCTGACCGTCCTTCATGGTAATGTCGTTGCCGGAAACGTCATATTCTGTGGTTCCCGTTGCATCAACTACACCGTTTTTAATGGTAAAGGTGAAGTCTGTGCTTACCTTGTTGTAGCCGTCCGGTGCAACTACCTCCGTCATGGTGTAGGTGCCGTCCGGCAGACCGGTGATGTCGGTCTTGTTTTTGCCGTCAGAAATAAAGGTCAGTTCCTTGCTGGTCAGCTGGTACTGGGATTCGTTGTCCACGCTGTCCGACTTGGTGAAAGTCGTTCCGGTTCTGGAGAGTTCTACCAGAGCTTCGTTCCAGCTGCCGCCTGTCTTGGTAATGGTGATCTTTGCACCAGCCAGTTCCTCCAGAGAGGTGATGTCTTTCTTGCTGACGCTGATCTGCGACCGGTTGATAACGGTCACGCCGTTTTCTGCAAGAACAAAATTGCTGCCCTCGATCGGCTTGCCGTCTTTATCCGTGGTGATGATGTAGCCGTCTGCACCTACACTGAACTTCACGCTCAGCGGTGCATAGCCTGTCATGGGCTTTTCTGTCAGGGTATATTCACCCTCTGCCAGTCCTGTGAATTTCTTAGAACCTGTGTCAGATGTCCATGTCTTGCTGTAGCCGCTAGGACCGGTCAGTGTCATTTCACAGCCTGCCATAGCGTTGCCCTTGACATCTGTTTTTGCAAAGGACAATTCCACTTGTGTGGTATTGGCATCAGTAATGACCTTTTCGCCCGGAATACCCGGCAGCAGATCTACCCGATTGCCGCCGGAGTAGGTAGCGAGGAAGGTCTTACCGCCTGCCGAGATTGTGCTCTCATTTTCCACGCGGTTGCCGTCTGCGTCCAGTTCAAAGACGTAATAGATCTTGCTGCTGTCCAGTCCGTCAAAGGTGACAGACTTTTTGCCGTTGTCGCCGGCAGCAATGTTGATGTTCTTCTTTTCCACCTGCTGATAGCTGCCATTTGTGTCCTGCGTAAACAGTCCAACCTCAATTGCATGGTCAACTGCCGGATTGCCGTCCTCGGTAGCGATCTTCGTTACCTTGATCTGAGCCGGATTCTTGGTGGTATTTGTGATAATGGTGTTTGCCTGCGGTGCGTCCTTGGTCAGGGTAAGTGCCGCAACCTGATTGTGGTCATCGCAGCAGTCATAAGAAACGTAGAATGTCGTATTTGTTTTCGTAGTGGAATCCTTGGGATCGAGAACAACAGGCATCTGGAAAGAAGCACCGTTTTCGACACGCTTGTCACCGTTCATTTCAAAGATGTAGTATGGGATACCTTCTTTCAAATCGTACCGTTTGTTCTGTTCATTCAGTTCAGTACTGAATTTCACATCAGAACCTGCAATAACTTCCTGAGTATCACCTACCTGAGTATAGGTGTCACCGTTCTTGGTGAACAGTCCCACAGAGAATACGGGTGTGCTCTTGACATCATCTGCGATCAGCACCTTGCTGACGGTGATGCTGTATTGGGTTTGTTCAAAGTTAGTGATTGTAGTAGTACCGCCTGCCTGTACTGCCGACCGTATTACCGGTACGAAAGAGTAGCGGATACCACTATCCGCAGTGTAAGTACCAGAATCTCCTGTATAAGTCGGAACGCCGTTGGCATTGGTTTCCAGCACGTAGAAATCCACGCCCTTGGGCACATCTTCAAATGTCACGTCCTGCGAGCCTGCCTCGGTAAAGGTCAGGGACTGCACCGGTGCTTCCTCATAGCGAACATAATCGTCTGCCGCATTCTTGGTGAACAGGGCAAAATAGAAGGTGTCGCCGGTGACGTCTCCGCCTTCCACGCCTGCCAGAGTTTTGGTCAGTGTGATCTCACCTGTATTTTTGGTGTTGGTCACGTCGACCGTCTGGTTCGTTGTGGCATCAGTGGAGATCTTATTGCCGGTATATGCTGGTGTGTAGTTGTGAATCTGATTGCCCTTGGCATCTGTTTCCAGCAGGTAAACGTTGTTGGCGTTGTTGGTCTGCTGCTTGATCGAGGACAGGTCTACGTCCTTCATGGTGACAGAAGCCGCGGTCTTTCCTGCCGGAATGGTGACGGAAATCACATCACTCAACCGTGTGGTGTAATTTTCATCGGTAAACAGTGCAAAGTAGAACGTTGCGTCCTTGGTTTCCGCTGCTGTCAAGGTCTTGTTGACCGTCACATCAACGGTGGTGTCCGGTGTCTGTACCCAGACGCCGACCTTTGCCGGCTCTGCTACCATGACAGTATCGCCCAGAATGTCAGGATTCTGATAGGAGTACGCGAAGCTGTTCCATGCGATGTTTTCCTCGCCGGTCTTTGCCACATAGCTGGGAACGGTTGCGGTAACTTTGACAACAACTTCCTCGCCAACCTTGACGGTCGTATCTTGCAGCTGGATCCGGAAGTCTACGGTATCCGCAGAGGAAATACCTGTCCAGTTCATGACATCGTTCTGTCCCAGCCAGTCCTTGGAGTACTCATTCAGGACAGAGGTCTTGTCGGTGGAATAGCTACGTACTGTTTTATCAATTACATCTGTTTCGCCTACCATAACAGAATCAATGCTCTTGAGTTTCACGCCGAATGCGGAGAAACGCTCATAGCCGGAAACCAGACCCAAGTCACCCACATAGGGCAGACGGTCAATAATGGTCATGTTTTCCAGAGCTACCGGCGAGTTGTTCTTGATGTGGAGTTCATAGGTCACATCTTCGCCCTGCATGCCCTGCACATAGTTGTGGGTGGGCTGGCGGCTGTAACCGGTATCAGTAGCCGGATCCGTATGGGGTGTGCCGGTGTGATTCTGATTGGTGTAGGTAATGGTCTTCCAGGACTCCGTGGTCAGACCAACGATATTGTAGTTTGCATAGTTCCAGATCTGCGTGTCGCGCTTTTCGCCGGCAACCGTATCCTCTGCGGTGAACGGCTGGTCAATGGTGGCGTAACCGGTGTTGGTGATAACGCCTTCTTTTTCCTGGCCGTCTTTTACAGTGGTGGCGAATTGTACGACGATGGCATAGTTCGGCTCCAGTTTTCCTTCTGTAACGCCTGTTCCTGTCACACTGGAAACATCCCAGCTGACAGAATCACCGTTGGCAGTGGTTTTGATTGTTGCACCATCATTTCCGGTAACCATACCATATTTGTCCACAGCAAAGCTGCCGTCTGCCTTCAGCGGCACTACAAAACATTTTGTAGGGTAGCTGGTGTTGTCAAATTCATAGCAGCTGGGAAGATTATCTGTCAGCGTCACGTCAGTGAGATCCAGCCTGCCCAGTTCTTCCCCGTTCAGGGTAGCCTTGCCAGCGGTATCTGTTTCGCCCTTGCCGTTATAGAGGACTGCCTGCCAGATCAGGGTATCGCCAGCGGTGATATAGCCGTTTTCTACCTTCTGGACATCTGCGTTTTGATAGTCCTTTCCGGCATAGGAAGCTACTGCCAGTTTGGCGAAGCCGGGGGCGGGAGTGGTTTTGGTGAAGCTGATGTCCACCTTGCTATTGGGCAAAATCACACGGTCGCTGCCGTCATCTCTGCCCTCCACCACTGTCACCTTGGAAAGAGTGTTGGTCAGTGTGACTTTTTTCGCTGTGCTGTTTGCCAGTTCCTGTGCCTTGTCGGCGGTCAGTTTGGTTTTGTAAGTCAAACTTACGTCACAGTCATACAGATGTTCAAATTTTCCTCTGGAAACAAATGTAAAAGTCAGCGTCTGTCCGTTCTGCTCTGCGTTAATGTCACTGAAAGGTTTAAAATTTGCAATTCCCCCTACACTACCTGGCACATATTCCATGCCGTCCGGCAGGGTGTCTTCTACAATAATCTTTTTTCCGTCGTAGGCGTTTCCCTCGCCTTTCAGTTGCAGCCTATACTGAAATGGCATGGCTTCCAATTCGGAAGCGCTCTTGCCGCTAATGTCAGTTTGATCATCACTGCCGTCCAGCTGTTTGGTTGCTGTAAAGGTGGAGATGTCGATCGGGCTCTTGATCGCGTCTTGAGCGTACCACTTATTCGAAACGCTGTAGCCGTCATTCCAGCTGTTCTTGGTAGCCTGCCCGATAGCAACATAGTTGTAAAGTCCCTTTTCGTCTGCTGCATACTTGGTTTCCAGTGAGGTCCCTTTGATTTTGATCATATTGGGATCACTGCATTGTTTTCCATAGGTGCTGTTGCTTCGCAGATCGCTGTTGGTTTCTACTGTATATTCCAGTTCCACCCATTCACCCGGTGCCAAATTGACATTCGGGAGCACATACTGGGACATGGCATAAGCTGTTGTCTGTACGCAAAGTGCCTTGTCACCTATCTTGCAGCTGGCATTGGTAGAACTGATGCCCACAACTGTCATGTCCGCAGCATGTGCTTCGTTTTCACCCCAGTACAGCAGTTCGCCTCTGTCGTAGATCGCCAGATGTTCCAGTGTGTTCGTGCTGTTGTTGGTGAACTTCACGCGATAGGTGATGTCCTCCTCTGCGGAGTACACACGGTCATCGACAACCGTCTTTTCCACGCTGTACTTGCTCAGGTCTTCGCCTACGCGAACTGTTGCCTTGTAGTCATTGTCGTTGATGTTGGCGGTGTTGACCACATCTGCCGCACCGTCAACGGTGGCTTTAATGGTGATCGTCACCACTTCGCCGGCATCCAGTTTGAAATCGCCGGTAATGCTCGCAGCAGTCTTGAGCTGTGCCAGTGTCAGATCACCAGTCAGCGGTGTTTCTGTCAGATTGTTGGAGGAAGCCGGCAGATTGCTGGTCATGGAAACTGCCTGGAAGGTTGCACCAGCCGGCACAGCATCTTCCAGCTGGCTGACAATGCCTGCGGCAGTGCCGTTGCTGTTGTCCAGCTTCAGGGTGTATTCCACAGGAGTGGGTGTATTTTCCGTAAAGCCTTCCGGACTGACGCTCTTGGAGAAGTGCATATCCGCCGCAGCGTCTTTTCCGGTAAAGGTAGTAGACTTGTCGCCGTCGCCGGTGGTTGCCGTATTCACAACAGATTCCGCATCAGAATTGATCTTCACCGGAATGGCAACAACCACAGTGGCATCTTTGGCAATCGCTGCATTTGTCGCAGCAACAGTGTTGCCGCTGACGGTGATGCCCGCAGTTTCCAGTGACTGTGAAACGCCGTTGACAGTGACGGTCACGCCCTTGGAGGTATCAATGGTCACGCCGGCAGGCATGGTATCACTGAATGTGAATGTACCAGCCTTGGTGCCGTCGTTCTTCATGGTGATATGGTAAACGCCGTCGGTTTCCACACCTTTTGTATAAGTGGTGTTTCCTGCCGACTGTACATAGCCGCTCTTGAAGTATGATACATGTGCCACATCTTTCTTAACCCAAATGGTCTTGGTTGCATTTTCGCCGTTGTTGCCAGTCACTTCGTTGGTCAGTACCGTGTCCTCGTCCTTGTTCACGGTGCATTCGATCTCTTTGGTGACGCTCTGTCCGGCAGGAACTGCAACGTTGTTCCATGCCGTTTCTCCAGCGGCAGTCAGTCCGTCCGGCAGATTATCTGTGAGATCGATCGTACCGTCTGCATCGCCGGTATTGGTCACGGTGATAACAAACTTGACCTTGTCGCCCTTTACATAGTACGCCTTTTCATTTTCCACGGTTTTGCTCAGACTGAACTTCGGCCCCTGCGGAGCAGAAACCTTCAGTTCCACGCTGTTTCCGCCGATGGTCGAGTAGCTGGCATCGTCACCGTAGGGCTTGCCGGAAACAGTCAGGCTGTTGGTGACCTTGCCGTCCGCGGTGCCGTTCATCTTCACGATGCTGCTGTTCAGAGGCAGTGCCACGTTCAGATTGACTGCGGACATTTCTGCATTGGTGTTCTTGCTGTCCACGGTGAAGCTAATCTTGGCAGTGCTGCCGCTGACATCTACGCTCAGGTTGCCGGCAGTGTAGCCTTTTGCCGCAACGGCAGACTTGACGGCGTTTTCCACCGCGGTCTGTGCAGCATTGATATCGGTAAAGGTCATTTCCGACAGTGAAATGGTGTCCTCGAATTTCAGGGACTGTACCCATTCCACGCCGCTTTTCTTGGAGGCGTTGTTCGCCGAAGCACTCAGGGTATAATTTACCGTGGTGCCGGCAGCCAGCTGTGCTGCTGTCAGGGCGTTTCTGTCCTCCGACTTGGACGCACTCCACTGCCGTTCTGCCTTGGCAGTAATTGTACTGCTGGCATTCTTGCCTGTGCTGTCCTGTACGATCTTTACGGTCGAGGGCGTTCCGCCCGTGGTCTTGCCGTTCTGGAACTTCGCCTGCAGCCGGACCTGTTTGGTCTGACCGTTGTCAATATCAAAGGCGATATACCGGTTGCCGTCGCTGTTGACATGCAGGGTATACCCATTATAAACGGCTCCGTCCCTGAAGCCGTTTCCGGCAAAGTTCGGCAGCAGCAGATTCTTGTCGGTGATCTCGATCCGATAAGAATCCACCTCTCCTTCATTGACGTTGTTTCCGGAGATCGTCGACATCAGATAGAACACATCTCCCGTATTCACTTCATCAATCGGATTATACTTGCTGTCCCGAAATTCGACACTGGCGTTTGTCAGTACCAGCGGTCCGCCGGATCGTCCGTTATTGTCCGCCGATACCGGAAACAGCATCGACGGCAGGCAGGTCACGATCATCAGGACTGCCAGCAAGACACTGATGACTCTTGTACGCAGGTGTCTTGTCTTTTCTGTCTGCATAAAAAAACTCCTCTCATTGCGGGAACGCTGCACGCAGTCTGTTTTGCATTCTTTCGTGCAAACTTTGTGCGGCGTTTCCTCAGATTTTTTGCACGGGAAAACCGGTCCCCTGTGCAGATTTGCACCGTGGCAGCAACATCGACAAAAACGATATACATACCACATTTTTTACGGCAATTTCCACTAACTCCGCTGCTTTTAACTGTTCAATTGTTTCCACAATCAAAAGAACATTTTGGCATAAATCACGGAAATTGCTCTGATACAACTTTATTATACTGATTATCTGTGAAGTTTTATATCACTTTTTATGTAATATTCGAAAAGTAAAGGGAAGGATCAGGAAGTCTGTTCAAACTGCTTTCTGATTCTCCAAATTTTGCAGCGGCATCTCCGGCGAATGGCTGTCCGAATTTACCCGCGTGCAACTTCTTTCAATCACATATGACGAATCACGCCATTGTTTTTTCAAATATTTCGTGAAAAAAGCTATTGCAACCTTGCCCAAAATCCGGTATAATAAATAGCAGGGGATGTTCCAGAGGAAACGGAACAGTCCGCAGTATGGCAAATCGAAGCCAGCACTAATAAATGGCACGCCTATGCCAAATGCATTGAGGAGGATATTATGGTAGCAAAAACAACAGAAAATCCCCAGAGAGAAGAATTAAAACAAAAATTCGTAGACCGACTTCAGCTGGAGTGCAGCGTTTCTCCGGACGAAGCTTCTGACAAGCAGATCTATCAGGTGCTGTCTGCCCTGATGGTCGAAAAGCTGAAGCACAAGCGGCAGCATTTTATCAATAAAACCAATTCCGTCGGCGGAAAGAACGTTTACTATCTGTCCATGGAATTCCTGATGGGTCGTTCCCTGAAGACCACCCTGTACAATCTGGAACTGGCAGATGATGTCCGTGCGATCCTGCAGGATTATCACATCAACCTGGACAGCATTTTCGAGTGCGAACCGGACGCTGGTCTGGGCAACGGCGGTCTGGGCCGTCTGGCAGCATGCTATCTGGACGCAATGGCAACACAGGAAATCCCTGCAACCGGTCACTCGATCTGCTATGAGTACGGTATCTTCAAGCAGATTCTGGAAGACGGCTGGCAGACCGAAGAACCGGACAACTGGCTGCCGGGCGGCAGCGTATGGCTGGACCCGAAGCCGGACGAAGCCATTGAAGTCCACTTCGAGGGCAACGTACAGGAATACTGGCAGGATTCCTATCACTATATTTCCCATGTCAACTACAACACCGTTATCGCGATCCCGTATGACATGTACGTTTCCGGTTACGGCAGTGCCGGCGTTTCTACCCTGCGTCTGTGGAAGGCACAGGCACCCAGCTTTGACATGAAGGAATTCAACGAGGGCAACTATGAACAGGCTCTGTCCCGCAACTCTATGGCAAATGCGATCTCCAAGGTACTGTACCCCAACGACAACCATCTGGAGGGCAAGTCTCTGCGTCTGCGTCAGCAGTACTTCCTGTGTGCCGCAGCTATCGGCGACATCGTCAACCACCACATGAACATATACGGCACGCTGGAAAACCTGCATGAAAAGGTAGCGATCCACATCAACGATACCCACCCGACACTGGCAATTCCGGAACTGATGCGTGTGCTGCTGGACGACTGCGGCTATACATGGGATCGTGCATGGCACATCGTCACCAACACCTTTGCCTACACCAACCACACCGTTATGGCAGAGGCTCTGGAAAAGTGGGACGTGAATCTGGTCAAGCAGATCGTGCCGCGTATCTTCCAGATCATCGTGGAGATCAACAACCGCTACTGTGCCGGTCTGATGGAACGCAACGGCGGCGACAGTGCAAAGACCACCCGCATGTCTATCATCAAGGACAACCAGATCCACATGGCTACCCTGTGCGTCATGGCTTCTCACAGTGTCAACGGCGTTTCCAAGCTGCACTCGGAGATCATCAAGGACAGCGTATTCCACGAAGAATATCTGGATACGCCGAACAAGTTCAAGAATGTCACCAACGGTATCGCATACCGGAGATGGCTGTATCAGTCCAATCCCGGTCTGACCCAGCTGCTGCGTGACAAGATCGGCGACGGCTTCCTGAAAGACGGCAGCGAGCTGAAAAAGCTGGACGTTTTCGCAGACGACAAGGCCGTTCTGGAACAGCTGCGGAAGATCAAGAAGGAAAACAAGCAGCGTTTCGCCAAGTATGTCAAGAAAAAGAGTGGTCTGGTTCTGGACACCGACAGCATTTTCGATGCTCAGGTAAAGCGTCTGCACGAATACAAGCGGCAGCACCTGAATGCTCTGCACATTCTGGCACAGTACAACGCCCTGCTGGAAAATCCGGATATGGACTTCACTCCCAAGACCTACATCTTCGCCGCAAAGGCTGCTCCGGGCTACTATCTGGCAAAGCAGATCATTAAGATGATCTGGGCTCTGTCCGAGGAGATCCGCAAGAACCCCCGCATTTCCGACAAGCTGTCTGTATACTTCCTCGAAAACTACTGTGTTACCATGTCTGAACTGCTGATGCCGGCCTGCGACATCTCCGAGCAGATCTCTCTGGCAGGCACAGAGGCTTCCGGTACCGGCAACATGAAGCTGATGCTGAACGGTGCCATTACACTGGGTACGCTGGACGGTGCAAACATCGAGATCGGCGATGCAGTTGGTCCGGAAAATATCCTCATCTTCGGCATGAAGACCGAGGAAGTCAACACCCTCAAGGCCCGCGGCTATCGTCCGGAGGACTATTACAACAACAATCCGGTCATCAAGAGCTGTATCGACCGCATGTATGCCGGCATCAACGGCTGCAAGTTCACTGAAGTGGCAGACTCTCTGCGGACACTGGATCCGTACATGGTTCTGGCAGACTTCGACAGCTATTGTCAGGTACAGGAACACAGTTCCAAGCTGTACACCGACAAGGACACATGGACCAAGATGTCCCTGCACAACATTGCCAACGCAGGTATCTTCTCCGCAGACCGTGCTGTAAACGAGTACGCAAAGGATATTTGGAATATCTAAGGACTGGGGAATCTCTCCCGGAACTGATATAATCTGACGAAAACGGAGCAGCACAAACCCTGCTCCGTTTTCTTGAATGAACGGGTTGTGCGGTGTCCGTGAAATAAGGAAAAGATTTTAGTAAAATCCCTCCACCAGCTTCGCTGGTCCCCCTCCCTTTTCAAGGGAGGCTAATCTATTTGGAGTTTACAGTATACTACAACCCATTAGCTTAGCAATATCATGCTTTTCCTTGAAAAGAACACTTTCTCACTTCACAAAGAAAGGAACATCTCTGTATGCGTTATTTTTACAACAGCTGGGATTCGGCGTATAAGTCGCACTTCGGTGCCATTGCCAGAAACCAGAGCTGTCAGTTCACCATTCGCCTACCGGAAGAAACGCCGCTGGACTTTTCTCCGGTGCTGGTAGTTTTCCGCACCGGCTTCAAGGAACGTTTTCTGCCGATGAACGTGAAAGAACACGAAAACGGCTATGTCACATACACCACAGATCTCATTCCCAAGTACTCCGGCGTACACTACTACTATTTCTCCTACACCTCCAATGGTGTGCGGCACTATATCAAGCGGGGCGATGCCTGCCACGGCACACTGGATCAGGGAGAAATGTTCCAGCTGACAGTCTACAACGAGGACTATCAGACACCCCAGTTCCTCAAGGGCGGCGTGATGTATCAGATCTTCCCCGACCGCTTTTGCAGCAGCGGCAAGATGCATGACAATGTGCCCTCTGACCGCGTGATGCGGGAATGGGGAGAACTCCCCTACTACAAGCCCGACCAGAACGGACACGTCTGGAACAACGACTACTTCGGCGGCGATCTGGACGGTATCCGCAGCAAGCTGGACTATCTGAAAGATCTGGGCGTGACCTGCATCTATCTGAACCCGATCTTCGAATCCCACGAGAACCACCGCTACAACACCGCCAATTACCGGAAGGTAGACCCGCTGCTGGGCACCAACGAGGACTTTCGGGAACTGTGTAAGGCTGCCAAAACCCGCGGCATTTCGGTAATTCTGGACGGCGTATTCTCCCACACCGGTGCAGACAGCATCTATTTCAACAAGTTCGGCCGCTATCCCACCCCCGGTGCGTATCAGTCCGAAAAGAGCCCCTATTACTCCTGGTATCACTTCTGGGGCAACAAGGAATATGAGTCGTGGTGGGGCATTGACACCCTCCCCAACGTGGACGAGAACAACCCCAGCTATACCAAGTACATCTGCGGCGATGACGGCGTACTGGACTACTGGCTCAGTCTGGGGGCTGCCGGATACCGTCTGGACGTTGCCGACGAACTGCCGGACGAATTTCTGGACAACCTGCGTGCCTGCGTCAAGAAGTTTGACGAGGAAAAGATCGTCATCGGCGAGGTCTGGGAAGACGCTTCCAACAAGGAGGCGTATGGTGTCAAGCGGCGGTATCTGCTGGGCGACCAGCTGGACAGCGTGATGAACTACCCGTTCCGCGAGGCAATTATTGCTTACATGAAGGGCGAAGCTGCCACCACATTCCGCGACCGTATCATGGGCATTCTGGAGAACTATCCCAAGTGCACTGTCGATGTACTGATGAACTTCGTTTCCACCCACGACATCGAACGGGCGATCAACCGGTTCGGCGGGCAGCCCTGCGACGACAAGAGCAAGGACTGGATGGCATCGAATGAACTGTCGCCGGAGGAATACGAACGCGGCAAGACGCTCCTGAAAGGGGCTATGGTATTGCAGTTCTTCCTCCCCGGTGTACCCAGCATCTACTACGGCGACGAAGCCGGCTTGCAGGGCTGGAAGGATCCGTTCAACCGCCGCTGCTATCCGTGGGGACAGGAGGACACCGAGCTCATCGACTACACCCGCCAGCTGGCAAAGATCCGGCGGGAACACCCTGCATTTGCAGAGGGTGCTATGGAATTTCTGGTGCTGGAGGACAATGTTGTGGGATTTGCCCGCTATATTCCGGAAAATGGCTCCAGTGCTGTGATCCTGCTGAACCGCAGCGGGGATACCACAATGGTTTCGCTCCGCGACAAGGCATTCAGCCGCTATGCATTCAGCACGGTCATCAGCGGCATCTGCGACGGTGATGCCGTGATCCTGCCGAAGAACAGCTATGCCGTGATCAGTGCCGTCCGCACCAATGTGCCGAATGCACGATAACAAACACAGTGTTTCCCTAGACAATCACCGCGAGGGCAGCCGAAAGGCTGCCTTTTGCTTTTATCTTTTCACACGCTCTGATTCGACAAATTTTCTATAGTTTGATTTGAAAATTGATTGTTTGGTAATGCAAAACTTTTCTTTTTTCGAAAGTGGTGAAAAAGGCTTTACAAGCGCCCGAAAATGTGATATACTAATGAAGTCGCCAATCGAGGTGTGGCTCAGTTTGGTAGAGCACTACGTTCGGGACGTAGGGGCCGCAAGTTCGAATCTTGTCACCTCGACCAATTGCAGAAGGCTGAATTACGAAAAAAGCTCGTAATTCAGCCTTTTTTCGTTACCTGGGGTGTTTTGCGAAAAACATGTTTTTTCCTAAAATGGCAAGTAAATACGGGCAAATGGCAAGTAAAATGGCAAGTGGAAAACGGTCAGTTTGTGCCAGTTGTTGGAATTTTTAGAGTTGCCTAGCGTTGTCCAATAAAGAAAGAAGGCAAATGGATTTGAACAAAAATATGAAAAGCATACAGCCTATAGACCCCGTCATTACACTTCCAGCCTATCCGAATCAAAGTGGTTTTCTATATCGCTACCTGCATCGATATGAGAATATCATTCTCATGATGGACATGAATGCATGTGGTTATCAGGCAAAAACATCTCTGATCTTTTTCGACACCCAAAAATCCAGGCTTGTCACTCTCCCAGACTGGATCGCATATGAAAAAAGCTGCCGTATTTTTGAGATATATCCTATCAAATCGTGTGTTTTTTCACTCGCTCTGTCTGGGGGAAAATGTATCCTTTCTTGCTTTGAGATGAAACACCACACATGGCAGAACTGTGAGATTCCTGTGAAATGGTCACACAATTGTTTCTCAAACCCCAGAATACAAATGGAATATGACGGAACAACACTCTATGCAGGGATTTTGGATACAAAAACTACATTTTGGAGATATTTCAAAATCATCCGAACCCAAAAAGATTTGTATCTGGAACCTCTTCCTTTTTTGCGTGGAAACTTCACGCTATTTCGCCCGATTTGGTCTTCTCAAGATGAAATGGTATTTCGTGCGTCAGGAAACTCTATGGAAATTCAAAACGCAAATGAAACTTCATTTCAAAAAGTGAACGCACACGATGCAATGATTCGATATTGTCGCAGTGGAGTTGAGATTATTGCATCTGATTCAAAGTATTTTTCTTTTGAGTACGATACACGGGTTGGGAAATGTATTTATTACGAACTCGTGGAGGAATCGAAATCTACATTGATGAGATACGATCTGGCATCGCATAACAATCGCATTGTTTCAGCTGACCCGGAACAATACATTGCACTTTCTTCGGAAGAGGATCTGTATACCTATAATCATGCGGCATTTCAGCGTATGTCAGACGGTAAGAAATTTTCTGTCGATGCAGTGATGCACGCTTTTCAAACATTGAATGTCCCAGCCATCGACGAAATAGAGCCTTTTCCCTCAATGTGTTTCTTTCATGACCATTGGCTGGAGATCGAAATCTGCGATTTTCGGTTTTTTGTCATTCATTTGGATACGATGCAGCCGTATTATTTGGAAGGCGTTATTGATGTTGTGGGGGAACATATCTATCATTATGCGTGATTTGGTGTGATTTTGTCAGCCTTCCTGCTACACCGACTGCGAAATCCATTTCATATGCGGCTATCGAATTCTTCCGGTAAATTGTTAAAATTGAAAAGTGATTCTCAAAATCAGTGAGACGCTTCTCAAAAAGCCTTGATTTTTGAGAAGTACTCGGATATAATGGTAGTGCTCATTTCAATATGGGCTTATTCTAAGATGTGATTATGAATATCTGAATTCAGACAGCATTTTGCATTGTACATTCAAGTCAGTTGCTTATATTGCAAATGTTGCCACCAAAATTTGCCAAAGGACGTTCTTCGTAATAATTCTGGCTTGCCCATTAAGAATTCGGCACTTAAGAATAGTTTCCCGTTGGTTTATATTCTCTAATTTCCAAAGACTTTTTTCCGATTGCAAGTAACTTTTCTATCGGAAAAAGGTCTTGACAAGGTACTGCAATTGTGCTAAAATGAGAATGGAAAGAAATAATGTAGTGGCAATACAGTCACGCAATAAGAAAGCCCCCAGAGTTGCGACCTCTAGGGGCTTTTGCCTTATCTATACGAAATCAGGCAATGTTAGGCTATTTGTCGGGCTTACTTCCTGTCTAGCCATTTGTAGACCTTATACAAGATAATGTCTACCACAACAGAAATGAAAAGGGAAATAATGTAATATAACAATACAGCCACCTCCTTCCTGACGGAAGAAGCCGACCTGATAATTATATCACATCAAGCAATATGCTGTCAAATTTGCTTAGATGCTGAAACTGCTGCAAGAAATTTGAGATTTGCATAATGCTTTTCGGTTTCAAAGGGGTTAATTGCCTCTTGGAGATTATTCGCCCTCTAATTCTGAATGTACGAGGAAATATACTGAAATGGTGGAAATTTGAAAAGTGATCCTCAAAATTGTCACGACACATTTGTACTGCGACGATTTTTCTTGTCAAAACCGGCTAACTTCTTTATTCGCAGTTGTACTTTATTCCGACTGCAGGCAACTTTTCTATCGGAAAAAGGTCTTGACAAGGTACTGCAATTGTGCTAAAATGAGAATGAAAGAGATATTATGTAGTGGCATCATACCACGCACAAAAAGAAAGCCCCCAGAGGTCGCAACTCTGGGGGCTTTCGCCTTATCCCATACAAGAATCAGGCAAAATGTTGTGCTGTTGTCGGGCTACTTCCTGCTCAGCCACTTGTAGAAGAGATATAAAATCTCATCTGCTACAACAGAAATTAAGAGAGATATTATGTAATATAGCATTAAGCATACCACCTCTTTATTTACAGTATAAAGTTTTTATAGTACACTTAAAAAACTATTGATTATTTCTGTCTTTTTATGGCATACTATAAAAAGAGGTGATTGTATGGTAGAACGTAAGATCTACATGGATAAAATCAAAAAACTGCAGGACCAAAAAAACTTTTAAGCACTTCGAAGGAAGGGCATGAAAACGTTTCCTTGTTGTCATATTTGGATTTCAGTTGACTTTCTCTTTGCTTTATGATATAATAAAAACAGATAGCAGATAATCTTGAAGAATATCACCTTGAGAAAGGTTATCTGCTGAGCTTTCATTTCAACAAAAACAAAAAAACTGGACTGAAAACCGCAGTCATAAACGGCAAGACTGTGATTGAAGCCGTCATATAAAACAACATCATAAACATATCAATCGAGAGTCCGAAAAGCATGACACTTTTGGACTCTTTTGTTTTATTCTTCCAATGTCATGGTTGCTTTTTACCAGTATTGTGCTATAATAGTTACAGCAATGAAATTTTACAACAAATTATGTACTAAGGAAAAAGAGGGGTGACCGATCATGCACGGAATATTTCTGGGCAGAACGTACTTGGAAAAACATCTGGAGAGCACATAGAGACATAGTTCTAGACAAGCAGGAACTATGGGTGCTTAACACTTGTCTGTTTCTCATTCTCGATTACTTCGGCAATAAAAATGGCTTCTATGACAGCATTATTTCATGATAATACACCTTACTGTTTCAAGTGAAAAATGATATTGCAGAGTCAAAAGATAAGCTTTATCAAAACATTTATAGAGAAAGCCTGCTCAGAGCAGGCTTTTTTCTTACTGTGCCTGCATTCAAGTTGATTTTCACGCTGTTTCATGATATAATAAATGCAAGTGAGAAATCGTTATAAGACTATGAAAGGAGTTACACCATGCGTTCCGAAAGAAAAATGCTCCCCATCGGCGTTGAGAACTTTGAAAAGCTTCGCAGAAATGATATGTACTATGTCGATAAAACAGAGATCATTGCAGACCTGCTCCGGAATCATGGGGATGCAAATCTGATTACCCGTCCCCGTCGATTCGGCAAAACACTGACCATGGATACGCTGAAAACATTCTTTGAGATCGGACAGGACGCATCGCTGTTTGAGGGGCTTGCCATCAGCAGACATTCCGACATCTGCGAGAAGCACCAGAACAAATACCCTGTTGTATTTCTCAGCTTAAAGGGTGCGGCTGGTTCCACTTATGAAAACGCTTATAGCATGATAAAGCAGCTTATTGCAGAAGAATATCAGCGTCACAGTTACTTAGCCGACAGTACTGTTCTTGATTTGGTAGAAAAAGATCAATTCAACAGAATCCGAAGTATGTCACTGAACGAAGGCGATTTGGAAAATTCACTTCGCACGCTGACACGCCTGCTATACAAACATCATAATCAAAAAGTCATATTATTAATTGATGAATATGATGTTCCTCTGGATAAGGCATTTCTGAATGGCTACTATGATGATATGATCAACTTCATACGAATCTTTCTCGGCGGAGCATTAAAGACCAATGACAACACAGAATTTGCCATTGTAACCGGCTGTCTGAGAATATCGAAGGAAAGCATCTTTACCGGTATAAATAACCTCAAAGTATTTTCGATAACCGACGCCAGATTCTCTGATTACTTTGGATTTACGAATGAGGAAGTAAAAGGAATGCTCTCATATTATGGTATTATCGACAAATATCAAACAACCAAGGCCTGGTATGACGGATATTTATTCGGTAAAACAGAAATTTACTGTCCTTGGGACGTACTAAATCATTGTGACACTGTTGTTCATACTGATGATGCCGAACCGAAAGCATACTGGATCAATTCCAGCGGTAACGATATTATTCGCAAGTTCATTGAAATGGCGAACTCCACCACAAAATCCGAAATCGAGTCGCTGATTGCAGGTGATACAGTAGTAAAGGAAATTTACCAGGAGCTGACCTATTCTGAATTATACACATCGATTGAGAACATCTGGAGCACGCTTTTTATGACGGGATACCTCACACAGAGACGCAGTTTGGGAAATGACACCTATGAACTGGCAATCCCGAATCTTGAAATACGAAAGATTTTCCAAAGGCAGATCTACGAATGGTTCAAGGATTTCAGCCGGAAAGACTCTTCCACATTGAATTTGCTCTGCCAGGCGTTTGCAGACGGCAATGCAGAAGAGGCACAGAAACAGTTTACTGCCTTTCTCAGGAAAACCATCAGCATTCGTGACACCTATGTAAAAGCTGCAAAGAAAGAGAATTTCTACCATGGGATTCTTCTCGGTCTGCTTTCCTACCGAGATGACTGGATCGTAAAGTCCAATGTGGAGTCTGGCGATGGGTACAGCGATATTGTCATCAAGATTCCCGACGATGAAATCGGTATGATTATCGAAGTCAAGTACGGCGAAGATGCTGACATGGAAAAGGGCTGTGCAGATGCTCTGGCACAAATCGAACGCATGAACTATTCTGCGATTCTGGAAGACGATGAGGTGCAGACGATTTATACGTATGGTGTGGCTTGTTATAAGAAAAGATGTAAGATCGTAAAGGCGTGAAGAAAAGATATTTGATAAGAATTTGAGGTGAAAATGATGGAAAGAAAACCGCTGCCAATTGGCATAGAGGATTTTAAAGAAGTAATCGATTCAGGGTATTATTTTGTAGATAAGACCCTCATGATAAAAGATTTGATTGTAAACAAGGTAAAGGTCGGACTTTTTACCAGACCAAGAAGATTCGGCAAAACTTTGAATATGAGCATGATTCAGCGCTTCTTTGAGAAGACAGATGAAAGCAATGCGTATCTGTTTGATGGATTAAAGATTTCAGAGTTTCCCGAATGTATGCAGTATCAGGGGCAATCCCCTGTCATCAGCATTTCTCTGAAGAGTATGAAACAGGGAAGCTATAAAGATGCCTTTCATATGTTCAAAGTTTTGATTGCAAGAGAATATGACAGACACAAGGACATTCTTAAAAACGGCAAAATATCCGATTCAGAAAGAGGTCTTTTTCACAGTATCCTAAATCAAAGAGCAGAGGATGCGTTTTATCTTGATTCTATAAAATTCTTATCGGACATAATGGTGAAATATTACAATAAGAACGTCATCATTTTGATCGATGAATACGATGTTCCGCTTGAAAACGCATTCCACCAGGGATTTTATACGGATATGGTGAACCTGATTCGTTCTGTATTTGAATCAGCACTGAAAACCAACCCCTCCCTTGACCGTGCGTTTTTGACAGGCTGCCTGAGAGTTTCAAAGGAGAGTATTTTTACTGGACTGAATAATCTTCAGATTTTTTCAATCATGAGCACAAAATTTGATGACAGTTTCGGATTTACCCAAGAAGAAATCAACGTCATGCTTGAATGCTATGATTTAACAGACAAATCCTCAGATATTGCACATTGGTATGATGGCTACAAATTCAACGATGTTGATATTTATAACCCGTGGGGCGTTTTGAATTACCTGTCAGAGGCAGTTGAAAAAAGTTCTGCTCTATGCAAACCCTACTGGTCTAACACCAGTTCAAACGAAATCGTAAAGCGTCTGATTGAAGAATCCAACGACAGGACGAAAAATGCAATAGAAGAACTGATAAACGGCACGCCTGTCAGAGCACAGATTTATGAGGATATCACTTATGGAACGATAGATGTGAACAGCGAGTACATCTGGAGCTTTTTGCTTTTTGCAGGATACCTAAAAGTGACCGCTTACGAAACCATCGGCGACGAGACCTATTATGAAATGGTGATCCCAAACACTGAGGTAAAGAGCATTTACAAAAACACCATTCGTGCCTGGTTTGAGAAGAAGATCAATGCGGACAGCAGAACGGATATCATCGAATCCATTATTTACGGCGAACCAGAAAAACTGGAAAAGCAGTTGCGGCACTGGCTGCTTACTACGATCAATTATCATGATGAGCAGGAAAGCTATTATCACGGCTTTGTGACAGGGCTTGTTTCGGGATTTGCAGATTATGAAGTGCTGTCTAATATCGAATCTGGTGAAGGCCGATTTGACCTGGTTGTGAAACAGCGTTCTGACGCTGAATATGCTGCAATATTGGAATTCAAGATTGCAAAGACATACAAAGAGATGTCTGCCAAATGTGATGAAGCTTTACGGCAGATCGAGGAGAAGAACTACATCGCAGGGCTGCAGGATGAGCTTTACCGAAATGTTTCGAAGTATGGTATCTGTTTCTGTAAGAAGCGATGCCAGGTGAAATTCGGCGGCGTAGATCGATTTGAATATTAATTTCCAGAGAGCTCAGAAAGCGCAATGTTTTCGGGCTCTTTTTGGTTTATCCGTATGACATCGTTGTTGCTTTTCTGTTCGCTTTATGATATAATAATATACAATAATGAAAACCAAGAAAGGAGTTCTATGATGAGTCTGACAAGAAAAATGCTCCCCATCGGCGTTGAAAACTTTGAAAAGCTTCGCAGAAACGATATGTACTATGTCGATAAAACAGAGATCATTGCAGACCTGCTCCGGAATCATGGGGATGCAAATCTGTTTACCCGTCCCCGTCGATTCGGCAAAACGCTGACATCTTAATTTTTATATTTGATCTGTATTGTATATTTCATCACACGAAAATTGAACGGAACAGGAGTTCGATAATATGCCAAAATCAGAAAATCAAAAACAAAAGCTTCTGTATCTGCTAAAATTCTTCTATGAGGAAACTGACGAGGATCACCCTCTTACGGTTAACGAAATCATTGCAAAACTGAACCAGAACGGAATTTCTGCTGCGAGGCGTTCTATTTATGACGATATCCGTACGCTGCAAGATTTCGGAATAGATATTGTTGTACGAAAAAGTAAGACTTGTGCGTATTTTTTAGGTTCCAGACTTTTTGAAACATCTGAACTGAAAATTCTCATTGACAGCATACAGTCCTCCAGATTTATTACCAAAAAGAAAAGTGAATCTATCATAAAAAGGCTGAAACAGCTCGCAAGCAAACCACAAGCACGGAGTTTTTCAGGACAAATATATATTTACGATCGTATCAAAAGCATGAACGAAAGCATTTTATACAACGTAGATACGCTGCACAACGCCATTGCAGCAAACCGCAGGATCACGTTTCGATACTTTGATTATAATATAAAAAGAGAAAAAGTTTTTCGTAAGAACGGCGAATTGTATTCTGCTGATCCTCTCGCACTGACCTTTGACAATGAAAATTATTATCTGATATCTTATCATCACAAGTATGAGGGCTATGTTCATTACCGTGTGGATAAGATGACTGATATTCATATCAGCTCTGAAAAAAGAAACATTCCCAACGAACGATTCAATGCCGCAGCATATGTAAAGCCGATGTTTTTTATGTTTGATGGTGAAATCGAGCAAATCACAGCTTTATTTCATATATCCTATCTGAATATTATACTGGATCGATTTGGTGACAATGTGATTTTACATGAGACGGAAGATGCAGAATGCTTTCAGGCAACTTTTAAGGCGGCGGTAAGTCCGACCTTTCTTTCATGGATTATAGGATTCGGTTCAGGTGCTCTGATCCTTTCTCCACAGTGGGTTGCCGATGAATTAAAACGGCTTTCTTTGGAAACAGCAGAAATGTATACGGACATGGAAGAATCATAGTACTGTTTATAGTACACCTGTCATGATATAATGATAGCAACACCTGAGGAAATGATAGTACTAAAGTGATCTACTAAGGAAACATTGCATAAAGCCCGCCTGACGGCTTTGCACGCAATCTGCTTGCAGATTTCCCGTCATATTGCCCAGAAATCCCTTGCCATACATCAAGTATGCCTGCGGAATTTC
>ERZ837380.1937-NODE-1937-length-23905-cov-3.120377_pt1 | contig 23905 bp, 22 predicted proteins | sample MGYA00519685_ERZ837380 | MGnify/ENA primary metagenome ERZ837380 (study PRJEB31850, sample SAMEA3708817) | human gut metagenome | biome: human gut; feature: human-associated habitat; material: faeces | place: China | collected 2014 ...
GAAAGCCCGATTCTATGCGGACAACCTTTCTATATACTTAAGTTGATTATAACTACTATAATTAACTATCCATGATGTGAGGGCTTATTACTTCAATAAACTTTCAACAATCTGTGGATGTGGACGTGGAATAATTGAAGTAGATGTTACTTCTCCACTGATTCCTAATTTTGCAAGACATGCATTAACTGCTGATCTTACAGAGGATACTTCTCCTGTGATTACTAAGTATCCTTTACCGCCTAAACCTCTGGCAATTCTTAAGTCAACGATGCTGACTTTGGAAGCCTTTACTGCTGTATCGGCTGCAATAATTGCTGTTAAAGCGGAAATTGTCTCAATTGCGCCAACTGCCTGGATCTGCTGAGTTGGAGTTACTCCAGCAATAGCTGGGAGAACTTCTTCACGAATATTGTCAAGGATATGTGTGTCGATTAAGTAAATTCCGCTTACGAGTTCAGCTTTGCTCATAGCAGCTTTTACAGGACCTACATGTCCGCCAACAATAATTACATATTTACCAGGACAAATTGGTGTAGACAGTAATAATTCTACATTACCTGCTTTAACCATTTCATCTGCTGTCTGGATACCAACAGGAATGCTTTTAATTTCTACGAATCCAACTGCTTTTCTCACTGTGTAAACACCATCCTTTATTTTTCGATTGAGATACAACCGTCAGCGATTGCTTTGACTGTACCGCTGATACTAGCATGAATACAAGCACCTAATTTACCTTCTGCAGGCTGAGCGATCACATCGCCCTTTGCAACGGTATCACCAACACTTACACACGGAACTGCAGGTGCGCCGATGTGCTGTCCTACAGGAATAGATACGTGATCTATCTCTGTTGTTAATTCTGTCAGAGGAGCTGCAACGTTGTATTTTGTCAGTCCCAGACGAGCGATTAACTTCTTGATAGGGAATCGTTTGTACTCTCTCATTGGATGTACTGATTCTGGCTGGTTATGCAATGTACTCTTAATACCCTGTTTTGCCATGATACCTTTCAGTTCATGATTTACTTTCCAAGGCTGGAGGTTCATGATACATGCATACTGGCAAAGACGGCATTCTGAACATAAGAATGCGATCATTGGTGTATCAGAACCATCGCATAAGCTTCCGTAGCTTGCAAATCTGATAGTCTTGTTTGGTTCAATTCTATGTCCGATCAGATGACGAGGACATACTTCTGAACACATACTACAGTGACAACATGCAGCTTTTGCCATATGAAGCATCTTAGGTATTGGAAGTTTTACATCCTGAATCAATGGATGGTCTTCCGGTAACACGATTAAGCCTTTTGTTGTTTTTGTAATCTTAGAATCTAACGCAACATGTTTACCCATCATAGGACCGCCGTTAATTACGACATATGGTCCGTTTACGGTAACTCCTCCAGCGAGGTCTAATGCTTCTTTTACTGTCATACCAAGTGGTAATTTTAAAGTAATGTGGTTCTTTACTTCGCCAGCAAATGTTACATAAGAATCGGTAACTGGTTTGTCTTCAAAGTAAGCATTGTAAATATTAAGCATGGTCTCTACATTGGAAACGATAACGCCACACTGTAGAGGAATTCCACCTTCTGGTACAATTCTTCCCGTAACTTCGTATACTGTAATCTGTTCATCACCAGCCGGATAGAAGTTTGGAAGGAGATGAAGGCTAATGCCTTCATACTCTCCCAAGAGCTGGTTAAAGCTGTTAATTGCTGCTTCATAGTGACCTTTTAAGGCAATTACACCCTTGTCTGCACCTACTGCTTCCATGCAGAGCTTTAATGCATCAAGAATTTTCTTTGTCTCAACGGCCATAAGCTGCTGATCGACTCTTAATAAAGGTTCGCACTCAGCACCATTAATGATGACATATTCAGCCTTAGCATTCATTTTTACATGAGTAGGAAAACCTGCACCACCGGCACCAACGATACCGGATTTTGCAATGATATCAATAAGGTTTTTTTCCATTTAACTCACCTCTTAATTATTTCATTCTGATATGGAGACCGTCCTGTAATACACATCTTCTCTTACGGCAGAATGATTTAGCAGATGTTAAACCTTCACCTGTAGGTCCGGCAATTGTGAATGTTGTATATCCCATTCCGCCAACACCGATACCTGCATAAGATGGGCCATTCTTTACGAAAATAGTTGTTTCGATTTCTTTTGCCATCTTTGTAAGTTTATCTACATTCTTAGAATGCATCATAGCTGTATGTCTGTTACCATGTTCTACTTCTACAGCGAAGTCGATAGCTTCGTCTACGTTAGGAACACGAACGATAGGAAGGATAGGCATCATTAACTCGATCTGTACGAATGGATGATCCTTAGGAGCTTCCATGATGATACATTTAACTTCTGGTCCAACCTTGATTCCAACTTTGTCAAGGATGTACTGTGCGCTCTTACCTACGAAGTTAACAGCTGGTTTCTTTCTGTCTTTTGTTACGAGATCAACCATCTTTTCGATGATTTCAGGATCTTTTACTTCGTATGCGCCATTGTTCTTCATGTTGAAGATTAAGTAGTCAGCGATCTGATCTACAGCGATAACTTCTTTCTCTGCGATACATGGAAGGTTGTTATCGAAAGAACATCCGTTAACGATATCCTTAGCTGCTTTTTCGATATCAGCTGTCTCATCTACTACTACTGGAGGGTTACCAGCACCAGCTCCGATAGCTTTCTTACCTGTTGACATAACTGCTTTAACGATTCCAGGACCACCTGTAGCAACAAGCATACGAACCTTTGGATGGTTCATCATGATATTTGTGTTTTCGATAGATGGTTCTTTAACAGTTACGATTAAGTTTCTAGGAGCGCCCAGCTCTTCTAATTTAGCGTTCAGTTTTTTGATTAACCAGATGGAAACGCCTTTTGAACGTGGATGTGGGCTGAATACTACAGTGTTTCCACCAGCAAGCATTGCGATGGAGTTACAGATAACTGTTTCTGTAGGGTTTGTTGTAGGAGCGATAGCACCAATTACACCGAATGGACAGTACTCAACTAATGTAAGTCCGTCATCACCTGATAAAGCTTCTGTTGTTAAATCTTCAACACCTGGAGATTTAACTGCTGCTAAACGGTTTTTGATTACTTTATATTCATAAGCACCCATTCCGCTTTCTTCTACAGCGAGTTTACTCATGTACTCAAGATTTTCTTTTGTACAAACAACTTCTCTGATACCTTCAACGTATCTCTGTCTGTCAGCCATGGAATGGTTCATATATTCTTTCTGAGCTTTTGCGGAAGCTTCAATTGCCTCGTCCATAGTATCAAAGATACCATATCCATATTCGCTTTCGCTTGAGCCAGTCTCAACATCGTTTAATACTTTTTTAACGACTTTTTCAATTAATTCAACATCGATATTCATTATGCTTTTCCTCCTTGCATTTTTTCTAATGCGTATGTCGCTACTGCCATATCCTCTTCAGCGGTTCCACCACTTACTCCGATGGCTCCAATTACTTTGCCATCTTTCTTAATTGGATATCCGCCTCCAAAACAAATAATTCTGCCATCACCAGAATTATGAAGACTCCACAGGCTCTCACCTGGTTTTGTCACATCAGCAAGATCACATGTCGGACACTTTAAAGCACAGGCAGTGTATGCTTTATCCTGAGACACCTTTGTACTGATCAAAAGGGTTCCTTCCATGCGCTGGAAGTACAGTAAGTTGCCACCTTCATCTACTGCGGAAAATGCAACAGGAACACCAATCTCTTTTGCCTTTTCTTCTATGAATCCAGCCATCTTTTTCAAGGTTTCAATTGACATATCCATGCTGTCTTCTTCCTTTCCCATAGCTCCTAAGGTTTTCACTACCTGTCGTACTGTGTCTTTTAATTCTTCGATCTCCTGATTTTTTGCTCTTGCCTCTTCGAGACGAGCCATTGCAAAGCACGCATCTGATAAGCGATTGATATATTTGCGTAACTCCTCACGAACAGGAACCTGCTTTGCGAGTGCTGTAATTATTCTCTCTGCACGTCTTACAACAGTTCTTGCAACGTGTAAGGCTGCGGAGGAAGGATTAACTCCAGGTACTACGAATTCTCGCATCAGCCCGTTCACTTCGGTGGATTTGTCAATGATATTTTCGAGGTATTTGATATCAGCTTCCCCGATCTTATCTTTAAGCATTTCCATTCCTCTTGCATCACTGGCTAATTCAGCACCTGCCTGGAACATCCTCTTCTGAATATGATTAATATATTCTTTTATTTCCGGTGAGTCAGTCAGGGTATAGGCAACTCCCAGAGAAGAGATTGCTTCATCGACAGTTCCGTAAGCATCAACGTTTAAACTGTCTTTGTCAACTCTGGAACCACCATAGAGACCCGTCGTTCCTTTATCACCTGTCTTTGTATAAATATTGGACATTATATTCACACCCTTAACACTGTGATATCTCTACGGTATCGACAATGCCGATAATCGCAGCATCTACTGGCAGGTCAGTCTTTTTACCATTTGACATACGTGCGGAACTTCCGCCTACGACAATTACGGTTTCTCCATCGCCGGCTCCAACAGTATCAACAGCAATTTCTGTCTGTTTCTTTGCTGTAAGATCCTGATTAATCTTCTCAACAATAAGAAACTTACTGCCGGTCAGGCTTGGAGTCTTAATAGTCGAAACTACTGTACCAATCACTTTACCTAAATACATGTCTTCACCTACTTACTCTTTTACAATCGTAATTCCGCGATTTAAAGCTTCATCTTTTGCAAGACCGGTAACTAATGCATCCTGTCTTACAACGATTGTCTTAAATCTCGCATTCTTTGCTATATCGACTCTGCCGATTACTTTTTTGTCTAACTTTACACTGCTCGGTGTTTCCACTTTTTTGACTGGCTGGCTTACTGACTGTACTGCTGGCTCCATCTTTGTGGAAACAATTCTGTCTTTCTTCGGTGCCGGCTTACTGTTATCCAGTGCCGGGAGAGACACCTTTGCAGAGAAAACTTCATTTACTTTACTGCACAGACTATAGTCTGTAGTCAATGTGATTCCGTATGCGAGCATATCTTCAAGATTATGTCGCATTTTCGCTTTATAAGCTTCTGTTACTTTAAAGCCTAACTGCTCTCTTACCTTGTTATCCGGACAGCAGCCATCAATTGCTGCCACGATTGGCTTTCCTGTAGCCATCGCTCTGGAAATCATATTGGTAAGAAGATTATCACTGATACAATTTGCAACCTTTGCGGCTGTATTAATTGTCAGCGACGGAATAATTACAAACTGACTGTCATCTACAATCTGTCTGCCGTTAACCGGAGCGCCTTCAACATAAATGGCATCCGGACCAATATCATTCCTGATACGTTCTTCTGTAATTACTTCTCCTGCTGCCTTTGACAGTACTGCTGTCAATGTCCAGCCATCCTTTTTTAGTTCATTTAAAGATGTTACTGCATCTTTATAACCAATTAAGGCTCCGGAGAAAAGAACAGTAGCTTTCTTACAAGCCTGTGCGTATCGTAAGATGACCTGGTCTGAAATATATTCCACAATCGTTGCCATAAGCGCATCTTCAAATTCTTTTCTATTCATCATGCCACCTATTGCTTATTGCAGTTCATGGCAATTCCTAATGGAGTAACCAGTAAAGGTTCTTTCGGCTTAATCGTCTTAACCCCTGTTTCCTTCTCAAAAACACTTTCGAACTTCTTAAAGCTGCAGGCACCGCCTACTACATAAATAACGTCCACATCGTATCCTTCGATAAAACGGGCAACGATTGCTGCCATCTTTTCAATTACCGGTTTAACCACAGGAAATACCAGCATTTCCTGTTTCGGATCTTTTTTGATTCTCTCGGCCTCTTCAAAGGAACATCCAAGGCTTCCGGCAAGTACCAGAGTCATGTGTGTTCCACCTGTAGGCTCATCTGCGGTAAAGATAACCTTTCCGTCTTTGAGAATACGGTTGTTCCACCACCGACATCCACGACTGCTCCGTCCGTAATACCAAGAACAGAAGCGGCTGCTGTAGGCTCGTCAATGACATTGACTACATCCAGTCCAACAGACTCGACTACGTTGGAAATTACCTTTACGTTTCCAGAAATAATTCCCGGCGGAATGGCTGTGGCAGCTTCGTAAAACTCCACTCCCATCAAATCTTCCAGCTTGGCTTTCATATTTCTGACCGCTCTGGATGCACCCATGAAATCCACAACGATTCCATCCCGTACAACCGTGGACGGATAGGAAGCCCCGGCAATTGGTGTGTTGTTGGAATCTACAACAGATACTACAATGTTGGCGGTTCCAAGATCGACACCCAATCTCAAATCCCCTTCATAGGGACGAAATTCTTCATTTTTGATAAGCTCCGAAAATCCAACTAAAACGTTATTGTAATCGTTCATGTGATCCCCTTATTTATTCTAATGTTCGAATACCGAATCATTATTGTCAGGATTGCATGTGTCTGTCTCGGTATCCACATGCATCCATTGCGCATATTTGTATGTACTAAATGTACGTTATTATTGATACTATCGCAGGAAAGGCTGAAGGCCTTTCCTGCCTGATTACTGATTTATAATCCAGAGCCGATTATTCCGACTTATTTGTTATCGTTATTATCGGTGTTCTTTTTTCTTCTGGATCTGCTTCTTCTATTTCCTGTTGAAGTCTTTCCCTTAGGAGCGTCTGCCTTTTTGTCAGTTTCCTTTTTCGGTTCAGTCTTTTCAGATTTTGCTTCCTCTGCTTCTGCTTTCTCTACTGGAGTCTCTTCTGCTGGAGCTTCTGGTGCAGGTTCTTCTGCTTTTGGCTCTTCTACAGGAGCTTCTTCCACTGGAGTCTCTTCTACAGGAGTTTCCTCAGCAGGTTCTTCTGCTTTCGGTTCCTCTACAGGAGCTTCCTCTTTGACCTCTTCCGTTTCAGGTTCCTCTGATGTTGGCTCTTCTTCCTCAGGTTCTTCCACTACAGGCGGTTCAGGTGCTTCCTCGGTCACTACCTCAGCCTTTGGTTCAGTTTTTGGTTTCCAGTTCTTTACGAGTACCGGTTTCTTTGTATCTCCTTTTGGACGATAACCTTCTGCAAGAGCAATTTCTCCTCCAACAGTCTCTCTGTTGTCTACGAGTAATTCTCTCATGCCATCTGCCGGTCTTGCTTTTAACAGTGTACTCTTTGTTCCACTTAAAGAACCGTTAACTGCTTCTGCCGCTTTTTTGCCTGCTGCGATTGCTGCTCTACATGCTCCGACGTTACCTTCTACCTTTACAGTACACATTCCGCCGCCCTTTGCATATTCATATCCAAGCAGTTTTACGTTAGCAGACTTTACTGCTGCATCTGCTGCTGCCACACAGGCAGCTAAACCAAAGGTTTCGATGAAACCAAGACATTTATTGTTAGACACCTTCACACCTCCTCACATTTCAGAATTAATTAATTGTAAAGCCTTAATCCAGAACTTTGAATGGCATTTTCTTTACCAGTCTTGCGGCATTCGCGCCAATCTTCCGGAACAGCTCTGTCTGATATAACTTAATCTTAAAAAGAGGGGCCGCTTTATCCAGCTTCTCATGCTGAAGAACAATGCCTTCTTTGCTGATACCAACGCCCACCCCTAATCTTGAATTCAAGCTGGCATTATGTGCAAGTTCTAATACGGAACTGCAATGCTCTGCCTGAACATCATAGGGGATGCCTTCCTCCTCGATTCCAAGAAGGACGCTGACAAAATCAGCTTCAGAAAGGTGATCACAGTCATAAAAAACTTTCACTGAAGGTCTGTTATCAATTACTGTATTGCTTCCTTCCATAATTGTCTCCTATACATCAGCACAAGACATCGCAAGTCCTGTTGCTACCGCATTACGAGGACCTTCGCATCCGCGAATGTTTCCCCGACCAGCTACTATATTATATTGTGATAATGCATCAGTTACGAGAGTCGGCACCTCGAAGTCGAGTGCAGAACCACCTACTAATACTACAAATTCGATGTCTCGTACATTACCGGTAGGACTAACCTTCGCCAATGAACGAATCGCATTTGTTACGAATACCTTTTTCTTTGCATTGGTTCTTACCATCTTAATCTTTTCCATGGAATCCTGTCCCTCAAGCGGAACTAACTCTCCATCTTCCTTGACTAAGACAACCTTTGCGAATACATTCGGATCTAATGGCTGTTCAAAGAACTGTACGGTTCCATCTTCATGACGAATATGGAAAAGACTTTCAACCTTTGCGAGAGAATACTTTTTAATATCTTCTGCTGTATTGAAATCTTCCAGTCCAAGTTCGGACTGAATCAGTAAAGTTACCATGTTTCCGGCCCCCGCCAGATGCACGAGCTTTACATTGCCGTCTCTGTCTTTAATTGAAGCATCCGTTGATCCTGCTCCCATATCTACTATGGCGAGTGGTACATTTGTACCCGGTGTAGTTAAAGCTCCTTTAATAGCCATATCTGCCTCAACACCGCCAACATATACAGGGATTTTTAATCGGTCTGTCAATTCTTCCGCGATCATCTTCATCTGAAGACGGTCTGCCTTAACCATGGCAGCAATTCCTACTGCACTTTCTAAAGAAAATTCATTTGCGAGACCACCTTTAATCTTCTGAGGATTATAAGTATCTACAGCAAGTAAATCCTGAATTTTGATATCTTTTGGATGCTGGTTTGTAAGATTTGACATAACCTGACGAACTTTTTCAAGCATACCGCCGGCATTGGTGCCAGGTTCACCTTTAATATCTTCGATGACTGGAACGCTATTTACAGCTTCCATCATCTTCTCGGCTCCCTCTTCTACGCCAACGATTACTTTTTTCTTTGCGCCTATAATCTCAATAGAACCGGCAGGGATACGTCTTTCTTTTACGTCTCCTTCCGGTGTTTTAATGACAACGGCAGAACGATTTCCGATTAACGCGCGGGCAATCGGTACAACCTGTTTTGTATCTTCCGGGGACAGTTTGAATAATGTTGCGATACCATATGGGTTAGAGAGTACTTCGACAACTCCGCCAACAGGTGCAACTTCTACTGCTCATAACATTCCGAGAGGTACTTTATCAATCATACCTACCTCATCAACGATAGGAATCTTCTTTTCAAGCCTGTTGTTAATCAAAACGCCATCATCGCGCTGGACAATGGCACCTGTAATGTTAAATATTTTGTTATATCGGTTAATGAGTGCAGCGGCAGCTTCAAAGGAAACTTCTGCCGGAATAACCACAATTACATCTCCGCCATCTTTGACAGTATCTAATCTGTCGATGCGCTGAGATATTCCAACACCAATCCCAACACCCCCTGGAGTATTGGGATTGTGTCCAATCATAGTAGATTCCGTGATAATAGTTTCGGTAATAGTCTCCATAGCGACATCACCGATAACGGGAGCGGCTTCATTAATACGAACTTCATCAAGATCACTGATTTCAAAACCAACTTCATCAAGGGCATTCTTCAGTGACTGAAAAACTCCGTGTATGTTCTGTTTCGTTCCTTTAATTCCAGTAGTACCTGTAATACCACTCGAAAGGAATGTCACATTTTTACCATCGATTCTGGCAATCGCAGTTTCCGTTGTTGCATTGCCAATATCAACGCCCGCAACTAATTTCACTTCTCATACCTCCGTCGAAATCAATCAACTAATTATTTTTTTAAACGGTTACGTTTTTCGTAAATGTCTGCAGCTTCTTTAACGAAGTTACCACTTACTGTAGCACCGTATTCGTTGATTAACTCATCACCGATTGCATATAATTCAGCTTTTGTTGAACGATATGGTCTAAGAGCGTTATAAATCTCAAGAAGTCTTGCATCAGGTACTGGGATTAATTCACCAGCTCTTCTTAAGTTCGTTGCGAAGAATCCACGTCCTGCAGATTCAGCAACCTGAGCCTGTAATTCCAGAGTTTCTTTTGTGATACGGAAATCTTTTGCATCTAACTTTCCATCAATAACTCCCTGTAAAGTTAAATCATTTAAAGATTTTCCAGAAGCACTCTTGATTAATTCTGGTTTTTTCTCTCCCAGTGGGTAATCCTCAACCGTAACCTTGCTTTCACATTCGCAGGCTGCGGCAGAACCCTGCATGTTTTTCATAACTTCCTGCATAATCTGTCTTACTAATAATTCCTGATCCACGATTGACACCTCCGTCTATTTAAATACAACTTTAAGAGCTTTAGGAGCCTTATCTCTGTCTGCATGCTCTGTCTCTTTGATATGCAGTACAGCGGATAAAGCCTGGAATTTCGGTCTTGCCATCTGGTCATTCTTTACAGGTACCGGATTTGGTGATTCTCCTTTAGCGTACTGAGCAGCGTTTTTACCGATTGCTCTGTATGTTTCAAGGTCGATCAGTGGGCACTGTGGGAATAACTCTAAGTTAGACAGCGGTGGAAGGTCTTTCTGATGGATTACAGTAGTACCTTTGGACTGAATTCCAATTCCGATGCCTGAACCTGATAATTCAGCAGCATCATGAGCGATGAAAGATACATCGGATGTTCTGTAAACTTTAACGATTCTACAGGAAACACCTTCTTCTTCCAGACCAGCCATAACCTCTTTTACAATATCTGCATGAGGAATACCTACGATATTTGTTGTCTGAGATTCTCCAAAAGCAGGAGCTAAACCTAAAACAACTTCGTTAGGATTTGTGCCTTTTTCTGCATCACCGATTTCAGTAATCTGCATTCCAGGGCACTCATAAGTTTCTCCCTCTACAGCAGAAGCTGCGGAAGTATCTGCAGTATTCATTTCTTTAAGAACTTCAGCGATAACACTTTTTAATAATTTTTCATCAATTGCCATTATGGTTCACCTTCCTTACTCGATTAAAGCTTAGCCGGATCTACTGCAGTACGGATATCAGAAATCTTCTCCCAAAGTTCTGGGCTGATCTGGTAACCTGTCATAGGTCCTTCATAGCAGTTAGGGCTGTTAACAGCAGAAATTACATGGAATTTATCATCAAGCATGGAAGCTGTATGTAAGTAGTCACCAACAACTTTAGCTTTCTGAATGTTGAAGATAGACTCAGCAACGTCTTCAAATCCACCCTTGTAAAGAGCTTTAACGAAGTCGATACCTGTAACTCCACGATCAAGCATATCTGTAGCAGCTTTAAGGTCAGCTACAACGTCACGGTCAGGCATATCCTGTGAACCACGAGCGTATGTGGCAGCTTCAACTTCTTCGTCTGTAATTTCAGGTAAACCTAATTCACGGAACAGTGCCTGAATAGCTTTTGCAGCTTTATTACGTGCTGCAACAACTTCTTCTTCTCTTGCAGGAAGAAGACCAGCATCAACTCTTAAGTCACGCTGAATTACGCACCAATCATCATAATCGTCTGCATCCCAGTTGGATCCTGCGAACATGTTATCATAGTTCGGTGTGGATGAATATCCGGAACAGATGTAGTCAGTTCCTGGAATAAACTGTGGAATAGAACGAGCAACTCTACGAAGATCAGAGTGTGTAAATGACTGGTCATTAGAGGAAGCGTTCTCAAGGTCAAGCATAGCGGCAATTAAGTTCTCACATGCAACGGCGCGGATACCACCAGGTACAGCGGCAGGTACACCGATACAGGATACAGAACCATTCTGTGTTCCCTGAACACCAGCACCACGAGTAACACCGAGGCATCTAGCCTCAAGGTAAAGCATAGACTTTCCTTCTGCCATACCCATCTGAACCTCTGAACCAGTACCAGATGTAAATCTCATCTTAACACCACGAGATGCGTAGCAGGATGCTAAGAAAGCTTTTGACCAAGGAGTATCATCACCATCCATGAATACGTCTTCAGTTCCGTATACGGATACTGTCTCGGCGTAAGCGGTGTAACCTCTCATACCTAAGTCAAGCTCTGTAGCTTCTTCTACAGCACACTGTGTAAGGATACCAGGACGTCCAACGTTAGCACCTAACATAATAGCGATAGCATTAAATGGAGCATAACGTACAATACCTACTGTTGTCTCCATCTCTGCAAATCCACGTACAGCAGCTTCTGCTGCATCTGCTGCGATCTGAACCATGTTATCCTTTACGTTTGTAACGTGGCACTGGTTAGCTGGTTTTAAACGACATCTCATCTTGGTAATACCCATCATAGCTTCAAGTACGCTGAGGTTACCAACGATTTCTACTAACTTAGCAGGTGTAACTGCTGTAGTATATTTTAAGCACTCCTGTCTGTTAACATTAATGTCAACTAACATACGCGCAATCTCCAGAGAGTCTGTAGCCATTGCTTCTTCTGCAAAGTCAAGATTAATGGCATATCTTGCGATGAATGCGTCAAGCATGTCGAATTCATCTTTTGTTTTTCCATCCATTTCAACAACTTCGCCGTTGACGATCTTGATAGATGGAGTTGGGTCGAATGGGCTGTTCATGGCAATAAAGCCTACTTCTGGCCATTCCTTTGCATAACCATCCTGATTAACAGGTCTTTGATCTAAATACTCAAAACGTTTACTTCTCACGGTCTCAACACCTCTCAAATTCCAATTAGACTATCTTTTACCTTCAATATATATATTCAAAATAAAAGTATTACAATATCCAACTGCAGGCTCTCACCCCCGCTTTGTGGATATCTCTTACTCTAATTCCCTATATGGCTCTCACCCCATATAAAGAACTTTAAAAATCAGATTGTTAATCTTAGATATATGGAACTGTACCGGATTCCAGTGGTTCGTTTGGCTCTAAAGCTTTAAGTAACTGCTTACCAACTTCTCTTGCACCAATGATAGCCTGTCTAACTGCTCCTGAATCTCCTGTGAAGAAGAAGTTAACCTCGTTAGAGAAGGATGTTCCACCATTACCAGGTGTAGCGATAGAAATAGGATCGATTGTAGCTGTCTTAGAAGCTGTATCGGCTAATACGATACCAATACCTGAAGGAGCTCCTACAGTGATACCAAATGCTTTACCAACAACTGCGCCGAATGCTTTCTCTAAGCAGTAAGAAGCACGTGCTGTGTACTGGAACTCAAGATGTCCAGCGGAGTTTCCGTATACATCACCAAAGTGTTTTCCAACGAAGCTTAATGCAACTTCTACAGCTCTTCTAGCATCGGATACGTCTTCTGCACCAAATACAACTAAGCATCCATGTCCAGCGCCGCCTTCTGTATCACGTGGGCACTCGATTAAGCAAACTTCTGTGTTTGTAGCTTTAACAGCTTCATCACAAGCGAAGATCTGAGGACCTGCACCTGTACGGTCTGCGATGATACCGATTGAACGGTACTTAGGATCAATCTTTAATAATTCATGAACACTGTAGTCAAGGTTAGCGATTACTAAACCAATTGTATGTCCCATTGCTGTTCCAACATACTCTGTTAAACCGCAAAGGTCTTCATTGATTCCCTGAGGAGCTTCGAAAGCCATGCTCTGTGCAGGAGCTTCTGTGCCACCCATCTTTTTCATAACTTCGTCCATGATTTTAGCCATCATTTCATCTTTCATTGAATTATACCTCCATTAATAATTGATCAGACAAGGACTAACTCTATTGTGGTAAGATCTTTTCTACGTCTGTATGTGGTCTTGGGATTACGTGGCTGGAAACTACTGTACCAACTTTATCTGCAGCAACTGTACCTGCGTCTACAGATGCCTTAACAGCTCCTACGTCACCTCTTACCATAACTGTAACTAAACCGGAACCGATCTTTTCGTATCCTACTAATGTTACGTTTGCTGATTTAACCATGGCATCGGCTGCTTCGATTGCGCCAACTAAACCTTTGGTTTCAATCATTCCTAAAGCTTCTTTCTGCATAATTGACCTCCTTATAAAATTCTTATCTGCCCTGTGGTTGATTTGTTCAGGCAGAATATATTTTGGTTGATTTACAGGATAGTATCATTATATAGCAATTTTCACAAAATTACTTGGCTAGTGCCTATAAATTTTAGCTTTTAAACACATATAAACTCATGTATTTATTTATTTTCATGATACTTTGTTGCCATTTTTACCACAGGGTAGCAAATGATTCTGTATACAAACGCTACTATTTTGCAATATGATCAAGAATTTTATTAATATCTTCTGCTGTAACCTTTCTAGGGTTAGCCTGTGTACATGCATCAGCCAATGCACGACGCACAATTTCTTCTCTGTGTTTATTAAATTCTTCTACACTGACGCCACATTCGGACATACACTGTGGACGATCCATATATTTTAACAGACGCTGGATCTCTGCAATCAGATTAGCCACACCAACTTTAGGTGTAGGAGCTGGCAGGCCAACGATTCTTGCCATCTTCTGATACTTCTTTGCTGCGTCATTGCTGTGTTTTGCGCCTTCTCTTGCCATATCGGCATTAAATTCAATAACATAAGGAAGCACTAACGCATTGGCTCTTCCGTGTGGAATGTGGAAGATAGCTCCTAAAGCATGGGCAATACCGTGGTTTACACCAAGATTTACAAGGTTAAATGCCATACCTGCAAGACAGGATGCTCTGTGCATCTTATCTCTTGCCTTAATATCATAACCATTGCGGTAAGCGCGTGGAAGAAATTCAAAAGCAAGCTCTGCAGCTTTCTCTGCTAAACAGTCAGAGCAATCGCTCGCTGTCTCAGAAACATAAGCCTCAAGAGCGTGGGTAATAACATCCAGTCCTGTATCCGCTGTAATAAACGGTGGCGCTGACTTAACAAGTTCCGGATCAAGGATAGCAATATCAGGCATAAGGCTCTCATCGATCAATGGAATCTTAACCCCCGTCTTGCTGTCTGTTACTACAGCAAACTGTGTAACTTCGGAACCTGTACCACTTGTTGTCGGCAGGGCAATCAGTTTGATCTTCTTCTGATTATCAGGATTCTGCTTCTCTTCAATCTTCTTAGCCATATATACAATAGCTTTCGCCGCGTCAATGGAAGAACCTCCTCCAAGAGCAACTACGATATCACAGTCCTTATCCTGCAAAAATGCGATACCCCTTTCAATCAGATCCATTGGTGGATCAGGGACTACTTCGCTGAAAACGGAAACTTCTTTGCAATTAGACAATTTTTTCAAAATCATGTCTGCCATTCCTGAATCTACCATGAACTTGTCAGTAATCAGGACCGCATTCTCGTCTTTTTCTTCAAGAAGTGCGTCGATGGCATCCTCACTGAATAAAACTTCAGTGGAAAGTTTAAACCGTTTCATTTTCCTCCTCCTTTCTGTTTCTGTACTTTTCTCTATACTCAGATGGCGTTAATCCAGTCTTCTTTTTGAAGGCCTTACTGAAGTAATTCGCTTCATTGTACGCCAGATCCAAGGCAATATTAAGCACCGGAATATCTGTGTTGACCAGCATTTCTTTTGCCAGGTCCATCTTCCGGTCTGTCACATAGGTGATGAAATTCACACCCATTTCTTTTTTGAATATCTTACTTAAATAATAAGTACTGATATTCACATGGTTTGCAACATCCTCTAAACTGATACCCTTCTTTAAGTTTCTCTCTATGTAATCAATAACGGCCTTCATGCCGCCTTCTGAAAGCTTACCTTTGATATTCATCTTATCAAAGAGAATGTCTACCATCTTGATAATTTCATTATAGGCATCATGCTTATTATTATAGAGAAGATACTTAATCTTAAGCTTCTCCATCTGAACTACAAGTTCGTTCGTATCTGTGATTCCAAGTTCCTCACTAATACGCACAACTGCCTTTGCAACCTCCTGTAGTCTCTTTGATATAATATTAACATCATGCTCCTCTAAGTATAACTGGTCTATGTACTCTCTTAAAATGTCTACAGAAGCTTTGTAAGAGCATTTTTTTAATTCCATTTCGAACTTTGAAAGCAATTTATTACTCTTTCCGGTCTGTCGTCCCTCTCCTAAACGGCTTGCAAATGACTTCACAGACTCAAGTAAAACCTCTTTTCTGATAGGTTTGAGCAGGAAATCATCAACCTTCAACTTTATTGCTCTGTGTGCAATATTAAAATCATCATATGCCGTTGTTATAATAATAACAGCCTTCGGAAGTTTTTTCCTTGCATATTTGATAACTTCCATACCATCCATTCCAGGTATGTTAATATCTACCAGCATGAGATTGATATCTTTTGAATCAATCATCTCTACTGCCTCGAAGCCGCTTTTCGCTTCTCCGACAATTTCTACATCCAGAAGATTCTCCTCAAGAAAAATCTTCATGGAGGTTCTTTCTAATTCTTCATCCTCAACAATTAATATCTTATACAAGTCAACTCTGCCTTTCTATTCCTGTACCAATGGCACTTTTATTGTCACCTTCGTTCCAAGAGAAGGTTTATTTTCACTTTCAATGGATAACGCATATTCATTTCCAAAATAATGAATCAGTCGGGAATTGATATTATAAAGTCCTACAGATCCCTTTTCATTATCTTTATACGCATCCCCGCGTAAAACGCTGACTATTTTTGACTGGGACATGCCATCACCATTATCAATAATGTCAATGCATAAATCTCCATCTTTCTCGATTCCATTCACTTCGACCATTCCACCGGATGCCTTATTCTCAACTGCATATTTAATGGAATTCTCCACAAGTGTTGTCAGAGATAAAAACGGAAGCTTCACACTGTAATATGCCTCCGATATATTAATGGAATACTGCAGCCTACTTCCCAGGCGAATCTTCTGAATCTTAAGATAATTCTGCACATGGGTCAGTTCCTCTCTGAGTGGGCTTAATGGATCTCTGCTCTTTCTCAAAATGTAGCGCATCATATCCGCAAACGCATAGACAACATCCTCCGTCATCTTCGCATTCTCAAAGAAAGCAAGTCTTCCTATTGTATTCAATACATTAAAAAGAAAATGCGGATTGATCTGATAATGTAAAGCTTTCAACTCAATATCACGAAGAGACTTCTCCATCTCAATACGAAGCTTCTCTTCCTTCATGAGCTTATAATCCTTTTCGCGAAGCTCTGCATTTACCTTATTCGCATATTCTCTCTCCACAGAATAATTATAGCTGTCACAGATAATCTGTGCCACAGCCTCAATCTTCTCCACAGACACCTCTTTTACCTGGCTGTAGAGCTCAACCAGTTCCTGATTGTCCTTCCAATCCTCGCTTTGTGTCGTAATCTTCTTTAAATCTGCAAAATCTGTGCTGGTAACCTGACCTGCCAGAAACGCTCCAACATACTGTCCCTTTATCATAATCGGAATCGCAAAATCAATTAGCCCAGCATGACATATGTACACATAAGCTTTCCCAATTCTTCTTGCCTTCCGTCCTCCACAGGCATCACAGTAATAGCACTTTTCACGAAATGCATCCAGTTCACGAAGACGCTTGCAAAAAGGTGTAAAATTACTCTGCTTTGTAATCGGAGTTCCGTTGCAATCCACCGTCACAAATGCCAGATCTGTAGCCTTCGCCCAATTATCCTGTAAAGTTTGAAGTTCTTTTACATCCACCACGTCTTCAATATAAATATTATTCTTTTCCGTCAATCTTCTGTCCTCCAAACATCGGCATTATCCCAACCTCATCGGTCAGAAATTAATGGTTTTTCTTCCTTCTATCTTTTTTATTCAAATAGCGGCAGGCCTTCTCTGCACAATTACAGGCATCTTCCGTATAACAGTCTGCACCGATTGCCTTTGCCTGCCTCTCCGTCAGAAAATAACCACCTACCATAAAATAAAACTGATCCCGGATACCTTTCATCTCAAATTCTTCAACAACAGCTCTCATATCTTCTTCAGAATGCGGCATGATACCACTTAAACATACAATCTGAGCATGACTGCCTACTGCCTCCTCCAGAAATCTTCTCGGTGAAACATCCACGCCCAGATCAATAACCCTTATATTCTTACTCTCCATCATAATCTTAACAAGATTCTTTCCGATGTCATGTAAGTCCCCTTTTACTGTTCCTATTATAACTGTCCCAATCTCCTTTTTGGCACGTCCGCCACTGTAATGGCGCAGAGTAGAAACGCCCCTTTCCAATGCGCGGGTAACGCTCAAAATCTCTGGCACACCAACTTCTTCTTTACGAAACTTGTCCGCTACCTGTTCCATTCCGGCTAAAAAGCCATCTTCCAGAATCATCTGCGGGTCTGTTCCCTCTTCTAAAGCCATCTTGACCAAGTCTGAGACTCTTTTTCCCTGTCCCCTTTTCAGGGAATCAATAATTTCATCTATTGTTGCTCCCATTTTGCCCTCCAAAAATCTATCAGAGTGTTCTATGGCTTTATTTTATACTTTTTACACCTAAAAAGCAAATTATTATCGTATATTTTGCAAATTACTTTTCTTAAATATAAAATTTTACTAATTTACAGCCCAAAATGATAAATTATTTTATTCAAACGGGCAAGAAAAAAGGTAAAAAAAGGAATTGGGTGAACCAATAACAATTTTTTCTGATTTGGGCTTGCAAAAAACAGAACCTCAAAATAGAATAGACCCCATATATGTGGCCTGGGAGCAAGTGTTGAATGCGAACGCTTAAGCGAACATTCAACACACCGCGACGAAAGTCACATATATGTGGTCTATTCTATTTTGGGGTTCGTCTATTTATCGTCTATTCAACGAATTACAGAGTCACTTTCTCCAGATGCCACATCTCTTTTGCGTACTCTTCGATCGTACGGTCAGATGAGAACTTACCTGCGGATGCTGTCTGGAGCATTGCTGTTCTTGCCCAGTGTTCTTCATCGCGGTAAGCAGCATCGATTTTGTTATGAGCTTCTTTGTAAGAATCGAAGTCTAACAGTGTGAAATAAGTGTCTTTTTCAAGGAGTGCGTCATAGAGGGCACGGAACAGTTCCGGATTCTCTGGTGAATAGAATCCATTTACTAACTGTGTAAGTACCTGACGAACATCCTGGTTGTTGTTGTATACATCTCTTGGATTGTAGTTTCCGTTTTTCTCATATTCCATTACCTGGTCTGCAGATAAACCGAAGATGAAAGCGTTTTCTTTGCCAACTTCTTCTACAATCTCAACATTAGCTCCATCCATTGTTCCTAATGTGAGAGCACCGTTTAACATGAACTTCATGTTTCCTGTTCCTGATGCCTCCTTAGAAGCTGTGGAAATCTGCTCGCTGACATCGGCTGCTGCAAAGATAAGCTCTGCGTTAGATACGCGGTAATCTTCGATGAATACAACTTTGATCTTTCCATTGATGGATGGGTCGTTGTTAATCTTATCTGCTACTGCATTGATTAACTTGATCGTAAGCTTCGCTGTATAATAACCAGCGGCTGCTTTTGCTCCGAAGATAAATGTTCTTGGAACGATATCCATGTCTGGATGTGCTTTGATTTCATTGTAAAGATACATTACATGAAGAATGTTCATTAACTGACGTTTGTACTCATGTAATCTCTTAACCTGGCAGTCAAAGATGGAACGTGGGTCTACATCAATTCCATTATGCTCTTTGATGTATTTTGCAAGACGTACCTTGTTCTGGTATTTGATGTTCATGAATTCCTGCTGGCACTTTTCATCATCTACATATACTTTTAAATGTTTAAGATGATCTAAGTTAGTGATCCAGTCATCACCAATCTTGTCTGTTACCCAGCTTGCCAGTAATGGGTTACCATGAAGAAGGAATCTTCTCTGTGTAATACCATTTGTCTTATTGTTGAACTTCTCTGGCATCATCTCATAGAAATCTTTTAACTCACGTTTCTTAAGGATGTCTGTGTGAAGGCGGGCAACACCGTTAACAGAGTAGCTTCCTGCGATTGCAAGGTGAGCCATTCTTACCTGTCCATCATAGAGGATCGCCATCTTGCGGATTTTTTCCTGATCTCCAGGGTATTTGTTCTGGATCTCGATAACGAAACGACGGTTGATTTCTTCTACAATCTGGTAAACTCTAGGAAGTAATCTGGAGAAAAGCTCGATAGGCCACTTCTCAAGAGCTTCTGCCATAATAGTATGGTTTGTGTAAGCACAGGTCTTTCTTGTGATTTCCCATGCTTCATCCCACTCTAAACCTTCTTCGTCAACGAGGATTCTCATTAACTCAGCTACAGCTACTGTAGGATGTGTATCATTTAACTGGAATGTTACTTTCTCATGGAACTTACGAATGTCGTCATGTGTTTCTTTGTATTTTGCAATTGCTCTCTGAACAGATGCAGAAATGAAGAAATACTGCTGTTTTAAACGAAGTTCCTTACCTGCCATATGGTTGTCGTTTGGATATAATACTTCACAGATTGTTCTTGCAAGATTTTCCTGTTCTACAGCTTTCTGGTACTCACCTTTGTCGAAGGAATCTAAGTTGAAGTTGTTGATTGCTTCTGCATCCCAGATACGAAGTGTGTTTACGATATGGTTGCCATAACCTACGATTGGCATATCGTATGGTACGGCACGTACACTCTGGTATCCCTTCTGAACGAACTTCTGTCTTCCGTTATGCATCTCAACATCTACATAACCGCCAAACTTAACTTCTACGGCATACTCATCTCTCTTGATTTCAAAAGGATTTCCGTATTTTAACCAGTTATCTGGGACTTCTACCTGATAACCGTTCTCAATTTTCTGTTTGAACATACCATAACGGTAACGGATTCCGCAACCGTAAGCTGGATATCCAAGTGTTGCAAGAGAATCAAGGAAACAAGCTGCAAGACGGCCAAGACCACCGTTACCAAGTGCTGCATCTGGCTCCTGGTCTTCGATGAGGTTAAGGTCAAGTCCTAACTCCTCTAATGTTTCTCTCACATCATCATAGCAAAGAAGGTTAATCATGTTGTTTCCAAGAGCTCTACCCATAAGGAACTCCATGGACATGTAGTAAACCATCTTCTTGTCCTGTTTTTCGTATGCTTTGTGTGTCTCGATCCAGTTGTCAATAATATCGTCTTTTACGGAGTATGCAACAGCCTGATAAATCTGCTGTGGTGTTGCTTCTTCGAGTTTACGACGAAACAGCATACGGACATTGGACTCTAACTCTTTTTTGAATTTTTCTTTGTCGAAAGTATCCTTTTTAATCAATGAACTGATCCTCCTAAATTATCTCGTATAATCCTGGAATCTTTTTCGTGCCTGCTTTCGTGAGAAGATTTCTATCAGCCAGCCTCAGATTTTGAGACGTACGTAGTACATTCGCCGCAAAATCTGAGTGCCTCTGGTCAAAAACCATTCGCTAAAAACAAGTGTTTAAAAGGTTTTAAGATTACATTTTTTTCTCGACACCTAATCTTACTTTTTCTCCATTAATATCCCATTCCTTGGAATATCCGCCTTCTGCGTCTAAGCACATATCGTCTGCCAATACATCATTCTTGATTTCATCAGTGTATTTGGTCATGACTTCTTTAATCTTGTCATTACCCTCTTCGTATACAGTAATGTGGTCTGTCACTTCAAAGCCGGCTTCTTTTCTCATTGTCTGTACCTTACTGATGATTTCTCTTACGAATCCCTCTTCCAAAAGTGCCGGTGTCAGATTAGTGTCAAGTACTACGGTAACTCCATGATCTGCCTGAGAAACGTATCCCTCTTTCTGTGACATATCAATTAATAACTCTTCCGGCAATAAATTGATTTTACCATCATTTAACTCTATTGTCAAAAAGCCATTTGCGTCTAATTCTTTCTTAGCCGCACTTCCGTTAAGGTTTGCTAAAATATTACGGATCTTTCCTAAGTCTTTACCGTATTTTGGTCCAAGAATACGCATCTGAGGTTTAAATGTGTAATCTGTGAGGTCAGATACATCATCCTTAAAAATAACGTCTTTTACGTTAAGCTCACCTTCGATGATCTGTTTGTAGTAATCTGTTAAAGCAGCCTCTCCATTTACAAACATCTGGCCGATTGGCTGACGGTTCTTGATTCCGGATGCGTTACGTGCAGCACGTCCAAGTACAACGATGTCAAGTACTTCACCCATATCCTGCTCAAGTTTCTCATCAATCATTGCCTCATCCACTGCTGGGAAATCACATAAATGGATACTTTCTGGTGCATCTGGATTAACACTCTTTACAAGGTTCTGGTAAATGTCTTCTGTCATAAATGGAATCATTGGTGCAGAAGCTTTGATGAATGTAACGAGTGCAGTATAAAGAGTCATGTATGCATTAATCTTATCCTGCTCCATTCCTTTAGCCCAGAAACGCTGACGGGAACGACGTACATACCAGTTACTCATATCATCTACAAATGCCTGTAATGCCTTTGTTGTTTCAGGAATCTTATAGTTGGCAAGACAGTCATCTACTGTTTTTACGCAGGAGTTCAGTCTTGATAATAACCATTTATCCATAACAGATAACTTGTCGTACTCTAAGCTGTACTTCGTTGGGTCAAATTCATCGATATTTGCGTAAAGTACATAGAATGCATAAGTATTCCATAATGTACCCATGAATTTACGCTGTCCCTCTGTTACTGCATCTGCGTGGAAACGGTTTGGCAGCCAAGGTGCACTGTTAGAATAGAAATACCAGCGGATAGCATCTGCTCCATGCTGCTCTAATGCATCAAACGGATCTACTGCATTGCCCTTACTCTTACTCATTTTCTGTCCGTTTTCGTCCTGTACGTGGCCAAGAACGATTACGTTCTTATAAGGAGCTTTGTTAAATAACAGTGTGGACTCTGCAAGTAAGGAATAGAACCATCCTCTTGTCTGGTCTACTGCCTCAGAAATGAACTGTGCAGGGAACTGCTGCTCGAAAAGTTCTTTATTTTCAAATGGATAGTGATGCTGTGCAAATGGCATTGCTCCTGAGTCAAACCAGCAGTCGATAACTTCTGGCACTCTCTTCATTGTCTTTCCACAATCTGGACATGTCAGAGTGATCGCATCAATATATGGTCTGTGAAGTTCTACAGTCTGAGCTTCTGGATTTCCGCTCTTTTCCTCTAATTCCTGGCGGCTTCCGATGCACTCCATCTTTCCGCAGCCTTCACACTGCCATACGTTTAATGGTGTTCCCCAGTAACGGTTACGGGAAATACCCCAGTCCTGAATGTTATTTAACCAGTCACCAAAACGGCCTTTACCGATGCTCTTTGGAATCCAGTTGATTGTGTTATTGTTGCGAATCAAGTCGTCTTTTACTGCTGTCATCTTGATGAACCAGGACTCTCTCGCATAGTAGATCAGCGGTGTATCACATCTCCAGCAGAAAGGATAATCATGTTCGAACTTAGGCGCATCGAAAAGAAGGCCTTCTTTATCTAAGTCAACAAGTACCTTAGGGTCTGCATCTTTTACAAATAATCCAGCATAAGGTGTGTCTTCTGTCATGTTACCCTTTCCATCTACGAACTGAACAAATGGAAGATCGTACTTTCTTCCAACCTGTGCATCGTCCTCACCAAATGCAGGTGCGATGTGTACAATACCTGTACCATCGGACATTGTTACATAGTCAGCGCATGTTACGAAATGTGCTTTCTTATGCTGTTTTTCTGCGGACTTTGCAGCACCTTCATATAGTGGAACATACTCTTTATATTCAAGGTCTGTTCCTTTGTAAGTTTCAAGAATCTCGTAAGCTGGAGTTTCTTCTGTTCCAAGCTTACCAAGAACTTTATCCAGTAATGCTTTTGCCATATAGTAAACATAACCGTCAGCAGCTTTTACTTTACAGTAAGTCTCTTCTGGGTTTACACAAAGAGCTACGTTACTTGGAAGTGTCCAAGGTGTTGTTGTCCATGCAAGGAAATACGCATCTTCACCAGCCACTTTGAAACGAACAACTGCGGAACGCTCTTTTACTGCCTTATATCCCTGTGCTACCTCGTGAGAAGATAAAGGTGTTCCACAACGAGGGCAGTAAGGTACGATCTTAAATCCTTTATAAAGAAGA